>Ga0310810_10003608_pt1 | contig 16922 bp, 8 predicted proteins | sample NCmetagenome_FD_207641 | JGI IMG/M metagenome (GOLD analysis project Ga0310810, IMG submission 207641) | Soil microbial communities from experimental microcosm in Duke University, North Carolina, United States - NC | ecosystem: Engineered > Artificial ecosystem > Soil microcosm > Unclassified ... | reverse complement strand
GGCGAGCTGCGGCTGCTGTACGTCGCGCCCGAGCGCTTCTCCTCGGCCCCGTTCCTCGAGGCGATGCGCGCGACGAAGATCGGCCTCTTCGTCGTCGACGAGGCGCACTGCGTCTCGCAGTGGGGGCACGACTTCCGCCCCGACTACTTCCGCCTCGCCGACGCGGCGCGCTGGCTGCAGGCCGAGGCGATCATCGCCTCGACGGCGACCGCGACGCCGCAGGTCGCCAACGACATCGCGCTGCGACTCGGGCTGCGCGACGCGGTCCGCGTCTCGACGGGCTTCGACCGGCCGAACCTCTCCTTCGGCGTCATCGCGTGCGCGTCGACGCAGGCCAAGCACCGCCACATCACCGCCGCGCTGTCGACCCCCGGCGCGACGCCCGCGATCGTCTACGCGGGCACGCGCGCGGGCGCCGAGAAGCTCGCCGACCGCCTGTCGCCCGCGCTCGAGGGCGCGGTCGGCGTCTACCACGCCGGCCTCGGGCGCGACCAGCGCACGGAGGTCCAGCGGCGCTTCATGGACGGCCGCCTCGACGTCGTCGTGGCGACGAACGCCTTCGGCATGGGCATCGACAAGGCCGACGTGCGGACGGTCTGCCACGAGAGCGTGCCGGGCTCGGTCGAGGCGTACTACCAGGAGGCCGGGCGCGCGGGCCGCGACGGCCGCCCGGCGCGGGCCCTGCTGTTCGCCGAGGGCCGCGACAAGGGGCTGCACGTGTTCTTCATCCAGCGCGGCGAGATCGACGACCAGGCGATCGCGACGATCGCGCGGCGCCTGGAGATGCGGGCGACGAACGGGCGCTACGACCTCGGCGCCGACGAGCTGGCGTCGGTCCTCGGCGGCGGCCGCGGCGACGGCGACGACCAGGTGCGCGCGGTCGTCGGCCACCTCGCGCGCGCGGGCGTGATCCGCCCGGCGCCGTCGTCGCCGGACCGCATCCGCGGGCGCATCGAGGGGCCCTTCGACGGGCGCGCGCGGGCGGCCTGCCGGATGTCGGCCGGCGACGCGCAGCGCGCGCGCTGGACGCAGTACCGCAACGTCTGGGCGTTCGTCGAGGGCTCGGCCTGCCGGCGCGAGACGATCCTGCGCCACTTCGGGGACCGCAGCACGCCTACGCCGGACCCCGGCGTGCCGTGCTGCGACGTCTGCGATCCGAGCTGGCTTCCCGTCGCGCCGGCCTCGCCGTCGAAGGCCCGCAAGCGCAGCGGTCGCGGCGGCGCTGGCCCCGCGCCGGCCGCCGGCGACCTCGACGCCGCGATCCTCTCCGTCGTCGAGACGGCCGACCCCGCCGTCGGCCGCACGCGCACCGTCGAGATCCTCCGCGGCGGACAGTCCAAGGCGCTCGTCAAGAGCGGCCACGACGGCCTGCCGGCCTACGGCACCTTCGACCACCTCACGGCCAAGCAGGTCCTCGCGCGCGTCGACGAGCTGATCGGCGACGGGCGGCTGCGCTCGACCGGCGGCGCGTACCCGAAGCTCCAGGCCGTCGTCACCGCCCGCGCGGCGTGATGGCCGGCCCGCTGCGCGTCGGCGTCCTCGCCTCGGGCACGGGGACGAACCTCCAGGCGCTGCTGGACAGCGTCCACGGCGCGGAGGCGCTCGTCGTCGCGGTCGCGTCGGACCGCGCCGATGCCGTCGCGCTCACGCGCGCGCGCGATGCCGGCGTGCCGACGGCGGTCTTCGCCATCGGCGAGCACCCCGACCGTCCCGCCCGCGACGGGGCGATCGCCGACTGGCTCGAATCCCACGACGTCGAGCTCGTCGTGCTCGCCGGCTACATGGCGCTGCTGACGAGCCCGCTGCTGCGCCGCTTCCCCGAGCGCGTCATCAACATCCACCCCTCGCTGCTGCCGGCCTTCCCCGGGATCCGCGCGATCGAGCAGGCCCTCGCCTACGGCGTGAAGGTCTTCGGCGTCACGGTGCACTTCGTCGACGACGACGGCGGCGTCGACACGGGGCCGGTGCTCGTCCAGCGCGCGGTCGAGCTGCCCGGCGCCGCCACGCCGGACGAGGTCATGGAGCACCTGCGGCCGATCGAGCACGCGCTGCTGCCGCAGGCCGTGCGGCTCGTCGCGCGCGGCGCCGTGAGCCGCGACCCGGCCAATCCGCGGCGGATCGTCATACGCCCCGACTGAACGCGCGTCCAGTCTTGGTTGCCGCGCGAGCGCGGGCACGCCATGATGCCGCCCGTGCCGCCGCGAGGATCCCGCCTGACGATCCCCCGTGCGCTCATCACCCTCGTCGCGCTCGCGCTCGTGCTCGTGCCGACCGCGCAGGGCATCGTGAAGAACGGCAGCGGCCGCGGCGACCGCTTCACCGGCACCAACCAGCGCGACCTGCTCTACGGGGCCCAGGGCAACGACTCGCTCACCGGCCTGGGGGGCGACGACGTCCTCATCGGCGACTTCGGCAACGACAAGCTCTTCGGCGGCACGGGCAACGACCGCCTCGAGGGCGACTCGGGCAACGACAAGCTCCTCGGCGGCGACGGCGTCGACCAGCTCGACGGCGGGACCGGCAACGACAAGCTCGACGGCGGCCCGGGCAACGACCGCATGGACGGCGGCGACGGCGACGACACGATCATCGGCGGCGAGGGCGACGACTTCATCCTCGAGCGCGGCTTCGGCAACGACGTGCTCGTCGACGGCGGTCCCGGCGACGACTACATCAACACCAACCGCGGCAGCGACCACCAGGTCTTCGGCCGCGACGGCAACGACATCCTCGTCGGCGGCAACGGCGCCGACGAGCTCAACGGCGGCGGCGGGGCCGACGTCATCGAGGGCGATCAGGGCAACGACACGCTCATCGGCGAAGGCGAGGACGACACGATCATCGGCGGCGAGGGCGCGAACATCCTCAGCGGCGGCGACGGCAACGACACGATCTACACGGGCTACGTCAACCCGAGCGAGGTCGACTGCGGGCCCGGGATCGACACGGTCTACGCGGGCTACGTCACGCTCGGCAGGCTCGAGCGCGGCACGCCCCAGGCGGTCCAGGACCCGTCCGTGCGGACGCCCTGGACGTTCAAGGACTGCGAGGTCCTGATCCCCGTGACCGTGCGCGACAACGCCGTCGGCCCCGAGCGCCTGAACCCGCAGTTCAAGGACTATCGCCCGCTCGAGGGCGCGGCGACGAACGCCGGGCTCGACGCCGCCGGCCCGCCCGGCGCGGCGGCCGTCGCGCTCGTCAAGGGCACGAACGAGGACCAGCCGATCCGCAAGTACGGCGCCGCGACGCAGGGCAACGACTCGCTGAGCGTCCGCAGCGGCCACGGCCGCGCGCTGGCGCCCGACGGCGGGCTGTACGGCCTCGGCGGCAACGACCGCCTCGAGGGCGACAGCGGCAACGACCGCCTCTACGGCGGTCCCGGCAACGACGGCCTCTACGGCCGCGGCGGCTCGGACGTCCTGATCGGCTCCGGCGGCAAGGACACGCTCGAGGGCGGCCGCGGGCAGGACATCCTCGAGGGCGGGCCGGGCAACGACCGGCTCAACGGCGGCTTCGACGACGATTCGATCAGCGGCGGCAGCGGCAACGACAAGATCACGGCCGTCGGCGGCGGCAAGGACACGATCGACTGCGGCGCCGGCGACGACACGGTCATCGCCGACAAGAGCGATGTCGTCAGCGCCAACTGCGAGCACCGCGGCTGACGGCGGGTCCGGCGCCGGCGGTATCCTCGCCCCATCGCCGGTTCGAGTGAGAGTCCGCAGGAACTGACCGCTCCGGGAGGCGTGCGCGTCCGTCGCGCGCTCCTGTCGGTCTCCGACAAGCGCGGCGTCGCGGAGTTCGCCAAGGGCCTTGCCGGCCTCGGGGTCGAGCTCGTGTCGACCGGCGGAACGGCCGGGACGCTCGAGGGCGCCGGCCTGACCGTCCGCTCGGTCGAGGACTTCACGGGCTTCCCCGAGATCATGGACGGCCGCGTCAAGACGCTGCACCCGCGCCTCTACGCCGGCCTGCTCGCCGTACGCTCCGACCAGGCGCACCTCGACGCCGCCGAGGAGCACGACATCGAGTACGTCGACCTCGTCTGCGTCAACCTCTACCCGTTCGAGCGCAGCGTCGCGCGCCGGCTGCCGGCGGCCGAGATCATCGAGAACATCGACATCGGCGGCCCGACGATGATCCGCGCCGCGGCGAAGAACCATGCCTACGCCGCCGTCGTGACGAGCCCCGAGTCCTACGACGCGATCCTCGACGAGCTCGGCTCCTCGGGCGGGCACCTGTCGACGACGACGCGCGAGTCGCTCGCCGCCGAGGCGTTCGCCTACACCGCGCGCTACGACACCGCCGTCGCGCGCTGGTTCGCCGAGAAGTCCGAGGACTTCCCGCCGCTGCACGTGCGCGCGTACGAGAAGGTCCTCGACCTGCCCTACGGCGAGAACCCGCACCAGCGCGCCGCGTACTACACGGAGGTCGGCGCGCGCTCGCACGTGCTGTCGCAGATCCAGCAGCACCACGGCAAGCAGCTGTCCTTCAACAACCTGCTCGACCTCGACGCCGCGCGCAGCCTCGTGCGCGAGTTCCCCGAGCCGGCCTGCATCATCATCAAGCACAACAACCCCTGCGGGGTCGCCCTCGGCGAGAGCGCGCTGGACGCCTACGAGCGCGCCTACGCCACCGACCCGCTCAGCGCCTTCGGCGGCGTCATCGCCTTCAACCGGCCGATCGACGCCGCGACCGCCACGCGCCTCGCCGAGCAGTTCGTCGAGGTGCTGTTCGCGCCCGGCTACGACGAGGACGCGCTGGAGATCCTCATGCGCAAGCCGTCGATCCGGATCCTCGAGGACAACGAGCGCCGCGCGCCGCTCGTCGCCGAGCCGGACATCAAGCAGGTCATGGGCGGTCTGCTGATCCAGGACCACGACATCGAGAACCTCGATCGCACGGAGATGGAGATCGCGACGAAGGTCCAGCCCACGGACGCCGAGTGGCGCGACCTGCTCTTCGCCTGGCGCGTCTGCAAGCACGTGCGCTCCAACGCGATCGTCCTCGCCCGCGACCAGGCGACGATCGGCATCGGCGCCGGCCAGATGAGCCGCGTCGACTCCGTCCGCCTCGCCGTCGACAAGTCGCGCGTGAAGTCGCTGCAGGGCGCCGTGCTCGCTTCCGACGCGTTCTTCCCCTTCAGCGACGGCCCGGAGATCGCGATCGGCGCCGGCGTCACGGCGATCATCCAGCCCGGCGGGTCGCGCAACGACCCCGAGGTGCGCGAGGCCGCCGACAAGGCGCAGGTCGCCATGGTCTTCACGAGCCGGCGCCACTTCCGCCACTGACCGAGTCGTCCATCCGCCGCCACCCGGCGCTAAAGCTGCGCGCCGGCGGTGCCGATACCGATCGTGGTGTCCTGGCGCGGATCCCAGCCGTGTGTCGCAAGGATCGTCCTGGTCGCGGCGCTTTACGCGGCGACCGCGAAGGGCGGGCTTGCGCTCGGAACATCGGCGACGGACGTCACGGCGGTCTGGGCGCCCAGCGGCATCGCCCTCGTGGCCGTCGTGCTCTGGGGGCGCCGGATGCTGCCGGCCGTCGCCCTCGGCGCCGTGCTGGCGAACATCGGCATGGGCGTCGGGCCGCTGACCGTCGCCGGCATCGCGACCGGCAACACGCTCGAGGCGCTCGCCGGCGCCTGGCTGCTGTCGCGCGCGGGCTTCCGCCCGGCGCTCCCACGTCTGCGCGACCTCGCGGCGCTCGTCGTCGCGGCCGGTCTGCTCAGCACGCTGGTCGCCGCGACCGTCGGCGTCGCGAGCCTGCTGGCCGGCGGCGCCGTCAGCGCCGCTGACGCCGCCGGGGCCTGGCTGACCTGGTGGCTCGGGGACATGGGCGGGGACCTGCTCGTCGCGCCGTCGCTCTTCGTGCTCTTCGCCGATCCGCCGCGCGCATGGCCGCGCCGGGCGATGCTCGAGGCGGGGGCGCTCGCGCTCGCGACCGCCATGGTCAGCGCGATCGTCTTCAGCGTGCACGTCCCGCTCGTCTTCCTGACGTTCCCGCTCATCGTCTGGGGGGCGCTGCGCTTCACGCAGGCGGGCGCCGCGGCGACGTGCCTCGTCGTCGCCGGCTTCGCGATCGCCGAGGCGGCCGCCGGTCACGGGCCGTTCCACGACGCCTCGACCGCGCACGCGCTCCTGCTGGCACAGGTCTTCGGGACCTTCGCCTGCATCACCGCGCTCGTGCTGGCGATCGTCGTGCGCGAGCGCGAGCGCGCGGTCGCCGAGCTGCGCCGCTCGCGCGACGAGCTCGAGCAGAAGATCCGCGAGGGGACGGCCGCGCTCACCGGGGCGCACGCGCAGATCGCGGCGCGCCACGAGCTCGCCCCCATCGGCAGCTGGGACTGGGACATCGAGACCGGTGAGGTGCGGTGGTCGGCCGAGCTGCGCGCGATCTACGGGCTGGCCGACGACGACCCCGCGCCGACCTACGAGACGTACCTCGCCCGCGTGCACCCCGACGACCGGACGACCGTCCGGGACACGATCGCCCGGGCCCGCGCCGACGGACTGCCGTTCACGCTCGACGAGCGGATCATCCGGCCCGACGGGAGTGTGCGGATGCTCGCCAGCGGCGGCCAGGTCGTCACCGACGCCGGCGGCCGGCCGGTGCGGATGCTCGGCATCTGCCAGGACGTGACGGAGGGCCGGCGCGCCGCCCGCGAGCTGCTCGAGAGCCAGGAGCGCGCGGCGCTCATCGTCGAGGCCTCGGGCCACGCGTTCATCTCCATCGACGCGGCGGGCCGGATCATCGAGTGGAACACCGCCGCCGAGCGGCTGCTCGGATGGAGCCGCGCGGAGGCACTCGGGCGGTCCCTCGCGGAAACGATCCTCCCCGAGGCCGATCGCGCGCGTCACCGCGCCGGCCTCGCCCGGGTCGTCGCCGGCGGGACCTCGCAGGTGGTGGGACGCACGCTGGAGATCGACGCACTGCACCGCGACGGGCACCTGATCGCCGTGGACGCGGCGATCTCGGCGACGCGGTCGCAGGGGGTCTACAGCTTCCACGCGTTCCTGTACGACATCTCAGCGCGCAGGCACGGCGCGCGGCTGCTCGCGACGGAGAACGCCGTCGGGCAGGCGCTGCTGGAGTCCTCGTCGCTGGACGAGGCGCGCCGGCGGGTGCTCGACGAGATCGGCACGCGCCTGGGGTGGGCGTACGGCGGCTGGTGGGCGATGGGCGGGCCGGCGGGATCGCCACACCGGGAGGCGACGTGGTGGGCGCCGGGCGTCGGGCCGGCGCTCCTCCAGCGCGCCGCCGACGCGCCGTTTCTCCCCGGGATCCAGCTGCCGGCGCGCGTGCGCCGGTCCTGGAAGACCGTCGTCCTCTCCGATCTCGGCGGCGAGGCGGGCATGCTGTCGGCGATCGGCGTGCCGGTCATCAGCCGGGGCGAGGTCGTCGCCGTCGTCGAGTTCGCGTGCACCGAGCACCTGCGCAGCGGCGACGACACCGACCGGATGCTGCAGCGCGTCTCCGAGGCGCTCTCGTCCTACGTCGAGCGCGAGCGCATGGAGGGCCAGCTGCAGCACCTCGCCGACCACGATCCGCTGACGGACCTCTTCAACCAGCGCCGCTTCGACGAGGAGATCGAGCGCGAGCTCGCCTCCGCGCGGCGCTACGGCACCGGCGGGGCGATCCTCGCGCTCGATCTCGACGACTTCAAGGACGTCAACGACACGCTCGGCCACGATGCCGGCAACGCCCTTCTCGCGTCCGTCGCCGAACTCATGCGGGTGCGCCTGCGGGGGACGGACATCCTCGCCCGCCTCGGCGGGGACGAGTTCGCGGCGATCCTGCCGCACACCGACGAGGGGCGCGCCCGCCACATCGCCGAGGAGCTGCTGTACGCGATCCGCGAGCACGCGATCGTCACGACGGCGCGGGGGTCGTGCCGGACCACCGCCAGCATCGGCATCGCGGTGCTCGCGGACCGGCCCGACAGCCCGTCCGCCGAGGAGCTGCTGACGGAGGCCGACAGGGCGATGTACGACGCCAAGGAGGCGGGGCGCGACCAGGTCCGCGTCTACGACCCTCGCACGAGCCGGCTGCTGGGCCGGACGATGGCCGAGCAGATCCGCGCCGCGCTGGCAGACGATCGGTTCGTCCTGCACGCCCAGCCGATCGTCGCCCTGCGCGGTGACGGCCCCGATCGGCACGAGCTGTTCGTCCGGATGATCGGCGCCGGCGGCGAGCTCGTCGCCCCCGGGGCGTTCCTCGCGACCGCTGAGCGCGTGAACCTCGTGCAGGAGCTCGACCGCTGGGTCGTGCGCCACGCCATCGCGCTGCTGGCCAAGCTCCAGCGCGACGGGCGCGACGACTGCTTCGACATCAACCTCTCGGCGCGCTCGATCGCCGATCCGGAGCTCTACGCGCTCATCGAGCGCGAGCTCGCGAGCACGGGCGTCGATCCCGGGCGGCTGACGTTCGAGGTGACCGAGACGGTCGCGATCGCCGACCTCGGCCGCGCCCGCCGGCTCAGCGCCGCGCTCGGGGAGCAGGGCTGCCGTTTCGCCCTCGACGACTTCGGCACGGGCTTCGCCTCGTTCTCCATCCTCAAGCGGCTGCCCTTCGACGAGGTGAAGATCCACGGCGAGTTCGTCGAGGATCTCGTCGCCAGCGGCGCCAGCCGGCTCATCGTGCGCTCGATCGTCGAGATCGCGCACGGCCTCGGCATGCTCACGGTCGCCGAGTGTGTCGGGGACGAGGCGACGATCGATCTGCTGCGCCGCTACGGCGTCGACTACGCCCAGGGCTTCCACCTCGGCCGGCCGATCCCGCTGGAGTCCCTGAGCCTCGCGTAGCGGACATACTGCGTCGATGCCCGGCATCGAGCGGTACGGCTCCGGCGGGCCGTGGGAGCAGCGCTTCGGCTACAGCCGCGCCGTGCGGGCGGGCGACCTCGTCCTCGTCGCGGGGACGACGGCGATCGACGAGGACGGTGTCGTGCTGTGCCCCGGTGACGCCGGCGGGCAGGTCGAGGTGATCGTCGACGCGATCGAGGCGGCACTCGCACAGGCCGGGGCGCGCCTGGACCAGGTCGTGCGGACGCGGATGTTCGTCACCGACATCAGTCGCGCCGAGGAGATCGGCCGCGCCCACGGCGACCGCTTCGGCGCCATCGCGCCGGTCGCGACGATGGTGCAGGTCGCCGCGCTCATCGACCCGCGGATGCTCGTCGAGATCGAGGCCGAGGCGTACGTCGGCGATCAGCGGGCAGTTCGGAGTCCGTCCGGGCCGCCCCGCACACTCCCCGGCTCGTGATCGTCGTCCTCGCCCCATCTTGATCGCCCTCCGGGCCTGGCAGATCCAGGCGCTCGAGCGGATGTCGGCGTGGAACGAGGGCACGTTCCTGCTCTCCGCCGCGCCCGGCGCCGGCAAGACGATCCCGAGCCTCGTCTTCGCCCGCAGGCTGCTCGACGCCGGCGTCGTGCGCCGCGTCCACGTCCTGTGCCCGACGACGCCGCTGACGCACCAGTGGGCCGAGGCCGCGGGGCGCCTCGGCGTCCAGCTGCAGCCCGACGCGACCGAGCTGACGCCGCCGCGCGACTTCCACGGCGTCGTCGCGACATACGCCCGCGCCGCGTCGTCGGCCGCCCGCTGGGCCGCGCAGTGCGGGCGCGACACGCTCGTCATCGCCGACGAGGCCCACCACCTCGGCGAGGAGCTCGCCTGGGGCGAGGGCTTCGCCCGCGCCTTCGGCGCGACCAGCCGCTGGCTCCTGCTGTCCGGCACGCCGTTTCGCTCCGACCAGAGCGCGATCGCCGGCGTGCGCTACGAGGACGGCGTGGCCGTGCCCGACGTGAGCTACACGTACGCCGACGCCGTGCGCGACGGCATCTGCCGCCCGGTCGTCTTCATCCCCTACGACGGCATGCTCTCCTGGCAGTCCGGCGACGACGTCATCGAGTCCTCGTTCGACACCGTGCTCAGCACGCGCGAGGCCGGGCGCCGCTACCGCACCGCGATCTCGACCGACCTCGCCGACGGCCTGCCGCGGATCCTGCGCGCCGCCGACGAGCGCCTCGGCGAGGTCCGCGCGCAGGGCCACCGCGACGCCGGCGGGCTCGTCGTCACCGCCGACGGCGAGCACGCGCGGCGTGTCGGCGCGGTGCTCGCGCAGGTGACGGGCAAGGCGCCCGTGGTCGTCCTGCACACCGACCCGCGCGCGGCGGCGAAGCTGCGGGCGTTCGGCAAGGGCCGCGAGCGCTGGATCGTCGCCGTGAACATGGTCTCCGAGGGCGTCGACATCCCGCGCCTGCGCGTCGGCGTCTACGCGTCGGCGGCCAAGACGCCGCTGATCTTCCGCCAGATCGTCGGGCGCTTCGTCCGCACGCTCGCCGGGCGCGCCCTGGAGCACAGCTACCTGTTCCTCCCCGCCGACGGCCTGCTGCGCGCCCACGCGGCGGACGTCGAGACCGAGCTGCGTCACGTCCTCGCCCCGCCGAAGGACCCGGGCTTCGGCGAGCTCGAGGAGCGCGAGGAGCGCCGGCGCAGCGAGCCGGCGGTCGCCGAGGCGTTCGTCCCGCTCGACGCCGACGTCGCGCCGCAGCTCGCGCTGTTCGGTGGCGGGCCGCCGGCGCCGAAGGCCGTCGCGGCCTTCGCCGGCCCGCCGGCGGTTCCCGACGCGCCCGCCGAGCTGCCGGCCTTCAAGCGCCGCGCGCGGTTGCGCGAGAAGCGCACGGGCCTCGTCCGCGCGCTCGCCGGGCTCGACGGGCGCTCGCACCGCGAGATCAACGCGTGGGTCAACGCGCAGACCGGCGTCGCGAGCGTGGGCGACGCGTCGCTCGAGCAGCTCGAGCGCTCGATCGAGGTGCTGCTCGCGGAGCTCGATCGCCGCAGCCGCCGGCGCGCCACGGGCTGATGGGCCGCCTGGGGCTCGAACCCAGAACCTAGGGGTTAAAAGCCCCTTGCTCTACCAGTTGAGCTAACGGCCCCCCGACCCATACCCCCAGGGGGAATCGAACCCCACTCTTCGAGATTGAAAGCCTCGCGTGCTAACCGGTACACCATGGGGGCTGGGGGCCGCGCATTCTACGGCGCCCGCCGCACCTGCTCGGCCGCGCGCTCCCGTTGGGCCCGCGCGCGGCGCTCGCGGGCGCGCTCCCGGCGCGCGAGCAGGCGCTCCTGGGCGCGCTTGTCGGCGCGCTTCTCGGCAGCCGCCAGACCCTCGCGCACGCGCTCGGCGAGCGGTGTCGCCGGATAGTCGCTCGCCGTCGCGAGCAGGCGCTCCACGGCGCTGCGGTTGCCCGCCGCCAGCGCGGCGCGCGCGCGGCGCGCGAGCCGGTCGGCGATGCGGACCCGGACGCGTTCGCGCTCGGTCGCCGTCAGCGCCGGGAACGTCTGCTCGGCCGCGGCGTAGCGGTCCTCGGCGACCGCCTTGCGGGCGTCTGCGACGGTCGCCCGTCGCGGCGTGCCCCTGGCGGTCGTGACGGTGCCTGCCGGCAGCGTCGAGGTCGTCGCCGGCACCGTCGCCGGCGTGAAGGGCCGCGACACCTCGGCCGTGTCCTCCCCGCCGCAGGCGGCGAGCAGCGTGGCGGACGCCAGGAGCGCCGCCGCCGCCGGGCGCGCACGGCGCCCGGCGGCAGTTGCATGCGATCGCATCACTCGTCGGCTCCGGGGGGACCTAGAGCCCGAAGAGTCCTGCGGGTGTGGCCGTGCCGGTCATCGGCACGTTCGTCGGGGACGTCGGTGCGTTCGTCGCCAGGCGCAGCGTGCCGGTCTTGGCGCCCTGCGGGTTGGTCGCCCGGAAGCGCGCGGTGACCGTGCACGTGGCGTTGGATGCGAGCGTCGCGGCCGTCGGGCAGGTGTTGCCCGTGACCGTGAAGTTCGGGCTGCTGCCGGCCACGATCGACGCGCTCGTCACGGCCAGCAGCGAGCCGGCGGGGCCGCTGTTGCGGACCGTCAGCGTGCGCGTCACGCCGTTGCCGCCCGTGATCGGGCCGACGGAGTTGTTCCCGAAGGCGAGCGTCGTCGGCGTGACCGTGATCGCCGAGTTCACCCCGCTGCCCGACAGCGCCACGATCTGCTGCGTCCCGGCGACCCCACCGGAGTTGTCGGTGAACGTCAGCGACCCCGTCCTGGCGGCGGCGGCCGTCGGCAGGAAGCGCACGATGACCGTGCAGTTCGCGCCGGGGTTGACCGTTGCGGGGAACGTCGTCGCGCAGGTCCCGCCCTGACGGGTGAGGTCCGTCCCCGTCACGGCGATGCTCGTGACCGACAGCGGCCCGCCGCCCGTGTTGCTCAGCGTCACCGTGGACGTCCTCGCGACGTTGACCTGCGAGGCGCCGAACGCGACCGCGCCCGGGTTGACACCCGCGGCGCCGTTGACCGCGATGCCCGTCCCGCTGAGCGTCACGTCCTGCGTGCTGCCGGCGACGCCGTTGTGGTTGTCGGTGAATCGGAGCGTCGCATTGCGCGCGCCCGCCGCCGACGGGGTGAACACCGTCGTGACCGTGCAGCTCGCGCCACCCGCCAGGGTGCCGTTGGCCGCGGTCGGGCACGTGCCGCCGGCGGCGCCGGCCGGGCGGCTGTAGTCCGCGGCGGCCGCGCCGACGCGCGTGATGCTCGCGATCGTCAGCGGCTGCGTGCCGCTGTTCGTGAGCGTCACGGTCTGCGACGGGCTCGGCGAACCGACGTTGCGGGCCGCGAACGTCAGCGTCGCCGGCGTGACCGAGGCCGACGGCACGATCGACAGCGTCTGATCGGCGAACTGCAGCTTCTCGACGTTGCGCACCGTGTCGACGCCGTCGGCCTGCGTGCCGCGGGCGTGGTTGATCGTCATCAGCGTCGAGTTGAAGTTCGGCGTGATGTCGTAGTCGGCGCGCGGCCCGGAGAACACGGCGGTGTCCGGCAGGGTGCCGGGCGCCGGCGTGATGATCTCGCGGACGATCCGGATGTTGTTCGGGTTGATCGTGCCCGCGAAGACCGCCGCCTGCAGCGCGGTCATGCTCGTCGCCGTCTGCGTCTGCGTGGCCGGGTTGTTGGGGTCCGTCCGGACGCTCAGGCGGACGTTGAGCCAGCGGTCGCCGTCGATGATGTCGTCGCCGCCGCGGCCCTCGAGGATGTCGGCGCCGTTGCCGCCGAGCAGGATGTCGCCGGTGTTGAACGACGTCGCGCCGCCGAGCACGCCGGCCTGGAGGCCGTCGATGAGCGCCGGCCGCGTGAGGCTGTGGTCGGCCGCCAGCGTCGTGACGTCGGCGTCCGTGCCGCGCAGGATGTCGTTGTTGTCCCAGCCCGACAGGCCCTCGACGTTGTCGAAGCGGTCGCGGATGTTGTCGATGTCGGGCGGCTGCAGGCCGGTGAAGAACATGTCGGCGTCCTGCGGGCCCGGGGTGCGGGCGTAGGTGACCCAGTCGAAGCCGATCTGGCCCTCCATGCGCTCGGTGCCGGTGCCGGCGACGAGGATGTCGTCGCCGCCCTCGGAGTCGTAGTCGTCGTTGCCGCCGCCGCCGTCGATGACGTCGTCGCCGACGCGCCCCTGCTGGAACGGGTCGCCGTGCTCGCCCTGGAGCAGGTCGGCCTGGCCGCCGCCCTCGATCCAGTCCGCGCCGGCGTCGCCGAAGACCGTGTCGGCCGAGTCGCCGGCGATGACGAAGTCGTCGCCGGCGCCGCCGAACGTCTCCTTCGGATCGGCGCCCGCCACGACGAAGTCGTTGCCGGGGCCGGGCAGCAGGAGGTCGAAGCCGGGGCCGGCGTTGATCGCGTCGTTGCCGGGCCCGCCCTTGATGTTGTCGTCGCCGTTGAGGTCGGTGATGACGTCGTCGCCGACGTCGCCGTTGATCGCGTCGACGCCGTCGCCGCCCTCGATGCGGTCGTTGCCCTCGTCACCCCAGAAGGTGTCGTCGCCCTCGCTGCCCTGCATCCGGTCGTTCTGCGGCGTGCCGCCGAAGACCGTGTGCTCGGGACCGGCGAAGCGCACGGTGCCGTTGGGCTGCTTGAACAGGACCTCGGCCTCGTTGACGTCGGGCGTGTTCGGGTCGTCGGTGATCGGGCCCGCGCCGTTGGCGTTGATGTTCGCGAACTCGAAGATGAAGTCCGGGCGCGAGAACACGTCGAACGGCAGGTGCTTGGTGTCGGTCGTGCGGTTGATGAGCTCCGAGAAGGAGTTCTCCTCGAGCTGCGTGAGGAAGTTCAGGCCGGCGTTGCGGTGCAGGTAGTACAGCCGGTCGCCGTCCTGCAGCTTCTCGAGCTGGGTCTCGAAGACGAAGTTGAACGTCGAGCCGAGCAGGCCGCCGAAGACCATCTGCTTCTCGGCCAGGCCGCCGACCCAGAAGTCGATCTCGTCGACGCCCGTGCGCGTGACGCCGGCGGCGGTGTTGGCCCAGGCGCCGGTGCCGTTGAGGAAGTCCACGCGGTCGGCGGGCGCACCGGCCCCGCCGTCGACGATCAGCGTCGCGGCCGCGCGCTTGTCGGCGACGGTCGCCGCCGCCTCGATCGTCGGATGCTGCCCGTACGCCGCGACGAAGTTCACGAGCGACGACGGGTTGCGGATGCCGAGCTTGAAGTCGTTCCAGTCGTCGTACGGACGCAGGGCCGAGTTGCTCGTCTGGCCGAAGAACGTCCGCCGCGCCGCGTTGAGCGACGGGACGCCGGTGTCGCGCCCGCGGGCGATGTTGATCGTCGCGAGGTCGAGCGGCAGGCCGACGAGGTTGTTGCGCAGCGCGCCGGTGACGAACTCGTCGAGCTCGTTGCCGACCTGGCGCGTCATGCCGCGCACGACGCCGCCGGCGGCCTGCTGCGGGGTCAGCGTCGACCCGCCGGGGCCGTCGTCGAAGGCGAGCGGGTTGAGGAACGCCGGGATGAGCCCGATGTCATAGCTCGCGCCGGCCGGCGTGCTGCGGCCGACGGTCTCCGTGAGCATCGAGTGCCCGAAGCGGTACACCGTGTGCGCGAACTCGGCGACGATCGCCGGGTCGATGTCCGTGTCGTAGCCCGCGAACAGGTTGATCTGCGGCTGGACCTTGCGGGCGAACTCCTCGAAGACGAGGTGCTGGTACTCCATCTCGGTGACGAAGCGCGCGGCCTGGAAGAGGCGCTCGCCGTTCCAGACGCCGGGCGAGATCTGCCAGTCGGCGGGCTCGGGGCCGCCCGGCTCCTCGATGAGCGTCCTGATCTCGTCGACGCGCAGGTTGTGCTCGGTGTGGAAGACGTGGTGGACCGTCGTGAGGCCGATGTTCTCGTTGCCGCGGCCGTCGCCGGTGATGAAGTGCGCGTCGAGCAGCTCGTTGTCGTAGAAGCCCGTGGCGGGGGTGTTGCTCGTGTCGGTGTCGGGGTCCGGGGTCAGGGCCTGCGACGGCGTGTTCGGGTTGGCGTCGTGGTCGCCGCGCGGCGCCGCGGCGTGCGCGATGTCGTCGAGGAACGCGTGGCCCGTGCGGACGGCGGTCGTGGCGTCGACGGGCGAGCCCGGCGTGCCGGAGGCCAGCGTCAGCGGGCTCTCGTTCGTCACGAGCTGCGCCATGCCGGTCGTCGCGTTCGGGATGAACTTCCCGTACTGGTCGGTGAGGACGAGCGGGAGGTTGAGGAGGTCCTGGTCGTCGAGCGCGATGCCGAGCAGCGCCTGCGCCTGGGCCTTGACGTCGGTCCAGCGGGCGAGGCCGCCGACCGTCGGGCGGTCGAGCAGGCGGCCGTTGGCGACCGGCCGGTTCGCGCCGTTGAGCTCGTACTCGCGCAGGAAGACCTGGTGCGACGGGTGCGAGGTGTAGGTCTGGTTCTGGTCGACGAACGGCGTCGTCGTGTTCTGGTGCTGCTGGATGTCGTCCGCGGTCCCCATGAGGCCGTCGGGGCCCTTCTGGTTGTTGGCCCGCGTGAGGACCATGAAGTTCGTCGGCGAGCCCGGGACGAACAGCGGGTCGTCGGGCTTCAGCGGGACGATGACCGTGCCCGAGCCGCCCTTGGTGACGAGGTCCAGGCCGTGGTCGAAGAACTGGCCGAAGAGCGTGAACCACGAGTTGTACGGCGCCGACAGGCCGACGTCGGGCGCGACGTTCGGGATGAAGAACGAGTCCTTCGGGTCGGCCGGGTCGGCCGGCGGGACGGAGTTCGGGTTGTTGCCCGCGGCCGTCACGGCGCTCGGGTTGCGGCCGGACATGTCGACGATGAGGTTGGAGATCGTGCGCGGCGCGGAGTCCTGGACGATGCCCGCGGCGCCGGTCTTGTCGGCGTAGCTCGTCGGACCGGCGGTCAGCGGGCCGGGGCCGTCGGGATCGAAGGCGATCGGCTCGGCGTTGCGGAAGAAGGGGTTCAGCAGGCGCGGGAAGAGGCGGTCGGCGCTGCCGAAGTGCTCCTGACCGGGGACGAGGTTGTTGAAGCGCCCGTTGACCGTCCGCAGCCCGTAGGGCAGCGTCGCGTCGCCGACCTGGTCGGGGCCCGGGCCCAGCAGGTTGCCGCCGGCGGCGTGCGCCTCGGCCTTCTTGATCTGCGCCAGGATGAAGTCGATGTCGGCGCCGTCTGGCTCGACGGCTTGCGCGGCATTCGTGCCGCCGACCAGCGTTACCGCGCACACCAGCGCAGCTGCAGCACCGCGTGCTGCGAGACGAAACCTCATGTTGTCCAGCCCCCTGTGTCAGTCGCGACGAGTCTCGGCGCGATCGAAGCGAAGATCCCAGCGGGCGCGCTCGGGGGCTAGCGCAGAAGCCGACCACCTGTCGTACTTAAGGTGCACGCGTGTTGCGTAATCGCGCAATGGCTCTGCTGTATCCCGCTGCCGGGCGGACGCTCGGAGGACACGAGCGGCGGGCGTGCGCGGGCCTCTAAGCTTCGCCGCCGCGGGCGGTTAGCTCAGCTGGTCAGAGCGCCTGCCTTACAAGCAGGAGGTCCGCGGTTCGAGCCCGCGACCGCCCATATTCGCGTCAAGATTATGACGTAGTACTAATCAAGTCTGCGCGCTAACCTTGATCATGTGCCGGAGCTGGTCAAGCGTCGCTGGG
>Ga0310810_10003607_pt1 | contig 16925 bp, 18 predicted proteins | sample NCmetagenome_FD_207641 | JGI IMG/M metagenome (GOLD analysis project Ga0310810, IMG submission 207641) | Soil microbial communities from experimental microcosm in Duke University, North Carolina, United States - NC | ecosystem: Engineered > Artificial ecosystem > Soil microcosm > Unclassified ... | reverse complement strand
TGTTGCATTCGGCTGATCCGCACACCGTGGACATCTCGGACTTGAAGGATCAGATGAACACCGCTGATCCCTCGAAGGTCTCCATGCTCATCCAGATGCAGACCAACTTCTCACAGGGCGAACTAACGGATGCGCCACTCGAAGTCGCGCATCTCTTCCGTAACCTGTATGATCCGGCTGATGGCGATCACTACACCACGATGGCCGATGCTGCGGCGCTGCTGTCTCTCGGGCACATTAGCCGTGAGACCTACAGCACGCTTACCAACGCCATCAAGGCGCGTGACGATAACAACGCTTCTGGTGTCAGCGACCCGTTGAAGACTTTCGGCATCAAGCAAATGCAGTCGATGTTCGAGAGCGAGTACGGCGCTGATCCGGGGGACGAGGTTCGCCAACGGTCTGCTGAGGCTGTGGACGAGTTCGTTCACCAGTACCTTCTGTATCGGGCCAGCCCCGAAGGAAAGAAGGCGAATGAGGATCAGGTCCGCACTTGGATCAACAACAAGCGCGCTGAGATCGCTCCACACTTCCTCATTGAGCCTGAAACTTTCAAGCAAGTACCTCGTGCCCGAATCGAGGGTGAGCCCGCACCGGGGAAACCCGCTGGGCCACAGCCCGTCGATCCGGCGAAGCAGCCGGTGGCGGATGCTCAGACCATTCGCAGAATCGCTGCCGAGTTCGCCGAGAAGCAAGCAGGACGTAGAGCCGGATACTCGGCACAAACGATCTCGATCCTGCGCAGATATATTGCTGCTCCTGACTCAGCGTCGGTTCAGACGTTCATCACTCAGCAGCTTAAACTCATCCACTAATCACCCTGCGGGGTGATAAAGGATTTCATGTCACCCCCAGTCAGACCTGAAGGGGGCGCTGCGGCGGCTCCTAAGGCCCCGCAGACTCCCGTTTCCCAGATGTCCGATGCCGAGTTCAATGCTGCATATGACGAGAACAGCAAGGCAACGGTATCAGGAACACCCACGGCAACCCCGCCCACCACGAGAACTCCTCAAGGGTTCTGGAACCGGCTCTACCACAGCCTCAATGCGCTGGCTGGTGGAGAAGGTCCGGAACGCAAGGCACAGGTGTCTACGGACATCCTGCATGGCGTCGGACGAGGTGCTGTTGGTGCTGTAAACAACATCGAACGCACGATTGGAGAGGCTTACGCCTTCACTGCCAGACACACTGGCATAGGGGCGGGGCCGGGCTACAACGAGGCGTACGACAAGGCCGGTGGCGCAAGAGGCTTCATCAACGCAGACGATTTCTCCATCGTCAGCGAGGACGAGACCAATCTCGCCTACGGTCCGAAAACGGATGATCCCCTAGCAACCTTCGCCGAAGCTGCGTCCCAGTTCATTTCCACTGGGGTCATGCTCGGCGTTGGCCGATACATCATGGCATCGCCCACCACGGCTTCGTTCTATGCCAGTGGTGCTCTGGCCGATGCCGTAGGGTTCGATCCCTACGAAGCTCAGTTGGCCGAGTTGGCCGCCCGTGCTCCTAACTGGACCGGCGTTGGCCTGCTCGGAAAGCTGCTCACAGTGCAGGGCGATGACAATTTCGTTGTCGCTCGGCTGAAGCGCTCGGCTGCGGGCGTCGTGTCAAACGCCATCCTCGATGGCTTGATTTCGACAGCCCGCATCCTTCGAGGCGGGAAGGTGCTGGCGAACCCAGCCTCTACCGCTTCGGAGCGCACGGCTGCCCGTGAGACTGTGGCACAAGCTACGGAGACCTTGCAGAACGTCACCGATGCAACTCACAAGGCCCCGAACGATGTAGTGACTGCCCAGCCGACACCGGACGGGCAGTACACCACCACGCTCGACCGGCGCAGCAACGCGAACATGGAAGCGCCTGCTTTCCAGCGCAGGGCGACAGATGCGGGCCGCAAGGCTCCTGCTGTCCCCAGTGCTGAAGCCCCTTCTGGAGTAGGCAACGGTCCGGTCAACCCGGCCATCGCCGATCTCGGGAAGGCTGCTGCTGAGGCCCGTCAGGCTGAAGCGGCTGGGCGTGCTGCCAACGCTTCACCTGAAGAGATGGCCCGGCTCGTGACTGCTCGTGAACAGGCCGAACAGGCCCTCACGGATGCACAGAGCGCTCCGGCGCATGACGGCCCGGTTATCCCCTCTCGGGGAGAAGCCGAGACGCAGGCTGCCGTAGTAAACGATGCCGCTGTCAACAAGCTGGCGTCTGACCTGCCACCCGATCCTCAGGTTCAGGCCGCTGCCGATCTCGGCAAGGCGGCTACTCCTGCGGATGTGCAGCGCATCATGGACGAAACGCATTTCGATGTCTCGTACTTCGCCGATCCTGCGAAGGTGGCGCAGCACATCGATGACATCGCTCAGCGCTGGGCTGAAGCTCTCGGCAATGTCCGAGGGAAAGTCCTTCCCGCTGAAGAAGTGCTGGCTCAGGCTAATCGAGCAATCGGCGGCCTGACTCCCGGAGAAGCTCTCGGGGTGTTCGGCCAAGGCAAGGGAGCAATCCCCGAGCAGATTCGTCTGCTCATTGGGAACAAGGTCCTTGCCGACATGAGCGAGCGCATCGGGAAGTTCTCCGATCTTCTCACATCCCGTCCCGGCGATGCCGTGGCGAACGATGCAGCGAGAGCGGCGTTGGATCAGTACTACGCCACGCTGCGGCAGGTCGCTGGCCTCGACTCCGATGTGGGTCAAGCCGTTGAGACGCTGCTTGGCGGTGAAACGCCTAACGCGAAGTTCGTCGGTCAAGACACTCCTGCAACAACGCCCTCTGGTGGCGAGCCTGCTCCCAGTGCGGAAGGCACCACGCCTCCTCCGCAGAAGCCTGCTAACCGGGACCTGAATGCTCAGGCCACGAGACGGCAGGCCCAGCGGGACCGCTTCAATCAGAAGCCGAAGGTCGCTGGCATGGTCCAGCGCGATTTGACTCCTCGGAATACTGCGGCAGAAGCCAAGATGGTGAAGCTGGCTCAGAACCCGCAGGATGCCTTTGCAGTCGTACAGGGCGCTACCGTCATCAAGAACGGCGGCAAGCTGGCCGCTGCGTTCGAGGTGTTCAGCAATGCGCTGCTCTCTGGCCCGAAGACGATCCAAACTGTGCTCTCCTCTGGAGCGCTGGTGAATCACATCGAGGCCACGGTGCGTATGCTGGCCGGTGCAGGAACGCTAAATAAGGGCCTCATGCGTTCGGGAGCCGACTTGATGTACGGCTACTGGCGCTACCTCGGCGAGAACTTGAGCACCGCATGGCGCTCGTTCGCCGCAGGCCGCAGTATTCTGAATCCTATGCCCCAGTTCCACGAGATCGGCGGCTTGACAGGGGATATCATTCGTATCCCGAGCCGCGTAGTGGGGGCTGGTGACGAGTTCACTCGGGTCACGGCGTACCGTGCGTACGTGCGTGCTGCTTCTCTCCGGGCTGGCCGTGAGGCCGGGCTCGAAGGAACGGCACTCGCTTCTCGGGTGGATGCCGATCTCAGGGCTGCATACGATCCGCAGACTGGAGTTGCTACGCTCCCCGAAGCATTGCGCTTTGCGGAGACTCCAACCTTCTCTGCTCCACTTGGGGCGGGGACGATTGGTGGTGATCTCCAGAAGTTCATCGTTGCACACAGTTCGCTCCGCTTCCTCGCTCCGTTCCAGAAGGCATCCGTAAACATCTTCCGGTACACCTTCAAGTCTCTCCCGGGCGTCAACCTGTTCTTCAGGGACGTTCGTGAAGGGCTGGCGCGTGGCGGTGAAGAGGCTGCGATCATCAACGCCCGTAGCACACTGGCGGCTTCGCTTGTCGGCTTTGCTACGTACGGCGTGCTGAACGACTGCATCACTGGCAAGGGCCCCAGCAATCCCGGCCTGCGTGATCTGTGGCTACACGATCACAAGCCGTACTCGTTCCGAGCCACGCCGCAGTCGGAGTGGCATAGCTACGAGAATCTCGATCCCATTCGGAGCGTCGTGGGCCTCATGGCTGATGGTCTCTCGACGTACCACGAGTTGGATCGTGGGAACACAGATGCAAGCGACATCGCTTTCGGTGTCACCGCGTCTGTCTTCAGCAACCTCTCAGCGCACGCTCCCACAGCGAACCTGCTGTCATGGGCGGATGCCATGTCGAACACACAGGACCCCGGAGCGATTCCTCGGTTCTTCTCACGACTGGCTACCTCTGCCCTTGTTCCGGCTGGTGTCGCTGCATTGAACACCGATCCCGTGCAGAGGGATGTGCAGGGCTTCGTGGATGGCGTGATGGCTCGGACTCCCGGGCTGAGCAAAGACTTGCCTCCGGTCTTCAACATGTTCGGCGAGCCGCAACTCAAGGCTCCCGGGCTGGTGAACCGGAATCAGATATTCACGTCTCAGCCTTCGCGCAGCGGTGATGTCGAAAACGTCCTTCTGACTCTTCAGAAGGGCTTCACACCGCTTCCTGCCAAGCTGTTCGGTGGGCTTATCAATCTCAAGGATCGCAGCACCTTCGACAACGGCACTGGCATCTCTCCCTACGAGAGGGCCATGCAGTTGATTGCAACCCCGAAGGATGGGCGGCCCCCGTTCCGTGAAGCGCTGAACAAACTCGTAACAAGCGAGCGCTGGGCGAATAGCTCCTCTGGCAGCGATCTCTTCCCCGGTGGAAGCCGGTGGCTGAGAGTGGCTGGCATGAAGGAAGGCTACGAACAGCGTGCGCTTCTACAGGTTCGGAGAGAGTACCCAAAACTGGCTCAGGCCATGAACCTTGTCCGCAGGGCTCGTGGTGCAGCAATAGGTCGGGGAGCTACTGGTGTCCAGCAGCAGATCGATCGATCTACTCTGGATGCTAGTGCAATCGAATCACTCTTCGGCACGGCCCGCTAATGGCCGCCGAACGCCGACGCACTTCGGACTTCGATCTCGGACGTTTAGAGGGCAAGCTCGATCTCCTGCTCGATCACCACACAAACCTTCAGGCTGACCTGAAGACTGTCGTGGAAAAGTTCGATGAGAGAATCGAGAGCCTCGAAGTCACCAGAACCAAACAGCGTGCCTACTGGCGAGCCCTCACGGTCGCCGGTAGCATCGTTGTGTTCATCCTTGGCAAACTCCTGCTCTTCACGAGCCGGGTTGCCGTTTCCATTCCCACCATCCCGGTGAAATAATGCCTGCCCGTGACTTTGATGACGATCTTCCAGAAGCGCCGGAAGAGACGCTCCCCGAAACCCCGAAGCAAGCGCCAATGGTCGATGAAATCGATCAGCACGCCGTAGCATCGAGGCTTCAGGCGAAGTGGCTTCAGCGCATGGAGTTTCTCCTCGATCACGGGCTCGCTACTTCAACGGACCTAGCGACCCTCTCTCGGGTGCTCCTCCAGAACGGTTGGAGCCTCGATCCCAAGAAGCTCCCCAAAGGTCTCCAGTCTCTCGTCTCGAAGGTCGAGTTCGATGCGGACGGAAGGCCGAAACTCAGGATGGCCTAGTTGTACACAATGGAGGAGCTTCATGCGGCGGGGCTGGACGACTTCAGGGTATTCCTGTGTCAAGTATGGGAATACCTTGGTCTCCCGCCTCCTACGCTGGTTCAGCTTGACATCGCCCTCGAAGGGCTCCAGAAGGGACCCAAGCGGGTCATCATTCAGGGCTTTCGAGGAGTGGGCAAGTCATGGATCACTGTCGCCTATGTGCTCTGGCGGCTACTGCTCGACCCTAATATCAAGATCATGGTCGTGTCCGCAACGCAGAGCCTAGCCGACAACTTCAGCAAGTTCTGTAAGCAGATCATCCGTGGGATGCCTCTGTTGCAGCACCTCGAACCTCAGAAGGACTACGACGCCGCCGATGAGTGGGTCGTAGGGCCAGCACTGCCGTCGAAGGACCCGTCCGTCAAGTCCGTGGGAATCACCGGCCAGCTAACCGGCTCCCGGGCTGACCTGATCGTCCCCGACGACATCGAGATTCCGAAGAACAGCTTCACCTTCCTTCTTAGGGAGCGCTTGGCCGAACTCGTCAAGGAGTTCGACGCCGTGCTCAAGCCGAACGGAGAGGTGAAGTACCTCGGGACTCCACAGTCCGAAGCCTCAGTCTACACCCGCCTACTTCAGCGTGGCTATGTCCACATGGTATGGCCGGTCGAGGTGCCTGAGAACGCCGATCTCTACCACGGGCGTCTCGGCCCCTACATCAAGAAGCTGCTGGCGAATGGTGTACCCGCCCATACGCCTGTCGAGCCTGACCGCTTCCCGGCTCAGGAGATCAACGAGCGCAAACTGTCCTACGGTGTTGGGGGCTTCAACCTCCAATTCATGTTGGACGTAACGCCCTCTGAAATCGACAAGCACCCGCTGCGCACGCGAGACCTGATGGTCTACGACTGCGACGAAGCGATGGGCCACATCCAACACGTCTGGGGCAGCACGAAGCCCGTGAACGATCTTGTCTCCGGAGGCTTCGACGGCGATGGCTACTTCTTCCCCGTCTTCTCCTCACCGGAGATGGCTCGGTACACTGGCACAGTCATGGCAATCGACCCGTCTGGTCGAGGAAGTGACGAGACAGCTTTTGCCATTCTGCGGAATCTTCACGGTCTACTGTATCTTGTGGACGCTGGCGGTTTCAAGGATGGCTTTGGCGAAGAGACGCTGCGCAGCCTCGCTGCGAAAGCAATCCGCTACAAGGTCAACTACTGGTTCGATGAGTTGAACTACGGTGGTGGCATGTTCCGGCAGTTGCTCAAGCCGGTGATGATAAAGGCCGCCTCCGACGCTCGTCTGGACCCGAAGAACCCCGATCCACTCGCGAGGCCCCCGTCATGCGACGAGGACTTCTCGGCGTGGAGCAGCACGAACAAAGAGAACCGCATCCTCGATACCGTTGGTCCCATCATGCGCTCGCATCGGCTGGTGGTGGATCGCCGGGTCATCGAGGCCGACATCGTTCAGCAGGCCGAAGGACAAGAGTACTCACTGGTCTACCAGATGACCCGCATGGCTCGCATCAAGGGCTGCCTCGGACACGAGGACCGGCTCGAAGCACTGAGCATGGCATGCGCTTACTGGACAGAGCGGATGAAGCTCGATGCCTCTCGCGCCGTGGAAGTCCACAAGGAGTCCCAACTCGAACAAGAGGTACGACGCTATCATGAGAATGCGAACCGTGTGGGTCGCCGTGGTCGTGGCTCTGTGGATTCGGAGTTCGAGACCTTCACGGGCCCGGTCTAATGGGTAAGCCACGCTCAGACGATAAGATCAGCCCATTTCCGATCAAGCGGTGGGACTACTACTCTACCGCTCGGCAGAAGAACGAGGGCGATCTAGCAGACCCCGGAGGTGGGAGCGGCAACAGCGGGCTGATCCCGGTTTCTCCCGTCTTCGGCTTCACCTACTCGACAGGGGACGCTTCACACCCTGCCGCTGTGCAACTATTCAACCCCGGCGGATCGGGGGTCGATCTCGTGGTCTGGGAACTGTACATGAGCTTCATTGCTCATGAGACATCCCTCCCTTGCTTCGGGAAGCGTACTGCAACTCCCACTACGCTGGTGAGCCCCTACTTGGCGGCTCTACAGCATCTCGATGAGCAGAATCTCGACACGATTCACGCGCAAATGGGTGGATGGACGACAGGCACCGGCATCACCATCCTCGATGAGACCACAGGCATCTTCCCGTTCATCTCGGACATTGAGGGAAACGCAGGTTTCAAGCCATATCCGGTGCGGGCCCCGGGGCAGTATCCGATCATAGTCGCACCCGGCGAAGCATTGGAGTTCACCGCAGATACCAACTCAGCACTCACGACGATCCGAATGATTAGCGTGTTTGACGAGCGGATCAGGGCGGCCTAATGACACAGAAGGCTTACCCAATAGCCGATCTCTTCCAGTCCAACTACACCTTTCCTGAAGGGTGGATCAATGGGCTCAGCGGAGTCGGTGGTGGCGGTGATCTGTGGACGAAGGTGGATGATAACCCGGTCCTTGAGAACGACGCTGGAGGATACATCCTTCTCCGTGCAACAGCTACTCAAGGAATCGACCACGTTGTCGCCTTCGATATTGGGGATGTTCTCAGGCCAAGAACGCAGTCTGGTGCAACGTGGGTTGTCACAGGTAAGTACCTAGTAGACGCAGACCCCGGCAACAACGGCCTCCTGACCTTCGAGCTTCGAGAGGGGTATGTCAATGACAGCACCCCCGGTAAGCTGATCTTCAAAGGCACCGCATCCGACAGTGGGTTGGACGATACCACGCTGAGTAGTCCTGTGGATTCCGAACAGACATTCCTCATCGGAATGCCGTGGGATACAGGTTCCTTCACCAGTCGTGGCTCCGGCCTAAAGGGCGTTTCTAACTACAAGAACCTGCAACTTCGCGTTGTCTTTAATCAGAGCGCTGCCTCTGGCTTCCAGATTTTTCGCATCGAGCTACAGGCAGCAGATCAGCCGTGGATCGCTCTTCCTACCTCTATCTTTCCTACCTCGCCGATCTATGGTGAGGTGCAGGTAGCAGGAGCCGTGAATGGCCCGCCGTTCGTCCAACTTCTGAATCCCACTACATCCCCGTTCAAGTTACAAGTGTACGAAATCTACATCTGGGGTGGTGGTGACAATGGAGGAATCGGCAGCGAGGGACGGCAAGCGGTCAATTACGCTAGGCGCTCGACTGACCCATTCGGACTCGGCTCTGGGGGCACCTTAGTGCTGGGTAACCAGCTTCGTCTCGATTCAGCGAATACGGAAACCATACACGGAATCCTGCAAGCCTTCACCTTCTGGAATGCACAATTTCACGGGCCAGATTCTCCAAATGGGAATGGCTGGCTCGAATTTGAAGACCCAGATCGCTGGGGGATCGACTGTCAATGGGGCACTCGTCCTGATCCATTATCAGCACTGAATGAACCCACCCTCATTCGTATGGCGGGTGGGCACCCGTGGACGATCATGCCCGGCTCTGCAATCGAAATTCTCTGGATGTCCACTGCCAACAGCCTGCGTGTGGGCGTAGTCTACGATCAGAAACTCCTCACCCTATAATAAGGAACCACTGTGGCCCAAACAGCACGGGCAATTTCAGACAAGCTGAACGGGTCAAATGCGTGGTTTGCGCAGTCTACCGGGCTCCACACCAATCTCTATGCAGAGATCGATGAGGGCTATCCCGGCAACGACTCGACGGACTATGACTACATAGGGCCCTCCGGGGGAGACAATCCCCCGATGGTGTGGAGGCTCACTTCTATCTCCACGCCGGGAAACGGAAACGTCTCCTTCAAGCTCCGGCACTACGCCAATGGAACCATCACGGCCCATTACGCCATCTACGAGAACTACGTGGATGAGTCGAATAAGGGCACGCTGCTGGGCACCACCGATCAGGCGCACGCCGGGGATGCTACATGGCACAGTGACACATTCAACATCGCGATCACTGGGGCTACAGACGGTAGTCAATTGTACTGTCGGGCCTACGTCACGAACACTTCGGCTTCTCTCTACGCCATTACGGCGTTCGATGCCGACTTTCCCGACGTAGCACAGAACCTTACCCTCACCGCCGCTTCAGGCAGTTTCGACCTGACCGGCAACGCTGTCGCCTTTGCTCATACACACACTCTCGTTGGAGCATCCGGCAGCTTCACGTTCACTGGCAATGCAGCCGCCTTTCAGAAAGCGAAGGGTTTCACGGCCAGCGCTGCCAGCTTTGTCCTTACGGGGCGCGCAGTCGAGTTCTCTCGCTCTGTCATCCCGTTCGTTAGAAGCTTTGCTTCTGTACGGGAAGCGATTGCCTTCGCCTATGATCTCTCCATCGACCTACGTTGGGCGCTGGTAGACTTCACAGTCGTTGGCACCAAGTACCTCGTGCAGTGGGTAGACAGTCGAATCAGCGGAGAATTTTCGCGAAGACGGTCTGCTCACAGAGTCATGCTGATTGCCAATTCTGTTCTGGCCGCATCGGGCGAATCCACAGGTGTCTATGCTTTCGATACTGGAAGCCTCGGATACACCTTCATCGCTCCTGAACAGGACCTTTCAGCTAATCGCCCATGTCCTGCTGCCGATCCGGTGAATCGTGTCGGGGAACGCACAGTACGGGTGAGTTACTACAGCAGAGAACTCAAGGTCATTTACCCCTAACCACCACCAGAAGGACACATGGCTTCGTTCAACAAATTCAACTCCTTCGTAGAGGCGATTGCCGAGAAGATTCACAACCTCGGTGCGGACACCCTCAAAGTGGCGCTGTGCGCCGCTGCGAACGCTCCGGTCGCTACGAACACACAGTTGTCGAACCTGACCGAGATCGCCTATACGAACCTCTCGGCCCGCACCATCACCACGTCCTCGTCCTCGCAGTCGAGCGGTACGTACAAGCTCGTTCTGGCCGATCTAGTGCTCACCGCATCGGGCACGGTTGCGACGTTCCGCTACATCGCGATCTACAACGACACGGCGACGAACAAGGAACTGATCGGCTGGTACGACTACGGGTCCGATGTCACGCTGCTCAATGGTGACACCTTCACCATCGACTTCGACGGAACCAACGGCGTACTGACCATCGCCTAATCGCCCTGTTGAGAGGGGGGATTAAGTTCCCCCCTCACATTAGGAAGGATCGTAATGGCCGTAGTCTACAAAACGGCAGTGACGATTGGAGCGGTATCGGCCAATCCCCCGTCGTTCAATCTGACCCTGCCGACATTTGCCTCGGGCAATCTTGCCGTCGATGACATCATCATCATCATGGTGCTGTCCAAGAACCTGACGCTGCCAGCGAACGAGATCAATACCCCTTCTGGATATACCGAGAAGGGAACGAAGACGAGCGTGAACGGCTCGGTTGCCGCAGATCAGGGTCGAACCGCCATGTTCTACAAGCGGGCGGTCTCAGGAGATGATGGGGCCTCTGTGACCATAAGCCGTGCTGGTACCTCTACGCTCGGCTTGTATGCCATTGCCTATGTCTTCAGAGGGGCAGTCAACTCTGGCGACCCCTTCGACACCGCAGGCATTTCGATTCTTGGAGACACCGCTGCCGATCAGGACGCTGACTTTGCTGCGTTCGATGCTGTTGCATCCAGTCTGCACACCATTTACTTCGGGTGGCAGTACGATGATGTCACGTCGAACCCAACTGATCTCGTCAACGGCAGCACGTTCACGTTCCGAAACAATCAGGAAACCGCCACAGGCTCCGACGCGACTGCTCTCCTTTGGTCCGCAGATCATGACGGAACCGCCCTGAGTGCCACGGCAAAGGCCCTTACGACAACCGCAGGAGCATTCTGCGGATACGTCTTTGGACTTCTGCCGGGCAGTCAGGCGCTCACCATGTCTACCACGGTGGGCGCATTCACGCTGACAGGCGTTGCAGCCACGCTCCATGCTGGGCGCACGCTGACGGCTGCTGTCGCGACGTTCACAGAGACAGGCGTTGCAGCCACGCTCCATGCTGGGCGCACGCTGACGGCTGCCTTTGGGACGTTCACCGAGACTGGCATCGCAGCCACGCTCGCCCGAACGTGGCACCTCACGGCTGACTCAGGGACGTTCACTGAGACCGGGAATGCTGCGAATCTGGCCTACGGGCACTTGATAACGGCTGACTCAGGGAGCTTCACGCTCACTGGCAATGCCGTCTCGTTCCCCCGTACGTGGCACCTCACGGCTGACTCGGGGAGCTTCGCGCTCACTGGTGTCGCCTCTGCGTTCTCCACCGGACGCACCGTGACTGCCGCCGTGGGCACCTTCGTGCTCACTGGTAATGCCACGGCATTCTCCACGGGACGCACGGTGACAGCAGCGGCAGGGAGCTTCACGCTCACTGGTAATGCTGCGGCCTTCCCGATTAGCCACACCATCGTGGGGGCGACCGGCAGCTTCGTCCTAACCGGCAACGCCACAGCCTTCGAGATCGCGAGAAGCATCACCGCTGCCTCTGGCACCTTCGTGCTGACTGGCAACGACGCCAATCTCACCATAGGGTCTGGTGGTGGAACGAACTACACGATCACGGCGGCATCTGGCAGTTTTGTACTGACCGGAAACGCTGTCGTGTTCACCAGAGCGCGCAACATGACGCTCGCGTCTGGTACATTCGTCTTGACAGGGCGTGCAGTCAGCCTAGTGAAATCCGGAAGTGAAAGCCTGTATCTCACCACGGACATGCAAGTCCTCCGATATGGGTTGAACATCCGGAACAAGAAGCCCGATCTTCGTGTGCTGGTTCCAGCCACTACCGACCTCAGTCGAAGCATTTTCATCCGGAATGTCAACTTGGGGCATGTATTCATCTACAACCGAAACATGCAGAGAATCTTCGACATGCAGCCGTTCACTGAGTTGGAACTGATCTTCACGAATGACACGGTGGCCTCCATGACAATCTCTCGCTTGTATCTCGGAACAGCGGGAGTAGCATGAAGTGCGACCTGAACACCGAATGCCCACGCTGTGGGGCGGCACAGACCCTTAAGTGCGGCGTGCCCTGCACAGCGTGTGGCTATCGACCATCCTGCGAGGAAGGCTGATGCCTCTGCTCCCCGGAAAGAAGAACATCGGGCGGAACATAAAGGAGCTAGAGCAGCACGGCTCCCGTCCCCGCTCGCATGAACAGATCGTTGCCATCGCCCTTCACACGGCGTACGGCAAGAGCCGCAAGAGCAAGACTCGACGGGCTCAAGTGCGGTAGTCACTGGCTCAAGACAGGGGCATGTGTTTGAAACCCCATCTAGAGACCCAGATCGCAGTACCCTGCCGGGTTAGGTTCGACTCCTTCCCGGCAGACTATGCCTCTCCTCCTCACCATGCTCCTCGCGTTCGTGCTAGACGCAGCGGCGGTCTACGCAGGAACCAGAGCGATACTGCTCGTGCAGGAACGCCGCCCGATAGGAGTCGCCAACTGGGGGCTCATAGTCAACCTCTGCGCTGGGACGACGCTCCTACTGGCCGTCTTCGGTGACACAACCCCTGTGTTCCTCTCTGGCTGCGCTGGTGCGTGGGTCGGCGACTGGTACGCAGTCCACGAGCAGATTAGGCGGGAGAAGGGAACACGGCTCGACACATGACGATGCAGTGTATTGCAGGAATGGCGACCATCCCGGCTCGGGGCCATCTCCTTGAGCGGGTCCTTACACGTCTACGTCCTCAGGTGGACTGCCTTGCCGTCTACCTTGGACAATACACCGAAGTTCCGCAGTGCGTTAGTGATCTTGCTGATCAATGGCTCCTCGATCCGAAGGATGCACACGGTTCGGAGGGGAAGTTAGCGTGGACGCGCTCCTTCGACGGGTTGTACCTCAGCGTCGATGACGATATGCTCTATCCGGTCAATTACCGTAAGAAGATGCAGCAGGCAGTCGAGCGTTTCGATAACCAAGTCATCGTGGCGGCTCAGGGCGCAGTATTTCCCAAGAAATTCCTCTGGTTCACTGACCCGGCGGTCACGTGGCTTCGTTGGAACAAGACCTACACCGAAGGGCGCTGGCTTTCCATGCCCGCTGGTGGGTTTACTGCGCATCACACCTCGCTGTACATGCCAGATGTGTGGCCGGAGCGCAATGCGGACGACCACCAGATCGCTGTATGGGCTCAAGAGCACAAGATTCCCGTCTGGGGACTGCCACATTCGAAAGATTGGTTCGAATATCTGCTGCCCCTGAAGGACAAGACGGTCTACACTATCTACCGGGAGGAGAAAGCCACCGGCTTTGCCCGGCGCAACCGTATCCTCTCCACCATTCCCAATTGGACACTCTATGTCGCAGCCCAAAACAAGTAACGCCGCTGTTCTCGCGGAACTGAAGAAGATCACCGAGCAATTGGTTCTGCTGAATGAGTCCATCACTGCTCAGGTTGCTCCCCTCGTCGTAGTGGCACAACATGTCGCCGACGTGGCTGCGGCCCTGACGGCTTCACAAGCAGCGGTGGGAGCTACCGAAACCACCCTGATAGAAGCCATTGACCTCTTGCGGCGCAAGACCGCACCCACCGAGTAACAAGGAGCAACTAGTGTCAACGCCCAACACCATCGTCATCAGCGATGCCGATCCGGATGGTCTCAAGCAGGCCATCCAGACGCAGTTCGAGGCTGCCCGGCAGGCTTCGGATACCATCAACGACGCCACCGATCAGCTTTCCGTCTCTCCGTCGCAGCCCGGCAACCCTGTGGCTCCCTCTGTCAGCACGCTGGACGAAGACTTCCCGCTCGCTGTGGCTGGTGATCCCGTGGACCCGACCGTGAGTGACGTCTTCAACGACTGGCCCCTCGCCACGGACACCGTGAGCGGACGGCGCGACATCGATCTCAACGGGACACTCTAGTCCCACCCAAGGAGGGGTAGTGAATCGCATCATCATCCTCGGCGGGCCAAGGACTGGGAAAACCACCTTGGCCTCCCGGGTGGCCCTTGACTGTGGCATCAAAGTAGTGTACCACACGGACGCTCTGATCCCCGGACGCAACTGGGCCGATCAAGGCGAGGCGGCCCTCAACCTGCTCTGTCGGGCTCACACAGACCACGAGCAGTTCGTCTACGAGGGCGTACTGGCCGTTCGAGCGCTCTCCCGGTGGCTCAAGACGCAGCCCGGCAAGCCCTGCGACCGGGTGATCGTCTTGACGGTCCCCAAGGTGCCGCAAAGCCCCGAGCAGCAGAGGTTTATGAAGGGCATCATGACGCAGTTCCAGCCGCTCGTTCCAGCCCTCCGGGCGCTGGGGGTGGAGATCGAGTGGTCGGATAACCGTTGAGGCCGGATTCGGGCAGCTAGAGCCCGTTTTGAGGCCCTGTAGAGGGAATCCTGAGGAGTCACGAGCACGCTCCGATTGAGGGCCGGTGCTTTTGTTTCCTCAGGATGTCCCACAGGATTTTATGGGTGATTTTTGCAGGGGTACAGCCGACGATCCGCTGGTGTTGCGTCCCCCCTACACCCTCCTGTGGCGCTCGTGCGGCACTCCTGTGGGGGCTCGACCAAAGTGTGGCGGATGCACCACAGGTGTCCTCAAAAGAGGACACGCACGGGCGTCCGGCCTATCGGTCCTTTTTCTGTTGCGTCAGCGCTACGGCATGGACGCAAATAGTGTGGCGAACAAGCAGCAGTGGCAAAGAGTGTGCCACGGCCCGGGAGCACGCCAGCGCCGTGGCATGGTCCCTGCAATACATCCGGACAAGCAACGGCAGTGGCGAGCGGGGGAGCGCGACGGCGGGCGCATGGTCGGCCCAATTCCGTAGTCCCTGCACCAGCCGGAGCGCCGGACCCGTCCGGACCGCGAGTCAGTCAGACCCACCAGCCAAGCTAGCGCACGAGCGGGCACCACCCGCAAGCGCGAATCGGTCGGCCCGTCCTAACGGTGAGCCGGAAGCTTGGAGTAGCGCCAATGGTTCCCGGGAAGCAGCCGGGCGGTCCGAGTCCGCAAGGCGCTTTGATCCACCAGCCAGCCAATCACACCAACAGGGGGAGCACATGACCCGGCTATCGCAGAAGTTCACGAGCACGGCGGCGTATCACCGTGAGCTAGAACGCATCAGCAAGCGTTGGAACGAGTCACCAAGCGCGCTGGCTTCACTGGTTGTCAGCAAGGAAGATTTGCCGGACAGCTACAAGCGTACCAGCAACCACCGGGGGAGCAAGTGAGCGACATTCAGCTAGTCACCCTCGATGGAATCGCCCGCAAGTCTGGCGAGGACACGGAAGGGTTGCAGTGGACAGAGTACAGCCTAGAGGAAGCCTACTTCTGTGAAGATGGCGAGGGCTGCAACACTGACGGGATGGCCGGTAGCTGTGTCGGGCATGGCGACTACTGCGAGGAATGCAATACGGAAATTTACTCCGGGTGGCTGTGCCTCGATGGTGGCGAGGTTGTTTGCAGCAAGCACGTTCACTATCCCAAGTAGCTAGACGGTTAGCTGAATGGGCAGGCTCGGAACCTGCCTCTAGCTTGTCGTTAGGCAGTCTCACGCAGCACTCACCCGAAGTAAGGGGGAACGTATGGCACAGTTTCGCGGATGGATCAAGGGACAACGGGGCCAAGCCTCACGCCTCGGCAGCAAGAACAGTGGACTAGCGGCGAACCTCGCAAGCTGGCAAGGCAGCGTTGCTGTCTCACTGTGGACGACGGACGATGGCGTGGATATGGCGAGGGTGGCGTTGGTCCCGCACACGAACGGAGCGGGAGAAGCGCGCTTGCTGTACGACGGCCCGGTGTCCGGCAAGGGTGGTGATGATGACTCGCGCAAGGTAGAACCGGAATACGCGCACCATTCGAGAGACGTATGACAGTCACCAAGCTGTACCCAAGCGGCGCATGGGAAGTGTCAGCCATCGTAGACGGCTACCTCGTTCGCGGAGTCTACTTCGGCTACACCAAGCGCGAAGCCGTCGCGCAATTCGTTGCCAATCACAAGGGGGCCAAATGAGAAACCTTCCACGCCTCGGGCCGTGTGGCTGCCGCCGTGGTATCGAGCGCGATAACTGCCCAAGCTGCGAGGGGACCGGGCAGCTTATCGACTGGCGCACCTATCACAGACTCAACCCGGTTATCTGGATTCATCCGGACGGGCGTCGGTTCTCAGAATTACAGGCTTCGCGCATCACGCTAGCGCCGGGCGAACGGTGGACAACCGAACGGAGGAGCCGTCCCGTAGTGGATCGCTCCAACACGGAAGAGTACCGGCTCCAACAAGTTCAACTCGCAGCTAGGAGGATCAAGTGAGTGCCTTCACCGACGCAGTAGCGGACGGCCTAGTCGGCCTGACGCACGTCAGCGTAGTGAGCGAGGAGTCACACTTTTCATGGGCCCCGTGTGATGTGTGCGGCTCGATGTTAGGCGGGGACCGGGAGATTGCCGAAGCTGTAGTGGAAGGAACCGCTAATCACGTCATCGAGCTTTCCATCTGCACCGACTGCACCATGTACCTCGCCAATGGCGACGAACCGGAAGATTGGAGGATCAAGTGAGACATCGAGTGCAATACAT
>Ga0310810_10003605_pt1 | contig 16931 bp, 12 predicted proteins | sample NCmetagenome_FD_207641 | JGI IMG/M metagenome (GOLD analysis project Ga0310810, IMG submission 207641) | Soil microbial communities from experimental microcosm in Duke University, North Carolina, United States - NC | ecosystem: Engineered > Artificial ecosystem > Soil microcosm > Unclassified ... | reverse complement strand
GGGTGGCAGCAGCCGACGAGCGAAGCGCGCACGCTCGACGCGCTGCCCGCCAACGCACGTCGATACCTGGACCGCATTCGCGAGCTGGTCGCGGCGCCGATCGTGTACGTCAGCGTTGGGACGAGGCGTGACCAGATCATTGGCCTCGAGTAGACCGCGAATAGGGAATAGGGAACGAGTGATCGATGTAGCGATCGTCGGGGCAGGGCCGTGTGGGCTCGCGGCGGCCATCTCCGCGCGGCGAGCCGGGCTCGACGCGATCGTGTTCGACGCCGAGTGTGTCGTGAGCTCGATCACGCACTACCCGACGTACGCGACCTTCTTCTCGACGGCCGAGAAGTTGTCGTTAGGCGGGTTGCCCTTCATCACGCCTGGGGAGAAGCCGTCCCGGCGCGACGCGCTCGCGTACTACCGCGCCGTGGTCCGGTACTTCGAGATCGCGGTGCGCCAGTACGAGCGCGTCACGCGTATCGACGGGTCCGACGGGGCGTTCGTGGTGCGCACGAACCGGCGGGGCGCGGAACACGCGACGAACGCGCGCGCGGTCATCGTCGCAACCGGTTACTGGGGATCACCAAACCGGTTAGGCGTACCCGGCGAGGATCTGCCTCACGTCACGCACGCTTACCGCGAAGGGCACTACGCGTTCCAGCAGAACGCCGTGGTTGTGGGTGGCGGAAACTCCGCGGCGGAAGCGGCGCTCGACCTTTGGCGCTCCGGGGCGCGAGTGACGCTCGTCCATTTCGGCGCCACGTTCGACAAGAAGATCAAGCCGTGGGTGCTTCCGGATTTCACGAATCGCGTGGCAGAGGGGAGCATCGGGGCACTCTGGAACAATCGCGTGGTCGAGATCGGGCCGGAAAACGTCACGCTCCGCTCCGCCGACGGCACCATCTCGGCGATCGCGGCGGATCATGTTTTCCTCATGACGGGATTCGCGCCGAGCGTCGATCTGCTTCGACAGGTGGGCGTGACCATCGATCCGGTGACGGGCATTCCGCGGCACGACCCTGCGACCCTCGAGACCGACGTGCCCGGCGTCTTCGTCGCTGGCGTCGTGAATGCCGGCTACGACGCCAACAAGGTGTTCATCGAGAATGGCCGCTTTCATGGCGACCAGATCGTGGCCAAACTGCTCGGGAAGCCGGCGCCGCCGCCCGCGAAAATCAGCCGGGATCTGGATTCGTAGCCGATTACATTTCGGGTTCGCCCTCGCCCAACCAACCTCGTGCCCACATCAGGCCCGGTCATGGCTAGCGTATCCGCACACCCCGACGTGATGGAGAAGCTCGTGTCGCTCGCGAAGCGACGCGGATTCATCTTCCAGTCCTCCGAGATCTACGGCGGCACGGGGTCGGTGTGGGATTACGGGCCGCTCGGCGTCGAGCTCAAGAAGAACGTAAAGGACCGGTGGTGGCATGCGATGGTCCGCGCGCGCGATGACATCGAGGGGCTCGATGCGGCGATCCTCATGCATCCGCGCGTCTGGGAGGCAAGCGGCCACGTCGCGGGGTTCACCGACCCGCTGATCGATTGCCGGAACTGCAAGCGCCGGTTTCGCGCGGATGACCCGGCGATCAAGGGGACCCCAGGTACACCTGACGCGCAGTGTCCGGTATGCGGATCGAAGGGCACGCTGAGCGAGCCACGGCTTTTCAACCTCATGTTCAAGACGTTCATGGGGCCGGTCGAGGAGAGCGCGGCGATCGTGTATCTGCGTCCCGAGACGGCGCAGGGCATCTTCGTGAACTTCCTCAACGTCCAGCAGTCCACGCGGCAGAAGATCCCGTTTGGGATTGCGCAGATCGGCAAGGCGTTCCGCAACGAGATCACCCCGGGGAACTTCATTTTCCGGACGCGGGAGTTCGAGCAGATGGAGATGCAGTTCTTCGTCGAGCCGGGGACTGACGAGGAACACTTCGAGTACTGGAAGGCCCAGCGCATGGAGTGGCACCGGTCGCTCGGGCTCGCGCCTGACCGTCTGCGCTACAAGCCGCACGAACAGCTGGCCCATTACGCGCGCGCCGCGGCCGACATCGAGTTCGACTTCGGTGGTTCGTTAGGCTACCAGGAGATCGAGGGTATTCACAACCGCTCGGACTTCGACCTGGGTCGCCATCAGGAGTATTCTGGCAAAAAGCTCGAGTACTTCGACCAGCCGAAGAATCGGCGATACATTCCCTACGTGATCGAGACCTCCGTGGGCGCGGACCGCACGACGCTGGCCTTGCTGGTGAACGCCTACCGCGAGGAAGAAGTGCCGGGTGAGACCGAAGGCAGGACAGTGCTGGGCTTCGCGCCGTCCATCGCCCCGATCAAGGCGGGCGTATTTCCGCTGGTGAAGAAGGACGGCATGCCGGAGATGGCCGAGAACGTCGCGAACGACCTGCGTCGCGCATTCCCGATCTTCTACGATGACGGCGGTGCGATCGGGCGGCGCTATCGCCGTCAGGACGAGGTGGGAACACCATTCGGTATCACGATCGACGGCCAGTCCACGCAGGACGGCACGGTGACGGTCCGTGATCGCGACACGCTTCAGCAGGTCCGGGTCGCTGCCGACCAGCTCCGCGGCTACATCGCCGAGCGTATCGCTCCTAACGAGTAGCGTTCGGCACCAGCATGTCCGATCTCACGCTCGCGGTTCTTCGTCGCGACGGCGAGGCGTTCATGGAGGCGCTTCTCCGCGAGCAGTACCTGGCCATCTCGGGCCACAAGCCAGACGCGGAGCTACGCCGCATCTACCAGCGGTTCGCTCACGTGCTCGGGCCGGGTGCCCTCGAGCTCACACGCGACGCCTTTCGTACGGCGACAGCCGGCAGCGAGGAATGGCGCTCCGCGAGGGCGCTGCTGGATTGGCAGGTGACGTACCAGGCCTCGCGTGAGCTCGCCGAGCTCGACGAACGGCTGATCGCCTGGGAGGCGAGCGCCGTCATCCGCCTGGCCGATGGACGCGAGGTTCCGTACCAGCAGGCACCAGTGGAGATGGCCACGGAGCCGAATCGCGATCGACGACTCGCGCTCGACGAGGCGCGCGCATCGCTCGTGGAACGCGAGCTGGCGCCCATGCGCGCCGAGCGCCTCCAGCGAGAGCGCGACCTCGTCGAGGCGCTCGAGATCGCGCCCGGGTATGTGGCCGCGTTCGACGCGTTGTCCGGAATCGACGTCGGCGCGCTCGCCGCGGAGTGCGAGCGATTCCTGCGGGAAACGGAGTCGATGTGGGCCGAGGTTCATGCCGAGGCCGTGCGGAAGCACCTCGGCATCCGGCCCGGCCAAGCGACACGCGCCGACGCGCTCGCGCTCATGCGCGCGACGCGGTTCGACTCGTACTTCCCGGCCGCCGACATGGAGCCCGCCGTTCGTCGTCAGGTGACAGAGATGGGTGCCAGCCCGGTGGCCGACGGGCGGATCATCTACGATCTCGCGCCGCGGCCAGGGAAGCGGTCGAGGGCCTTCTGCGCGCCGGTGCGGATTCCGCGCGAGGTGTACCTCGTCCTGCTTCCACACGGCGGCGCGACCGACTACCGCACGCTGCTGCACGAGCTCGGGCACGCTCTGCATTTTGGCTACATGCGGGACGATCTGCCGTTCGAGTACCGGTGGCTCGGTGACAACTCGATCACCGAGGGCTACGCGATGCTGTTCGACCACCTCATGCACGACGCCGGGTGGCTGGCCCGCTACTCGGCGTTAGGCAGGGTGCGCGTGGCCGAGTATCGCCGGGCGGCGGCGTTCGAGGAGCTTCAATTCCTTCGGCGGTACGCGGCGAAGCTCGTGTACGAGTTGAAGCTCTACGGCGATACGCCGTGGTCATCACTCCCGGACGCGTACGTGGATATTCTGAGCTCGGCCACGACGTTTCGGTATCGCACGGCCGACGCGTTCGTCGATGTCGACCCGGGATTCTACTCGGCCCGCTATCTCCGCGCGTGGCAACTGCAGGCGGCACTGCGCGAGGTGCTCACCGCGCGGTTCGACGAGGACTGGTACCGGAATCCGCGCGCTGGCCCGTGGGTGGTGCGGGAGCTGTTCGCGGAAGGGCAGCGCGAGCTCGCATCCGAGCTGGCCGAACGCGTCGGTGCGCCAGCGCTGTCGTTCGACCCGGTGATTCGGGCGATCGAGGCGGGCCTGGCCGCGTAGCGGATCTTACGGAGCCCGGACTGCCTCGAGCGGCCGCGCACCGCGATCGAGGACGAACCCGACCACCTTGCCCTCGATGACGTCCACCATGATGCGGCCTGGCTGGCCCATCACCGCATACGTGTTAGGCGCCGACTGCTTCATCATCCGAATCGCCGGTTGGTTCTCGATCTGCAGCATCAGCTGCTCGCCATTCGCGTAGATGCGGGCGCTCCGCTTCGACCCGTCGGGCCAGGTGACCTTGTAGTTCCCTGAGAGCCGTCCGATCTCGTCGGCGGAAATCGGCAAATCCGCCGGCGGTGGCGGCCGGTCCGGAAGCAACGGCATGCCGAAGGCGACGCGCGCGAGATTGTCGGCAACCTCGTCCGAGGGCGCTGGCGCGGTATTCGAAAGCACCACGACCGTTAGAGAGTCGTCGGGGTAATATGCCAGCTCCGAAATGAAGCCGTTGATGCCGCCGCCGTGGTGGATTCGGCGATGCGTGCCGAGTGTGTCCATGAAGAGCCCGAACCCGTACTGCATCGGTCGCCCGCTCGTGAGCTTCGCCGGCGTGGTCATGGCCGTGAACGACGACGCCTTCACGAGCTTGCCGCCGTGCAGCAGCCGTGTCCATGCGGCGAGGTCGCCGACGGTCGAGCAGAGCGATCCCGCCGCATACGGCAGGTCCATGCTGATGTAATCGGCGTTGACGAGACCCGTCGGTCGGCCATCGTATCCCTGCGCGCGATGCTTGATGAGGGGCATGACGCTGCAGTAGACCGTCGAGGTCAGGCCGTTAGGCGCGAACAGCACATCACGCAGATAGTCGCCGTACGGCTTGCCGGCCACTCGCTCGATGATCATACCGAGCAGGAAATAGCCCGTATTGTTGTAGTAGAAGTGCGAGCCGGGCTCGAATTGCAGCGAGTCGTCCTTCACCGTGGCGATCAGCGAATCTTTCGAGAGGTCGAGGCGCATGAACCGAGCGAAGCCCGGGCCGACATCGGTATAGCTCGGAATGCCGGAGGTGTGGTTCAGCAGGTGCCGCACGAGCACGCGACGCCCGTGGGTCGGCGCGTTCGGCACGTACTTGGTCACGTCGTCGTCGAGCGAGAGCTTGCCTTGTTCGACGAGCTGCATGATCGCCACCGACGTGAACTGCTTGGTCACGGACCCAATGCGGTAAACGGTCTGAGGAGTGGCCGGTACCTCATTCTCGATGTCGGCCATTCCATATCCCTTCATCACCAACGTGTCGCGTCCCCGCAGTACGGCGATGGAAAGCGCGGCAACCCGGCCACCCTTGATGATCGCACCCGCGATGGAGTCAGCGGCGTGTGCGACCGATGCGCGCGCGGATCGGCCGTCTCGCGCGGACTGGGCGACCGCGGTCGACTGAATCGCGAACGCGAGGACGGGCAGGGTAGCCAGGACGGTCGTTCGTCGTTTGCGCATCGTCGGCAGGTGTCAAGGGTCAGGGTGGCCGCACCGACCAATTTGCTCACGGCGCCGCAAGACGGCCAGCGCGGACGCGCTTTGAACAGCGCGCTTCCGGTGCGAATCTTCCATGCTCCTACGGCGCACCGCGCCGACGGTGTTTCGCTGTACGGCTTCTTCCCGCACAACCGTGACGGCCACCTCCACGTCCTCCAAAGCGCTGGCGATCGATTGGGCTGCGGTCGCTCGCGAGACCGTCGTTCATCTGCAGCGCATGATCCGGATCGACACGGTTAATCCACCAGGTAACGAGCTTGCCGTAGGCCAATACCTGGAAAGCGTGCTCGAGGCCGAACGGATCGAGACGCATCTGTTCGAGCCGGCACAGGGTCGAGCTGCGCTCATCTCACGGATTGCGGGCGATGGGACCCGCCGGCCAGTGATCATCATGGCTCACATGGACGTCGTGGGAGTCGAACGTGCGAACTGGACGGTCGACCCCTTCGGGGGCGAGATGGCCGGCGGCTACCTGTATGGACGCGGGGCGATCGATGACAAAGGGATGCTGGCGGTGAACCTCGAGACCATGTTGCTGCTCAAGCGACATGTGGTCGACGTCGGTGGGACGCTGACGCGCGACGTCATCTTCGTCGCGAACTCGGACGAGGAGGCGGGCGGCGAATTCGGGATGGGCTGGCTCGTGAACAACCATCGCGAGCTGATCGACGCGGAGTTCGTCCTGAACGAGGGAGGACGGACACGAGTCGTGCGCGACAAGCCGCTCTATGTCGCGGTTCAGAATACCGAGAAGGTTCCGCACAACGTTACCGTGACGGCGCATGGCCCGGGCGGACACGCCGCCGTTCCACTCGCCGACAACGCGGTGTTCCGATTGGGTCGGGCTTTGTCGGCCATCGGTAACTATCAGGAGCCCGTTTTGTTGACGCCGAGCACGCGCGAATTCTTTGGTCAGCTCGCGAAGGTCTGGCCTGACGTGTCGGAGCGACGCGCGATGAATGACGTCGCGTCGCGCGAGCGGCGCCGCGTTCTGCGCGGCGTTCGTGTGCTGGCGGCGACCCCGGTCTTCAACGCCGTGCTGCGGACGGGGATTTCGGCCACGGTGGTGAGCGGTGGGATTCGATCGAACGTGATTCCCACCGAAGCGACGGCATTGCTGAATATCCGGACGCTTCCCGGCCAGTCCATCGACGCGGTGGTCACGCGCCTTCGCCGGGTGATCAACGACTCGCGTGTGGACGTGACGATCACGCAGCGCGGTGAGGATGCGCCCGCGTCCGACTTCGCCTCGCCGATGTTCGCGGCGATCGCGGAAACCGTGAAGGAGCTCGCTCCGGACATGGTCACGGTCCCATACATGAGCACGGGCGCCACCGACAGCGCCCGACTCCGGCAGCTCGGCATGCAGGCCTACGGCCTGCTGCCGTTCCCGATGGACCAGGAGGACGAGGACCGAATGCACGGGAATGACGAACGCATCCCGCTCGCTTCGCTGGACTTCGGTACACGGCTCATATTCGGCGCTGTCCACCGCGCCGCTCGTTAGGCGCGGGCACCGAACCCACCGCATCGGAACGGTGTCGCTCCGGTCTGGGCGCAGGGCGGGCGTGTTCCGCTCGGTGGCCGACTGGCGAGTTGCGGCCACAGCAGTGTAGCGCTCGGGCCACATCTGCCTATGGGAAGCGCCGCGCTGCCCGCCCGCTAAAACACCGATTGAGGCCGACGGACCCGCGCCAACGGCGCGAAAGGCCTTCAGGCAGGGTGTTGAGCGTTTGCGCAGCGCCCTTTGCGGATGGGCACGCTTGTTGTTACTAGAGGGGACGTGCCTGAGTTCGGTGCCACCGTTGCTCCGATCTGTTCTTCACTGGAAAATTCAACCCTCGGAACCCTGCCGATGACACGCAATCGCCACTCTGGCTATTCGCGCATGCTCTCTCGTCGTTCCTTCGCGCCTATCGCCGCGTCCATCCTCGTTGTTCTCGCGGGTTGCAAGGAAGGTGGTAGTACCGAGCCAAAGAACGGCCCGGGTCCGACGAGCATTACACTCGACCCCAATGCGCTCACGGTGAGCGTTGGACAGGCCGGAAAGATCTACGCGACCGTGAGGGACCAGAACGGAACGCGCCTGCCAAATTACAGCGCGGTGACGTGGACGTCGGCCAACTCCAGCGTGGCGTCGGTCGCAAAATCGGACACGACCGGAGTGGTCACCGGTCTCGCGGTCGGCGAAACCCAGGTATTGGCGACGGTCGGCAACGTTATCGCGCATATTTCGGTAAACGTCGTCCCCTGATTCGCGGTGCAGTGGCAACAATGGCTAATAGGAATACGGCGGTCGTCACTGGCGCGTCCCGGGGCATCGGGCGCGCCGTTGCGCTCCGGTTGGGTACGACGCACCACGTGGTCGTGGTCGCGCGTTCCCGCCCTGAGCTCGAGACGCTCGCCAGGGACATTCGGTCGGTCGGCGGGTCGTGCGACGTCATCGAGCTGGACGTCGCGGATACGACCGCGGTCGCTCGCGCGCTCGACGGTGTCCACGCTGACGTGCTCGTGAACAACGCAGGCGTTGGCTACTTGAAGCCGCTCCTCGAGCTGTCGAGCGATGAGTGGCACGCGATGGTCGACGTGAACTTCAACGCGCTGTTTCATGTGACGCGCGCCGTGCTGCCGGGCATGGTCGAGCGCGGGCGCGGTCACATCGTGATGGTCGGGTCGATTGCCGGGAGGAGCGCGTTCGTCGGCGGCAGCTGCTACGCCGCGACGAAGCATGCCGTGATGGGCTTCAGCGAGTCACTGATGCTCGAGGTGCGCGACAAGGGCGTGAAGGTGAGCGTCGTGAACCCCGGGTCGGTCGCAACGAGCTTTTCTCGGCGCGAGCGCGACACGAGCTGGATGCTGACGGCCGACGATGTCGCCGACGCCGTGATGCACGCCATCGAGACGCCGCCGAGGGTGCTCGTGCACCGGATCGAGGTGCGGGCTGCGGTTCCGAAGAAGGGATAGCGCCGTCTAGCGAAGCAAGAACCGCCATCCGGCGGCGATTGTAGCGGCGATGATGCCGAGAAAAACCCACCACCGCAGGGCAAGGCTCCAGGACTCGCGTCGCCCGGACGCCGACGTCGGGACGACGGCCTGCCTAACGACGATCTCGGCCGGGGATTCGATGCCGTCGGCCTGTGCCGTGACGATGGCCCAGCCTTCGTCGCGTGCGACGATCCGGCCCTCCTGGTCTACCGAGACGACCCGGGCATCACTCGAGCGCCAGGTCACGGGGCGCTCGAGCACGTTGCCGCCCGCATCGTACACTGACGCCGAGAGCGTCGCCGTGTCGCCACGTCGGAGCGGGGAAGATAGTGACTTCACCACTATGGAGTGGGCGCGGACCGTTACGACGGTGACGTCGACCTGTCCGCGAACTCCCTCGCACGTCGCGCTGATCGTGGCGCGTCCCGGCTTTCGCGCCGTAACGGACCCGCCAGTCGAGACGGTGGCGACCGCGGGGTCGCTCGACCGCCATTCGAACACTCGCTCCTGATCGACGGTCTCGGCCCGCGCCGCCATCCTGGCGATCGCCCGCAGCGACGTCACCGTCCCCACAACGAGCGTGGGCGCAACCCCGTCGATGACCACAGCAACCACCGGCGGCGGCATGACGATGATGGTTGCCGCCCGCGCGACGCCACCTGATTCCGCGACTACCACCGCGACGCCACGACGCTTCGCGGCGAGCGTCCCGTCGTCGGTCACCGAGGCGACGGTTGGATTCCGTGAGACCCATCGCACCGCGGTGTCCATTGGTCGGCCGTGTCGATCGAGTGGGCGAGCAGCCAGTGGCGTCCTGCTCCCCGCGCGTACTTCGGCAGGCACCTTGACGTCGATCGTCGCGACCTCGGGAGCGACGATGACGACTTCCACGGTTCTCCGCGCCTGACCTGCCCACACCGTGATCGCGGTGGTGCCCACGGCCTTCGCGGTGACCACGCCTGCCGCGTCGACCACGGCGACATCGGTCCGAGACGACTCCCAGTTGAGGCGCGCTGATTCCACCGCTCCGCCGCTCCCCGTCCGGGGCGTTGCTCGCAGGACCGTGCAGTCGCCCACCTCGATCGCACCTGGTGGCTGCTCGACGTCGATGGACGCGACCGCCGCGCGCACCGGCTTGTCGGTCGTAGCCGCGGGTGAACGGAAAGGCGATGGCGATGGGTCGATGGCGGCAGCTGCGCCCGGCCGATGCCTAACGATCTCGGCGAGCCTGCCTTCGGCGTCGGCCGCTGCCGCCAGTGCGGACATCTCCGCACGCACCGGGCCGACCGAGGCGAGTGGCTGTGCGGCGCACGCCTCCGCGGCGGCTGCGAGATCGGGGAAGCGGTCCTCGGGCTTCTTGGCCAGCATGCGCATGATCGCGCCCTCGACGTGCTTCGGAACGTCGGGACGTACCGTGCGAAGCGGGGGCGGGAGCTCACTCATGTGTGCGTGCATGACGGCCATCGGGTCGCCAGTAAACGGGGCCCGGCCAGCGAGCAGTTGGTAGGCAACGACTCCGAGCGCGTACTGATCGCTGGCCGGGCCGACTTCGAGCGCCACGCACTGCTCTGGGCTCATGTACGTCGGCGTGCCCAGCACGGTGCCGACGAGCGTATACCCCGGCGACTCGGCGATCTTCGCGATGCCGAAGTCGGTCACGATTGGATCCCCGTCGGCGTCCAGGAGGATGTTGCCGGGTTTCACGTCGCGGTGCACGACGCCGCGCCGATGCGCGTAGTCGAGTGCCGAACCGACGTGGTACACGATCGCTCCGGTGGACGCGAGCGACAGTCTTCCCCGTTCGTGAATGACGCGATCGAGCGACCGGCCTGGCACGTACTGCATCACGAACAGGTGGAGATCGCCGAGCGTCCGCACGCTGTGCACGCCAATGATGTTCGCGTGCTGCAGGTTGGCGATGGTGACCGCCTCCTGACGAAAGCGTTCCACCATCCCCTCGCCGAGCAACAGGCCGGGGGCCATGACTTTGATCGCGACGCGCCGGTTGAGCGCGAGCTCGCGCGCGCGAAAGACCGCGGCCATGCCACCTCGTCCGAGCTCTCCTTCGATGTCGAACTCGCCGGCCAGGGCCTCACGCAGCTGCTCCACGACCAAGGCCCAGGGCATGTCGCCCGCCGGGACCGCAGCGGCCGTAGCAATGCCGTCCGATGGCGCGACGCTATGGCCGCAGCTGCCGCAGAATCGATCGTCTGGGGACACTCGGCCACCACACCGCGCGCAGTGTGTGGGCGGGACCGTCGAAGAAGCGAGAGGTCGCAGGAGAGGGCGCCGCGAGGCTGTTCGGCGAGTGTGATCGGACGCAGGCGAGATCTTGCGCGGGTGCGCTCGCAAAGTGCAGACGCGTTTACTTACCCGCAAGCAAACGGCTGTCAACGCTAGCGGCCGCGTTCGGTGACGTCTACAATAGCGTCCGGTGCGGCGGTACTGGAACCCGCGCGCACCTCCACGCGCACGAACCAGCGCCGTTCACTCCGAAACTCATATGCGCCGAATCATCGCTGTGCTAGCGTTGGTGACCGCAACCGCGGCAAGCGCTCACGGACAGGGCCTCCGAGAGAAGCTCGAGCGGGGGCTCTTCTCGTTCGGTGATTGCGGTGAGCCGTTGTGCCTCCCGGCGCTGGTTCTCGCCGGCAATCCGCACGGCCGCCACTTCATCCCGTCGGCAGAGGCGGGAAACGCAGCAATCATCGCGTTCCTTGGAAGCGCGATCGGCTCAAACGTCAGCAATATCCCGATCAGCGCGACGACGAGTGGCGTCACTTACTCCTTCGAGGGCGGCGCTCCCGTCCGAACCAACGTGTCCAGCGGCCCGATCTTCGCCGAGCGGGCGCAAACGCTCGGACGCAGGAGAATGCTCATCGGGGCGAACGTGAGTTCGATTCGTTTCAACACGCTGCGCGGCATTCCGCTCAACTCACTGGACTTCAACTTCACGCACCAGGACATCAATCCACCAAGCGAAGGTAGCCCGGCCTTCGAAAACGAGTTCATCACGGTGCGGACGTCGCTCGACGTGAACGTGCTCGCGACCATCGCGTTCGCGACCTATGGAGTGACTGACCGCATCGATTTCAGTGTCGCTGTGCCATACGTTTCGAATTCGATTGACGGTCACAGCTTCGGCCAGATCGTGCCGTTTGGTCCGAACCCCGCACATTACTTTGGTGGCACCGCCGACGCCCCGATTCTTTCGGCGACAACCGACGTCAGCGGATCCGCATCGGGCATCGGGGATGTAGCACTCCGAGCGAAGGTAAATCTTTCGCCAGGGGGCTCGAAGGCTCGTGCCGGATTCGCGCTACTCGGTGACGTGCGCCTGCCAACAGGGAACGAAGATGACTTCCTTGGCTCCGGCAGCACATCGACGCGCATTCTGGGAATCGTGTCCGCGCGCTATGGCGATTTCGCGCCGCACGCGAACGGCGGCGTGGCGCTCCGGAACGGTGACGACCTGCAGGACGCGATACTCGCGACCGCGGGGTTCGACCAGTTGCTCGTTCCATGGGCGACGTTCGCGTTCGACGTCATCTCCGAATGGCAGCTGGGCGACCAGAAGCTTTCGTTGCCGGCTCCGACGCAGATTACGATCCCGTTCAGTCGCACGATCTATCCCAGCAACATTCCGGACCGTCGCGATGACATACTGAACGCGTCGATTGGCACGAAGCTGACGACGAAGAAAGGCCTGACATTCATTCTGAACGCGCTCCTTCCGCTCAACCGCGGGGGATTGCGCGCGAGCACGCTCTGGACGACGGGGTTGGAGTACGGCTTCTAACGGGAAGCGATCAACGGGGTCAGAGTGGTTTGAATAGGAGATCTCGGCAGTCGCGAAATCGCGAATTCAAACGACTCTGACCCCGTTGATCGTCTGATCCTATCGGATGCTGACGATATGCCAGCCCCCGGCGTCCCGCTGGACGACCGCGACGAAGCTCACCGGGAACGACTGATCTGACCTGGCAGCTTTCGACGAGAATCTCGCCGAGTACCTCGCCCGCACCTGGACCTGCGAGCCAGCCACATCTCGCGGGGTGTCGAGAATATCCACGGTGCCGGAGCTCATTGCGATCGGACCGCGGGCGTCGTCGAACGTGGTCTGCCACCGGGTCATCAGCTCGCTGCCCGCGTTAGGGAACACGCGTCGGATGAGTGACGTGTCGCGCTCCTGGATCGCGCGCACATACACCGCCAGCACGCTTTGGACCTCCGACCGGAGCTCGGCCTCGGTCTTTGGCGGAGGAGGGGCCGGCGCGGTGACGGGCGGCGCATCGAGCCGAGCGGCTGGTCGGGCGGCCGACGTATCGGCGGTCGTGACCACGTTAGGCTTCGGGGGCGACGGCAGTACCGGTATCGGCGGCGCTGGTCGTGTCGCGACGGTAGAGTCGGGACGTTGGCTGGCCTCGGGCCGCGCGCGAGTGCGCGACGGGGCCGGCGGCTTCTCGCTCACCGGCGGGTCCGCCTGGGGCGACGGGCTCGCGTCCGTGGCACGCGCCGTCGAAGCCACCACGCGCGGCGCCGAGTCGGCCGGCGTCGGGACCGACGCGTTAGGCGGTGGCGACGGGGGTGTGACGGTGGCCTGCGTCGGGGCGGGCGACGCGGGCGCCGGTGGCGTTCGGGCTGGCGGCTTCATCACCACGTATCCGGCGATGGCCAGCGCAAGCGCGGCAGGCACGGCCCAGCGCACGACCCCACGCTTCGCTGGTGGGGGCGCTGGCGGCGCTGCTGCCGGCGTTGCCGCCGGCGCTGCTGCTTGTGCGGGCGCGTGCAATAGCGTTGGAGCCGGCTCCGTCGGCAGGTCCGTTTCCCTCGGCACCAGAGCCGGCGTGGGCGGGACGAGCGACGGCTGTCTCGGCCGCTCCCGCGTCTTCGGCACAGGGCTCGGGGGCGTCCGCACGACGTCCGCCAGCTGATCGAGGCGCTCCGCTGCCGCCGCCAGCTTCTGCAACTCGGCGTGGAGCGGAGCGTCGGGCGCGAGCGGTCCGGCACCTAACGATACGAGGGCATCGCCGAGACTGGGAAACCGATCCTCCGGGCTCTTGGCCAGCATCCGCATCACCGCCGCTTCCATGGCGGGCGGGACGTCCGGTCGCAATTCCCGCAGTGGTGGCGGCGGCGTGTCGGTGTGCGACCGCATGAGCGCGAAGCTGGAGCCCGAGAAGGGCGGGCGACCCACCAGCATCTCGTAGGCAACCACGCCGAGCGAGTATTGGTCGCTCGCGCCCGTCAGCTCGCGGGCGTAGCACTGCTCGGGGCTCATGTAGACCGGCGTGCCAACGACGGTGCCCGTCTGCGTTTGATTCGGGCTCTCGGCCACCTTGGCAATGCCGAAGTCGGTGACGATTGCTTCCCCGTCGGCATTCAGCAGAATGTTCCCGGGCTTGATGTCGCGATGGATCACACCCCGACGATGCGCATAGCCGAGCGCCGACCCGATCTGAAACAACCAGGCGCGAACCACGGGAATCGGGAGCGCGCCGACGTCGCGCAGCACACCCTCCAGCGTCCGCCCGGGCACGAACTGCATGACGAAGAAGTGCAGGTCGCCGATCTGTCGGACGCCGTAGATCGCGACGATGTGGACATGCTGCAGGTTCGCGACGGTGATCGCTTCCTGCTTGAAGCGCTCCATCATCCCCGGGCCGAGCAGCAGTCCGGGCGCCATCACTTTGATGGCAACGCGGCGGTTGAGCGCGAGATCGCGAGCCAGATACACGGCGGCCATCCCGCCCCTGCCAAGCTCGGTGAAGATCTCGTACTCGCCCGCGGTCGCGGCCTGCAGGCGCGCGCCAACGACCGACCACGGCGAGGCGTCGGTCAACGTGTTCCCAGCCGTCGGAGCCGACGGATCGACGCTTTGCGCCGGCGCAGGAGTCACATCCAATGCTGGCGGGACGATCGCCGTCCCGCAAATGCCACAGAAGCGGTCGCCGTGTGAAACGGCGCCGCCACAGCTTGGACAGGTCGACGTTGTCGTTGGCGTCATCGAGTGAAGCGCCGCAATTGACAATTGACGGGTCGCGCGGCCGCGGGGCGGCGACCCGTTGCGCTCTCCAATCTAGTGCTGTTGCGCCTACGCGCTAAGACGTGGTCGTTGGCGGAACCGTTACTCGAGACTAGCGCGTTCGCTGTCATAAGGCGTCAGGATCACGCGAAAGGAAACATTTCACGGACAAGAGCGGGTGGAGCGCCGGCGATTCGTGCCGTCGCGCCGGCCTCGTCGTCCAAACACATGTGGCCGAGTCGCAAAACATCTGAAGCGACCCCGAGCGTATGCCGGACAACCTCGGCCGTGGTCGCGCATCTGACGTTACACCTTTAAATTGCGTCCCGTGCCAAGATCATCCGTCTCCAGAACGGAACGGTTGCGTCCGCCTACCGCTGCGCCCGATCAGTCCGTTCGGGAGCTGATGGCGGTACGCGAAGTAATTCACGCATTCCTCACCGCGGACCGGCCCGAAGAGGTCTACCAGTTCGCGCTGGAACGGGTAAGTCCCCTCGTCGGCGCCACCTTCGCCTCGGTGTACTTGGTGGACGGCGCGTCGGAGCTCATGCGGCTTGGCGCAGCGTACAACTGGCCGCAGCGATTTCGGCCGTGGCTCGGCGAGGCGCGCGTCCGACTCGGGTTTGGGCCGAGTGGTGAGGCCGCGAGCGAGCGGCGCACGATCGAGGTCGCGGATGTGTTTGCCGATGATGACCTCGAGGATTGGCAGGAAGTCGCGTCCGAGTTGGGGTTCCGATCGCTGATCGCGCTGCCGCTGCAGACCGGATCGAAGGTGCTCGGCGCGGTCACCTTCTACTTCGCGGACGCCGAGTCATTCTCGCCGGAGAAGCGAGGGCTGCTGCGGATCGTCGCCGATCAAATGGCAGCGACGGCCGAAAAGTCCTTGCTCATCGAGCAGCTGCGCCGGTCCAACGCCGCGCTCGTCGAGGCGAACGCTGAGCTCGAGCGCCAATACGCCGCCGTGCTTCACGCTCGCCGGCTCAAGGATGAATTCCTCGCCAACATCTCGCACGAGCTGCGCACCCCGCTGACCGCCGTGCTGGGCTACATCTCGATCATGCAGGACGGGATATCGGGCCCCCTCACCGATGGCCAGCGACACGATCTCACGCACGTAAAGCGCGCGAGCGAGCGCTTGCTGGATCTGATCGAAAGTCTTCTCGAGCTGACGACGCTCAAGCGCGGCGAACTGGACGTGTTCATCGAGGAAGTGGACCCGCGTGCTCCGCTGCGGGACGCCGTCGCATCGTCACCGGCGCCGATGCCGGGCGTCACAATGCGCCTCGACGAGCCGACCACCATGCTGCCGCGGATCCGGAGCGACCGGAAGAAAATCTTCCGGATTCTGGTTAGCTTACTCGGCAACGCCGCAAAGTTCACCGAACGCGGCGAGATCGTTGCAAGTGTGTCGCTCGCCAACGACCGCGTCGTGTATCGCGTACACGACACCGGGATCGGGATCGCGGCGGATGCGCAGCAGTACGTGTTCGACGAGTTCCGTCAGGCCGACGGCTCGTCGACACGACGGTATGGAGGGTCGGGGCTTGGCCTGTCGCTGGCGCAGCGCCTCGCCCATTTGCTCGGTGGGACGATCGAGATGGCGTCCACGCTGGGTGAGGGGTCCACGTTCACGGTGGAACTGCCACTCGAGTACGAAGCGCCGGTCGAGCTACCCGTAGACATCTGACGACAGCCAGTCCAATACGCGGATGAACATTCAGGAAGACCGCACGCTGCAGGAAGCGCGTACGACGCTCAGCGTGCCCGAAGTGATCGAGGCTGCCAAGCGATTCTTCGCGAGACGCAACAGCCTGTACGCGGCGTTCGTCGAGCGGGAAGGCCCAACGTTCGTCAGTATGCGTGGGCAGGGCGGTGAAGAGGTGCTCATCGGCGCTACGCCGGCGAAGGACAATGCCGGGACGCTCGTGACCGGCTCGACTTACCTCTTCGACCAACAGGTCGCGCGGTTCTTCACGACGCTGCCGCCGTGGGACGGTGCGTCGTGACGATCCCCTTCGTCGCGCAGCTTCGATCTCGCCCCGGCGTCATTCGTCTGGGCTCGGAGGGGCAACCTCGGATCACGATTCGCGTGCAGTTGGCCGAGGCGTGGGATACCGTTCGCCTAGAGACGCCGCCGACGGAATCCGTCGGCGTGGTCAAGGCCGAGGCGCTGGATGCCTTGCGCCCCAACCAGGAGCCGGCGGATGAGTTCGTGGTCAAGTTGAACGGGTTCGAAGTCCTGGACGAGAATGTCTCGGTCGCCGACAGCGGCGCGACGAACGGGTCGACATTCCTGCTCAGCTATCGC
>Ga0310810_10003604_pt1 | contig 16931 bp, 19 predicted proteins | sample NCmetagenome_FD_207641 | JGI IMG/M metagenome (GOLD analysis project Ga0310810, IMG submission 207641) | Soil microbial communities from experimental microcosm in Duke University, North Carolina, United States - NC | ecosystem: Engineered > Artificial ecosystem > Soil microcosm > Unclassified ... | reverse complement strand
TCGCCGCCACGTCCGAAGCCCAAGCGCGGGTCGGTGCCGAAAGTGCCATTGGCCAAAGTTTGAGGCCGCAAAGGACGCGCCGTTTGCAAGGCCGGGCTCGCGCCCGGCCTTCGCTTTTCGCACGTGCTGCACGCGGATGTGGCCCGTTGCGAAGAGGCGGATGCTGTGAGAGACGTGGACGCCCGTAATGTCCGCACCCATCACCTTTTCATCGACTTCGGCCGCTTTTTTTGCCGGCGCAAAGACCGCTTTGACGTCGGTGTTCATGCTGGTGCTCGCGGGCACCTATATCGGCATCGGTGCTCTGACCCATGATTTCGGCCTGAGCTCCTGGTGGCTGGCGATATCAACCGTCCTGGTGTGGGCGGCACCGGCGCAAGTCATCTTGATTACGACAGTAACCACGGGCGCCGCCCTGTTCGAGATCGCTCTTGCAGTGACGCTGAGCGGCGTGCGGCTGTTTCCGATGGTCGTAGCGCTCATGCCAGTGCTGCGCGGACCGACCACGCGCCTGCGCGACCTTCTGCTGCCAACACACTTCACCGCGGTGAGCATGTGGGTCGAATCTTTGCGTCTTCTGCCTGCCATTGAGAACCAATGGCGCATTCCGTTCTGCAATGGCCTATCGGCCGGCTACATGGCAACGGCGACCGTCTTCGGATTCGTCGGTTTCTACCTGGCTGCTGGGTTGCCACCGTTGCTTGCCGGGGGCCTTTTGTTCCTGACACCGATGTCGTTCCTGATGTCGACCGCGCGTAACGCCCGCATGATGGTCGACAAACTTGGCCTCGTGCTCGGCTTGGTGATCGGGCCGTTGCTGACAGTTCTGGATGTGGGTCTCGATCTTATGTGGACTGGCCTCATTGGCGGAACGCTCGCCTATCTCGTCCATCGCATACGCGAGGCCGCGAGATGAATGCAGTGCTGACGGAACTATGGCCTTACTTTTTGATGGTGCTGGTTGGCTATCTGCCGAATGAAATTTGGCGCGCGTTTGGTCTGGTTCTCGCCCGCGGTCTCAATGAGGATTCCGAAGTTGTGGTCTGGTCGCGGGCAGTGGCGACCGCGATTTTGGCCGGGGTCATTGCCAAACTGGTTCTGTTCCCGACAGGCGCGCTTGGCGCGATACCTCTGTCGGTGCGCATTATCTCATCGGTCGTCGGCTTTGTCGTTTTTCTGGCCGCCAAACGCTCTGTCTCCGCGGGAGTTTTGGCGGGCGAGGCAGCGCTGCTGATCGGCGGATTCCTATTCGTTCCCTAGCAAATCTAGCCGGAGGCGAGCGCAGCGGCGAGAATCTTCGCATGCTCTGCCAGAACCTCCGGCTTTTCTTTCTCGCTTGCGGGCGGCTTCATGACGACACCCGCCTTGCGCGGTATGACGTGCACATGCAGGTGGAAAACGACCTGGCCGCCAGCTCCTTCATTGAACTGTTGAATTGTGATGCCGTCGGCCGAGAAAGCCTTCATCGCAGCTTTAGCGATTTTCTGGGCGGTCATCATCACATGCGCCAAGTCTTCCGCGCCGATATCAAGAATATTGCGGGCAGACGCTTTTGGCAGAATGAGGGTATGCCCAGGTGAACGTGGCATGATGTCAAGAAAAGCAATCGCCTTATCATCCTCGTAAACCTTATAACTGGGCAGCTCGCCGCGTAGGATTTTGGCGAAAATATTGTTCGGGTCATAACTGGGCATCGTGTCCCCCGGTCAGTCCTGTTCGACCAAATCTTTGCGGAACGGGGCCGCCGCCGCAAGTTCCTCGGCAGCAGCCTGTACATAAACGCGCTCGCGCGCGAGATACTCGGCAATAGCCCGCCGCAGGGCCGGATTAGCCACAAAATGCGCGGAATAGGTGGTGTGGGGGAGATAGCCGCGCGCCAGTTTGTGCTCGCCTTGCGCGCCGGCCTCTACGCGCTTCAGCCGAGACGCGATGGCATAGTCAATGGCCTGATAGTAACACAACTCAAAGTGCAGAAAGGGATGGTGCTCGATTGCGCCCCAATTCCGGCCGTAGAGCGTATCGGCGCCGATGAAATTGATCGCGCCCGCAATCCATCGCCCGGCGCGGCGCGCCATCACCAACAAAATGCGATCGCGCATTTTCTCACCTACGACGGAGAAGAAATCACGGGTCAAATAGGGGCGACCCCATTTGCGCGAGCCGGTCTCCATATAGAAGGCGAAGAAGGCGTCCCAGATTGATTCCGTCAGATCGGAACCGGTGAGCCAGCGCACATCGATGCCGGCGCTCAGGGCCTCTTTGCGCTCGCGCCGGATCGTCTTTCGTTTGCGCGATGCGAGCGCGGCCAGAAAATCGTCGAACGAGGTGTAATCGGCATTCTCCCAATGAAACTGCTGGTCCGTGCGGCACAGGAAACTCCGCTCTCCGAGCGTTTCCCATTCTTCCTTTGTCAGAAATGTCACGTGGGCGGAGGAAAGCCCGCTTGCCGTGGTGATCTCGACCAATGCATCAGCGAGGGCGCAGCGCACGGCGTCGCCCTGCGATCCGGCTCGCGCGAGCAGGCGCGGGCCGGTCACCGGGGTGAACGGCACCGCGACCTGAAGTTTTGGGTAATAGTCGCCGCCCGCCCGCTCGAAAGCTTCAGCCCAACTGTGGTCGAAGACATATTCTCCACGCGAGTGTGTTTTGGCGTAGCAGGGGGCTGCTCCCAGGAGTTCGCCGGCGCCGTTCTCTGCGAGAAGGTGTCTTGGCTGCCACCCCGTTCGTCCACCCACTGATCCCGACTGCTCGAGCGATGATAAAAATTCATGTGAAACAAATGGGTTAAGAGAATTTCCTCGTGTAGATAATGGCGGGGACAAATTATCCCCAGATGTGGATTTCAGTTCAGGTTTTTGTTGAGCGGTAACGTGCATCGTCTCGCCGGCGCACATATTCCAGGCGTGCGCCGGGACTTCGGTGAGCGACTGCGTGATACGAATGCGAAGTTCGAAATCAGTCATCGGGTGATGTCATTGTATCCCGATCTTACACACGATTTCGTCTGGGATTCACGTCTCTAGCCGCGCCGGTCGCGGGGAGCGCGGCACACAACAATATCGAAGCCCGTTGGGATTCCATCCCAGTTGTAGCCCGTTTGCGGATGACAATTAGGTGGGATCCTTTGACAGCCACTGACGGTGCAAGCGATCTGTCCGGTTTCCTGCCGACGAGCGGATGTAGATTTTTTGCTTGTCGCTGAAATCGAGATTCCGGCAGGCGCTTCTGAACCGCTTGCCGCGATGCGTGGGGCGGCGAGGAATGCCGCAATGAAGACGATTGAGAGCAGGCGGGTCATTCTGACCTCCAGATTTCTGCGCACCGACAGGACAGCCACTAGCCGAGATGTTTGGCGAATTATGGCCGGCAACCCTCAAATATGACCTGGTCCGCCCAGCGCGCAGCCCGCTTTCGATCCCTCTCGCTGCGCACTGTCCACGTCAGCAATGGCAATTTCCACAGGGCGTGGATCAGCAGCGGCGGTCCAGCCGGCAAATCCCGGACAGAGTACGCGATGAATTGAGGACGACTCCGCCGAACGTGCAACAGAAGGCCCATGCTCCATCGCACAGAAGGAGGCAATTCTTTCCATTCGCTGTGTGAATAATGGCGTTGGGCGACGATACCGCGGACCAGGGTAGGGTACCTGTGGCGGGCGAGTTCGATCAGTTCCGGATCAAAGGACATAAGGGCGGCTGGCCCGCGATAGGTCGAAAGGATTTCGGCTGCGCGGGCCAAAAGTCGGGCGTCGCTGTTGAAGTGACTCTTGAGTTCCAGGAGCAAAGTGGCTCGGCCATCTACCAGATCGAGCAATTCTCCGAGCGCAAGAATCCGATCAGAGGTCGCCTTGAATTTGACGCTCTTGAGCTGCGCCGTGCTTAGTTCGGCAAGGCGCTTTGTGCCCTCGGTCAGTCGACCGAGTGCATCATCGTGATGCACCATGGCCTCGCCATCGGCACTGATCTGCAGATCTGTTTCGATGCCATAGTTGCCCGAAATCGCTGCTTCGAAGGCGGTAACAGTATTTTCTATGATGCCACGTTGCGCGTCATGCAGGCCGCGGTGAGCAATGGGTCGCGCAGTCATCCAATCAAGGGACATCTGACAATCACGCGACCTCGAACTGGCCTTCGACTTCGACGGCGGCATCGGCGGGCAAAGCTGCGACACCGACAGTACTCCGCGCATGCCGGCCCTTTTCGCCAAAGACCTCGACCATGAGGTCGGAGGCGCCGTTCATGACCTTGGGCCCGTCGGCGAAACCGGGCGCCGAATTGATGAAGCCGCCCAAGCGAACGACACGTGTCACCTTATCTAAGTCACCGAGCGCGGCTTTCAGCTGTGCGAGCAAGTTTACGGCGCAGGCGCGGGCTGCCTTTTGCCCATCGTCCATCGATACCCCGCCGCCCAATTGACCTTTCGCTACGAGCTTGCCGTCGCTACCAAAGCAAAGTTGGCCGGATACGATGAGCATGTTCCCGCTGCGAACGAACGGGACGTAATTGGCAACCGGGGATGCCGGTGTAGGCAGACTGACACCTAAACTAGCGAGTTTCTTTTCAACGGAACCAGACATGCAGCCCTCCGAGACGCGCCATTCGGTGCGATCCTTCGCCAATTGAGCACTTCGGCGCAAGCCTGGGAGCGGTCGATTTGGTGGAATCGGCTGCGGCCTCTATCTTGCCCAGATCATGCATCTTCCTTGCCTCCGGCCGCCTTGGCCCAAGGAGAACAGGTTCGCAATAATGAGAATTCCGGTCGGTACGATACGTACGTTCATTTTGGGGTCTTGTTTGGCCGTCGTGGCGGCCGGCCAGCCGGTAGCGGCAGCGCCGCCTGCCGATCGCGTCTTCTTGGCTCCGCACAGGGCGATCTACGACCTCAAACTGGCTAAGTCGCGCGGGACCCGCGGTATTGAGGGCGTGCGTGGCCGAATCCTCTATGATTTTTCCGGCAGTGCCTGCGAGGGTTACCAACTGCAGTTCCGGCAGGTATCCGAACTCGATTCAGGTGAGGGTAAGGCCGCGCTGAGCGATCTGCGATCGACCACCTGGGAAGACGGAGCAGGTAACAAATTCCGCTTCAATTCAGAGAATCTATTCAACGAGCGCCGGACCGATATTGTTGACGGGCACGCTGACCGGAATGAGAAGGCCGTCGCTGTCAGCTTGAGCAAACCGAAAGAAAGAAATTTCACCGTGCCGAGCACGGCAGTCTTTCCGACCGAGCATATGCGACGCATTATTGCCGCAGCGCGTGATGGTAAGTCGGTCCTCGAGTTTCCTGTCTACGACGGCTCCGAAAGCGGCGAGAAGCTCTACAACACTCTTACCGTTATTGGTCACGTGATCGAGCCGGGCGATAAAACGCCTGACGACGCCAGTGCAAAGATTCCGGCGTTTGCAAAGCTCGTGCGCTGGCCGGTGACCATCAGCTACTTCGATAAGTCGGAAAAGAAGTCCGAGCAAACCGGGGAGGAGACCCCCGTCTACTCGATCTCGTTTGAGCTCTACGAGAATGGCATCTCGCGATCACTCATCCTTGACTATACCGACTTCACTATCAGCGGCGAGATGACGTCGCTCGAAATGAAAAATTCAAAACCCTGTCCGTGATCAGCCGGCTACTTCTCGTCGAGCGCCAAGCCCTTCATCACCGCATTGCGTCCGAATTTCGAACGCAGCCTGTCGACCGCGTGTTCAGCGTCGGCGCTGCGGCGGTCGATCAAATCTGCAAGGTCGTTGCCTAACGCGTTCTCCAGATTACTGACGCCGATGCCAATGAGGCGGAAGCGCGTGGCGCCAACTTCGTGCGTGAGCAGATCGCGGCCAGCCGCAAATATCCGCGATGCAAGTTGCGTGGGTGCGCCAAGTGCACGTGCTCTCGTCCGGATCTTGAAGTCGGCGCTTTTGAGCTTGAGCGTCACCGTCGATCCAGCAAGCGCGTTCGCTTTCAGGCGTGCGGACACACGCTCCGTGAGCTCCCAAAGATATTGCTCAAGCGGACGAAATTCGCTGATGTCGTGGTTGAACGTTGTTTCGGCAGAAATACTTTTGGTATCGCGCTCCGGGTTCACCGACCGTTTATCGATGCCGCGCGCAAGTCGCCAAAGGCGCAAGCCCTCTTCGCCATAGCGCCGCATGAGATCGTGCTCGTCGGCGCGCTGCAGATCTGCGATGGTACGGAAACCGTCGGCCGCAAGTTTTGCTGCATTGACCGCACCAACACCGTAGATGAAACCGACTGGTTTGCCGGCAAGAAACGAAACGGCCTCTGTTGCGCCGAGCACTGCAAAGCCGCGTGGCTTGTCGAGGTCCGAGGCGATCTTGGCAAGGAACTTGTTGGCGGATAGTCCGATCGAAACCGTGATTCCGAGGTTACGTTCGACCTGCGTTGCGAAGCCGGCGAGGGCTTTGGCGGCGCTCTTCCCATGCAGCCGTTCGGTGCCACTCAGGTCGAGAAAGGCTTCGTCAATTGACAGCGGTTCAACGAGTGGCGTCAGGGCGAACATTGCTCTGCGAACTTCGCGTCCGACCTGAACATATTTCGCCATGTTCGGTTTGATGACGATGGCATCGGGGCATCTTCGCTTGGCTTCGAACATTGGCATCGCCGAATGAATGCCGTAAGTGCGGGCCACGTAGCACGCAGCGGCGACGACACCGCGGGTGCCGCCGCCGACGACGACGGGTTTGTCGGCAATGTCGGGATTGTCGCGCTTCTCAACGGTCGCATAGAACGCATCGCAGTCGATGTGCGCGATCGTCAGACTGTGAAGCTCGGGATGGCGGGCCAGTCGCGGCGAGCGGCATACCGCGCAGCGGCTCGCGCTGTCCGGCGCATCGCTGAGGCAATCGCGGCAGAAACTCATGGCACGTCCCGTTCCCACGGATTGCCTGCAAGCATTGCGCGGCCGCGCTCGACGTCGGCAGGATTAAGGCCGGCCTCAGATGCAAAATCGGCGATCAGCCTTTCATCGGATGCGACATAGTCGAGAACTCCACCGAGAAAACCGGGCTCACGCGCGGCGGCGCGAATCTCCGACGGCCCGATGCCAGTGACCGCGAGGAACCGCCCAAGCCGCTCACCGTCGCCGGCGATAAATGTAAGGGCCTGAATCGCAAGCGCTTCGGCCTCTTTACGCGCGAATCGGCTGCCCTGTTTCACCGGCCAATTTGCCTTTCTGTAAGAAATCGGCACTAGCTTGCCGATGATGCCCGACTATGGCGGGGCGCAAAAGGACGGAAAAAAGAATGCCGAAGACCGTCCTGATCGTGGAAGACAATGAGCTCAACATGAAGCTCTTTCACGATCTCCTGGAGGCCCACGGTTACCAGACCGTAGGGACGCGCAACGGCATCGAAGCGCTCGATCTCGCCCGCAAGCATAAGCCCGACCTGATCCTGATGGACATCCAGCTGCCGGAGGTATCCGGACTGGAGGTCACCAAGTGGCTCAAGGATGATCCCGAACTCAAAGTAATTCCCGTCGTGGCCGTGACGGCGTTTGCCATGAAGGGCGACGAGGAGCGCATCCGCGAGGGTGGGTGCGAGGCTTACCTGTCAAAGCCGATCTCGGTCGCGAAATTCATCGAGACCATTCGTCATTTTCTGGGCGCCCCCTGACGAAGGCTGTCATCTCCCTGACTGCCGCGCGCGTTATCCACAGTCTTCGACGGGCGGTTACTTATGGAATCCCAATCTCTTCCGCTTTGGGTCCGTGGGGTTCGGCCGGCGTGGGAGCGGTGCGAGTGGCCTCCGCCGCTTCCGGCCGGCCACCAGCTCACAAAATTTTGTGACGCTCAGGGGCGGACGATCGTCCAGCCTTTTTCGCCGAGCTCGATCAGGGTGACGACGCCCGCCTTGACGCGCTCGGCATTTTCGACGAGCGGCGGCTCCTTGCCTTCGTTGCGTGCCATTGCCTCGAGCGTGTTTTCGCAGGCCATGAACGACACGTTCGGCATGCCTTGCTTGAAGGACTTCAAACGCGGCTTCACCGGCGAGGTGTCGTCACGCAACATGTGAAGACCGGCGTTGAACGCCACGATCTGAATATCGATTTCCTCGCCTTTGTCCGAATAGAACTTCGACACGTTTGCGGCAACGTTGAGGACCGCGTTCATTTTCGCGGGATCGTTGTCACTGATTTGCAGCGCGAGCCTGTGCTTTTCGGCGGCACTGGCGGGCAGGCAGGCGAGCGGGATCATCAGCAGAGCGGCAAAAACGGTGCGAAGCATCGAAGTGCTCCCGCGACTACTTGATCTTCGATTCACTGTACTCGACGTGCTTCTTGGCGATCGGGTCGTACTTTTTCTTCTTCATCTTGTCGGTCTGCGTACGCGAATTTTTGCGCGTCACATAGTAGTGGCCCGTGCCGGCGCTTGAAACGAGTTTAATCTTGAGACTGATGGCCTTAGCCATGGAATTTACCTTTTAACTTGAGCTGCGATCGTGACGTTGGCGCGGAACCTAGCGCCGAAGCGCAAAAAGTCAAGAAAAGCGCCGTTCTTGCGGCGTTTACAGCAGTTCCCGAAAGAATTGCTGATCGCTCATATAGTAGTAGGGGACCGGTAAGTCATGTCCCATGCCGGCCTCTACGCGGGCCAGCAGTTCTTCAAGAATGATGCCGGTGATTGTCGGCATGTCGAGGTGGGTGGCTTCCTCAATCGGGACCCAGACGAGTTCAACCAGTTCCGAGTCGGGGCCGACCACGCCCTCGATCGTGTGCGCGATGGCGGAGGCGTCCGCCGTCAAAAACCGCGTGTCGAAGCGGCGCGGCCGCCGGGGCGGCGTGACTGCGCGCGCGATGAAATGAAGTTGGCCCAGGTCGGGGTGGACGTTTGCCCTCGCGAATTCCGTCCAGATCTCGCCTGGGGCTTCAGGTGGACGGTCACGTTTGACGCCCAGCAGGAGGCCGGTCTCTTCGGCTGTCTCACGCACCGCGGCCAATGCGAAGGCGCGCGCAAAATCGGCGCGCGGCTCCGCCACTCTCTCCAGAAGCTTTTTCTGAGCATCCGGATGTAGCTCACTGATTGCCGCCATTTTTCGATCAAGCCGTTCGATCCGACCGCCCGGAAAAACAAACTTGCCCGGCATGAATTTGTGACCGGCGTGCCGGCGACCCAGAAGGACCTTCGGCTTGCCAGCGGACCGATCAATCAGCATCAGCGTTGCAGCGTCGCGCGGCTCGCTATCGGGGAATGATTGGTCGCGCTCCGACTTCGTCATCCGCTCCGCCCAGAGTTTTCCAAGGTCCTTTGTCATCGTGTCTTCCGATGCGTGCCGTGCGAGCGACGATGATAGTGCCGCTCGTGTTTCGGCCGGGGGAGCGGCCGGCCAGACCGGCCTTCCGAAAGAAGTTCGAAACGAAGTGCGCCGGCAACCGGCGCCGCTTCGACCAGTTTTACTGTTACAGCGTCGCCCAGCCTGTAGGTTTCGCCGGAACGTGAGCCAACCATCGCGTGGCCCGTTTCATCGTACCGGAAGTATTCGTCGCCAATGGTTCGGGCCGGGACGAATCCATCGGCACCGGTGTCGCGCAGTTTCACGAAAAGGCCGGCACGTGTGACGCCGGAGATACGGCCTTCGAACGTTGCACCAATACGATCGGCGAGGAAATGTGCGATCAACCGGTCGTTGGTTTCTCGTTCGGCCAGCATTGCGCGCCGCTCCGTGGCGGAAATTTGGGCGGAGATCTCTGCGAGGGTTTTTTGCTCCATTGTGTCGGGCAAACCTTCAGGGCCGAGCTTGAGCGCGCGTATGAGCCCGCGATGCACAATCAAGTCCGCGTAGCGGCGGATCGGGGAAGTAAAATGTGCATAGCGGCGCAGATTTAGCCCGAAGTGTCCGTAATTTTCGGCGGAATATTCGGCTTGGGCCTGTGTACGCAAAACCACCTCGTTGACGAGCTGTTCTGCATCGCGGCCCTTCACGCGCGCCAGGATCCGATTGAAAGCTTCTGGCCTGAGCACGCCGCCCTTGGCGAAGGGGATGTCCAGCGTGGCAAGGAATTCGTGCAGCGCGTGCACCTTTTCAATGCCGGGCTCGTCATGCACGCGGTAGATTAGCGGAACCCGCGCGCGCTCAAGTGTTTCGGCGGCAGCAACATTGGCCAGGATCATGAATTCTTCGATCAGGCGATGTGCGTCGAGACGCTCCGGCGTGATAACGCGGTCGACAGTGCCATCGGCCTTGAGAAGAATCTTGCGTTCCGGGAGATCAAGGTCGAGCGGTTGTCGTTCGGCACGCGCGCGCGTCATCGCTTTATAGGCAGCATAGAGAGGGCGCAGAATCGGTTCGACAAGCGGCTGGGTAGTTTCATCAATACGGCCGTCATTTGCCAATTGAGCCTGCTGGTAGGACAGGCGTGCCGCCGAACGCATGATTATCCGATGGAACGTGTGCGAACGTTTGCGACCGTCGGCACCGATCACCAACCGCACGGCTAGTGCCGCACGATCTTCATGCGGGCGTAACGAGCAGAGATCGTTCGATATCCGCTCGGGCAACATCGGCACGACACGGTCGGGAAAGTAGACCGAATTGCCGCGGGTGAGCGCCTCGCGGTCGAGGGCCGAGCTCGGCCGTACATAGTAAGCCACGTCTGCGATGGCCACGTTGACGATAAACCCACCATGGTTGCCTGACGTCGTGTCGGGCTCGGCCTGCACAGCATCGTCGTGATCCTTGGCATCTGGCGGGTCGATTGTGACGAGCGGTACATGCCGCCAGTCTTCACGACCGGCGAGTGTCGCCGGTGTTGCGGCATTGGCCTCCTGTTGTGTCTCACTTCGGAAGACGGACGGGATGCCATGTGCATGAATGGCGATAAGGCTGACGGCGCGCTCGCTTTTCAGCGATCCCAGTCGTTCCACAACGCGGCCGGTCGCCAGGCCCAGGCGGCGTGCGCGCGACGTTTCCACGGCGACCAAGTCGCCCTCTGCGGCATCGCCGGTGGCGCCCGCCGGTATCGTGAGTTCCTTGCCGATCATTTTCTTATCGACCGGCTCAAGTCGTCCGCCGCCGTGCGCAATCTTCCGGAAAACTCCCAGCACGCGGTGTTTCGGGTGATCGATGATCTTGATGACGCGGCCACGATGGCGAATCCCGTCGTCTTCCTCCGTCTCATCGACGCGGAGAAGCACGCGGTCACCGAGACCGGCGGCTTCGCCAGGTCGCGCTTTGCGTGGAACGGAAATACGGATCTTGGGTGCGGGTCCGTGCGCGTCCTCGTCCCATTCGTCAGGTGTCGCGATCAGATCGCCGTCACTGTCTCGCGCTGTCACGTCGGCGAGCACGGTCGAGGGCATGGCGCCGGGGTGGTGCAGTTTCTTCCGTCGTTTCTCGACGGAGCCCTCATTGGCCATATCGCGCAGCAGGCGTTTAAGATCCGCACGCAGGGCGTTTTTCAGTCCGAACGCACGCGCAATTTCGCGGGTGCCGACTTTTCCGGGCTGGTTGCCGATGAAGGCGAGTATCTCGGCTTTGGAAGGGAGGGAGGATGTTCGTTTGGATTTCTTATTCAATATAGACAGTCCTGCGCCAAAACGGCGCTGTTAAATCAAATGTAGTTAGAGAAGCCGGTATCCGCCAGCTATTCGGCGGCGGTGAATTTTGTAGGCTTCTTTGCCGCTTTCTTGCGCGGCTTGGCCGCTTTTTCGGCCTTGTCTGTAGGCTCCGCCGTCTTTTTCTTGCGGCCTTTCGGGGCCTCGGACGGTTCGCCGGCCTTTTTGCGGCCAGCCGCACGCCGCGGCTGGGAGCTGATCTGATCAGCGCGAGCGTCCAACAGGACGACGGCCTCGGTCAGTGTGATCGTTTCCGGTGTTTTGTCACCAGTGATCGTGGCGTTAATGCCGTTGTGGCTTACGTAGGGTCCATAGCGGCCATTCTTGACGACAACCGGGCCGCCCTGGTCGGGATGTTCGCCCAGGACTTTTCCCGGGTCAGCGCCGAAACGGCGGCCCTTCTTCGGGTTGGCCTTCTTCTCGGCGATCAGGGTGACGGCGCGATTGAGTCCGATGGTCAGGACGTCGTCGCCGTCTTCGAGGTTGGCGTAGGTCTTGCCATGTTTCACGTAGGACCCGAAGCGGCCGATGCCGGCAAGGATCGGCTCACCATCTTCCGGCGACAGTCCGATTTCGCGTGGCAACGACAGGAGGCCGAGCGCCTTTTCGAGATCGATATCATCCGGCGATACGCCTTTTGGAACACCCGCGCGCTTGGGCTTCTCCACCTCCGGCTTTTTCTCGCCTCTTTTCGGTTTCGGGGGCTTGATCTGCTCGCCAAGCTGCAGATAGGGCCCGTAGCGGCCCCCGCGCAGGGTTACTTCCAATCCTGTGGCGGGATCTTCACCCAGGACTTTCTTGCCCTGAATGCCGTCGGCGCTCGGCGTGATTTGGCGTGTGAAACTGCAATCCGGATAGTTCGAGCAGCCGACGAAAGCGCCAAAGCGGCCGGTCTTCAGTGAGAGCTGACCCGTCTCGCATTGGGGGCATTGGCGACGCGGTTTGCCGTCGGTGCGCTCGGGGAAAATATGCGGCTCGAGGAGGTCGTTGAGCGCATCGAGCACGACGCGATTGCGCACCTCTTTAATGTCATTGACGGCGCCGACGAAGTCCGCCCAGAACTCGGCGAGCACGGCACGCCAATCGATATTGCCCGCCGAAATCTCGTCGAGCTTTTCCTCGAGGCTCGCGGTGAAATCGTATTCGACGTAGCGCGCGAAGAAGCTTTCGAGAAAAGCGACGACGACGCGGCCTTTGTCTTCAGGGATTAGACGTTTCTTGTCGATCCGCACGTAGCCGCGATCCTGCAGCACCTGGAGGATGGAGGCATATGTGGAAGGCCTGCCGATGCCGAGCTCTTCCATCCGCTTGACGAGGGCTGCCTCGGAGAACCGCGGCGGTGGCTCTGTGAAGTGCTGCGAGGACTCGATGGCCTGCTTGCTGAGCGTTTCGCCTTCCGACATCGCGGGAAGGCGCCGCGACTCGTCATCGTCCGGCGTCTCGTCCTGGCCTTCCTGATAGAGCGTGAGGAAGCCGTCGAATTTCACCACCTGACCTGAGGCACGAAGTTCGATGTTGCGCGAGCCGGCCTTTGCAACGATGTCTACAGTGGTGCGCTCGAGCTCGGCAGATTCCATCTGGCTCGCGACTGCACGGTTCCAGATGAGCTCGTAGAGCCGCGCCTGATCGCGATCGACGTATTTTGCCACTTCCGCCGGCGTGCGGCTCGCGCTGGTCGGGCGTACCGCTTCGTGCGCCTCTTGCGCGTTCTTTGATTTGTTGTGGTACTCGCGCGGCGAAGCAGGGACGTATTCTTTGCCATAGTTGCGGCTCAGCATAGCCCGGATATCCGCGATCGCCTCCGGCGCCAAATCGATGCCGTCCGTGCGCATATAGGTGATCAGTCCGGTGGTCTCGCCGTCGATCTCTACACCTTCGTACAGCCGCTGAGCGAGACGCATGGCGACCGCGGGAGCAAAGCCCAGCTTTCGGCTTGCCTCCTGCTGCATCGTCGATGTGGTGAAAGGCGGCGGAGGGTTGCGACGCGCCGGTTTTGCCTCGACCGCCGTCACTTTGAAGGTGGCGTTCTCGAGGTCACGGGTGAATGCTTCCGCCTCGGCGCCTGAGCCGATGTCGAGACGCTGGATTTTCTGTCCGTCCGCTCCGACCAGACGTGCTTCGAACACTTCGTTGCGCGGCGTCGCGAGCTTGGCGAGGATCGACCAGTATTCTTTTGCCACAAACTTTTCGATTTCGAGTTCACGGTCGCACACAAGCCGAAGGGCGACCGATTGCACGCGTCCGGCAGAGCGTGCACCCGGCAACTTCCGCCACAGCACCGGTGAGAGCGTGAAGCCGACGAGATAATCAAGCGCACGGCGCGCCAGGTAAGCATCGACCAGTGCGGCGTCGATGACGCGTGGATGCTTCATCGCATCGATCACCGCCTGCTTGGTGATGGCGTTGAACACGACGCGTTCGATTTTCTGATCCTTGAGGGCCTTCTTTTCCTTGAGCACCTCGAGCACGTGCCACGAGATCGCTTCGCCTTCGCGATCCGGGTCGGTGGCGAGGATCAGCTTGTCGGCGCCCTTGAGTGCCCGCGCGATATCGTTGAGCCGCTGGTTCGACCTGGCGTCGACCTCCCAAAGCATGTGGAAATCGTTGTCGGGATCAACCGAGCCATCCTTGGGGGGCAGGTCGCGGATGTGGCCAAATGAGGCGAGAACCTCGTAGCCGGAGCCGAGGTACTTATTGATCGTCTTCGCCTTGGATGGCGACTCGACTACGACAACATTCATGGAAATCCAATGGGTTAGCCGCCAGGCCCGTTGAGAATCAACGCGGAATCGGCCGCATGTTTGGCCCGGAACATGGGGAAGGTGACCCCTACTGTCAAATAGGCGGGTTAAGAACGCGTGTCAGACCAGCCAAATAGGGCACCAAAGAGACGACAACCTTTAATTGTAGAAAGTGATAAAAACCAGTTTAGAGAGCGTTTATGGGGGGTCCCAACCTAAAACCGAGGGGTGACGCCGAGCTTTTCGAGCAACGCAGGCGTCGGATTGCCATCCGGAACCATTCCCAGCTTCTTTTGCTCGGCGCGAATATTGTCGCGTAAATCGAAATCGATGTGGCCCTCAAACTCGTTCACCTTGTAGCCGAGCGCGGCCAGTTTTTTCTGCAACGAGACGCGCGCGTCGCGTGAGAGCTGGCGATCGTTCTTCGGCCAAGGCGTCTTGATCAGTTCGCCACCGTGGATTCGATCGGCGAGGTGGCCGACGGCGACCGCGTAGGCATCAGAGTTGTTGTACTCCTTCAGCACATCGAAATTTTCCGTGACGATGAAACCCGGGCCGCCGGCACCACTGGGAAAGAAAAGGATGCCCTGTCCGGAATTGGGAAAGGCCTTGCCGTCGGCGCGACGCACGCCAAGCGCGCGCCATTCTGCAAAGCTTGCCCGACTGCGCATATAGTCGAAACCGTCCGGCACGAGAACCTCGAAGCCCCAGGGAATCGCCGGATTCCATTTCCACTTGCGCAGGTAGTTGGCGGTTGAGGCAAGAACATCCGGCACGTTGCCCCAAATGTCCGCCCGCCCGTCGCCGGAAAAGTCGATCGCATAGTCGACGAAGTTCGACGGCATGAACTGGGTTTGACCCATCGCGCCGGCCCATGAGCTGACCATCTTTTCGCGGGCGATGCGATTGTCCTGCATGATACGCATCGCCACGATCAGTTCGTTGCGAAAGTAAGGATCGCGATATTTCACATAAGCGAGGCTGGCGAGCGACCGGAACACGTCCCAACGATCTTTTTCTGATCCGAAGTCCGATTCCATGCCCCACAAGGCAAGCAAGACCCAGCGTTCGACCTCAAACTTCTTTTCGACCGCATCGAAGGTCTTTGCCCATTCGCGGCCCTTAAGCTGCGCATCCGCGATGCGTCGTTTCGACACGATGGCATTCACATAGTCGCCAACGGGTTTGCCGTATTCAGGCTGGCGCCGGGTCGCAGAGATCACCCGTTGATCGGGAACGAATCCCTTCATGGCGGTGTCGAAGGTCGCGCGGCTGATGCCTTTCGCTTGCGTATCGGCCCACAGGTCGGCGAGAAAGGCCGAAACGGGCTGTTCCTGCCCGCGCGATGGCTCAGCCAGGACTGCGAGTATGGCCACGACGGCCAGGCAAAATCGGATGAACATGACGATTTGGGTATTGCACGTTACAGCAATGACACCAAGCCCGCGCCATGACGTTCAATCCGCCCGGCAATTTCGAGTTCCAGCAGGGAAGCGCGCACGACCGCTGGCGTGGCCTGAGCAAGGCGCACCAAATCGTCGATCGATACGGGTGTCGGACCGAGAAGTGAAATGATCCGGTTGCGGTCGTTGGCCAGCGGCTCGGCATTTTTCTGCAGGACGTCTTGCTCGAGCTCCCGTATTTCGGCGAGTACAGTGCCGCGCCCGATGATTGGCTCAATAGCGGCGATCACGTCAGAGGCCTCCGTCACCGGAATTGCTCCTTGCTTGAGCAATCCGTTTGTCCCTTCGCAACGCGGATCAAGGGGAGAGCCGGGCACCACAAACACTTCGCGGCCCTGTTCGCCGGCCAGTCGTGCAGTGATCAGAGAACCCGATCGCCGGGCGGCTTCCACGATGATGACGCCGATTGAGAGACCGGAAATCAACCTGTTGCGGCGCGGAAAATCGTGGGCACGCGGCTCCCACCCGAGCGGCATCTCCGAAATGGCGGCACCGCAAGCGACGAGAGCCTCGGCCAGTTCAACGTGCTCGGCCGGATAGATACAGTCATGGCCGCCGGCAAGAACGGCGATCGTGCCGCTCTCTAGGCTGGCGCGGTGTGCTGCTGCGTCGATGCCGCGGGCGAGACCGGAGACGATGGCGAACCCCGCCGCGGCGAGATCCTTGGCCATTCGACCGGCGAATTTCACGCCAGCGGCAGATGCGTTGCGGGAGCCGACGATTGCAATTTGTGGCCGCGCGAAGATGTCGGATTTCCCGCGGATGCTGACCAGCGGAGGCGCGTCGTCGACCATCCGCAGGCGCAAAGGATAGGCAGGCTCTCCGAGGGCCACATATTCGATGTTCCGTGTGCGTGCGGCTTCCAGTTCTGCCTCGGCCTGTTCGCGGGTAAAAATCCGTGGCGAGGATTTCGACCCTCCGCGCCGCGCCAGTTCGGGGAGTGCCATCAGCGCGGCGTGAGCACTTCCGAAGTGCTGAATCAGATCTTGAAATGTTCGTGGGCCGACCCTGTCCGTTCGGATGAGGCGGAGCCAGTCGAGCCGCTCGGTCTCACTTAGCCGCTGTTGCCCGGTCACCGTGTCGCCCGTCGCTAATTTAGGCGGGGAGCACTACAACCGTTTTACCAAGAGCACAACCTATAGTTTAGCTTGCGTCGGATGCTTT
>Ga0310810_10003603_pt1 | contig 16932 bp, 6 predicted proteins | sample NCmetagenome_FD_207641 | JGI IMG/M metagenome (GOLD analysis project Ga0310810, IMG submission 207641) | Soil microbial communities from experimental microcosm in Duke University, North Carolina, United States - NC | ecosystem: Engineered > Artificial ecosystem > Soil microcosm > Unclassified ... | reverse complement strand
GGCAGGATACGTCGCTATGTCCGAGCATCGCTGGCGCATTCCGGTCGGAGCCGTGCTGGTTCACATCTGCATCGGCTCCGTCTACGCCTGGAGCACGTTCAACCGGCCGATTCAGCAGCTGTTTCCCGATTCGCCGTGGTGGTTCAGTCCGCCCTACACCACGTTCACGACGGCGCTCGTGCTGCTCGGGCTGAGCGCCGCATTCGGCGGCCCCTGGGTCGAGCGCCGCGGTCCGCGAGTGGCGGCCACCGCGGCGGCGATCTTCTTCGGTAGCGGCCTCCTCATCGGCGGATTCGGACTGGCGCAGTCACAATCGTTCCTCGTGTTCCTCGGCATGGGGATCATCGGCGGCATCGGATGCGGCCTGGGCTACATCTCGCCGGTGAGCACGCTCGTGAAGTGGTTTCCCGATCGCCGAGGCATGGCGACCGGCATGGCGATCATGGGATTCGGCGGCGGCGCATTCCTCGCCGGGTACCTCAACGTCTACTTCATGGATCGGATTGGCGTCGCCAACACCGTGATGGCGCTTGGGGCTACCTACATGGTGATCATGCTCGTGGGGTCGCGTTTGATGCGGCGTCCACCCGCGGAGTGGAAGCCACCGGGGTGGTCCGGGCCGACGAAGACGAGCGCGATGATCACCGACGTCAGCGTCACGCGCAACCACGCGATCCAGACGTCGCAGTTCTATCTGCTCTGGGGCATCCTGTTCATCAACGTCACCGCCGGCATCGGTATCCTCGCGCAGGCCTCGCCGATGATGCAGGACATGTTTCACCGCACACCGGCACAGGCGGCACTGGTCGTGTCGATCATCAGCCTGTTCAACGCCGGCGGCCGCTTCATGTGGGCGTCGGGATCCGACTACATCGGCCGGCGCAACACGTATGCGATCTTCTTCGTCACGCAGTTCATCCTGTTTCTTCTGATTCCCGGCCTCGCCTCGTCAGCCAACTGGGTCCTCTTCCAGATCGCGCTCTTCATCGTCTTCACGATGTATGGCGGCGGCTTCGCGACGATCCCGGCATTCCTTGCCGACATCTTCGGCCCGGAGAACGTCGGGGCCATTCACGGCGCGCTGCTCACGGCATGGAGCGCCGCGGCCGTGGCCGGGCCTGTCATCATCACCGAGCTCTCGAACCGCGCGAAGGCGGCGCTGCCCGAGGGCGCCGACAAGATCCACATCTACGACACACCGCTGCAGGTGCTGGCTGGGCTGCTCGCAGTCGGCTTCCTGCTCACGCTGATCGTGCGGCCGCTGCGGCCCGCACGTCAGGTCGCAGCGACAGCGGAGATGCGAGCGCGCGAGGCTTAGCACTGGCGAAGCAATCAGGCGCTTCCGCGGGCGGTGAGCGTTGGGAGTTGCAGCAGGTTTCTAAGGGAACTGCACGTCCAGGAGGATGGGCAGATGATCGGAGCCGTACGCGTGATTGAGCGTCTGGCACGTCAGTGCTGTGCTCGTCTCGAGCGTGCTGAACAGGAAGTCGAGCCGGCCGACGAGGAAGAAGAACGGGACATCGAGGCGTAGCGGCCAGCGATTGGTTCGATTCGTTCCGCACGACTCGAGCGAGATGCGGTCCCGGATCGCCGCGACCGCGTCGTCGTTGAATCCGCGGCGAGCATTGAAATCTCCAGCCACGATCAGCGGCAGGTCGTCGAGAGCGGCAATCCGTTGGCCGAGCGCTTCGGCCTGCGCGACGCGAGCGCTGTTGGTATCGAAGTGGGTGGTCACGACGCGCATCGATGTCGTTGTCGTCCTTCGCAGTGTGACGGTTGCGGCAACGGCGACTCGACGCTGCTTTCCGAACGGCAGCTCAATCGCGCGAATATCGCTGAGAGGCTCCGTCGAGAGCACGGCGTTGCCGCGGTCCTCGCGCATCTCGAGCGTACTCGCTGCGCCGTTTCGCATCGACGGCACGTACGCGACCGACAGACCGAACCGTTTCGCAATGCCGACGACATCCAGAGTCGGCCGGTTCGGCCGAATGGCCGAGGGGACGTGGACGTGATCCGGATATGTATCTGGCACCTGGACGCCGCCGCGAAACGTCTCCTGCAGCAACAACACGAGCCCTGCACCCGCGTTTGATGCGTCGGTCAAAAGCGGCGCAAGCAGCCTTTCGACCTCGGCCCCACCGACCGCGACATTCCAGCTCACGATCAGCAGACGGCCGTTCCCACCGCTCTGCGACGCCGCCGTCACCAGCACTGGTGGGCCGACGGTTTGGCACCAGAGATCAAGCGTCTGCTGATTCTCTTCCCATCGCAGCCACTGCACATCCGCCACCGGATGAAGACAGGGCAGCGCTTCTGGTGTGGACGCGTGCGTGATCGCCGTCATCGACAGAACGAGGGCAGCCACGACCTGCCATCGAGTCATGACGTTCGCACCGTATCAGGCACGACCTGTCCGCGCGTGTCATCCCATCGCCACAGGTTTGTCCCGGATTGCAGGTGCACGCCGCCCATCCAACGGTCCATCCCGTACACAGCGACTCTGTCTTCTCTGCCACTCAAGACGGCCTCCCCTGAAGGTGTGATCGTCACGGATCCAGTCAGTGGTTGGCCATTGCCTCCCGGATCGCGGTGCCACGTGACAAGCGGCGGTGACATGCGAGAGAACCCCTCCACCAGATCGGCCATTGACGTGTCACTCACATAGTACGCCTTCTCCCCGTCGTGCATGCGCGGGAACGCCTCGGCCAAGCGTACGGGTCCGCCGGCGGCCAGTTGCAGGAACCGTCGTTCGGTTCGCGAGAGCCCATCGGAAGTCCAGGGATATTCCTGAAGGAAACGGCGAAGTGCCGGCGCGAGGAAGGGCAAGGCCGACGTATCTCCGGTGTCGACAAGGTCGGCGAGCGCCTCGGGAGTCGGCCGCCGGAACGCGAGCCACGCGCGCTCGGCGGTCGCGTACTGACTCTCGCTGACCGGCCTGCGGGTATCAATCAGCGGCGCCAACTCGCCAGGCGTGAGCTCGCCAAGGCCTTTGAAATCGGGACGGCCAGGAAACGTTCCGATGCAAATGAGGCTCACGGGCGTCGCCGAGGAGACGCGGTGCGAAATCCAGGTCAGAAGCTCGATCAAGTTCAGTTGATCGAACAGATCGTGCTCGAACCAGAGAACGAGCTCGTCGTACCCGCCGCGTTCCATGACGTGACGCCACTCCGTCAGCCCTTTCACCTGTTCGGCAAATGACTCCTCCGAGGGCGCCGCGTGATAGCGGGCACGCACTTCCAGCAGCGCGCGGTCGCTGATGCCGCCTGGCACAGGGCCGTCGTGCAGTGAATCGGCCCAGATCGAGCGCACTCCGGGAATTCCCGCAGCTCCGATCGTGTCCGCCGCAGAGGAGCCGTTGGTGACGTGAAGAAAACGGCGAGTGGAGAGGTCCATCGTGACCATTTTCCCCCTCCGATTTCGCATTTACGAGTGAGGACCGCCCCGGCAGGCTCTGGCTGAAATTCCCAGGCAGCCGGTGGCATCACGAGGTCTTCGCCAGGCAGTTAAAAGTCCGCAGCATCGAGACCTTATGCGCGATCGTGTCGAGTTTCTCGCCTCGTTTTGCGGCATCACCGCAATTCGATTGCTCGGCCGTCCGGGGACAGCAGAGCGCGCAATCTCGAGCCCGCCATCTTTTCAGCAACAAGGGAGCCACGGATGCGACGAACTCTCAGTGCAATTGCGCTTGCCATCATTGCGATCACGTGGCCCCGTCTGGAGGCACAACGGACCGAGTCTGCCCCGCCCGCGGCGGCCGATCTGACTCGGGCACGCGAGCAGGGGCTCGCGCAACTCCAGTCGATCGCCGCGCAGCATAACCTCGCCCCGAGCGACGTGCGCGTGACGAGCGTTGACGTCGACCGGTTGTCGATGGCGCATACCCGCGTGCAGCAGACCTACCGCGGGATACCGGTCTTCGGCGGCGAGGCGATCGCGCACCTCCGCGCTGACGGCACGTCGTTCGGCGAAACCGACAGCTTCGTCGAGGGCCTCAACGTCAACACCACTCCACAACTCACCGCGACGGCAGCCACGGGCATCGCCGTCGCCGACTATGGGTGCTCGGCTTGCCTCACCGCGGCGCCTTCGGCCGACCTGTGGATTCTTCGCCAGGATGGTGTGGATCACCTTGTCTACCGGGTGCAATTGACGCGGCTCGATGGCAGCCCCGCGACCGCCCTCCCGGTCCGCTTCGTGGATGCCAACGGTGGCTACGTGGTGCTGGCGTACGACAACCTACAGACCGGCACGGGCAGCTCGCTCTACAGCGGCGACGTCACCATCGGCACAACGGTCAACCCCGCGAACTCGCAGTTCTACCTCGAGAACCTGACGGCGAAGATCGGCACGTTCAACATGCGCAACGGTACCGATGCCGCCAGCTTCGGCCGCCTGCGCGATGACGACGACGTCTGGGATACCGCGAGCCAGAGGCCGGGCATCGATGCGCAGTACGCCGCGGAGAAATTCGTCGACTATCTCCTCTCGGTCCACGGACGCAACGGCATCAACGGAAAGGGTGGCCCGCGCACGACACCGGCATTCAACGCATCCACCAACCTGATGACATCGATGATCCACTACGGGTCGGCCTACAACAACGCGTTCTGGAGCCCCGTGTTGAACATGATGTTCTACGGCGACGGCGACGGCACGACGTTCTCGCCGCTCGTCTCGCTGGACATCGCCGGCCACGAGATGACGCACGGCGTCACCCAGTTCACGTCGGGCCTCGTCTATTCCGGCGAAGCCGGTGCGCTGAACGAATCGTGGTCGGATGTCTTCGGTGCGATGCTCGAACGCCAGGTAAAAGGCGAGAGCGACAACACCTGGAAGATCGGCGAAGACGCCTATACGCCGGGCACGACCGATGACTCGTTCCGCTATCTCGACAATCCACATCAGGCGCCTGAAAGCGGATTCACGGGGGACGACGACCCCGATCACTACTCGGAGCGCTACACCGGCGCCGCAGACAACGGCGGCGTTCATCACAACTCGGGGATCGCGAATAAGGCCTTCTACCTACTCGCCCAGGGCGGCAGCCACCACCTTGGCGGGTCGATGACCGGCATCGGCGCCGACGATGCGGCTCGTATCTGGTTCCTCGCGCTCACGTCGTATATGACCTCGACGACGAACTTCGTCGGCGCACACGCCGCCACACTCAGCGCGGCGGCCGCGCTCTTCGGCTCCGGAAGCGCCCAATACGAAGCAGTGAATCACGCGTGGTGTCTGGTCGGTGTCGGGGGCTGCGTCCAGGCGATCTCGGTAACGCCGAACAGCGGCGGCGGCGTACGACAGATGTTCACCGCAACCTATTCGGACCTGCTCGGCGTCGCTGATCTGCGCGGCCGCATCAAGTTCGCCGGCAGCGATGGCACGGCCTGCGTCATCGAATACATCGCAGCGACCGACCTGGTACGCATGCAGGACGACACCGGCGTGTGGATGAACGGCGTTCCGCTGGGCAGCGGCACGCTCGCCAACAGTCAGTGCACGGTCCATCTGGCGTCGAGCAGCGCAACCGAGAACGGCAACGACCTGACGCTGGCACTGGATCTCGAGTTCACCGGGACCTTCATCGGCGACAAGACCATCTCCCTGCTGGCCCGGACCACGAGCGGACAGAGCACGGGGTGGCTCTCGCGCGGCACCTGGACGGTGGGAGCGCTGCTCTCGGCGACGTCGGTAACGCCGAACAGCGGCACCGGCTCCTCGCAGCTCTTCACGGCCCAGTACTCGGATTCGCTCGGCACGGCGGACCTGCGCGCGCGGATGAAGTTCACCGGAACGTCTGGCGGCATCTGCGTCATCGAGTTCATCGGCGCGACCGACCAGCTGCGGATGCAGAACGACGCCGGCGTGTGGCTGGCGCCCGTGCAAATCGGCAGCGCCAACACTCTCACCAACAGCAGTTGTTCGGTAAAGGCGGCATCGAGCAGCGCGATAGAAAGCGGCAACGACCTGACGCTCGCTCTCGATCTCGACTTCTACTCGGGCTTCAACGGACCCAAGACGATCTCTCTGATGGCGCGTGCCACCAACGGCCAGACCACGGGCTGGCTCGCTCGTGGCACATGGGAGGTCGGCGCGATCCTCCAGGCGGGCCCGATCACGCCGAACAGCGGCACCGGGTACGTGCAACTCTTCACGGCGACGTTCTCCGACTCGTTGGGCGCAAACGACTTGCGGGCGCGCGTCAGGTTCGCCGGAACAGGCGATCCCGGCCCATGCCAGATCGAATACATCGCGACGACCGATCAGGTTCGCATGCAGGACAACGCCGGGGCATGGACAGCGCCGGTCGCCTTCGGGAACGGCACGCTCGCCAACAGCCAGTGCTCGCTGGATCTGGCGTCGAGCAGCGCCAACGAGAGCGGCGACAGCCTGACGCTGTCCTTGCACCTCACCTTCAGCAGCACCTTCGGCGGAGAGAAGACGATCTCGCTGATGGCGCGAGCCGCGAGCGCGCAGTCCACGAGTTGGGTGCCGTCAGGCACGTGGACGGTGCCGCAGCTCTCGCTCGACGCGGTCTCGGTAACGCCCAACAGCGGGAACGGTCTCGAGCAGACCTTCATCGCCGTTTACACCGACTCCTTCGGAGCGTCAGATCTGATCGGGCGCATTCGGTTCGTAGGCGGCAATCAGCCCGGTCCGTGCATGCTGGAGTACAACGCGTCAACTGACCGCGTCCGCATGCAGGACGACTCCGGAAATTGGCTGCCGGCCGTGCCGTTCGGAGTCGGACAGATCACCAACAGTCAGTGCCGGCTGGATCTGACCGACAGCGGCGCGAACAGGAGCGGCAACACCGTCACGCTGACGTTGCACCTGACCTTCCATGTCGATTTCGGCGGCGACAAGACGGTGTCGCTGATGCCGCGTAGCGTTGGCGGACAGGCCGGTCCCTGGGAGGCGCTCGGCACGTGGACGGTTCCTGGAAACAACGGAGTGCTGATCCCCGGGTACAGGCACTCGGGCGCGATCTCGACGGCTGGCGAAATCGATACCTGGACGTTCACCGCGACGGCCGGCGATCGCATAACCGTCCACATCGGCGAGGTCACCGACAACAACGGCTTCGGACCATGGATTCGCTTGAGGAGCCCTGATGGAGTGGCCCTCGCCGACACAGCGGGCGCCTCCGCCGCGGTCATCGACGACGTCGTCGCGCCGTCCACAGGAACCTACACCGTCCGCGTCGCGAGCTACGACAGCGGGTTCGATGGAACAGGCACCTATCGTCTGTCGATGACGCACACAGCGGCGCCGATCACCATAGCGCCCGGCGACCAGGGCGGCCCGCTGATCAACGGCGCGATTCAGACCGGGACGATCGACGTGGGCGACATGGATACGTGGACCTTCACAGCCAATGCCGGTGACCGTATCGCCGTCCACGTGGGCGAGATCTCCGACAGCAACACCGTCTTCGGACCATGGATCCGGCTGTGGTCGCCGACGGGGGCGTCGCTGGGCGACACCGCAGGCGGAGCCGCAACGGTCATCGACGATGTCATTGCCCCGACGACGGGGACGTATCTGGTGCTCGTCGCCAGTTACAACAGCGGCTTCAACGGGACCGGGACGTATCGCCTGACGATGACGCACACGGGCGGGCCGATCACGGTCTCACCCAACGACGAAGGTGGACCGCTCACCAACGGCGCCATGCACACGGGAACGATCGATACCGGCGACGCGGACGTGTGGACCTTCGAGGCCACCGCTGGTGATCGCATCGCCGTCCACATCGGAGAGATCTCTGACACCAACAGCGTGTTCGGGCCATGGATCCGGCTCTGGTCGCCGACAGGAGCGTCGCTTGGCGACACCGCAGGCGCATCTGCAGACGTCATCGACGACGTCGTAGCACCAGTAACCGGCACCTATCTCGTGCTGGTCGCCAGTTACAACAGCGGCTTCAACGGGACCGGGACGTATCGCCTGACGATGACGCACACGCCGGGACCGATTACGGTGTCACCCGACGATGATGGCGGGGAACTGACCAACGGCGCCATACAGACGGGAACCATCGTGCGCGGCGACGTGGACGTCTGGACGTTCACGGCCAATGCCGGCGAACGGATCGCCATCCACATCGGTGAGATCGCCGACACCAACGGCGTGTTCGGGCCGTGGATCCGGCTCTGGTCGCCGACCGGCGCGTCACTCGGCGATACGGCCGGTGCCTCTGCGGACGTCATCGATGATGTCGTCGCGCCTGTCACGGGGACGTACATGGTGCTGGTGGCCAGTTACAACAGCGGCTTCAACGGGACCGGGACGTATCGCCTGACGATGACACATACCGGCGCGCCGATCACGGTCTCTCCCAACGATGAGGGCGGGCCGCTCACCAACGGCGCAATGCACACCGGCACCATCGAGCGCGGTGACGTCGACGTGTGGACGTTCGATGCGACTGCCGGCGATCGGATTGCCCTGCACGTCGGCGAGATCTCCGACACCAATGGCGTGTTCGGACCATGGATCCGGCTCTGGTCCCCTACGGGGGCGTCACTGGGCGACGCCGCTGGCGCATCCGCATACCTCATCGACGACGTCGTTGCACCGGTGACAGGCACATACCTGGTGCTGGTGGCCAGTTACAACAGCGGCTTCAATGGGACCGGGACATATCGGCTGACGATGACGCACACTCCGGGACCCATTACGGTCTCACCCGGCGACGAGGGCGGACCGCTGACCGTCGGCGTGGCATCGTCGGGCACGATCCAGCTCGGGGACGTGGATGTGTGGACGTTCCACGCGACTGCCGGCGATCACGTCACCGTGAACATCGGTGAGGTCACGGACACAACGGGAACGTTCGGGCCTTGGATCCGCTTGTGGACGCCATCTGGAGCATCGCTGGGAGACGTCGCAGGAACAGCTGCTGCAGTGATCAACAACGTGACTGCACCGGTGACCGGAACTTACCTGGTCCTGGTCGCGAGCTACAACGCCGGGTTCAACGGTACGGGGACGTATAACGTCACGGTCACCGGCGCGTCCGGAATCGCTGAACCCTCAGGGCCGTCCGGACCGTGATCGTGAGGTACCTCTCAGCGCTTCCGGCGTGACTTCGATGCCGGAACTGGTGAGGAACTCGGAGATTTATTGGGTGCGGGCGGCTGCAACATCGCCGCCAGCACCCCGAGTGCCGTTTGCGCCTCCTGCATCAACGCCCCGAAGTGCTGACTCTGAATTGCGGCCACGGCCTCGCGCTGCTGGACGCGAAGCATCCTCGCGTCGAGCTCGTCGCCGAGCTGCTCGCGCGGCACGTTCGTGACTGGCGGCGTCGCCTGCGGCAGCGTGACCGTCACCGTTAGCGCGCGCTCGCCGGACACCATTCGCGTCGGCTCGGTGACGTGAAGCGGAGTCCGCCCTTCGAGACCGACCGCCAGCACGATTTCCGGCTCCTTCTCGCCGCTCTCGGCAAACGTCTTCCTGGCAAACGCGATCTGGAACGTGCCCTTCTCGTCGGTCAGCGTCGTGCCAAGCAGATCGTGCTTCGACACATCCTTGTCGATCGCCTCCACGGCGACTCCCACGACGGGCTCGCCCGTGGCCAACATCACCTGTCCGCGCACGACGTAGTCGTCCTTGCGCATCCGCGGCGGCTGCGCGTTCGTCCGGGTCCGAATCAATTGCTCTCGCAGCTGCTTGCTGACGAGCGCTTGCTGCGCGCCGGCTCGCTGTGTCTCCTTCGCAGCCGACCCGGTGGCTTCGCTCCCCGCAGACGCCAGTGAGCTCAACACGCCTTGCAATGTAAGCTGACCGCTCAGCAACCCCCGAGCGGTGTTGACGAAGACCTCGCGATTGAGTCTGCTGACTTGCCGCGCGAGCGTCTGCCCCATGGCAACGTCGGGAGGCGCCGACGCGATGCGAAACCTGGCAGGCAAGCTCGACTCGCGCGTCACGATCGTCGTCGGTGCCGCGGCCTCTTTTGGCGCTGATGATTTGCGTTTGCCTTTGGCCATACTAGTGGACCGTATCCGTTGAAGAAGTATCAGTTACAACCAGCCTTCGATCACGATCTCGCGGCCGCGACAACGGAGCGGCCGTAATAATTCTCGAAGGACATACCACTAAAGAGTCTCCACGTTGGGCGGTTGGCGCAGGCCGCCCGACACGTCATTGCCGGGATGCGTCATGTTGGAAGTGAACAGACCGGCGCCGGCGAACACTTCACATGCCACGGTCGATGTGGCCTGGATGTGGTTGTCAGTGACGCCAGCGATCGAGGCGAGTACTCGAAGGGCGCGCCGCTGGCTCTCGAGGCGGTCGCCGTCACCGTGATTCGAACCGGCCAATGTTCGGCCGCCCTCGTTGTCCAACCAAATCAGCGACGCGAAATCTGCGAAAGGCGCGGCGACGCTGGTCTCCAGCTGCGGCTGGAATACACCGCTCGTTCGCACGACAGAGTTACGGTGCACCTTCGTGTGCATCCCGTCCTCGTCTCGGCCGATGCCAAGCCCGTGGCCGCGATGGCAGATCCCGTAGCGGACGGCATCGCGAATGAAGTTGTCCACGATGTCGGTCTCGGCCTCACCGCCGGCCTGCAGCGTACGCACGCCGAAGGCGATCGCCTCCTCGATGATGTTGCGTCCGACGGCGAGCTTGCGGTTGCGCACTTGCGACAGCGCGAGATACAGCACGAAACCCCAGACGAGATATCCGTAGTAGCTGCGGCGATCGTTGCGGCTGCCGAGGACGATCGCCAGCAAGTCCTCGAGCCACCCTCCGAGATTGGTGAATTGCCAGATGCCGCCCAACGCCGGCACGGCCGGCAACACGCCTGGCAGAGCAAAGAATGAGCCCGACGAGCTCGGGTCGTTTGGCCCGAATCTGCGCCGGCGGAAGGGAGTGCAGCCGCGGAGGGCGCGGACCGTGCTGCCGGAGCACACCATGTCAGCGCCTTGCATGACGATGCCGTAGCCGCGCAGCTCGGTCCAGATCATCAGCAGCATCTGGTTCCAGTGCTCCTGCACCGCCGCCGTATCGGCCGGCACCGCGGTCAGCGCGGTGTTGAGCGCCGTGAGGTGCGGCATGATCGCGGAATCGGGCGATGCCACCGCGCCGACCTCCTGCACCGTTTGCAGCAGCATCGTTCGGAAGCTCGCGTCGTTGATGTTCGGGTCCACCCAACTGGTCTGCGACACAGCCAGCAGGAACAGGTCACGGTCCACTTCCATCAAGGCGCCAAACAACAGCGAGTTGGCGAACGCCGTGGTGCCGTATCGGCGCTGCAGCGCGAGGCCGAGCGTGAGCGTCTCCATGGCGAGCGTATTGCCAAGCTCGATGTCCACGCGATTGTTCAGGATCTGCGTGCTGTCGATTCCGGTGACGATGCCGTCGCCGCTCCCGCGCAGCGTGTTGTCCTCGATCGTGTAGGACTGCGTGACGAGATCCTCGATCCACGCTGGATTCACGTGCTCGAGCAGATCGTCGAGTGCGTCCTCGAGCGCCTGCGCCGGCGACTCTTCTTCGGCCCCCGGTCCAGTGCCCCCTGGCGCGTGGCCGCCGCCACAGAATCTCGAGCAGAAGTACAGAAGCCACCCAACCGACGTTGCGGCAACCGTACCGGCGTTGACCTCTGTGGGTTGCTGCGGTTCGGAGACCGGCTGACCCTGGATCATCAGCGCGAGGCGATCCCGCAGCAGCGTGAGCAGCGCGATCAGCCACACCACTGCGCAGCGCACCCAGGATGCGAATCGATCGGCGAAGCCGATCGAAAAGAGTGGATGAACGGAGAGGGCCGCACGCGTATATCCGCTCACGCGATTTCCAGTGATCCGCAGGCCGCCGATGCTGAGGATCTGGTAGAGAAACACGCCGAAGCCGGCCACCTGGAACCGGTTGTCCGCAATGCTCGCCTTGCCCACAAACGCCGGCAGCAGGCCGCTGTTCGCCAGCGTGGAGCGAAGCGCCTGGTGTAAACGCGCCTCGAGATCGTCTTTGGTCACCACGCTGGCGGCCAGCGTCGCGGTGGACCCGGTCGCGGCCATGAGTGCGCGGACGATGTTGAGGAGCAGCCAGAACAGCTCCACCATGACGCGCCAGACCCGGCCGATGCGGAGCAGACGAACGAGCGATTGCGGAAAACCCGCGACCGCCGACATGGCCAGCGTTCCCAGCGTGATGCCAATGCCCGACGGCGCCGTGATCTCGTTCGCCTCGATATCGAGGCCGCGGGCAAAGCGCAACGTCACGCCGAGTTTTCCCGTCCGCACACGCGCGGCGATCGCTTCCCTCAGCGTGTCCGCCGGCGCCGGCTTGAAGGAGTCGGGAGACACGACGATCAGATTGCGGCGAATCGAGCAGTCGAAGGCGTACCCGAGACGTACGGCACCGCTGCCCGCGATGAGGCGATTCCCTTCCACTGAGAGCCGGCGCGCAAACAGCACGGCGACACCCTGGTTGGCCGCGACGTGGTTGCGACAGATGTCGAAGTCTTCGAGCAGTCCGCCGATCAGTCCGCTCGCGTTGTCGTCGAGGAACTCGACGTCCTCAACCGGCACAAGCTCGCCAAGAGCATCGTCGAGCCACACATGAAGGTCTGGCGCTTCGGTCGCGCTGCCAGAGCGGCGCCAGCTTGGGAGGCTCTCGGGATCGAGCCCGCTGACGACGTTCTCCTTGACGCGCCCGCCGATGACGTTCTGAAGGTCGATGGCCGCATGGGTGACGAACAGATCGCTTGTCGCAATCGTCAACTCGCGCAACGGAAGCGGTTCCGGAGCCGACTGGAATTCTTCGTTGTTATCCGGAGGCACGGCTGGGCGCAACGCGGCGAGGGCCGAGGTGATATCGGCGAGACGCGCGGGATCGGCCTGAAGCACGCCGACGCGCCCCACGAAAGTGGACTCGGCAATCGCGATATCTGAACACCCCGCCAGGAGCAGACCACAACTCTCGCCCGACGCCGAATCGATCAGCGTCATGCCGAACATGCCGATGGAGCGTGCGTCCTCGGCGACGGTGACTGCCGTCGCGCGGTCATCGCACAACACCAGGAAATGAAACAGGCAGATGTGATGACTGCCGCCGGCGATGTAGAAGGCGGCGCCGCCGGCGATGTCCGGATCGGTGATCACCTTGCTGGCACGGCCCAGCCCCTCGATCGTGATGTTCTTGCGCGCGTCGATGAGGACTGGGCGCTCGATCTCGTGGATGCCCGGCAACAGGCAGACGCAGCCACCTTCGGCCGGCAGCGCGTCGATCGCGCGCTGAATGCTGGCGCCCGGGCGCACGCTGATCGTGCAGCAGTTCGGATCCGGCCACAGCGTGCGGCAGTCATCGATGTCGAGGACCAGCGGGTCGCCCTGCCAGACGAGCGTCGCCAGCTGGGTGTAGTGATGAACGATGCCGCGCGGCGGCGCGGCTGTCAGCGGCTCGACCGACGCATCGGCGGTGCGGGCGGCAAACACCCAGTAATCGCCGACCTTGAACTCGCCGCCGGCCGGATCGAGCGAAAACTGGACGAAGACGCCGTCTTCCAGATGCGTGTTCGTGCCATCGATCGTCATCAGGCCGTTGGCGTCGATCGTGTTGCCGGGCGAGCGTTCGTCCCAACGGCGGACCCGAGTGTGCCGGGCCCGGACGTCGGCAGCCGTCGCCCCAAACGCACGGCCGCTACCCGCGGGAATCGTGCGGTCGAGCGTAATGGTCAGCGCCGTCTCGTCGGTGTCGGTGACCTGCGCCATCTCGCCCGACTCACCCATCAGCTCGCGGTGATCGTCGGTGACTTCCAGCCAGTCGCCGATGCTGAATCGCAGCACTTCGTCGCGGCCAATGCGAGCAACAGTCAACACCGTGTGCGAGCCGCTCACGGCAAGGCCGTCCACGCGCGACACGATCGAGGCGTTGTCGCGCGACCACTTGAAGCGCGCCGTGCCCAGCGCGCCGGGTGTGTGGACCTCGACGCGATAGAGACGGTTCTCGAGACCGCGATAGCCGCCCGACGGAGGCAGGATGCACGGGTCGTTGCTCGGCGGTGGTGCGATCGCGGATGTCGTGACGCGACCTGCCGACGGCGGAAACAATGCGTTCAGATCGGTCCCGCACTGCGCGGCGGTGACCTCGCGCAGCTTGACCTGCCACACCGTCTGCCGCCGCGTCGTCGTATCCGGACCGCCGAGCGCTTTCTCGAGGAGATCCTGATCCTCGATGTACGTGATCTCGCGCTCCCACACATCGAGGAAGGCAATGGCTTCGCCTGAGGTCGGAACCGCGACCGGGTCGGGGTAGTACTTCTGATTGCGATACGTGAAGGACTCGCCGGGATAAATCTCGGCGAGCAATCCATCGAGATACAAGCGACCCGAGCCGATCGACACATCGGTGGGCGACCCGACCAGCGCCGTCAACTTGAATGCTCCCGGCGTCGTCGGCTCTGGCACCGCGGATGGGCCGAAGGTGTCCATCGCCTGCACGCGCAGCCGACGCTGCAGGATGTCCGACTGCTCGTTCCAGTCCGAGTCGAGCTGCACGCGCCCCTGCTGCATGAGGACGCTGTTGTAGTCACGCTCGGGCCGGTGGGTGAATCGGGTGTAATCGCCAGACATTGATGTCTCCGCTCGAACTCAGTACTCGGTGGGTGGAACGCGTGTGTCCGGCGTGAACCGGACCCGCGAATCACGTGACGTAAATCAATCCGGCCTCGAGCCCGAAGGGCAGGTATTCCTCCAGGCGCAGACGCAGGTTGGCCTCGCGTTGCGGCTGCTTGAGATGGCAGAAGACGCCCATCTCGGACTCGTCCGACGCGCCGGTGGCGATCTCGCGCGGACACGAGAGATGCAATTGCGCGTATCCCGGCTGGCCATAACTGCTCGAGGTGTATGCCGGCACCAACCACGTACGCACGCGTGCAGCGATCGCCGCACGCTGCGATTCGCCAAGCTCCTCGACCTCGTTGTCGATGCGCAAATCGGGCTGACAGCGGTAACGCTGCGGTGTCTCCGACTCCGGCGGGACGTAACTGAACCGGAGGCAGCCGCTCTGCGCGCGCGCCGCGACGACTGGCGCGTCAAAGATCACCTCGCTGCCATACGTGATCTCTTTCACGAAGGCCGGCCCGAAGATCGTCACGCGCTCGAGCGACACCGGCGGACCCGATTGGTCCGCGGAACCAGACGCGGCGATCGCGCTCGTGTTGACGCCGTCGATGATGCTGTCGAGTACCCAGATGCCCTTGGCGTGCTCTGGCAGTCTCAGCGGGCCAAGGATCGAGAACGCCACCTCGAGCCGTAGATCCTCGTTGCGCGGGTCGCCGGCGGTCCCGGCATCGACATCGACGCTGGCCGGAACCGGAACCGGCAGCGGCACCGGCGGATCGCTCTGCGCGACGCTGCCGCCTGGCACGAGCGTGCTGTGCAGGATGCGCAGCCGTCCGAGCTCGCCATCGACGCGAACGCTGCCTTCGACGAGCAGTCCGCTCAGCGTGAGCGTCGCGTCAGGATGTCTGCCGGTGATGGTGAGTGGCCCGATGAGGCGAACGTGCGGGCGCGACTCGTCGGCGCTCTCGATCGCGAGCCAGCGGCCGTCGGCCAGCTCGATCGACAGCCCCTCGTGGTACGTGCGGTTGTCCGCGATGGTGATGATCGTGTCCGGCTTCCCGCGGTTGGACCACTCGGTGAGCGCCGCGCCGATCGTCGCGAACGTCCCGGTCGAACCAGACTTGTCGACCGTCAGCCGGTTCGTCTCCCTCGTGGGGCGAACCAGCCATGAGCGGCGCCGATACGAACCGCCTCCCACATCGGCGCTGAAGCCATGGTGGTAGAAGACCTCGACGCGATCCGGTGCGACCGCCGATAACAGCCGATCGGGCCCGAGAGTCAGACGTCCCAACCGCACGTCCAGGGCCACGAGGTCGGTGGTCGGCTGCGTCCATGCGCTCAGGTCCATGCAGCGCACCAGGTCTGGCGGGATCGGCGTCGCAGTGGCGCCGCGATGAAGCACGATCATCACGCTGGCGTTCGGCGCCTGCGGCAACGTCGATCCCGGCAGCACGTCGAAGAGCCCGTAGAACTCGGTGAACCCGGGACGCGGCGACGGCAGCGCCAGATACGCACGCTGATCTTCGAAGAAGCGCGCCGGCCTGATCGGACCGGGAACGTGGTATTCGGTCGCCAGGCCGGCTTCGTCACCCTCGCGGCGCCAGCGCGTGAAGAGCGGCGCGTCGTTGCCCAGCGGACTGAAGTGGTAGCGATAGTCGCCGGCAGCACCGAGCCGCCGCGCGTCCACGTACTCGGCTTCGTAGCTGGTGAGCCGCCACAGAAAAAAGCCGATGTTCCGGATGTTGTACCAGCCGTCGAGCGCGTTGATCTGACGGACGTCGACCGTGCGGCTGAACTCGTCGAACGGCCCATCAACGCGATCGGCACGTTCGACCTGTCGCAGCAATGCGCTATGCCGGCTGTGCAGCCGCAGATGGTTGCGGACCCACTGCGTCCATCCGAGCAGCTCGAAGAACTCCACGGCGTGCGCGCCCCAGCCGGTCACGTCGCGCGCCAGCTCTTCGAGCATGGGCAGCGTGCCTTTACGGCGGCGGTAGTAGATCGTCTTCGCGACGTCTGCGCGCGCGCGGATCGCCACGTCCGGGATGAGGCGCGGACCACGCAGATCGACGAACAGCTCCCCCGCGGTATCGGGCTGCTTCACGCGGCTCTCGTCGAACAGCGGAGTCGTCGCGACCAGATCGCCGATGTACGCGATCACCCACGGATCGCACAGCTCGATTGACAGGTTGTCCCAGAGCTTGCGGATGTCGCCTTCGACGGTATCGACCTGGCGCTCGACCACCGCGAGCAGCGCCTTGAGCGGCTCGCCGGCGCGCGCGTCCTGCTCGCGATAGATGGCGGGCAGCAGCTCGTAGAGACGATCGCGTGTAATCTCGGCCATATCGTTTCTCTGGCGGCAGTT
>Ga0310810_10003602_pt1 | contig 16932 bp, 11 predicted proteins | sample NCmetagenome_FD_207641 | JGI IMG/M metagenome (GOLD analysis project Ga0310810, IMG submission 207641) | Soil microbial communities from experimental microcosm in Duke University, North Carolina, United States - NC | ecosystem: Engineered > Artificial ecosystem > Soil microcosm > Unclassified ... | reverse complement strand
ATGTTCGCCTTCGCGCTCTACGACCGGCGCGAGCGGCGCCTGAGTCTCGTTCGCGACCGCGTCGGAATCAAGCCGCTCTATTGGGGGAACTTCCCTGGCCTGTTCCTCTTCGGATCGGAGCTGAAACCACTGCGTCGGCACCCTGGGTGGACGCCCGCGATCGACCGCGACGCGGTGTCGGCCTTCATGCGCCACAACTACATTCCGGCGCCACACAGCATCTACCGCGGCATTCGCAAACTCACACCCGGTACCGTGCTGACGGTGCAGGACGGCGTCGTCGGCGACGAACGGCCATTCTGGTCGCTCGACGATGTGGTCGCGCGCGGGCTGCGCAGCCGCCGGCCGCGTCTCGACGCAGACGTGGTCGACGAACTCGACACGCTGCTGCGCGACGCCGTGCGAAGGCGCATGGTGGCCGATGTGCCGCTGGGATGCCTGCTATCTGGAGGCATCGACTCATCGCTGGTCACGGCGATGATGCAACACCAGAGCGACCGGCCGGTCCGTACATTCTCAATCGGCTTTCGCGAGCAGGGATTCGACGAAGCGCCATACGCCAGGGCGATCGCCAGTCACCTCGGCACAGAACATACCGAGCTGTACGTCGACTCGTCTTTGGCCCTCGATGTCGTGCCGCGCCTGCCCTATATGTACGACGAGCCGTTCGCCGATTCGTCACAGCTGCCTACCTTCCTGGTCTGCGAGTTGACGCGTCGGCACGTCACGGTGGTGCTGTCAGGCGACGGAGGCGACGAGCTCTTCGCCGGCTACAAGCGCTACGAGCTGGCGCGATCCCTCTGGGCAGGCGCGACGACCCTCCCCGTGTGGCTGCGCGGCCCGACAGTTGCGATGGCCAGACGGGTGTCACCCGCCGGGTGGGATCGTCTCGGCCACTTGATTCCGCGGCGCGTTCGCCCGGTGAACTTCGGTGCGCGGATGCACCAGGTTGCCGATCGCCTCAGTCTCTGGGAACCCGACGCCTTATACCGACAGATGCTGAGCCACTGGCAGAGTCCCGACGCCCTGGTCCTCGGCGGTCGTGAGTACAAGGGCGTGCTGTGGAGTGAACACGCACGGCGGCTCGTGCCGGACTTCAGCGAACGAATGCAGTACTACGACCTACTGACGTACCTGCCTGACGACATCCTGACCAAGGTCGACCGTGCCAGCATGGCCGTATCGCTCGAGGCCCGCGTACCGCTGCTCGATCACCGCGTCATTGAATACTCGTGGTCGTTGCCTTACATGTACAAGTGGCGAGAGGGTCAGAGCAAATGGGCATTGCGACAGGTGCTCGACCGTTATGTGCCACGGACCCTCATCGACCGCCCGAAAACAGGCTTCGGCGTGCCGTTCGACCAGTGGATCCGCGGCCCGCTTCGCGATTGGGCCGAGAGCCTGCTGTCCGAAGCACGATTGAAGCGCGACCAGCTCCTGGACCCCGCGCCGATCCGCGCGCACTGGACCGCGCATCTGGCCGGCACGAACTGGGGCTATCCCCTGTGGGACGTGCTGATGCTGAATGCCTGGCTCGACGCCAATCCAGGAGTCTCGTAACATGCCGGCCACCATCCGTCTATGATGAATCGCGGCGCTCTTGGTATAGCCCACCGATGAAACTGTCGACCGCGACGAAGATCCGCCTCGCCAACGTTTTGTACGGAGTCGTGGCCCCTCTGCGCCGGTGTCTGGGACAACCTCCGGATCGCGCGACATGCCGGCGCGGCGGCGTCGACTGGGCGCTCGATCTGCGGGAGGGCATTCAGCTCTCGATCTACTGTTTCGGCGTCTTCGAACGGACGACAGCGCGCGCGCTGCGCCGCCTGCTGCCGTCGGGAGGCGTGGCGCTGGACGTCGGCGCGAACATCGGCGCTCACACGCTCCCGATGGCGCGCCAGGTCGGGCCGCACGGCCGCGTGATTGCCGTCGAACCGACGTCGGCCGGCGCACGCCTGCGCGACAACATCGCCCGCAATCCGGATCTCGCCTCCCGCGTGACGGTATGCCCGGTCGCGATTCTCGCTCCGGGCGAGCGTCTTGCGGCGGCCTACTATGCCGCCTGGCCTGTGCGGGGCGCCACACGCCGGCATGACGTACACGGCGGCGTCGCGCTGAATGCGGACGGCTCCGCTGGCATGACGCTCGACACCCTCGTTACCGAGCAAGGACTGACCCGCCTGGATCTGATCAAGATCGACATCGACGGTGGCGAACTCGCGGCGTTGCGCGGGGCCCGCGCCACGCTCGAGCAGTGGCGTCCGGCGCTCGTCCTCGAACTGAGCGCCTATGCGCTCCAGGAGCATGGGGGATCCCTCGACGCTCTGCTCGCGCTGCTGGCTGAGGCACGGTATCGTCTCCTCGACGAAGCGTCGTTCGCGCCGCTCCCCGAGGCTACGGCCGCAATCTCGCGACTGATCCCGGCGCGCGGCTCGATCAATGTCGTCGCGCTGCCCGTCGAACGGCAAGCCGCGGCCGCGTGACTGCGGTGCCGGCGAAGACGCGTCGGTGATCGACACGGGCATACGCCGAACGGTCCAGGGACTCGGCAGGGACTGGCTGCTCGCCAATTTGCCGCTCCTCTGGCAAACCACACCGCCTCGCGGCGTGAACCGCCTCAAAATCTGGTTACTGCGACGATCACTGTCGGCGCTCGATCGTCGATTTGAGCGGCAGTTCCGTGCCTTGCTGCGTCACTCCATATCGACGTATCGGACCCACCGGCAGCGGCCGCTCCTGCTCGCCTCGATCGGGACGCTTGGTCCCGGCGGGGCGGAGCGTCAACTCGTCAACACACTGCTCGGGCTCCGGACCCGGTACGACATCGACATCGAAGTTGTGGTGATGTCCCTGGAGGATGGGTCGCATCGTTTCTTTCTCGAAGCGCTGGAAACTGCGGGGATCAACGTCAGTCGCATCGATCGCAACAGCGGCCTTGTCTTGCCCGGGGACGTTCCGGAACAAGAGGCTCGACGTCTTCAACATGCCCTGCATACGCATCTGCATCAGGACCTGGACCACGTGAGCGCGTACACGTCGATTTTTCTTGCCCGCCGTCCGGACATCGTCCATCTCTGGCTGGACAGCGTGAACACCAAAGGCGGTCTCGCGGCCGTCCTTGCTGGCGTTCCGCGGATTGTCCTGGGCATGCGCAACGTGAACCCTTCGCATTTTGGGTTCTATCAACCGTACATGCGCGCCGCCTATCGGTGCCTCCTCGACGTCGCGCAGGTCACTGCTGTGAACAACAGCGAGGCAGGCGCGCGGAACTACGCCGACTGGATCGGCGTCAAGGCAAGCCTGATCTCAGTTGTCAGGAACGGCCTCGACTTCACCGGCGCGGCGGCGGCACAGGCACATACGGGCGCCAGTGCGTATCGGACGCGCTGGAATATTCCGGCGGCGGCCCGTGTCCTCGGGGGCGTAATGCGGCTCTCGGAGGAGAAGCGGCCGCTACTCTGGATAGAGGTCGCGGAGGCGGTGGCCGCGCAACACCACGACGTGCATTTCCTCCTCGTCGGCGACGGGGTGCAGCGTCCGCTCGTCGCTGCTCGCATCGCCGCCTCGGGCTTCGCGGACCGGTTTCACTTGGTGGCCTATGAACAGAACCCGTACGACAGTCTGCTGGCGATGAGCATCCTGTTCCTGTCGTCGGTCTTCGAAGGCTCGCCGAATGCCCTGCTCGAGGCCCAGGCTGTCGGCATACCCGTCGTCACGATGCCGGCCGGCGGTGCGGTTGAAGCGGTTGACGACGGGCGAACCGGCTGGGTCGTGCATGACGGCACGCCTGCGTCGGCCGCGAAGCGCATCGCCTATCTCTTGACTGAGCCTCGTGAACTGGCTGCGGCTGCAGCGGCCGGTCCTGGTTGGGTTCGCGACTGCTTCGGACTCGACCGGATGCTCGAGGAGACGGCGGCTGCGTACGGCGGCCTGCGACCGGCCACACCGCGCGGGTCTTGACTCAACGCGAGCGCGGGAGTTCCGCGGCCCAAGCCTCGTCGACAAACATCAATCCGTAGCGGCGGGCGGTTTCATCCTTTGTGTAGTGACCACAGATCTGAAGCAATCCTGAGGGGGTCTCGAGACGTCGGCTCTCGCCGACGAGCCACAGCTGCTGGCCGTCCATCGGGTCGTACGAGAAGCGAAGGCTCATGCCGGCCCGGATGTTGGGGGACTCGCCCTTCAGCTCCACCACGCCCACGGTCCGGTGCAATTCGCTCTGCCTGACCTCAGTGGGCGAGATCGCGCGCGGCGCCCGATCGTCTTTGATTCGCACCACCGCGTCATGATCCGCACGGACGACGAGCGACTCGCTGCCGTTCGGGCACATTGGGCGGTGCAATGACGTGGGAGGCTCACCAGCCACATATAAAGTCCACGAGGCGCCCATGATGACAGTAAGCAGCAGCAAAGCCGCCGATTCTGATAGTCGGCTTGTCACGTCGGCAGACGGTGGTACCCCTGGATCTTTCGCGTGACGACGCCGGAAGTTCGTGAACAGGTTTCCCGGGACGGCGACTCCAGTCGCCACCAGTACAGCCAGTGCCGGCATGGTGGCGGCGTAGACACGAAGACCCGCATCGATGGGCGGCACGAACGGGATCGAGGCGAAGTGGCCGGCCGCAGCCGCGAGAACCAGAGCATGTACAGGATCGCGCCACTTCCACGCGCAGGCGCCCAACCCGATAAGAACCAGCATGTAGCACGCGCGCTGGAGCCACCTGGTTCGCGGCCCGTCCTGAATGAACGCGAACATGTGATACGGCTCGCTTGGCCACAAATAGGCTCGAACCATTCTGGCCATACCGAGGACCAGATCGCCCGGTCTGTCACGAAACGCCTGATATGCCAGCCTGTAGATCTCGGCGCCCTCGTGGGCGTCGGGATGGTCGATGTTGACCTGTCCCCAACCCTTCCCGCCTACCACAAGGCCGTAGAGCACGTACGAATAGTTCGAGAATGAGGCCTTGCCAGCCGCGGCGTTCGACAAGGTCCTGCCCCAAACCACGCAGGTCGTCGCCGTGATCGCGATCGCGCAAGTCGCGACCAGTGCCGACCGTATGTTCAGGCGTCTTTCCCTATCGACTGGCCGAAGGGAGATGAGACCGATGGCGACGAGGGCCGGCAGCACGAAAAACGTACCGGCCCTCGCCATCAACGCTGCAGTGAGCAGCACCGCGCCGGATGCGTAGCTCCGAATGTCCTGAAGCCGCACGCCGCGGAGCAGCGCGGTGAAGGCTGTCGCGCCGAGCAGGAATCCGAGATTCTCGGTCAGCACCACGCCGTTACCACCGTCGGTGCGGAAGAACGTGAACAGGATCAGGGTGGCTACCGTCGCGGCGGCAGATCCGAAGTTTCGGCTGACTTCACGGGCAAGGAGAAACGTGGCGATAGCATTCAAGGCCACCATGACCGCAAGGGCAACGTAGAGCGAGCCCGTCACCGCGAGCAGCACCGCGAAGAACGCAGGAAATAGCGGCCGCCGCGCGGACCACCCCAACGGCTGGCCGTCCAGCAGCCGACTGGAGTCGAAGAAATAGCCCTCCGCATCGGAGAACGGCAACAGGCCGCCGAGGGCGTTGAAATGAATCGCGACGTCCTGCCAAAGCGCCGCCAACGCCAACCCGAACAGCCAGAGCGTCACCGCAAGACCTAACGAGATCGCCAACCAACCTCGCCGTGAATGTGCCAGCCAGAGAGCCGTTGCCGCCGCAAGGATGACGCGACCACCGCCGCCGTAGGCCTGCGCCAGCACCCACTCTGGCCAGGCGGTCATCAGCGTGGCCACGAAAATGCCGACAAGGCCGGCCAGGCATCCGAGGCGAGCGGTGAATCCCCTCCAGCCAGGGGCATCGAAGATCCGCTGCTCCCACGATGTCACGATGACCCCAACTGAGCTCAGCGTGGCCACGAGTGCGGAATTCTCCTCCGCGACGGCTCTGAGGAACCCGCCGGTCGAGACGCGCCGTAGTACGACGCCGGAAAAGAAGGCAGCCACGAAACCTACGACGAGCCAAATCGCCAGCGCCCAGACTCGCGCGGTGCCTGGCCCGGCGATTGATATCACGGCGACCGCGACAAGGGATGCCGCGAGAAGTGGCGGCGGCAGACTGTGTAGCCACCAGTCACGTGATGGCTCACCCGCCGACCAGAATCTCATCGCCACGGCGGCTGCCAACACGAAGGTGAGCATCCACGCGACCGTGACGATCATTGGCAGCCGTGCCACTGTCTCGAGGCGGTAGACACGACCGTTCGTTCTCGGATCCGAGTTATCCGAGGCCGAGAAGTAAACGGCTGTGGTCCAGTGCGAAAAGCGACCCTTGCCGACGGTGGCAACGCCAATGCGCGCTGCATGTGCAGGCCCCAGCCCGCGTCCACCTTCGAACAGACGCGACGACGAACGCTGAGGATGGTTCGGATCGTCGCTCGCGGCGACGAGCACCGGTGCGAACGGGCTTGGAGAAATGGAGGCTCTGTAACTGGCACCGTCCACGTGGGTCATGGACGTTGCGGAGATGAGGTGGCTCTCGCGAACGCCATGAACGGCAAGCGCCATCGGAGCCAACCCGATGAGCAGGTAGGCCAATCCGTGACGGAGAGGACTTGTTGCCATCGCCGATCAGCCGTGCGCTGGAACATCGCTGCGCCGCAAGGTGATCGTCGCGAACATCGCGACCTCATCCATCAGCGGCAGCATCATGCGTTCGGCGCCGCGCCACACCGCAAACGACCAGCCGGGCATCAATGCGCGCAACGAGATGCCGCCCGAAAGGAGATACCGCAGCGGCATGCCAGGGGCGATTTCCTCCACGGTCCACTGCGGAAACTCGCGCTCAAACGCCGAGCGATCGCGCTTGAACACAATCCACGGCAATGCACCATTTGCCGACGATAGCGGCCCGGTCGCCTCGAACTCCCAACGCGTGACATCAGGTCGGAATGGCTCGTGATGGAACCTGCTGTAGATAAACCGGGACCAGGGCGTCGACCACGGTTCGATCATGGCGATCACTCCCCCGCGACGAACGCTTCGCGACGCTTCTCGCATGAATCGACGAACGTCTGGCACGTGATGGAATACATCGGTCATGACGATGGCGCGCAAGCTGTCGGCGGCGAACGGCAGCTGACAGGCGTCGGCGATCACGTCCACCTCTGAGCAGTGGAACACCTCGGATCGGATGACGTCTGGCAAGTACTCGTCAAAGAATCCAGCGCCGGAGCCGAGCTCAAGCACCCGTCCAGGCCCCAACGGAACTCGGTGCACCAGGGCTCGATACCATTCGTCGTAGATCCGCCGCAGAAAGGGTTTGCCGGCAACGATGGCGCGCCGCAGCTCGGTGGTCAGCGGACTGTCGAGCGGCATCCCCTTCGTTAATGGATGCTCGAGCCAGCGAAGTGCCATGGCGCTACACGAATTTCAGACGCCGCGCCGCAAACGCGACCATCCGCAGCAGCAGCCAGCCATGGTGCCAGCGCTGAATATTGGTGGTGCCGTAGGTCCGCTCGCGGTACCGGATGGGCATGTCGACGATACGTAACGACAGGCGCGCCGCCCCGAACAGCAGATCGAAGTCGCCGAAGGGGTCGAAGTCGCCGAAATGCTGACGGTTGGCTGCAATCCGCTCGTAATTCGCCGTGCTCAGCGCCTTGGTGCCGCACAGGGTGTCCTTAATCGGTTGGCCGATCATCCACGAGAACGCCAGGCTGAAGAACTTGTTGCCGATCAGATTGAAGAAACGCATCGCGCGCTTCTCCATTGGATACACCAGGCGCACCCCGTTGACGAACTCGGCGTCGTTGTCGCGTAGTGCCGAGACGAACCGAGGCAAATCCTCGGGTGGTACGGTGAGGTCGGCGTCGAGAATCATCAACACGTCACCCGAGGCGATCCGGAAGCCGAGGCGAACCGCGTCACCCTTGCCGATACCTTCCTGTCGGGCCAGCTTCACGCGCCGTTCAGGATGCGAGGCGATTGCGCGCTCGATCGCTTCGTAGGTGTCGTCTTTCGAGTGTCCTTCGATGAACACGAGCTCGGTGCCAGCGCCCATTTCTGGAGTGCGCGCAAAAATCTGCTCGATGTTCCCAGACTCGTTGCGGGCTGGGACGATGACAGAGACGAGGCCAGTGCCTGCGGCGACGTTAAGGCGACGCGGACGCGCCACGATTACGTTGGTGAGCGCCAGCAACCTGAAGGGCCAAATCTTCGACAAATAGCGGTTGGCAACGGTTGCGACGCCAGGCGTTGGAATTGGCCAGATCACTTCTGGCCAGCGGCGGACGACCTCGAAGCCGACAAGATGGAACAGGTTGGCTACGTCCTCAGTGGTCAGCCAGTTCTGTTGCAGGCGGGGTCGGGCGATCCCAAGGGCAGCGGCCATCGACAGCGGCACCTCCCACAGACGGCTGTAGTTGTTCACCACGATCCGTGACCCGCTATGGCAGATCGTGGCGACTTGATCGAGAACGCTCTGTACGTCCCAGAGGTCGTTCATCAAGTCCGACATGATCACGACGTCGAACGGGCCTTCAATGCCCGAGAGGTCGTGGGCGTCGGCAACCCGGAACGTGAGCTGGGGATGACGGCGCCGGGCCTCGCTCACCATCAGCGGCGAGAAGTCGACGCCGACACCGTGCACCGGTTCTACAGAGGCGAGCAACTCACCCGTCGCACAACCAATTTCCAGCACGCGCTGACCGCGTGGCACGTGCGCCGCGAAGACCTGACGCAGACGGCGTCGATAATAGCGCCCTGCATCTGTGCGTCCATGGGCTGCTGCAACCCCCTCCCAGTGGGCGACCCGAGACTGGGTGTAGCGGGCGTGATCGGCGGCGGCTCCCACGGTCTCCGTGATCACGGATTGCCCGGTACTCGATGCCCCCGATACCACTCGACCGTGCGCCGCAAGCCGGTGGCGAAGTTGGTCGACGATGTGAAGCCGAATGCTTCGCGCGCACGAGTGGTATCCAGCTTCCGCCGCGGCTGGCCATTGGGCTTACTCGCATCCCACACGATGCGGCCGGTGTAGCCGACCTCTCTGGCGATCATCTCGGCAAGTTCGCGAATCGCGATCTCGTATGAAGAGCCCAGGTTGACCGGATCGCTCTTGTCGTAGCGCTCCGCGGCGAGGACGATGCCCTCGGCGGCATCATCGACGTACAGGAACTCACGCGTCGGGCTGCCGTCGCCCCAGACCACCACTTCGCTCGCACCGGATTCCTGGGCCTCAACGCATTTGCGAATCAGCGCCGGAATGACATGCGACGACGACGGATCAAAGTTGTCCCACGGGCCGTAGAGGTTCACCGGAAGCAGGAACACGGAGTTGTAGTTGTACTGGTCGCGGTACGAGGCCGACTGCACCAGCAGCATCTTCTTGGCCAGCCCATACGGAGCGTTGGTCTCTTCCGGGTACCCGTCCCAGATTGCGTCCTCGCGGAATGGCACCGACGTGAACTTTGGATAGGCGCACACGGTGCCGATCGCGACAAACTTGGCAACGCCGGCCCGCCAGGCTTCGTGCATCAGCTGCACGCCCATCATCAGGTTGTCGTAGAAGAACTCGGCCGGGTGCTCGCGATTGGCGCCGATGCCGCCGACGTTTGCAGCTAAGTGGATGATGAGGTCTACGGGCGTCGATTGCCCGGCCCGCGGCGTGGAGGCCTCGGCGAGCAACCGCCTTACAGCCGCGCCGTCCCGCAGATCGTAATCACGACGGCGCGGGACAATCAGCGTCTCGACGCCTTTCGCCTTCAGCGCGGTGACGACGGCGCGCCCCAGAAACCCGCCTCCACCTGTGACGATCACTCGCTTGCTGGACCAGGGGTTGTCCTGATCGAGGCGCCAAATCATGTGGGTATGGAGGAAATCGGCCCGGATACCTGTCGGATGACGGCCAATTCTCGCAGCCGCGGCGCTGAAGGTCAATGCACTTGCCGTCGCTCTACAAATAAGCGGGCACCGCAACGACGATCAAGGCGATGACATCGAGGACGGCAAACGCGGCGACCAACCCGATGGACCCGATGTGCCGCAATCGCGCGGGCAGCCAGGCTGACGTGCCGAGCCACATCAAGGTCAGCGTCGGAGCGATTACGGGAAACAGGTAGCGGCCCTGCGCGCCGACCCGAACGCGCAGGAATACCCACGCGAGAGCGGCGAAGAGGCACAGGAGGTTCATGCCAGCGAGCATAACGACCCGCCGCGTGTCGCGTGAACGAGCGAACCCTCGCACTGTGCCTATGACCGCGATCACTGTTATGGCTGCCGCACATGCCACCCACCATTGCGGCGCGACGTAGCGCACCCAACCAAGTGAGTACCACCAGCTGGCGAAAAGAAACGCAGTGAATCGCCCGGCGTACTGCAGATCATCGGCCAGCGATGACGGCACGAGCGCCGCACTCATGGAAATCCGCATGGGATCCCGGATCGCGGGGATCGCCAGAGTCGCCACGACGATCCCAACCGACGCAACGCTCAGCATTGCGGCTGCCGCGCGCCCTCCAAGCCGTTTCATCGAGACGGCAACGGTCACGATGAACGCGACTGGAATGAGGGCAATCCCCATAGGGTCGACCGCCGCTGCGGCAATGGCCGCAAACCAGAGGATCGTGAGCGACCGAAGATAGTGCGGCTGGCGAAAGGCGCTGATCGTCTGCCACCACAGGAGTGCTCCGGCAAAATTCACGACGGCATCTGGGGCGGCCGTCGTGGAGACGATCGCGAACTGCGGATGCAAGGCAAGAAGGCTCGCAATGGTTGCAGCACCCAGTTCGTCAAGCGCGAGCCGTGAACCGAGAAAGGCAACGAATAATGTGCCGGTGGCGAACAGCATCGAGACCACCCGCATGATGTACAGGTCGCGCTCGACGGTGCTCCGTGAGCCACGCGATAGCAACCATCCGACTGTTGCGTAGTACGGTGGCGCATAGCTCGATGACTCAGGCACGAGGCCGATCGTCGAGAAGACGACGCCCGTCGAAACAAAACGAGTCGGCTGCGGGCCCGGCGGCAGCGCCTGCCCGTAATGCCGCCACCAGCCATGGCGAATCATCGAGTCGATGATTGCCGCTTCACGACCGCGGTCCTGCGCATCACTTCCGGTGATGCGGCTCCGCCAGACTTCAGCCGCGGCCACGTGAATGGGTTCGTCCGGGTGTTGCCAAGGGGGGACGATCAGGACCGCCAGCGTCATCCGCGAAAGGAGCACGACAATCGCGACGGCGAGCACGGGAGCCATCGTCCGGTCGACAGCGGGGGCGGTGCGAGCCGAGATCAAAAGCGGACCGTTCGAATGCTTGGTGAAGGGCTTAGAGTACAGCCATTCTATGCGCGGTCTCCGATTTCGAAACGCCCAGTGGTGAGGAGCTGATTGCCCATCGCGCCGGACGGCAACGTGCCGCGTCACAAACGGAAACTGTTGCTGTTCATTACCGAGGATTACTACCTCGTCTCGCACCGACTCCCGCTTGCCGTCGCGGCACAGGCCGACGGCTATGACGTCACGATCGTGGCTCGGGAGCGCAACTGCGGCGACGTCATCCGGCGTGCCGGTCTGCGCCTGATTCCGTTCGAGAACGCCCGCAGCAGCCTGAACCCGTTCTCTGACCTGCGGATGATTGCGCGGTTGATCGCTCTGTACAGACGCGAGCAGCCGGATATCGCTCATCACGTGGCGATGAAGCCGATCCTCTACGGCAGCCTGGCTGCAAAGACAGTCCGCCGTGCACGTGTCGTCAACGCCATCGCCGGGATGGGATGGCTGTTCACGTCTGAAAAAGGGCACGCCCGATGGCTGAAGCCGATCGTCAAGCGAGCCCTAAAAGGCCTCACCGCGTCAGGGCTCACCATCGTGCAGAACCCGGACGATCACGCGATGCTGGTTGAACTGGGACTGGATCCCCGGCGCATTCGGCTGATTCCGGGGGCCGGCGTGGATCTCGACGTCTTTCGCCCGACCGCAGCACCGAGTGGCCCGCCGATCGTGGTCATGGCCACACGACTGCTGTGGGATAAGGGAGTCGCGGAGTTCGTCGCTGCGGCGCGTCTGCTGCACGCCCGGCGCGTCGACGCCCGTTTCGTTCTCGCCGGCGAGCCCGACCCGTTGAACCCCGCAAGCGTCTCGGCCGATGACGTGCGCGGCTGGACCAGGGAAGGAATCATCGAGTACGCCGGATTCGTGGTGGACATGCCCAGTCTGCTGGCACGTTCACACGTGGTGTGCCTGCCGTCGTACCGCGAAGGCCTGCCCAAGTCTCTGATCGAGGCGGCCGCTGCGGGCCGCGCGATTGTTACGACTGATGTCCCCGGATGCCGTGAGGCCGTGCGCGACGGTTACAACGGATTCCTCGTGCCGCCTCGATCGACGAACGAGCTCGCGACGGCACTCGAACGGCTGATCGTCGATCCAGTCCTCCGCGATGAGATGGGCCGTCACAGCCGGGCGCTCGCCGAGCTTCGGTTCGGTCAGGACGCAATCATCCGACAGACGCTGGCTGTCTACGATGAGCTGACCACGTGAAGGTCCTGGTGACAGGCGCCAACGGGTTCGTCGGCAGAGCCGTTCTCGACCGTCTGCGGCGCGACGGACATGCAGTGCGAGCGGCGATTCGGACTGCAGACACGCTCCCGCCAGGCGTCGAGCGCACAGCAGGTGACCTGCATTCCGATCGTGACTGGAGCGATAGCCTGCACGGAGTCGATGTGGTGATCCACCTTGCGGCTCGAGTCCACGTGATGCGGGACACGGCCGCGGACCCGTTGGACGAATACCGTCGTGTGAACGTCGACGGCACTGTCAATCTGGCCAGCTGCGCTGCCGCGGCTGGCGTTCGCCGCATCGTCTATGTGAGCACGCTGAAGGTGAACGGCGAGGCCGGGCGGTTTACGGAACACGACGAGCCCGCACCTGCAGGTCCGTATGCGCAGAGCAAACATGAAGCTGAAGTGGCACTTCGCCGGATTGCAGATGAGCATCGCCTCGAAGTCGTGATCATCCGGCCGCCGCTGGTGTATGGACCTGGAGTCCAGGCGAACGTCGGACTTCTGATGCGAGCGATCGCGCATGGCATTCCGCTGCCCCTTGGCGCCATCAGAAATCAGCGGAGTTTGATCGCTATCGACAACCTCGTCGACTTCATCACGGCCTGCCTGGCGCATTCTGCTGCGGCCAACGAGACGTTTCTGGTCGCCGACGGCGAGGATCTGTCGACGCCCGATCTCGTGCGGCGCCTGGCGCGGGCAATGGGACGGCCAGCCCGCCTGTTTCCGATGCCGTCGTCGCTTCTTCGACTCGGGGCCGCCCTGTGTGGCCGGCGAGATGATGCCGACCGTCTTCTGGACTCGCTTCAGGCGGATATCTCCAAGGCACGGACACGTCTGTCCTGGTTCCCGCCTGTCAGCGTCGACGAGGCCTTGCGACGGGCGGCACAGTCACGATGAACAGCTTAGGAATCAGCGCGCTCTGTGCTGTAACCGTGCTCGCGTCGTGGGCGCTGACGCGTGCGTTCCGCAGCTACGCCGTGGGGCGCGGGATGATCGATGTGCCCAATGAGCGCAGTTCCCACGTGCGGCCAACGCCGCGCGGAGGTGGCGCAGCCATCGCGCTCACGACCGTCGCCGCGCTGTTGGTCCTGGTGCTCGCAGACGTGTTGAGCTGGACAGTCGCGCTTGGATTCAGTGGAGCGGGAGGCGCGGTCGCGGTCACGGGGTTTCTCGATGATCGAAAGCACTTGCAAAGACGATGGCGTCTGCTGTCGCACTTCGTCGCCGCGTCAGTGCTGCTGATCTCGCTCGGAACTCGTCCGATCGCGCCTTTCGGCGATGTGCTGAGCGGGTGGGTCGTGTGGGTCGTGTTGCTCCTCTACGTCGTCTGGCTCATCAACCTCACGAACTTCATGGATGGCATCGACGGCCTCGCCGCCAGTGAGGCAGTGACCGTCTCTGCTGGCGGTGCGTTGCTCTATGGGCTGACGCCGCCGCTCGTCAACGCGTGGGCGACGCCGCTCGTCTTCGCCGCCGCGGCCTTGGGGTTCCTCGTCTGGAACCGCCCACCCGCCAGGATTTTCATGGGGGATGTCGGCAGCGGGTTCATCGGCCTGTCGTTGGCAGCACTGTCGCTGCACGCATTGACGGTGTCGCCATCGCTGTTCTGGGGATGGATCATTCTCCTTGGTGTGTTCATCGTCGATGCGTCGATGACGTTGCTTCGCAGGATGCTTCGCGGCGAACGCGTCTACGACGCACATCGGACACATGCCTACCAGCACGCGGCGACCCGGTGGCGCACACACGGCAGGGTCACCCTTGCGGTGATCGCGGTCAATCTTTTCTGGCTGTTGCCGCTCGCCTGCGTCGTTGCAACACATCGAGTCGACTCGATGACGGGCACGGCGCTCGCTTACGCGCCTTTGCTGGTTGTCGCAATGTGGCTTGGCGCCGGCGTACCCGATCTCAGACGCCAGCACGACGATGCTCGGCCGGCGAAAACGTAGGGAGATACCGGCTTAATTCGCGAAGGAGGTCCTGGCGATCGCTCGTTGCCGAGGCAAGGGCGACGTGCTCGATCGCGGCTGCCCAGTCGATGGCGTCGAGCGCATTTTCATGGACTGAGAGTATGTCCGGATGACTCGTCGGTTGCGTCGCGGCGCCGTCCTCCCAAAGCGACTCGGAGATTTTCTCACCGGGCCGCGGACCGGTAAAGACGATCGGAATGTCGTCGGCACCGGACAAGCGAACCATGTCCCGCGCGAGGTCGATGATCGGAATCGGGTCGCCCATCCGCAAGACAAACAACTCGCCGCCGCGGCCTATGGCGCCAGCCTCCAGGACGAGATGTGCCGCTTCGGCAATCGTCATGAAGTAACGCGTCATATCTGGGTGCGTGATGGTGATCGGACCGCCACGCTTGATCTGCTGTTGGAAGATCGATACCGCACTACCGCGGCTGCCGAGAACGTTGCCAAACCGTACCACCATGAAGGCACGCCCGAATCGTCGCGCCGTCTGGCGTACAAGCTCCTCCGCCAGCCGCTTGGACGCGCCCATGACATTCTGCGGAGCCGCTGCCTTATCGGTCGAGATCATGACGAAACGACTGATGTCGGCCGACAGCGCCGCCTGCAGCATGTTTCTGGTGCCGACCGCGTTGTTGGTGATGGCCTCCTCCGGGTTTTCTTCCATCAACGGCACGTGCTTGTGAGCTGCCGCATGGAACACGATGTCCGGCCGGAGCGTCGCAAAGATCCGCTGCAGCCGGGCGCCATTCCGGACGTCGCAAATGACCGTCTGCGCGTCGACGCCCGGATAGTCACGACGCAGACCATCTTCGGACTCGAACACGCTGTTCTCGCCGTGTCCAAGCATGATCAGACGTGCGGGCCCGAGCGCAGCAACCTGCCGGCAGATCTCCGTGCCAATGGAGCCACCCGCTCCAGAGATGAGGACCGTGCGGTCGCGGATGTACGTCTCTGCGCTGAATGACGGTCGGGCGTGCGCGCGACGCAGCAGGTCGGTGATTTCGACCTCACGCAGACGATTGATCGTGACCTGCCCACCGACCAGCTCGAACACACCAGGAATGATCTTCGAGTCGAGCGAGAGCGCGCGGCACTGCTCGCTCAACTGACGAATCGCCGTGCCCGGTGCAGTCGGCATCGCGATCACGACCAGCGTGACGTTGTGGGCGGCGGCCACAGCAGGCAACTCGCTCAGTCGGCCGTGCACGCGCAATCCAGCAATCAGGCGCCCGACCTTCGCCGGGTCATCGTCGATGAACCCGATTGGCACCATCCTCATTTGCGGGTTCCGCCGCAGATCGCGGGCCACGATCATGCCGGCTTCGCCCGCGCCGGCGATCAGTACCGCTTTGCGGCCAGCGCGGTGAGCAGCACCGGCGCCGATAAAACGCTGAGACTCGGCTAGAAGCCGCGCCGATCCTCGCAAGCCACCGACGAGCAGAATGGTCAGCAACCAGTCGTTGAAGACCACCGAACGCGAAAACGATGGGATGACTGACGCTGAGAGCGCGGCGATCAGCGTCACGAGAATCGCAACGGACGCGCCGGTGATCGCGATGAGAAGCGTGATGACGTCTGGAATGGAGGCGTACCGCCAGTAGCGCCCGTAGATGCCGGCGGCATAAAACACGAGCGGCTTGATCACCAGGGCCGCAGCGACCAGGAAGAAGAACTCGTTCTGATACGCAGTGAACCGCAGATCGAAGCGGAGGACGAACGCGATCAACGCCGCAATCCACACCAATACGACGTCCAGAAGCAGGAAATACCGATTTCTCATTACGGCTCAAGCGATTAGAAGACGCGAGATCGCCGATGTCAACGCCATATCGCATTACGATCAGCTTGTGACCCTCTCCATCGGGCTCGTCCAGATCAATCCGACCGTTGGCGACGTCGCTGGCAACGCCGCACTGGTTCGTCGAATGCGCGACCAGGCCGCGGTGAAAGGCGTTGATCTGGTCGTGTTTTCAGAGTTGGTCCTCGTCGGCTACCCTCCCGAGGATCTTGTCCTGCGACCAGCACTCGTGGAGGCAGCAGCGACTGCGCTGCACGAGCTGGTCAAGGAAAGTGCCGCCGGTGGACCAGGACTGCTGGTCACGCTGCCGTGGCGTGACGACGGCGATCGCCCGTTGCGAAACGCGATCGCGCTGATCGCCGAAGGCACCGCCGAGCTACGCTTCAAATATGAATTGCCGAACTACGGTGTCTTCGATGAGAAGCGCCTCTTCGTGCCCGGCGATTTGCCGGAGCCGGTGACGTTTCGCGGTGTTCGCATCGGAGTTCCGATCTGCGAAGACATCTGGCTTCCTCACGTCACCGAGCATCTGACGCGACGAGGCGCCGAGCTGTTCATCGTTCCCAACGGATCGCCGTTCGAAGTCGACAAATTCCATCAGCGGATTGAAC
>Ga0310810_10003601_pt1 | contig 16934 bp, 16 predicted proteins | sample NCmetagenome_FD_207641 | JGI IMG/M metagenome (GOLD analysis project Ga0310810, IMG submission 207641) | Soil microbial communities from experimental microcosm in Duke University, North Carolina, United States - NC | ecosystem: Engineered > Artificial ecosystem > Soil microcosm > Unclassified ... | reverse complement strand
GGCAAGCTGTTCGCGCAACTCCGGAAGCGCGCACAAGGACTCTTTCAAGGCCAGCAACTCGCGTGGTCCTGCAAGGGCGAGCGTCAACCGGGTCGTCAACCGGGCAATGTCCTGCACTCGGCGCAATGCTGTTCGGACGGCGACGCGTTGAGTCATGCGCTCTTTGAACTCGGCGACTGCGTCCTGTCGCGCCTGCAGCGGAGCGACGTGGATCAACGGCCTCAGAAGCCAGTCACGGAGGAGCCGGCCTCCCATCGCGGTACTCGTTCGATCGATCACGGAGAGCAGAGTTGTCCGCCGGCCGCCACAACTTTCCTCTGAGAAGCTGAGCGGACGCACCAACTCGAGGTTTCTCATGGTGACGCTGTCCAGATGCATGGCTTCGTTGGTCCGGCGGCGATAGAGGCGGCGAACATGGACGGGCGTCGCCGCCGGCTGGGTCTCACGAAAATACCGCCACACCGCTCCGGCAGCTCCCAGGGCTGCTTTCGCATCATGGCAGCCGAAACCTTCCAAGGAATGAACGCCGAAGTGCGCCGTCAAGAGCGTCAAGGCCTGCTGGCGGTCGAACCACTCCGTCCCCCGTTCGCAGATCCTGACGCCTTGAAGCTGAGAGCGCAGCCCATCCGCCGCGCGGTCGGTGTTCGCGTGGAGTAATTCCCTGGGCTGCAGGCGCGTCAACTCGTCGAGGAGTCGCTGGTCCGACCCATCGTCTTCCATGACCCAAAATTCTCCGGTCGTGACGTCAAGGGCGGCCAATCCCCAGCAAGGCTTCGACCCGCGGCGTTCATCTCTGCAGACGGCGGCAAGGAAACTGGATTCGGCGGGATCAAGAAACTCCGTATCGACGAGCGTCCCCGGCGTGTAGAGGCGGACCACCTCTCGGCGGACAAGGCCTTTGGCTGTTTTCGGATCTTCCACCTGTTCGCATAAGGCGACCGTGCGTCCAGCGTTAAGTAATTTGGCAATGTAACCCTGCGCCGCATGGTAAGGAACGCCGCACAGCGGCACGGGATCGGTGCTGGACTTGTCGCGCGAAGTCAGCGCAATCGAAAGCAGCTTTGAGGCGGCTTCGGCATCCTCATAGAACATTTCATAGAAATCGCCGACGCGGAAAAACAAAATCGCGTCGGGATAGCCGCGCTTGATCTCGCGGTATTGCCGCATCAACGGCGTCTCGTCATGGTCATTCATCGGCAGATTCTCGCAGTGGATCGCCTGGAACCGGCGGCGCGGGCCGGCCCGTGAGTTTCTCAACTGAATGCCGGAGTCGCTCCAAATCCACTTCGGCTTCCTGTAACGCTTTGGTTTTTCGACGCAGTTCGATGCGGCCCTTGACCCATGGCGGGAAGAGAAGAATCACAGAGACCAAGAGCCCGATCGCGAAGCCGGCCAAGATCGGCTTGTAGATCGGTGTTGAGGCCTCGAACAATCCGAAAAAATAGCGGAGCGTGACTTCCTGCTCCTGATTTTGAAGAAAAAAGGCCAGCGACAAGAGCAGGAGCGTGCCGACGAGAATGACACGAATCATGAGGATGCTTTTCCCTTCAGGGTTCGCCACCGGCGCCGGTTTGAGCGCTGGTTTTTCCTCACAAGCAATGCACAATGATGCTTGATACGAGCCAGCAATGCGGCAGACAGCGGTCCCGTCGCCCTGAATCGGATACTTCTACTCTGAACGGTGCGGTGACGCAACTCCATTTCGAGGCGGTCGTCGGGCAAGATATGTGGTGCCTTATCGGCCCACTCGACTGCGACGACCGTCGCTCCCGACAGATAGTCATTGAGGCCGATCAATTGCACCTCTTGTTCAGAATTTAATCGGTACAGATCGAAATGAGCTAATGGCAAACGGCCCTGATATTCATGCACCAGCACAAAGGTTGGGCTGCTGACTGTCGTGCTCGGCGCGCCGAGACCGGCGGCGATTCCACGGACGAGCGCCGTCTTCCCTGCTCCGAATGCCCCCGACAAGGCCAAAGATTCACCTCCGATCAGCACTGAACCAATGGCCCGGCCCAGCCGGTCCGTGTCCAGCGGAGAGGAGAGTACCCGGCGCCAATGTGTGCTTCTCGGCCGTACAGCGCGCTGCGAAGTGACGTCCGTTCGCTGCTTAGCCGTTGACCGCTTGGAGCGCATACGGGATCTGTTCGATGAGGTCGCTGGCGATCATGCCGGCCGGTCCGAGACGTCGGGCGGCGAGGTCACCCGCCGCACCATGTAAATATGTGCCGGCGCAGGCCGCTTCCCAAGGAGGCACACCCTGCGCGAGGAGGCCGACGAGCATGCCGGTCAGGACGTCGCCCGTTCCGGCCGTCGCCATGCCCGGGTTTCCTGTCGGACAGATCATGGTCAGCCCATCGGGCCTCGCGATGACCGTCCTGGCGCCTTTGAGCACCAGAAACACCCCTCGTTCCCTGGCAAAACGTTGGGCCGTTCCTATACGGTCCGCATTAACGCTTTGGGACGTCGCGTCCACTTCCAAACGGGCCATTTCGCCGGGGTGAGGCGTGAGGATAGGAGGGATTTTGCACTGCGTCAGCACAGCGGCGCGGCTGGCCAACGCATTGAGCGCATCGGCATCGACTACGCAAGGACGATCGAGATGTTTCATCAGAGCCTGGACTAACTCGACGGTCTCAGGATGGGTAGAAAGTCCCGGCCCGATAGCGAGGGCGGTTCGTGCTTCGATGAAGGCGAGGATGCGGTCGAGTCCGGCGCGGCCGAGCGTGCGGGCCTTGGTTTCGGGAAGCGGCAGTGTCATGGCCTCCAGCAATTTCGCTTCAAGCACGTCGTTCACGCTGGCTGGGACGCCCACAGTCACCAAGCCTGCGCCGGTCCGAAGCGCCGCTTTGGCGGCCAGGGCAGCGGCTCCAGTCTTGCCCACCGAGCCAGCGAGAATGCCCGCATGTCCATAGGTGCCTTTGTGGGAGGAGGCGGCTCGACGGGGCAGCGCCGCCTTCACCGCCGGCTCGGTGATCAAAAAAATCCGGCTGTCGATGTCGTTGACGTATGCGGCCGGAATGCCGATGTCGATGACATGAACGGCACCGGCGTGGTCTATGCCTGCACCGAGATACAGACCGAGTTTTGGCAATCCAAACGTCACCGTTGCGGTGGCCCTGACGGCATGGCCGAGCACCGCACCGTCGTCCGCGTGAATCCCAGAAGGCATATCGACGGCGACAATGGGTCTGTCCGCCTCGTTCATCACTCGGATGGCCTGCGCGTACGTTCCGGTGACCTCGCTCGAAAGCCCGGTGCCCAAGAGCGCGTCAATAATCACGTCGCTCCCGGTCAACAGCGCCGCGGCCTGGTCGGGCGATCTGAACGGCTTCGTCGCCCCGGTTCCTGCGGTACGAAGCCAGCGGCGATGCATGGCCGCAGCGTCACGGCTCAATGCTGAAGCGGGGGCGACCAACAGCACAGTCACGAGCGCCCGGTGCTGACGCAACAACCGGGCGACCACCAACCCGTCGCCGCCGTTGTTCCCCTTGCCGCAGAGGATCGTAATGCGCTTGCCGGTGAGTGGCCCAAACCGGCTTTGGATGAAATCCGCCGCTCCTGATCCCGCACGCTCCATCAGCGTCAGGCTCGGAACCCGGCGTTCGGTGATCGTGCGGCGGTCCAGCGTCTGCATCTGCGTTGCGGTCACGATTTTCATAACGGGCGATGTACCGAAGGGCAGGATTCAGTTCAGCAGTGCCTTCATCTCGCGGACGGCCTGATCGAGACCGACGAGCACGGCGCGCGCGATGATGCTATGACCGATATTGTACTCGACGATCTCAGGGATATGAGTCAAGCGCTTGACGTTTTGATAATTCAAACCATGGCCGGCGTTAACGCCCATGCCCAGCTTGTAGGCGAGTTTGGCCGCCTGGCTCAGGGCCTCGAATTCAGCATCCGCTTCTTTCGAGCGCTTGGCATTGGCATATCGGCCTGTATGGAGCTCTATAAAGTCCGCCGAAACCTTGTGTGCTGTCCGAATGTGGCTAAGGTCCGGGTCGATGAATAGACTCACGGGGATGCCGCCATCGTGGAGAAGCGCTATGACCTGCTGCAGGCGGTCTTTGTGAGCGGGCACGTCAAGCCCGCCTTCCGTCGTCAATTCCTGACGCTTTTCCGGAACCAGGGTGACCAAATCCGGCTTGACGGTCAGGGCAATCTTCGCCATCGCTTCGTCCGCTGCCATTTCGAGATCGAGTTTCGTTCGGATCATTTCCCGAAGCAGCCGAAGATCGCGGTCTTGAATGTGGCGACGGTCTTCGCGTAGGTGCACGACAATGCCGTCAGCCCCGGCCAACTCTACGAGGACCGCCGCCGCAAGTGGGTCGGGGTCGGCCCCTGCGCGCGCCTGGCGGAGGGTGGCGACGTGATCGACATTGACACCGAGTCGGGCCACAGCGAACCTCCGGTTGGTTCAAGCGCGAGTGAAAATGAGAGCAAGCGTAGTCAGGTGCGGACGCCGCTGTTGTAACAGAAAGCGATTCAGAGGGGCAAGGCTGGGACGCATGGCATCCAGCAAGGACATGGCGCAGCATTCTCTCCGGTCTCGGATGCAGAACCCCACAGAATCACGAGATAATTTGACTATGCCGCACGGCCGCAATTAGAATAGGGCCTCCATCTCACAGGACAGCTGGCTTCGTGCTCCCGGCTTGAGAGTTCAACGGCAGACGCCATGGGATTGTCAGACAATTTTTATCGGCTCAAGCGGCTGCCTCCCTATGTTTTCGCCCAGGTCCAAAGTCTCAAACTGGACGCTCGCCACAGGGGAGAGGACATCATCGACTTTGGGATGGGCAATCCTGACCAGCCGACGCCCAGCCACATCGTCGACAAGATGATCGAAGCCGCGAGGAAAGGAAAAAATCATCGGTATTCGGCCTCGCGCGGCATTACGAAACTGCGCCACGCGATCGCGGCCTGGTACCAGCGCAATTACGACGTGGCTCTCGACCCAGAAACCGAAGCCATCGTCACGATCGGCTCCAAGGAAGGTCTTGCGCATCTGTCATTGGCCACGATCGGCCCCGGCGATGTGGTGCTGACCCCGACGCCGACCTATCCGATCCACATGTACAGCTTTATCATTGCGGGCGGTGAGGTCCGCGGTATCGAGCTGCGGCAGGACAGCGATTTCTTCGACGATCTCCAATGTGTGTATAGACAGACATTGCCGAGGCCTAAGATCCTGGTCATAAATTTCCCACACAATCCGACCACCGCCATTGTCGACCTCGAGTTTTTCAAGAAAATCGTGGCATTTGCGAAGGAACACCAGGTCATGGTAATCCACGACCTCGCCTATGCCGACCTGGTCTTCGACGGCTATCGGGCGCCGAGTTTTCTGCAAGTGCCGGGCGCGAAGGAGGTCGGTGTCGAGTTTTACACCCTTTCCAAAGCCTACAATATGCCTGGATGGCGGGTTGGTTTCTGCGTCGGCAACCGGGAAGTTGTGGGCGCGCTCGCCAAGATCAAGAGCTATCTCGATTACGGGATTTTCCAGCCCTTGCAAATCGCCAGCGTGATTGCCCTCAATGGTCCGCAAGACTGCGTGAAGGAAACGGTCCAGCGGTACCAAAAACGACGCGATGTGCTGGTCGGTGGGTTAAACCGCATCGGCTGGAACGTCAACAAGCCGCTGGCGACGATGTTCGTCTGGGCGAGAATTCCCTTGCCGTATCGGCACATGGGTTCGCTGGAGTTTTCCAAGCTGCTGCTGCGGGAAGCCAAGGTCGCCGTGTCACCAGGCATCGGCTTCGGCGAAGGCGGTGATGAATACGTGCGCTTCGCGCTCGTCGAAAATGAGCATCGGACCCGCCAGGCCGTTCGCGGAATCAGGAAGGCCTTGAAGCTCGACGGGGGAGAAGAATGATTTCGCGGATCGGCGTCGGCATCGTGGGGTTCGGCACAGTGGGCACGGGCGTGGTGAAAATCTTGCTCGAAAATGGCGGACTGATCCGACGCCGCGTCGGAGTGCCCATCGAACTCATCCGGGTGGCGGATGTCGATGTCACGCGAGATCGCGGCATCAGCCTGGCTCCTGGCGTCCTGGTCAATGACGCAAAACAGGTGTTGTCGGATCCTGCCGTCGACATTGTCGTCGAACTTGTCGGCGGCTATGACTTTGCCAAACGTCTGATCCTGGACGCCATTGCCGGCGGGAAAGCCGTGGTCACGGCAAACAAGGCCTTGCTCGCACTCCATGGCGAGGAAATTTTTGCCGCGGCATCGCGCAAGGGTATCGATGTCGGGTTCGAGGCAAGCGTAGGGGGCGGCATCCCCGTCATTCATGCTTTGAAAGAAGGGTTGGCCGCGAATGCCATTCAATCGATCTATGGCATCATTAACGGCACTTCTAACTACATTCTGTCGAGGATGACCAATGAGAACAAAGGTTTCGCCGACACGTTGGTCGAGGCGCAACAGGCCGGATATGCGGAGGCCGATCCGACCTTCGACGTCGCCGGAACGGACAGCGCACATAAATTGGCCATTTTGGTGAACTTGGGATTCGGCACGCCGGTCAATTTCAAAGATCTCTACACGGAAGGGATTACCCATATCACCGAGCATGACATCGCCTACGCAAAGGAGTTCGGGTACACCATTAAGCTCTTGGGCATCGCCAAGCTCGTTGAGAACGATGTGGAAGCGCGTGTGCATCCGACGATGTTGAGCGCGGATTCCCCGCTCGCCAAGATCGAGGGCGTTTACAACGCGATTCAGCTGATTGGCGACGCGGTCGGGGATGTGGTGTTGAGCGGACGGGGTGCGGGCGATCTGGCGGCCGGCAGTGCCGTCGTCAGCGACATCATCGCCGGCGCCCGCAATCTGCTCAAGGGCGGCGCCGGACGGGTGCCTCCTGCGTCCTTCCAGCCACAGGAACGGCGTCCGCTTCGCATGCGGCCGATGGAAGAAATTCGCTCTCTGTACTATTTGCGGTTCATGGTGATCGACCGGCCGGGTGTCTTGGCGCAGATCGCCGGAGAGCTGGGCCGGTGCGGCATCAGCATTTCTTCCATGCTTCAAAAAGGGCGGCGTGAAGGACAGACTGTCCCCATCGTGATCAAAACCCATACCGCCAGAGAGCGCGACGTTCAAACGGCTCTCAGCCAAATCAACCGCATGTCATTCATGTCCGAGCCGACCACCTTGATCCGGATCGAGGGCAGGGACGAGTAAGGTCATGAGCTGGCGCGGCGTCATCGAAGAGTATCGAAAATTCCTCCCCGTCAGCGAGCGTACGCCGGTGATCACACTTGGAGAAGGCAACACCCCGCTCATCCGTGCAAGCCGTCTCGCCAAGAAAATCGCGCCCGGCATCGACCTGTATTTGAAATTTGAAGGCGCCAATCCGACCGGGTCGTTCAAGGATCGTGGGATGACGATGGCCATGTCGAAGGCCGTGGAGAACGGCGCCAGGGCGGTCATGTGCGCTTCGACGGGCAATACCTCTGCGTCGGCGGCCGCTTACGGCGCCCGGGCCGGACTGCCAGTCTATGTATTGATTCCCGCCGGCAAAATTGCGATGGGGAAGCTCTCACAGGCGATGATGCACCAGGCGACCGTCATTCAAATCGACGGCAACTTCGATCAAGCGCTCTCAATCGTCAAGACCCTGTCGGCGGCCCATCATATCGAGCTCGTCAATTCGTTGAATCCCTTTCGTATCGAAGGGCAGAAAACTGCCGCCATGGAGGTCTGCGATCAATTGGCTGAAGCGCCGGCAGTACACGTGCTGCCCGTGGGCAACGCCGGCAACATCACGGCCTATTGGAAAGGGTACAAGGAATATCGTGCAGCCAATCAAACGACCCGGCTCCCCCGCATGATAGGGTTTCAAGCCGCGGGCGCCGCGCCTATCGTTCTTGGCCGCGTCGTTGAGAACCCGCAAACCGTTGCGACCGCCATCCGCATCGGGAACCCCGCCAGCTGGCAGGCGGCGGTGGACGCCATGAAAGAATCCTCAGGTGCCATTGACTCTGTGACCGATGAGGAGATTCTGCAAGCCTATGTGGCGGTGGCCGGCACGGAAGGCGTCTTTTGCGAGCCGGCATCTGCGGCTTCGGTGGCCGGGGTCATGAAACTCAGCCGGCAAGGCGCATTGCGGAAGGGTGAGACGGTGGTTTGTACGCTGACCGGCCACGGGTTGAAGGATGCGGATACGGCGATCGGCGTCTCAGTCAAACCGACAACGGTCAAAGCAACGACGGAGGACGTGGCTCGTCTGCTGAACGTGTAAGGAAGATGCGAGTGTGTCGTCAATGAAATATGTGATTCTGCACGCCGAGGGAATGTCGGATCACCCCCGTCACGAACTTGCCGGCAAGACTCCCCTCCAAGCCGCCTGCACTCCGCACCTTGATCGATTAGCCGGACAAAGCGAATTGGGGCTGCTCACCGTCAGCCTCGACAACGGCCGCCACGGGAGCGGTTTGACCGGGACCTCCATTCTCGGTTACGAACCGAAGAAATACTATCAGGGGCCTGGTCCGCTGGAAGCGGCCAGTTTGGGTGTGACCGTCGGTGAACACGACGTCGTCTACCGCTGTACGATGGTGACCTTGAAGCCCGAAGGGGCGGCCGTTGTCAAAGGAGGAGTATCCGACGTCAAGAAGCTGGGTGCGCATGTCTTGATGGATGATGCCACCGCCGGCCTGATTACCAGTGAGGAGGCGCGCGAACTCATCGACGCCGTCAATGAGGAACTCGGCTCGGAGGTGATTCAGTTCTTTCCCGGCACGGGGCATCGGCATCTGATGGTATGGGTGAACGGAAAGCCTCGCGCCGTCTGCACGGATCCGCAATCTCTCGTCGGCCGTTCGATCGCCGATTCACTGCCGGCAGGCGACGGCGCCGACGTGTTGCGCAAACTGATGGATGCGTCGCTGATGATCCTCCGTGACCATCCGGTGAATGAAGACCGGCGACAGGCCGGTCATAAGCCGGCCAATTGCTTATGGTTGTGGGGAGAGGGGCGCGCCATCGCGAGACCGAGTCTGACGGAACGGTTTGGAGTCGCCGGCGTAGTGGTTTCGTCGGGCGATGTTCACCGCGGGCTCGGCCTCGTGTCCGGTCTCGAGGCGGTTGATCCGTTCCGATTCACCGATCTGCGCACGCATGCGAAAGTGGCGCTCGAGGAATTGCAAAAAAAAGACTTCGCTTATGTGCACGTCGAGCTGCCCGATGAGGTCGTCTATGACCCCGACGTCAAGGCCAAGGTGCGCGCGATCGAGGCCGTAGACGCAGAATTCATGGGTCCCTTCCTCGACGGCATCGAGGCGTTGGGCCCCTACCGCTTGGTGACAATCAGCGATCCCGGCAGTGTCCATCAGAGCAACATGGCTCAAGCGCACTGGCCCTATGCCTACAAAGACAGCGGGTCAAAACCCGCTGCGGGCCCCGCCCGAAGATTTACCGAATCCGATGCCAAAGCTGTCGCCGCCGCGCCGCGCGACGCCACAAAGTTCGTCGTTCGGCTCTTCGCCAAAGGGTCGTGATCCGTGGCGCTCATCGTCCAAAAATATGGAGGCACGTCGGTCGGCTCCATTGAGCGGATTCACCGCGTCGCGGACCGCGTGCAGCAAGCCGTGAAAGACGGTCATCGGGTGGTGGTCGTGCTATCGGCGATGAGCGGCGAGACGGATCGATTACTGAAGCTCGCTCACGAAGTGGCCGCGCTGCCGGATGAGCGGGAGTTGGACATGCTGCTCTCGACCGGCGAACGGGTGACGATTGCCTTGCTTGCCATGGAATTGCGCGGACGGGGCGTGGATGCGCGCTCGTTCACCGGACGTCAAGTCGGCATTATGACGGACAGCGCCCACACCAGGGCACGAATCACACGGGTCGCGGCGGAACGACTGCGCGAAGCGCTGGATCGAGGCGTCGTGCCGGTCGTCGCCGGCTTTCAAGGTATCAACGAACATTCCGACGTCACCACGTTGGGACGCGGGGGATCCGATTTGACGGCGGTGGCGCTGGCCGGCGCCTTGAAAGCCGATCGATGCGTGATCTTTACGGACGTGGACGGAGTCTACACGACTGATCCCAATATTGTGCCGTCCGCGAGACGGATCGATAAAATCGCATACGAAGAAATGCTTGAGATGGCGAGCCTCGGCGCTAAGGTGCTGCAAAGCCGGTCGGTCGAGTTCGCCGCCAAATACAATGTGCCTCTCGAGGTCAACTCCAGTTTCAAGGAAGGGAAGGGAACGCTTGTGAAACGGGAAGATACAGACATGGAAGCGGCCGCCGTCTCCGGCATTACCGGAGATCGTAATCAGGCGAAAATCACGCTCGTCGGCGTGCCCGATAAACCGGGAATCGCGGCGCGTCTTCTCGGTCCTGTCGCGAAGGCGAACATTCTCGTAGACATGATTATTCAAAACGTCAGCCATGAATCGCTGACCGACTTTTCATTTACCATTCCGCGCGTCGACGTCAAAAAAGCCATGCCGATCATTCAGGAGACCGCAAAGGACATTGGTGCCAAGTCGGTGTCCCTGACCGAAGCTATTTCGAAGGTATCGCTTGTTGGGGTCGGCATGCGCTCCCATTCCGGTGTCGCAGCCAAGATGTTCGACGTGTTGTCCCACGAAGGCGTCAATATCATGATGATCAGCACCTCCGAGATTAAAATCTCCTGCGTCATCGACGAAAAATACATGGAATTGGCCATGCGCGCCCTCCATGCGGCGTTCGGATTGGATCAGGTGCCCGCCGTCAAATGACGCCCCGACGGATTTGACCCTCGACAGCCTCGGGCTCCTCCTGTTACCCTCACGGCCATGGCCAAAGCGCACTCACGTACACCTCGCAAATCGCCGGCCAAAGCGGCCTCCGCCGGCTCCTCGCCGGCCTCCACCGACCTGGAGATTTACGACACGACCCTGCGCGATGGCGCGCAAGCTGAAGACGTCAGTTTTTCAGCCGATGATAAAGTGATGGTGGCCCAGCGGTTGGACGACCTGGGCGTCCAATACATCGAAGGCGGCTGGCCCGGCGCGAATCCACGGGACATCGAGTTCTTTCGCATGATCAAGGAAACGCCCTTGAAGCAGGCGACCGTCGTCGCGTTCGGTTCCACGAGAAAAGCGAGCAATCCCGTCCAAAAGGACTCAAACATTCAGGCGCTGCTTGACGCGGAGACCAAGGTCATCACGCTGTTCGGCAAGAGCTGGTCCTTGCATGTCACCGATGCGCTGGGCATCGCCCTAAACACCAATCTGGAATTGATAGGCGACTCGATTGCCTATCTCAAATCGAAGCACCGCCGGGTCTTTTACGATGCCGAGCACTTTTTCGACGGCTACAAGACGAATGCCGAGTATGCGCTGGAAACCGTCAGGCGCGCCGTCGCTGCCGGTGCGGAACGCGTCATCTTGTGCGATACGAACGGCGGCACGATGCCCTGGGAAATCCGGAAGATCTGCGAGGCGGTCCAGCAGGAGTGCCGGGTACCTCTCGGCATTCATGCGCACAATGATTGTGAGATGGCGGTCGCAAATTCGTTGGTGGCAATCGAGATGGGGGTCGTGCAAGTTCAGGGTACCATCAACGGAATCGGTGAACGCTGCGGCAATGCCAATTTATGTTCCATCATTCCGAATCTGCAACTTAAGATGAAACGCCCAGCCTTGGGCGAACGGCTCAACCACTTGAAGGAAGTGTCCGGTTTCGTCACGGAAATCGCCAACTTAATGCCGAACAAGCACCAGCCCTACGTCGGCGATTCGGCCTTTGCCCACAAGGGAGGCGTGCACATACATGCCGTCCTGAAGAATCCGGCCACGTATGAGCACGTCGTGCCCTCACTCGTCGGCAACCGGCAACGGATGCTCGTGTCTGACCATGCCGGCCGGAGCGGATTACTGGAAAAAGTCGAAGCCTATGGGATCAAGCTGGACAAGAACCATTCCAAGGTCCAGGAATTGATGGCCACGCTCAAGGAACGGGAGAACGAAGGCTATCAATTTGAAGGGGCTGAAGGGTCTTTCGAGCTCCTGATGCGGAAGGCAATGGGCACCCATCGACCATCGTTTCAGTTATTGGGGTTCAGGGTAATTGTTGAGAAAAAACAAGACGATGGCCGTTCCTGCTCTGAGGCCACGGTCATGGTCAAAGTCCGGGAGGCCGTCGAACAGGCCGCTGCAACGGGGCCCGGCCCTGTCAGTGCGCTTGACCATGCACTACGTAAGGCCTTGGAAAAATTTTATCCCCAGCTGAGAGAAGTCAAGTTGCTCGATTATAAAGTCCGGGTCCTTTCGGCAAATCGGGGAACCGAATCCAAGGTCCGCGTCTTGATCGAATCCGGTGATCATAAGGATAAATGGGGCACGGTTGGGGTCTCCGAAAACATCATGGAAGCGAGCTGGCAAGCGTTGGCGGACAGCATCGAGTACAAACTTTTGGCCTCCGAGCGGTAGCCCTACTTTTCTCTTCCCAACAATTGTCCTTGACAGCCTCTCTAACCTCACGTAACTTATGGTAAAAGTGTCTCCCGGAGAGACGGGCGCTTCGACGGGATCGCGTGGTTGGCGCAAGGGGGGAGAGCATGAGAAAGGCTGACATCGCAAATGAAATTTACAAACAGGTAGGCATTTCAAAAAACGAAGCAGCCGATATCGTCGAGCTCGTGCTGAACATGCTCAAAGACGTCTTAAAAAAAGGGGATTCCGTCAAGATCGCTGGTTTCGGCAATTTTGTCGTCAGAAGCAAGGGCGCCAGGAAAGGCCGGAATCCGCGAACCGGCGAAGAAATCGGCATCACGCCTCGCCGCGTCGTGACCTTCCGTCCGAGTCAAGTGTTCAAGAAATACGTCAACTCGTAATACGTACACACCCGGAACAACTCCCGCCGCGAGGACCGGACCATGGGGAATGAGCCCCGGCTCGGCAGCAAAGTTTTTTACAAAATAGGGGAAGTCAGTCAGGTGACGAAGCTGCCTGCCTACGTCCTTCGATTTTGGGAATCGCAATTCCCCTTTCTGAAACCCAAAAAAAGCCGCGGCAATCAACGGCTGTACGTTCGCAAAGATGTCGAGACGGTGTTGGAAATCAAACGCATGTTGTACGAGGAGGGGTACACGCTCGAAGGTGTAAAGCGTTATTGGACCCGCCGGGGACGCCTCACGGGACAGCGGATCAAGCCGAAGGAACTGGCGCAAAAATTGCGCGGCAATTTACAAGCCATTTTGAAAATTCTCGAGTCGCATTCGTGACGATACCAGCCGTCGAACGGTTGCAATCAAGCACGCTGCGAGGCGACAATGGGCGTCGCAGCACAGGACTATAAGACACGTCGGGGCGTGGCGCAGCCCGGTAGCGTACTCGCTTGGGGTGCGAGTGGTCGGCCGTTCAAATCGGCTCGCCCCGACCAATATTCAACCGTGCCACGCGTGTGATGAGCTGCCTGTGAGCAGCTTTTTTTATGTCTGACTCACGGCCTCACATACTAATTACCAATGACGACGGCATTCATTCCGCGGGCTTGACCGCTCTTGCCAAGGCCTTGACTCGAGTCGGAGAGGTCTGGGTCGTGGCACCCGATCGCGAACGGACGGCAGTCGCCCATGCGGTCACCCTGCACAAGCCCTTGAGAATTCATGAAGTCGGGAAACGCGTCTATGCCGTCAACGGGACACCTGTGGACTGCGTGAATCTCGCCCTCTTGAACATCCTGCCAAGCCGGCCGCGTCTTCTGGTGTCAGGCATTAATAAAGGCGTCAACCTCGGCGATGATGTTTTGTACTCGGGTACCGTGTCGGCGGCCGTCGAAGGAACGATTCTCGGAGTTCCTTCGATGGCGGTGTCCCAGGAGGGCCAGGGCCGGGAGGAGTTTCAATTCGCGACGGGAGCGCATTATGCCGTCCGCGTCGCGAGGCAGATCTTGCGGTACGGCCTTCCAGAAGAGACGCTCGTCAATGTGAACGTGCCAAACCGCTCCTTGGATACCGTGACGGGCGTGCGGATCACTTGCTTGAGCCGGCGACGGTTTGACAATCCGATTATCGAGAAGGTCGATCCCCACGGCAGGAGCTATTTTTGGATCGCCGGCACACGCCTGTCGTGGAGCAGGAATAAGGACTCAGACCATGAGGCCCTCGCGGAGGGGGCCGTCTCACTCACACCCCTACACCTTGATAACACGCACTACGAAGTGCTCGATCAACTGCGGACTTGGGAGTCGGCCATCCGCGGTCAGCGCCGTGCGCGTAAGGCACGGAAGGCCCGGCGGTAAGAGATGGGCAGTCTGATCGAAGCGGTCATCACGCTCCTCAGCCGATTCGTCATCAACACAATTTCCACGCTCGGGTATGGCGGAATCCTCGTGACCATGGCCATTGAGAGCGCATGCATTCCCCTGCCGAGCGAGATCATCATGCCGTTTTCGGGCTACCTCGTCACGACCGGGAAATTCTCGATGCTTGGCGTGACGCTTGCGGGCGCCGTCGGCAACGTCCTGGGATCGATTGCCGCCTATTACGCCGGCGTCTGGGGCGGGCGCCCGTTCGTCGAACGCTATGGACCGTACGTGCTGTTGTCGCGCCGTGATCTCGATACCGCGGACCGATGGTTCGCGAAATATGGGGAGGCCGCGGTGTTTTTTAGCCGCCTGTTGCCGGTAGTTCGGACATTCATTTCGCTTCCGGCCGGGATTGCGCGAATGAACTTTCCCCGCTTCGTTCTCTTTACGTTCATCGGCGCGCTTCCATGGTGCTACGCGCTGGCCTACGTCGGTGTGGCGATGGGCGAACGGTGGGAACAGTTGCGGCAGTATTTCCATCAGTTCGATATCGTCATCGGACTGGTTCTAGCGGTGGCCGCCGGATACTTTCTCTGGTCGCATTGGCCGAAACGAGCTGCGAGTCCAGGCTCCTAACGTTGCCATGCTGACGCTCTTCAATACGCTGACAGGGAAACTGGAACCGTTCACGCCGATCGACGCAAACCGCGTACGCATGTACGTGTGCGGTGTGACGGTCTATGACTACTGTCACATCGGACATGCCAGGAGCGCGCTGGTCTTCGATATGCTTCGCCGGTATCTGCAGTACAGCGGGTACGAAGTGCTGTTCGTCAAGAATTTTACCGACGTGGACGACAAAATCATCAAGCGCGCAAACGAACAACATGTCTCTTGCGAGGTGATTACGAGCCGATACATCGACGCGTACTATGAAGATATGGGCAAGCTCGGCATCCAGGCTGCCTCCATCGAGCCAAAAGCCACTGGCCATATTTCGGAAATCATTGCCCTCACCGACGCGCTGATCAAGAAGGGCCTGGCGTACGCTATTGACGGCGATGTGTACTTCGAGGTGGACAAGTATCAGGACTACGGGCGCCTCTCGAAGCGTAAGTTGGAAGATCTGCAGGCGGGCGCGCGCGTCGAGGTCGACGAGCGGAAACGTCATCCCATGGATTTTGCCTTATGGAAGCGGAGCAAACCCAACGAGCCCTCGTGGCCCAGTCCGTGGGGGTCTGGGCGCCCAGGGTGGCACATAGAATGCTCCGCGATGTCGATCAAGTATCTGGGAGAGACATTCGACATTCATGGCGGCGGCATGGACCTGATTTTCCCGCATCACGAGAACGAAATCGCTCAATCGTGTGGCGCAAGCGGAAAGGAATTCGCCCGTTACTGGATTCACAACGGGTTCGTGCAGATCAACCAGGAGAAGATGTCGAAGTCGCTGGGGAATTTTTTTACGATTCGCGAGATTTTTGAGAAGTCGAAATGGTCTGAACAAGTGACCGGCGAAGTCCTCAGATATTTTCTGATTTCGACGCACTACCACGGGCCATTGGACTTTTCCGATCAGGCGTTGCAAGAGGCAAGGCAGGCGTTGGAGGGATTCTATGGATTGTTTAATAGGCTGCGCGAGAACGAACAAAATAGTACTGCGGATCAAGATCTCTCAGCCGCTCTGGTACACGCCGAAGAAGCATTCAAAAAGGCCATGGACAATGATTTGAACACGCCGATGGCCGTCGCCGAGCTGCAGAAGTTGCGTAATGAAATCAATAAACTGATTGATCGCGGGCTTTCTACAGAGGCAAGACAACGCGCTCTTCGGCAGTTTCGTAGGCTCGGTGACGTTCTACGATTGTTTCAACTGGAAAAATGGGATTACGGAATACTGCCCGCGACAGGACAGCTCGTGCTTACGGGTCAGGAAATCGAGGCGAGACTTTCTGAGCGCATTGAGGCCAGAAAACGGAAGGATTTCGCGAAAGCCGATGAAATCCGAAAATCACTCGCGGCACAGGGTATCATCATCGAGGACAAACCCGACGGGACCAGCCGCTGGAAACGATAACAGGCCGGAGCTGCTGTACGGTCTGCATGCGGTTCGAGAAGCGTTGCGCGCCGGCGGCAGGCCGCTCCAACGTCTCCTCGTGCAGCGGACCGACCGCCAGTTTGCCGACCTTGTTCAACAGGCCAAAGCCCAACAGATCCCTGTCCATATCGAGCCGCCTCGAGCCTTCGACCGCCTAGTTCCGGGCGGCAATCACCAGGGGGTCATTGCCTTTGTCTCGGCCAAGGCTTACAGCACGACCCAAGACATCCTTGATCTGGCGCGGCAAAGGGGCGAGCCGCCGTTTCTCGTCATTCTCGATGGAGTGGAGGATCCCCACAACCTCGGTGCGATCATCCGGACCGCTGAAGCGGCGGGTGTGCACGGCGTTTTCGTTCCGGAGCGACGGGCGGCCGGATTGACGTCGGTCGTCGCCAAGACTTCGGCAGGCGCGCTCGAACACATCTTGGTGGCGCGCGTCGTCAACCTCTCACGGCTGATCGAGGAATTGAAAGAGGCCGGCCTCTGGATTTATGGCGTCGAGCCTTCCGCGGCTCAGGAAGTCAGCGCCATCGAGATGACAGGGCCGATTGCATTTGTGTTTGGCGGAGAAGGCGGAGGC
>Ga0310810_10003599_pt1 | contig 16937 bp, 15 predicted proteins | sample NCmetagenome_FD_207641 | JGI IMG/M metagenome (GOLD analysis project Ga0310810, IMG submission 207641) | Soil microbial communities from experimental microcosm in Duke University, North Carolina, United States - NC | ecosystem: Engineered > Artificial ecosystem > Soil microcosm > Unclassified ... | reverse complement strand
GATCGGATCGATACAGCTCCTGCGATCGCACGCGCACTTGCTCGCGCTGGCGATCGCGTGGTTCCTGTCGATGCTCGCGCACGACTCGCTCCCGATCATCTTCGTGCTCTACACGACCTATCGCTATCAGTGGGATCAGCGAACGATCGGGCTCGTACTCGCAGCCGTCGGTCTCATGTCGATCGTCGTGCAGGGCGGGCTCGTCGGACGGACGGTGGCCGCGCTCGGCGAACGGCGTGCGCTGGCCGTGGGATTCGTCAGCGGGACGGTGGGGATGATCGTCTACGGGCTCGCGCCGACCGGCCGGGCTTTCATCGCGGGTCTCATGATGACGGCGCTGTACGGCCTCGCGCAGCCGTCGCTGCAGAGCCTGATGACGCGGCTGGTCGGCCCGTCCGAGCAGGGGCAGCTGCAGGGGGCGAACGGCAGCCTCCAGGGCGTAGCGAGCATGATCGCGCCGATCCTGTTCACGCAGGCGTTCGCGCTGGCCATCGGACGCTTTCACGATCTTGGACTGCCGGGCGCGCCGTTTCTGCTGGCCGCGTTGTTTCTGATCGCCGCGCTGGTCGTGGCGTGGCGGGCGGCTACGGCGCGTTGACGCGGAGCTCGCGGCCGACCCACCTCTCGAAATCGTGGAGGAAGCGCGCGAGGAACGCGCGCGCGCGGTCGTCGACGAGCGCGCCGGCCGCGTCGAACTTCTGCTGCGACTGGCCGACGTAGATGCCGCCGTGCGGCATCACGTGCGCCAGCGTGCTCATCAGCACGAGCTTCAGCTGCTGCTGCGCGCGTGCGGTGCCCGCAAGACCCGTCGACGCGCCGATGATGGCGACCGGTTTTCCGACCAGCGGCGATCGCATCGCGGGCCGGGACGCCCAGTCGATGGCATTCTGCAGGACGCCCGGGACGCTGTGGTTGTACTCCGGCGTGGAGATGAGCAGCGCATCCGCGCCGGCGACCGCGGTCTTGAGGCGATCCACCTCGAACGGCCGGAGGCCGTCCACGTCGTAGTCGCCGTTGTAGAGCGGGATGTCGTCGAGCTCGAAGATCTCCATGGCCATCGGTGGCGGCATCAGATGCCGCGCCGTTTCGAGCAGCGCGCGGTTGTATGATCCACGGCGAAGGCTCCCGGCGATGCCGAGCAATCGCATAAGAGGTCTATAGCAGGTTCGATGCCGATTCTGGGTCTCCATCACGTAACGGCCACCGTCGACGAGGCGCAGCCCGACCTCGACTTTTGTCTCGGCGCGCTCGGTCTCAGGCTCGTCAAAAAGACCGTCAACTTCGACAACCATTTCGTCTACCACTTCTATTACGGCGATCAGCGCGGTACGCCCGGCACGATCTGGACGACGTTTCCGTATGCGGGCCATGGCGTGCCGGCTGGCAAAAAGGGCGCAGGCCAGGTCACGGTCACGTCGTTCTCCGTGCCGACCGGTTCGCTCAGCGCGTGGCGCGCGCACCTGGCGGGACGCGGCATCGCCGCGACCGACATCGAGTCGCGCTTTGGCGAAGCGGCGATTGCCCTTTCAGATCCGTCGGGTCTGGCGTTCGAGCTGATCGCGACCGACCGCGATCCGCGGACGCCTTGGGTGGCCGCCGGAGGCGACGAGGAGATCGCGATTCGGGGCCTGCACAGCGTGACAATCCTCGTCCGGGATCCCGCGAAGACGATCGAGCTCATGACCACGCGCCTCGGCTACGCCGTCGCCGCCGAAGAGCCGGGCCGCATTCGCATGGCCGTGAACGGCGACGCGCCCGGACACCTCATCGACGTCGCCCACGACGCCGGCGCCGAGACGGCGGTGAACGGCGTCGGCACGGTTCACCACGTCGCGATGGCGATCTCGAACGAAGAGGAGCAGCTCGCGCTGCGCGAGGAGCTGCTGCGCCATGGCTCGCGGGTGACCGAAGTGCGCGATCGCTGCTACTTCAAGTCCATCTATTTCCGGGAGCCCGGCAACGTGCTCTTCGAGGTGGCAACGATCGCGCCGGGATTCACCGCCGACGAGGCGCTGCCGGCTCTCGGCCGAGATCTCAAGCTGCCGCCATGGGAAGAACCGAACCGGGCGGACATCGAACCACGCCTCGCGCCGGTGAGGTACTGAGTGGGCCATCGGCCGGCCGCCGCGTTCGCGCTCGCCGTCGTGTCGGCCGCCTTTCTGGCGCAGACATCTCCGTCGCCGGAGCGTGCCATCGCGGCGTTCATCGACGCCCACAACGCGGATGCGCTCTCGCTTCTCGAGCGCGTCGTCAACATCAACAGCGGTACGCACAACCTCGCCGGGGTGAAGCAGGTCGGCGACGTGTTCATGCCGCGCTTCGAGCGGCTCGGCTTCAAGACGAACTGGGTGGACGGATCCGGGTGGCGACGGGCGGGCCACCTGGTCGCCGAGCATCCGCGCAGCGGCCGCAAGATTCTGCTGATCGGCCACCTCGACACGGTGTTCGAGCCTGACAGTCCGTTCCAGAAGTTCCAGCGTCTCGACAACGGAATGGCCCGCGGACCCGGCATCATCGACATGAAGGGCGGGGACGTGATCATTCTTTCAGCGCTCGAAGCGCTGCAGGCCGCGGGCGTCCTCGACGCGATGAACATCACCGTCGTGATGACCGGCGACGAGGAGGAGCCCGGGCGTCCGCTCGCGAAGGCGCGCGAAGCCCTCGTCGCGGCCGCGAAAGGCGCTGAGGTCGCGATCGGATTCGAGGACGGTCCCGCCGATCCGAAGTACGCCGTCACGGCGCGCCGTGGGACCACGGCGTGGGAGCTGCGGGTGACGGGTACGCCCGCGCATTCGTCGCAAGTGTTCCGCCCGGACGTCGGCTTCGGCGCGATTTACGAGGCGGCGCGCATTCTGAACACGTTCCGCGAGAAGCTTGCCGGGGAGGAGCACCTGACGTTCAACCCCGGTGCGATCCTCGGCGGCACGGCCGTCGATTTCGACGCCGCGCAAGCCCGCGGCACGGCGTTCGGCAAGACGAACGTGATCGCGGAGCGGGCCGTCGTGACCGGCGATCTGCGGACGCTGTCGTCCCAACAGCTCGCGCACGCGCAGCAGACGATGCAGGCGATCGTCAAGGCGGGCCTGGCGCACACCGAGGCGACGCTGACCTTCGACGAGGGCTATCCACCGCTGGCACCGACGGACGGCAACGCCGCCCTGCTCGCCGTGTACGACCGCGCGAGCCGCGACTTCGGTTTCGGCGCGGTGACCGCCGTCAGCCCCGACAAGGCCGGCGCCGCCGACGTGTCGTTCGTCGCGGGCGCGGTGAAAATGATCCTCGACGGCGTCGGCCTCATGGGGCACGACGATCACACGCCATCAGAGACAGCGGATCTCTCCACGTTGCCGTCTCAAACGAAGCGGGCCGCAGTCACGATCCATCGGGTAGCTCGCGGCAATCAGTAGAAGCCGTCCGAACGTCAGCGAAGCTCCCCGAACGTCGCCCTCAGCGACCTGCGGCCCATCGAACAGCGGCCGCTATCTGCAGCTGGAATCGTGCGTCATTCCACGTCTGGTCGAAATGTCCAAGCGCGTTGTAGTACGAGCGGCCGCGGCCGATCGTCTGCGTCCACGCGAGCGGGAAGTCGCCCTGCGCGCCGACCGATGCGGGGTCCAGCGTCAGGAGCACGTGCACCGACGTCCGTGGGTTCTCACGGAACGTGTAGAACTCTTCGGTGAGCGAGAAGCTCGCGCCGAGGCCGCTGGTCGTCGGGTGCGCGCGATCCTCGACGGCCACGGTTGCCGCCTGCGTCCAGGGATGCTCCTTGAAGTACGCGCCGACGAGGCGGCCGTAGTCGGGCCATTCATACAGCGTGTCGGTTGCGCTGTGAAAACCGACGAACCCGCCGCCGCCGTTCACGAAGTCGATGAGCGCCCGCTTCTGCGCATCGCCGAGCGGCAGCTCGCCCGACGTCAGCGCGAACATCACCACGTCGACCACGGCCAGGCGTGCGGGGTTCAGCTCCGCGAGATCTTCGGTGGGCGCCGCGACGAACTCGCCCGAGCGGGCGGCGATCGCCGCAACCGCCGCGCGCGCCGCGGGAATCGAGTCGTGACGGAACCCGGCGGTGGCCGTGAGCATCAGCACCCGCACTGGTTGCGGAGCGGGTACGGCCGGCGTCGTGCTGGTGGCCGCCGGCGTAGACGGCGCTGGAGAGCTGGGCGTCGAACAGCTCAGCGCAACTGGGATCGAGAAGGCGAAGAACGCAAAGGGCGCGAAGGATTTCTTTGCGATCTTTGCGGCGGTGGCGCCAGCCATTGTCATGATTCTTGCTCGGATTCGCGCGGGGAGGACCATCGACATGAGAGCACTCATCAGCACCGTGGCGGCAGCCGCCGTCGCGCTCGGCGGCGTCGCGTACGCCGCGCCCGCCGATCGAATCCAGGACGCGGCGAAAGTCTTACGCGAAATTCACGCTGTGCCCGACAAGGATATCCCGCAGGATCTCTGGAACAAGGCCGACTGCGTCATCGTCATTCCTTCGCTGAAAAAGGCCGCCTTCATCGTCGGCGGTGAGTACGGGCGTGGACTGATGAGCTGCCGCCAGAACAACGCCTGGAGCGCGCCGGTCGTCATGGAACTCGAGAAGGGCAGCTGGGGTTTCCAGATCGGCGCCGAGGCGATCGACCTGGTGTTGCTGGTCATGAACCGCGAAGGGATGGACAAGCTGCTCAACAACAAGGTAACACTAGGTGCTGAAGCGTCGGTGTCGGCCGGCCCGGTGGGACGCGACGCGCGAGCCGGTACAGACGCGCAGATCAAGGCGGAGATCCTGTCCTACTCGCGTTCGCAGGGGTTGTTCGCCGGGATCGACATCTCCGGCGGCGTCATCAAGCCCGACAAGGATGAGAACGCGAAGCTGTACGGCAAGAACGTCGATCCGCGAATGGTCATCACGAGCGCGACAGTGAAGACGCCTTCAGAGGCGCGCCCATTCCTGGAAGCCTTGAACCGAGAAGCTGTCGCCACGTCTGGAAAGAAGTAGCGAACCGACGCTCCGCGGACGATATGAAAGCATTCAGCAGCACCGTCGCGGTTTGCGTCGTGGCGCTCGGAGGCGTCGCCTTCGCCTCGAGCGCCGATCGCATTCAGGACGCGGCGCGGGTCGTTCGCGGCCTCCGCGCAAATCCGGACCTCGACATTCCGCAGGACGAGCAGCATCGCCCGGACTGCGTGATCGTGATCCCCTCGCTCAAGAAGGCCGCTTTCATCTACGGCGGCGAGTACGGCAAGGGCCTAATGAGCTGTTTCCGGAACGGCAGCTGGAGCGCGCCGATCTTCATGGAGCTCGAGAGGGGGAGCTGGGGTGTGCAGCTCGGCGCGGCCTCGATCGATCTCGTGCTGCTCGTGACGAACAAGGAGGGCATGGAAAAGCTGCTCCGCAACAAGGTCACACTCGGTCTCGATGCGTCGGCCGTGGCTGGTCCGGTTGGACGCGACGCCCGGGCCGGCACAGACGCGCAGCTGAAGGCCGAGATCCTGTCCTACTCGCGCGCGCGGGGGCTATTTGCCGGGATCGATTTTTCCGGCGGCGTGCTGAAGCCGGATCGGGGCGAGAACGCGAAGCTCTACGGGAAGGGGATCGAGCCGCGCGCGATCGTGCTCGGCGACGGTGTGGATGCGCCGCCCGAAACCCGCCCATTCCTCGACGCGCTCGAGGCCGAGGCCATCGCAGCCGTCGGCAAAAAGCAGCTATCGCCGATTGTCCTCGCTCGGTAGTCGGAACGCGAGGAGCTCTCCGCTGTAGTTGGCGCCGCTGATCGCGACGACGATGTACTGCTTGCCGTTGTGCATGTACGTCATCGGCGATCCCGACTGCGGCGCCGGCATGTAGATCGCGCCGGCATCTTTCCCGGTCGCCTTGTCGTACGCGCGCAGCATCGCGCCGCGGCCGTTCGGCGTGGTCGCGAACCCGCCCTCGCCGGCGATCGCGAGCGTCTTGGTGACGAGCACGCCGATCAAGCCCGGGCGACCTGTGCGCGGAATCGTGACGCCTTTGAGCGCCGGATGATTCTTGATGTTGTCGGGCGTGTCGCCGTGCGCGATCTGCCAGGCGATCGTCCCTTTGTTCAGATCGATCGCCGTAATACGCCCATACGGCGGCTTCACGAGCGGCAGTCCTTGAACGGTCAAGGCCGGTCCGCCTTCACCGCCGCCGCCCCCGCGTCCGCCGCCCCCGCCGCCCGCGGCTGGCGCCACCGGTGAGCCCGCTTCTGTCAACGCGGGCGCGGCTTGTGCTGGCGCCGTTGCACCGCGGCCGCCGCCGCGTCCGCCGGCGGTCTGCGTCGGCGCATTCGGATCGCGCGCGGTGCCGGACACGTAGCCGAAATCCGATCGTCCCGGATCGGGCTGGACGAGACCGAGCGGCGTCACCTGCGACTTCGAGAAGATGTAGAGGACGTTCGTCTCAGGATCGAGGGCGCCGCCGGGCCAGTTGGCACCTCCTGTTGAACCGGGTCGCGCCAGTGTGCCGAGCGGGCCCGGCCACGTGCTCACCGTCGGCGGCGTGAAGATCGGACCGATCTTGTACTTGGCGACGATCTTCTCTGCTTCGGCCTTCAACTCTGGCGTGAAGTCGATCAGATCGTCCGTCGACACGCCCTGGCTCTCGTACGCGGGCGGCTTCGTGACGAAGGGCTGCGTCGGCGAATACCACTCGCCGGGCACATCGCCCTTCGCGACCGGCCGCTCTTCGATCGGCCACACCGGTTTCCCGTTCGTGCGATCGAAGACGTAAAGCCACCCTTGCTTGGTCGGCTGCGCGATCGCCTTGATGCGCCGGCCGTCGACGGTGATGTCTGCGAGAATCGGCGCGCACGGAATGTCCATGTCCCAGATCCCATGGTGCACGAGCTGGTAGTGCCACTTGCGCTGGCCCGTCTTCAGATCGAGCGCGACGAGGCTCTCGCCGAACAGTCCGTTGCCCGGTCGGTTGCCGCCGTAGTAGTCGCCGGTCGGCAATTCCACCGGCAGGTACACCATCCCGAGCTCTTCGTCGACCGTCATCTGGCCCCACACACCGGCGTTGCCGGTATAGGCCCACGAATCTCTGAGCCACGTGTCGTTGCCGAATTCGCCCGGCGACGGAATCGTGTGGAAGATCCAGAGCCGCTTGCCGGTGCGCGCGTCGTAGCCGCGGATGAATCCCTTTTCATGCGTCTTGCTCTTCGGCGATCCGCCTGGCAGATGCGCCGCGCCGACGACGATCACGTCTTTCGCGATGATGGGCGTCGCGTGGAGCCCGACTTCTCCGGTGATCGGATCGATCGGCTGATCGTCTTCGAGCTTCAGATCGACGACGCCGTTGGCGCCGAAGCCGGAGACAGGCACGCCGGTTTTCGCGTCGAGCGCGACCATCCGGTACCCGGGCGTGACGTAGACGATCCGCGCCGACCGTCCATCGGTCCAGTACGCGAGTCCGCGCCCGGACAGCTGCCGCGGCGCCGATTCACCGCGCTTGCCTTCGTTCTCGCTGTGCATCCAGAGGAGCTCGCCGGTCGCCGCATCGAGCGCCACGACCGCGCGGCGCGTGCCGGCGGTCGAGTAGACGACGCCGTCGGCCATGAGCGGCGTGCCCTCGAAGTTGAACTCGGGTCGCGCGCCGAGGAAATCCGTTTTGAAACGCCACGCGACCTCGAGCTTGTTGAAGTTGTCGGCGTTGATCTGATCGAGCCCCGAGTAGCGGGTGCTGGCCAGGTCGCCTCCGTATGTCGTCCATTCGCCGGGCTTCGCCCGAGCCTGCGCGCGCAGATGGCCGGTCGCTTCCAGAGCAACGCCGATCGCGATGACAGCGATGAGTACGCGTTTCATGGCGAATATCCTCAGGTTTTGGTGGGCGCCATCATATCGCGGTTTTTCGGCGGTTCACGAATCCCCAATCCCCAAATCCCGAATCCCTAGGTAAACTACACGCCATGAAGCTTCGATTTTCGCTCGCGCTCCTGCTCGCCGCCGCGTCGTCGGGCATCGTTGCCGCTCAGCCGGCGAAGCATCCGATGACCATCGATGACATTCAGCGGATGGCGGAGGTCCGAGACCCCCAGTGCTCCCCCGACGGCACGACCGTCGCCTACGTCGTGTCGCGAATCGACGTCAAGGAGGACAAGAGCAGTTCGCACATCTGGATGGTCGGCTTCGACGGGAAGAACGATCGTCAGGTGACATCCAGCCAGGACAGCGAGTCGAATCCGAAATGGAGTCCCGACGGCAAGTACCTGGCGTTCACATCGTCGCGCCCGGGACCCGCGAAAGGCAACCAGGTGTGGCTGCTCGATCGCAGCGGCGGTGAAGCGTATCAGCTGACCGACGTCAAGGGACGGCTGCAGTCGTACGAGTGGTCGCCCGACGCGAAGCGGCTCGCGCTCGTCGTCGGCGATCCGGATCCGGAGGCGGACGCGCCGGCCGGCGAGGGGGCAGGCGGCCGGGGCCGCGTGCCGAAGCCGATCGTGATCGATCGCTACAAGTACAAGCAGGACGGTCAGGGCTATCTGCTGTCGGGCCGCCACAGCTACATCTACCTCTTCGACGTCGCGACGAAGAAGCTCGATCGGTTGACGACGTCGAAGGTCGATGAGGCGTCGCCGTCGTGGTCTGCCGACGGGGCACGCATCGCGTTCATGAGCAACCGCAATCCCGATCCCGACCGCGAACCCTCGAGCCAACTGTTTGTCGCCGACGCGAAGGCCGGATCGACGGAGAAGGCACTGTCGCCGATCACGAGCCGCGGCGGACGAGGAAAGGCCGAGTGGAGCCCAGACGGCAAGTGGATCGCGTTCCTCGAAGGCGATGAGAAAAAGTGGGGCGCTTACGGGATGGAGCACCTGACGCTCGTGGCGAGCGACGGGACGCGCGTGCCCGAGCGCGTGAAGGCGAGCGAGATTCTCGACCGTGGCGTGTCGCAGCCCCGGTGGGGAGACGACGGCAAAAACATTTTTCTCATCGTGACCGACGACATGTCCGCATACGGCATGCGGGTTCCGGTCGGAGCGGGCAGCGCCGAGCGAATCACGGACAAGCCGATCGTCATCGGCGCCCGTCACAGCGCCGGATCCTGCGCCGTGGCGATTTCCGGTGACGAGAATCATCCCAGCGAGGTCTATTCCGCGAGCGTCGTCGGCAGCGCGCTGAAATTCCGCCAGCTGACGCACCAGAACGACGCGCTCGTCGATCAACTGCAGCTCGGGCAGACCGAAGAAGTCGCCTTCAAGAGCAAGGACGGCACGGACGTTCACGGTCTCCTGACCAAGCCGGTCGGGTACGTGAACGGCACGAAAGTCCCGCTACTGTTGCGGATCCACGGGGGTCCGAACGGACAGGACGGCCACACATTCAGCACGGAGCGCCAGCTGTTCGCCGCGAACGGCTACGCGGTGCTCAACGTGAACTACCGCGGCAGCGCCGGGCGCGGGATGAAATTCTCGCGCGCCATCGCCGCCGACTGGGGACATTTTGAGGTCGACGATCTGCTCGCGGGCGTCAACCATCTGATCAGCACCGGCCTCGCCGATCCCGATCGCCTCGGCGTCGGCGGCTGGAGTTACGGCGGGATCCTCACCGACTACGTGATCGCGAGCGACCCGCGCTTCAAGGCGGCGACGAGCGGCGCCGGCACGGCGTTCACGGTCTCGTTCTACGGCACCGACCAGTACATCATCCAGTACGACAACGAAATCGGTCCGCCGTGGGATCCGAAGGCGTGGGAGGCGTATCAGAAGATTTCGTACCCGTTCCTGCACGCCGATCGCATCAAGACGCCGACGATGTTCCTCGGCGGCGAGAAAGACTTCAACGTGCCGGTGCAGGGCGGACAGCAGATGTATCAGGCGCTGCGCAGCCTCGGCATCGACACGCAGCTCATCATCTATCCGAACGAGAACCACGGCATCGCGCGGCCGAGCTATCAGCGCGACCGCATGGAGCGCTATCTCGCCTGGTACGATAAGTACCTGAAGCCCGCGCGCACGACGACGAGCGCGCAGCGGCAACAACAGTAGCGGCAGTAGAACGGATGCAACCACGAAGTCACGAAGACACGAAGAAGATCTTTAGTACAAATCGTCTCCGTGCTTTCGCGTCTTCGTGGTTGCCTTTGCTCTAATGGTGACTCATATGAAGCGGTTCGTGAGTGCGTCGTTGCTCGTTGCCGGGTTGATCGGCGTCACGACCTTTCGTGGCTTCTCCGCGGCGCCTCCGTGCGATCCCGACAACGGCGGCATCACGCTGCCGCAGGGATTCTGCGCCGCAGTGGTTGCGAACGACATCGGTCGCGCGCGGCACCTGGTCGTCGCCCCGAACGGCGACGTCTTCGCGTCCACTCAGGGCGGCGGCCGCGCGGGCGGCGGGGGCATCGTCGCGCTGCGGGACACCGACGGCGACGGAAAACTGGACAAGGTCGAGCGGTTCGGTGAGGGCAGCATGACCGGCATCGCGCTGCACAACGGCTACATCTACTACGCGACGACGAACGCGATCGGCCGCTTCAAGCTGGCGGCAGGCGAGCTCAAGCCGAGCGGAGAGCCGGAGATCATTGCCCAGGACCTGACCGATCGACGCCAGCACGCGGACAAGGGGCTGGCGTTCGACGGCAAGGGCGGCGTGTACGTGAACGTCGGCGCGCCGTCGAATGCGTGCCAGCAGCCCGATCGCCAGCCGAAAGTGGCGGGACAGGATCCGTGTCAGCTGCTCGACATCGCGGGCGGCGTGTGGCGGTTCGACGAGAACAAGCTCGGACAGAAGCAGACGGACGGCAAGCGCTACGCGACGGGCCTGCGGCAGTTCCCGGGGTTGACCTGGTACAACGGGTCGCTATGGGTCACGATGCACAATCGCGATTCGCTCGACACGCTGTGGCCGGGACAGTTCACGGCCGAGCAGAACGCGGACTGGCCGGCCGAGTACCTTTTGAAGGTCGACGACGGGTCGAACTTCGGCTGGCCGTACTGCTTCTACAACAACGCAGAAGGCAAGCTGGTCACGAATCCCGAGTACGGTGGCGACGGGAAGAAGACCGATCGCTGCGCGTCGTTCACGCCGCCCGCTTATGCGTTCCCCGCACACTGGGCGCCGAACGATCTCCTGTTCTACACCGGCACGCAATTCCCGCAGCATTACCGCAACGGCGTGTTCGTCGCATTCCATGGATCGTGGAATCGCGCTCCCCTGCCGATGGCGGGCTACAACATCACGTTCGTACCGATGTCGGGCGACAAGCCGTCGGGCAAACATGAAGTGTTCGCGGACGGATTCGCGGGGAAGACGCCGTTGATGAGCCCGAACCAGGCGGTGTCGCGGCCGGGCGGGTTGGCGATGGGGCCGGACGGCTCGCTGTACATCACCGAGGATGTGAAGGGCAAAATCTGGCGGGTGATGGTGAAGAAGTAAGAAGGAAGAACTAAGAACTGAGAATCTGCCGCTCGCGTGGAAGCGTCCTAACGGATATGGCGACTCGGTACCAGATCACGGCGTCGCGGAACGTGGCGGCGTCGGCGGCGCGTGTGTACGACATCATCTCCGACTACCGCAACGGCCATCCGAACATCCTGCCGTCGAACTTCCGCAACCTGCACGTCGAGCGTGGCGGGCGCGGCGCGGGCACCATCATCACGTTCCAGGTGCGGGCGTTCGGGCAGACGCAAAGCTTCCGCCACACGGTCGAAGAGCCCGAACCCGGACGTGTGCTCGTCGAGCGCGACACGGCGGGTCCGGCGATGACGACGTTCGTCGTCGATCGCGGGGCGACGGAGCGCGAGGCGCGCGTGACGATCACGAGCGACATGACGACGACGCGGTCGGGTCTGCTCGGGATGATCGAGCGCTCGATGTCGTCGGCGTTTCTGAAACGGCTGTACGACAAGGAGCTGGCGAAGCTCGAACGCTTTGCTTCGCGGCCGCCCGGCTAGAGCCTGGCGCTCCATTCTGTGGGAGTCGTTCTCGTCACCGGCGGGAGTCGCGGCATAGGAGCGGTCACCGCGAAGCTCGCCGCCGAGCGAGGCTACGCCGTGTGCGTGAATTATCGCGCAAACGCCGCAGCCGCGGAGCGCGTCGTCGCCGACATCCGCGCCGCCGGCGGGCGCGCGATTGCCGTCGGCGGCGATGTCGCGATCGAAGCGGACGTCCTCCGCGTCTTCGAGACCGTCGATCGCGAGCTGGGGCTCCTCACAGCGCTGGTGAACAACGCCGGCATCATTGGACCGCAGACGCGCGTGGAGCATTTCGACGCCGCGCGGCTCGAGCGCATCTTCGCCACCAACGTCACCGGCGCCTTCCTCTGCGCCCGCGAAGCCGTCCGGCGCATGTCGACCACACATGGCGGCCAGGGCGGTGGCATCGTGAACGTGTCGTCGCGCGCGGCCGTGCTCGGATCGCCGGGTGAGTACGTCGACTACGCCGCGTCGAAAGCCGCGCTGGACACGCTGACCGTCGGTCTGGCGAAAGAGGTCGGCGGAGAGGGCATTCGAGTGAACGCCGTCCGAGCCGGCGTCATCTACACCGACATTCATGCCAGCGGCGGCGAACCCGGCCGTGTCGATCGGATCGGGCCGACGGTACCGATGCAGCGCGGCGGGCACGCGATCGAAGTCGCGCGCGCGATTCTGTGGTTGTTGTCGGACGAAGCGTCCTATTCCACAGGGACGTTCGTCGACGTCTCGGGGGGGAGATAGGGTTCGCGGGTTCAAGGTTCTCGCGGTTTATACTGCGCGTTCGATGCCCCGACTAATTGCAGCACCAACGGTCATTGCGGCCGCCGGCACGAAGCCGAAGCGGATTGAGGAATTCGCCGGCCGGGTCAATTCCGGCCACGCGCAGGTGAGCGTAGCGAAGATGACGTCGCCGTCAGGATGGAAAGAGCCGGGCCAGCGTCCGGAGTTCGAGGAGATCACGATCGTGCTGCGCGGCATGGTGCGCGTCGAGCATGAGAGCGGCACGATCGACGTACACGCCGGACAGGCGCTCGTCACCAGCCCCGGCGAGTGGATCCGCTACAGCACGCCAGACGGCGCCGAGTACATTGCGATCTGCCTGCCCGCGTTCTCCCCGGACACGGTCCATCGCGACTCGTAGAACCCGAGAACCTAAGAACCCGCGAACCCGCGAACCCGCGAACCCAGTATTACACTTGTTCCGTGACGAAGAAGATCGGCGACACGATTCTCGACGCCATTGGCGGCACGCCGATGGTGCGCATCAACCGGATCGCCCGGGGCCTCGTCAAGGGCACGGTCCTCGCCAAGATCGAGACGTTCAATCCCGGCAACTCGATCAAGGACCGGATGGCCGTGAAGATGATCGAGGACGCAGAGCGCGCCGGTCTCCTCAAGCCGGGCGGGACGATCATCGAAGGCACGTCGGGCAACACAGGCATGGGGCTCGCGATCGCCGCCGTCGTGAAGGGGTACAAATGCGTCTTCACGACGACCGACAAGCAGTCGAAGGAAAAAGTCGACGCGCTGAAGGCGTTCGGCGCTGAAGTGATCGTCTGTCCGACGAACGTCGATCCTGAGGATCCGCGCTCGTACTACTCGGTGTCGTCACGGCTCGAACAAGAGATCCCGAACGCGTGGAAGGCGAACCAGTACGACAACCTGTCCAATTTGCAGGCGCATTACGAGCAGACGGCGCCGGAGATCTGGAACCAGACCGACGGCCGCATCACGCATCTCGTCGTCGGCGTCGGCACGGGCGGCACCATCTCGGGGATTGGCCGGTACCTCAAGGAGCGCAAGCCGTCGGTCAAAGTGTGGGGCATCGATACCTACGGTTCCGTGTTCAAGAAGTACAAGGAGACTGGCGTCTTCGACAAGAACGAGATCTACCCGTACATCACGGAAGGCATCGGCGAGGACTTCCTCCCGAAGAACGTGGACTTCAGCGTCATCGATCACTTCGAGAAAGTGACGGACAAGGACGCGGCGGTCATGACGCGGCGCATCGCGCGCGAGGAAGGCATCTTCGCCGGCAACTCCGCGGGGTCGGCGATGGCCGGCTTGCTGCAGCTGCGCGACCACTTCGTCGACGACGACGTGATCGTGGTGGTGTTCCACGATCACGGCTCGCGGTACCTCGGCAAGATGTACAACGACGACTGGATGCGCGAGAAAGGCTTTCTCGAGAAGAGCGGCATGACGGCGCGCGACCTGGTCACCGCGCGGCTGTCGGGTGAGCTGTGCGCCATCGAAGCCAACGAGCCGGTCGAGCACGCGCTACGGACGATGAGCGAGCAGGATTTCTCGCAGATCTCGATCACGCGCGACAAGCGTCTGGTCGGATCGCTGAACGAGATGCACCTCTACGATGAGCTCGTGAAGAATCCGGCCGTGAAGTCCCAGCCGGTCGAGTCGATCATGCAGCCGGCATTTCCGTTCGTCGACGTCTCGACGCCGGTCGACCTCCTGCAGACGATGATCACGCCGCAGAACCCCGCGGTCCTCGTGCGGGACTTCAAGACAGACAAAACGTTCATCATCACGCGGTCGGATCTCATCCGCGTCATGTAGGGGTTCGCGGGTTCGCGCGGTTCTTCGGTTCTTGGGTTCTTCGAACCATTGAACCTTGAACGCGGAACCCACGAACCATCGAACCCGCGCACCAACGAACGCGCGAACCTGCGAACCCCCTATTTACAGTCGCAGCGCGGGCAGCCTTTGTCGAACACGATCTTCCACCCGCCCGCTTCGCGCCGCCAGACGGAGTTGAACGTCCCCGCGCGATTGCCCTGCGGATCGCGCACCGGCCCGCTCGAGAGCGCGAGCGTGCCGGAATCGAGCACTTCGACGCGGTCGGGCTCCCACGAAAACGGCGCGGCGGGCGCGTCGTAGAACCGCTTCCATGCCGCGGCGACTGCGGCTTTGCCGCGCAGCGCCGCCCCGTCCGGCATGAAGACGGCCTCCTCAGACAGGAACGACACAAACGCCGCGTGATCGCGGTCCGCCATCGTCTTTGCAAAGGCGCGCTCGACGTTCGCCACCTCCGCCGCCAGAGCCGCCGTGTTCGACTGGGCCCGCCCATGCGTTACAGAGACGATGGTTGCCACCAGGCATCCAAGGACCCAGCGCCGTTTCGTTTTCATGGGAACATTATGGACGTGATCAACGACCGCCAGCTCGAGGCGTACGCCGAGTTGACCGTACGCATCGCCCTCAACCTCCAGCCCGGCCAGCGCCTCCTCATCGTCGGTCCGTTGATGAACGGCGGCGTGTCGCTCGAAGCCGCGCCGCTCGTGCGTCACATCGCGGCCCGTGCGTACGCGGCCGGCGCGGAGCTGGTCGAAGCCATCTGGGGCGACGAGTCGGTGCAGCTCGCGCGCTTCCATCACGCGCGTCGTGAAACGTTCGGCGCGTACTCGGCGTGGCTGCCGGAGGCGCTCGCCGCGCACGCCCGGGCGGGTAACGCCGTGTTGTCGCTCTATGCCAACGATCCCGACCTGCTCGCGCGTGAACCAGCCGATCTCGCCGGCACGCTGCAGCAGGCGACCTCGCGCGCCGTGGTCCCGTTCCGCGAGCTCATCTCGCGCAACGAAACCAACTGGGGCGTCGTCGCCGCGTCGAGCGAAGCATGGGCCGCGAAGGTCTTTCCGGATGCGCCGACCGGGGAACGCTACGGCCGTTTGTGGGACACGATCGCGGCGCTGTGCCGGCTCGATCGACCGGACCCCGTTGCGGCGTGGCAGGACCATCTCACTGCGCTCGCCACGCGCAGCGAGGCGCTGACGACGCGCGCGTACCGCGATCTGAGGTTCACGGGACCCGGCACGAATTTGACCGTCGGCCTGCCGGCCGGCCACATCTGGATGGGCGGCGCCGCCGTGAGCCGCAGCCGCATTCGTTTCGTGCCGAACCTGCCGACCGAAGAAGTGTTCACGATCGCCGACCGTCATCGCGTCAGCGGCACCGTCCGCGCGACAAAGCCGCTCAACTACGCCGGCACGCTGATTGAAGATTTCGACCTGCGATTCGAGGACGGTCGGGTCGTCGAGCTGTCGGCGCGGCGCGGCCAGCCGGTGCTGCAGCAGCTCGTCGACACCGACGCGGCGGCAGGACGGCTCGGCGAAGTGGCGCTCGTGCCGCACACGTCGCCGATCGCGCAATCGGGCCGCCTCTTCTACAACACGCTCTTCGACGAGAACGCCGCCTGCCATGTTGCGCTCGGCACGGCGTACAAGTTCACGCTCCGCGGTGCGGACGCGATGTCCGACGATGAATTCGAGCGCGCGGGCGGCAACCGGAGCGCGGTGCATGTCGACTTCATGATCGGATCGCCCGAGCTCGACGTGGACGGCGTGCTGGCCGACGGGACCACGGAGCCGTTGATGCGGCGCGGCGATTGGGTGTGACATTTCAGATTTCAGATTTCAGATTTCAGCGGAAGACCCGCGTATAATCCGGCGACTATGCGAACCTTCATTTCGGCGATCGCGGCCGTCACGATGCTCGCCGCCGGCCTCGCGGCGCAGAAGAAAGATCGGTTGAATCCGGTCATCGCGCTGCTCGAGCGCAATCAGCCGGTGTTCGGCGTGTACTGGCCCGCGAACGGCGGCGGACGTCGAGGACAGGAGCCGCCTCCCGCGCGGCCCGCCAGCGATCTCGCCAAGGACGCCCTGGGTTATCGCGCGACCGACTTCCTCTTCAGCGGCGGCATGGAAGGCGGCGTGGACCGCGGCATGCCGGCGTACATGGCGTTCGTCAACGCGCTCATGGACGCGGCGGGGCAGGCGAAGGGTTCGTACTTCGGGTTGAAGCATCCGCTGATCGTCAAGACGCCGAAGATCGCCGCCGACGCGACGAAGGCGGTCGACAACATCAGCCGCGAGCTGAACGTCGGCGCCGCCGGCATCATGTTCGTCGAAGCGGAGAGCGCCGATGAAGTGCGGCAGGGGCTGGCAGCGATGCGGTTCAAGTCCAAAGGCGGGACGCGGCCGGACGCCGTCGGCACGGCGCCGG
>Ga0310810_10003598_pt1 | contig 16938 bp, 14 predicted proteins | sample NCmetagenome_FD_207641 | JGI IMG/M metagenome (GOLD analysis project Ga0310810, IMG submission 207641) | Soil microbial communities from experimental microcosm in Duke University, North Carolina, United States - NC | ecosystem: Engineered > Artificial ecosystem > Soil microcosm > Unclassified ... | reverse complement strand
GGACGAGGGATCGGCCCGCGAGAGGCAGGCCGGCAGCCCGCTCCCAGGCGTACAGCAGTTCTGACGCCGATAACGCGCGCATGGCGGTGCACTAGACGGGTGGCTCGGTGAACGTCGGTTCTGCCGGCTCGGGCACGTCGAGGTCGCGCTCCCAGCCCTCGTTCTCGAGCTTCAGGTGCTGAATCGCCACCGCGTTCGCATTCGCGTCGAGATCGGGAAGCGCCTGGTACTCGGAGACCCAGCACCGGAATACCTTGTAGGCGATCGCCAGCTGGCCGGCTTCGTTGTAGAGCTCGATCGTGATGTCTTTGCGGAAGTCCTTGAGCGAGGTTTCGGCGCCGAGGCCAGCGCCGAAGTTGTGGATCTTGTTCGCCCACTTCTCGAACTCGGTGTCGTGGGTGACGCCGCGTTCGATCGTGATCGGATCGAATTCGGTCCGTCCCGGGGATTTGCGGCTGCTGCTCGGATCGCCGCCCTCGCGGTGCTTGACCACCTCGGTGGTGCGCTTGAGCATGCCGACCTTGCTGGCGCCGGCGACGTACCGGCCATCCCATTTCACCCGGAACTTGAAATTCTTGTAGGGATCGAAACGCTGCGCGTTTACGCTGAACTGCGCCATGGAACGCCTCCGATGGTTCGGCCGAAGAAGGAACAGTCTCGAGCGGAAGATCAGACTTCGACCTGACCTGCCAGCTGCTGAATCTTGATAATCACGAATTCGGCCGGCTTGAGCGGCGCGAAGCCGACGAGGATGTTCACGATCCCCAGGTTGATGTCGTTCTGAGTCGTCGTCTCCTTGTCGCACTTCACCAAATACGCCTCGCGCGGCGTGCGTCCCTGGAACGCCCCCTGGCGGAAAAGGTTCTGCATGAACGCACCGACGTTGAGCCGAATCTGCGCCCACAGCGGCTCGTCGTTCGGTTCGAACACGACCCACTGCGTGCCGCGATAAAGGCTCTCTTCGAGAAAGAGGGCGAGACGACGGACCGGTATGTATTTGTACTCGTCGGCATCGCGATCGGCGCCGCGAAGCGTGCGCGCTCCCCAGACGACGCGGCCGCTCGGAAACGCGCGCAGGCAGTTGATGGCCAGCGGATTCAAGATCCCGTTCGCGGCGTCGTTGAGATTGACCTGCAGCGCGTCGACTCCGTTGAGCGACGCATCGAGCCCGGCTGGTGCTTTCCACACCCCTCTTTGCGCATCGGTGCGCGCCATGACGCCGGCGATGATGCCGCACGGCACGAACGTCTCGACCTGCCGGTCCTTGAATGGATCGGTCTGGCGGACGCGCGGAAAATAAATGGCCGCATTCCGTGCCTGGTCGCCGCTCAATCCCAGCGTGCTCAAGCCGGCCTCGGCAGTAGCCGCGGCGACTGAAGGGACATCGCTGGCGCCCCAGCCGGCGGGCGGATCGACGATGAGCATGGCGCGCCGCTTGTAGCAATACGCGAGGGCGTCCTGCCAGACATCGTTGTCCGTATCTCCATCCCGTTCCGCCGGAGGAATACAGAGAATGTTGAACAGGTCGGCTTTGTCGAGCAGCGCGATCGCCGCCTGGTAATCCGTCGGGTCGGGCGGATCGCCGTCGTCGCCCTGGACGCTGACGGCGACCGGCGCCTGCTTCGGCGTCGAGAGCGGGCTGCTCAAGGGACTCGAGACCACAATCGTCGGCAGCGGCCGCACGGGATGCCCGGAGAGATCTTCGGGTATCACAGGATCTCCATTCGCGAGCGTGCGCACGCGAACCCGAAGAGAGCCTTGCTCCAAAACCCGCGGCAGGTATCGCGGGCTGCTGTCGACGAGCGACACGTTCAGGTACTTCTCGACCGCCACATCGTCGTCACCGACCCGCTCGTAGATCGTCAGGTTGAACAGATCGGTGTCGGAGGGATCCTTGGTGTCGTAGTCAACGCCAGCCTCGAGGACGTTCGCCCATGAGCCTGCGCTCGCCGCTTCGAGGATCAACGGATCCGTCGTCCCGAGCGGGTGGGTCGGCAATGAGATTCGCGCGCGGTCTGCGTTCCGTGTCACGCGCACGATCAGCGCCTGCGCGCCACCATTCAGATAGAAGTCGCGAACGGCATAGCTCATCATGCTGTCCGCTGCCAGCCCGCCGAACAACCGTTCGTAGTCGCCGAAGCTGGTAATGGTGACCGGTTTGTCGGTAGCGCCTCGTGTCGCCCTGCCGATGAACGCGGTAATCGCGGTCGCGACGCCCGTGATGGTGCGAACGCCGCTGGGAATCTCTTCGATGTAGACCCCCGGGAACGTCGGTGCGGTCGGCATGTGCTCCCCCAAGCGCCGGCCACGATCGCAGCCGGCCGAGATCGTTGTGAGAACCGCAGTCGAGATGACTCGTCAGCGTCTTGTCGGTCACGCTGATGGTGAGCGCGCCGCGCTGGCGACTCGCACACTCGGCGTTCTATGACCAGGTTGGAAAATGGTTACGCGAGGACAGGGGTTGTCGGCGGCGTAACTTCGCCCTCACCCGGTTTGTTGATTGTCAGCGTGTCGAGTCAGGATTCAAGAGAGTGACGACCACTACGGGACTGCCAAATCGCGCGTATTGTCATTCGCGCATTTCAGCAAAGTCAAGACTCAGAATTCAAAAAAAGATGTCAGTACAGAGGTACTGATGGATAACGCTGAGCACGGACGCACTCGATCGTGGCACTCGCGACAAAGCCCGCGACATGTCGCGGCACATCACATCGGGTATTGGATTCCCGCGGCACCGCACGACGATGACGAAGCGAGTGACCAACACGAGTGTGCCCACTCGAGTGCGCATCACACGCAAACGATCTGGAGATTCGTCGCATCATCGATGAGCTCGCTCTCGTCTATCATCGGTTGAAGAGCACGCGCGGTTTGCATGCGCACTACTCCGAGTGCGGGGAGTCAATCGTTTCCGGTTACCGAGTGAAGAGCCATGGCTGGGATTTTTGTCAGCTATCGCCGCGCCGACAGCCTGATGGCGGCGGGTCGATTGTCGGACGACCTCGTCGATTTTTTCGGACGGGAGCAGCTCTTTCGGGACGTTGACGCGATTGAGGGGGGCGCGGACTTCGAACGCGCGATTCTGGACGCGCTGCGAGCCGCCGCGGTTGAGCTGGTCGTCATCGGCCGCAAGTGGACGAGCGTCGCGGACGCGGCCGGAACCCGTCGCGTGGCTCAGCCCGATGATTACGTGCGGCGAGAGATTGAGACCGCCTTTGCCGAACGGATCGGCGTGATCCCGATCCTCGTCGACGGCGCCGCGATGCCTTCCCCCGACGAACTGCCGCAGACACTGGCACCGCTCACGAAACTCCACGCGTTCGAAGTCGCGGATCGAACGTGGAGGTACGACATCGAGCAGCTTGCCAAACATCTCGAAAACCGGTACGACGTGGAACGCACGGCGGCACTCCCGTCGGCCGGGTTGATCAAAGGCCTGTTCGCTGCGGCGCGAGACTACGTCCCGGATCTCCTGCTTCTGCTCGCCCGGCCCAAGACGCTGATCGCTCGTCACAACCTGGGTCGGACGCAGGATCTCATGCGGGCGCTGACCTTTCTCTCGCTGTCACAGGTGATCGGCTCTCTCGGCCTGCTCAGCGTCGCATCGACCGAATCGAGCGCGCTCTCGATACTGGGAGTGCTCGGCACGGGACTCCTCTTCGACGTGGTCACGATCCTCATCCTCTCGCTTCCGATGTATCTCGCATGGCGCCTGGTCGGCGCTGCTCCCGAGTACCGGCGCGTCGCCGTTCCGTTTTTCTACCAGGTCGCAGTCGCGACGCTGCTGCTTGTTGCCGGCGCCATGGCGATCTTCACACCCCTGTTGCTCATCGATCCACATTTTTCAGAGCGGCTGCACGACATGGTGAGTCGCGAGGGCAATGTACCGGCGAAATGGCTCGAGGCGGCGCACTTCATCGACCAGAGTTTCCGAAACGGAGGATCGTTTGCGATGGCCGGTATCATCGCCATGCTGGTGATCCACATGCTGTTGCTGATTTGGCTCACTGCATCGTGGGGCGCCTACCGGCAAGGACTGGGAATCCGCGCCCGCTGGCGCTCGCTCGCGGCGTTTCTGATCTTCGTTTGCACGGTGCCGCTGCCCGTCGTCGGGCTCGCGGCGATTGCCGCGTGGCTCTCCGGAAACTAGTGACTCATCCTGAAGTGCTGAATGCTGAATTCTGATTGCGGATTGAAAAGACATCGGACGCGAAGCGTTCGGGCACTTCAACATTCAAATATCAGCACTCAGAATTTCAGCGGACACGGTTTTGAACCAGATGTTTTCTTTTTCCTAGAACGCTGCGAGCCGTTACGTGGCGGTCTGAGCAATCTCGATCGCGCCGACTGTGAATAAGTCTTCTATCGTCCGGCGCGAATGCCCCATCCGCAACAAGTGCTCGATTCGAAAGGGAGTGGATAAAATCCCCCAGAGGTCCGCTTCGGCATCCGACGCCGGCCGCCACAGCCCTCTGAGTCCTGGCGCGAACAAAAGAATCTTCGGCTCGCTGTCGCAACGGACGAACGAAGCGAACCGGGATGCGCATAGGACGCACATCTCGTCGTCGAGGCATGCGCCAGACGGCTGTTCAAAACGGTCGGCATGCGCGTGGGCGCGCAGCGTGGCCCGTTCAATTCGGCACGCCTGAAGGGCCTCCGGAAAATCGTCGAGCCGGGTCGAGAGGAACTCGCAAAACGCGTCAGCGTCGGCTTCAAAGAACGAGTTGGTCCCTCCGCCGGTCGCCACCCATTCCTCGAGCAGTTGTTGACGCATCTGTTCCGGGACGAATGAAAGAGTCAGGGCTGCGCCTCTTGCTGCACGCCCTTCGCACCACGACCGCTGGATTGCAACCGTTACGCGAAATCCGGCAGTGTGCGTCAGAGCTGCCAGGGAGGCTCGCTCCTGATCGTCGAGACCGACCGGTTCGAGTCGGTCCGCTCGATGATCCCCGCGCACCAGGCAACCGAGCGCCGTCTGAAAATCAATGAGCGCCACTCGTGCACGCCTCCCGAATCTCGCGCGCCCGCCGCAATTGTTCCGCGATCAGCGTCGCACCCAACGTTCGTGCGTGTTCCTCAAAGACTTCAAAGACGATCCCTGCCACATGGCGAGCCCGAGGCAGCGTGTACGTCAGCAAGTCCCAGACACGCTCGGGTACTGGGCCATCATGCGCGTCCATCCAGAAGCCGTCACGCCAGGAGCCGCCGGCGACATGGATCTCGACGACGCGATCGAGTGCCGTGCGGTCGATTGCCGCAAATGGATCGAGCGTATGGTTGACGGCGTTGCAATGCACATTGTGGAGATCCAGTAGCTGAAAACAGCCACTGCGGTCTGCGATCGCGTTCATCAAGCCGATGTCATCGCCGACATCCGGATCCGCCGGTAGATTCGGCAGGTAGTGTGCGGCGTTCTCCAAGAGAAATGGGACACCGTAGCGTCGGATGATGGCGGCACTGCGCTCGGCAACCAGGGTGACCGCTTCAGTCACCGGCGTCAACGGGAGCGGAACGCCCACGTCGCGCGATTCCTCACCCTCGCCGGCGATCGTTTGAAATCCCAGATGCTCGCTGTGCCAGAGGAACGGCCACTCGCTCTGGAATTGATCCAGCATCTCGAGATACGACGCGTTCCAACCGTGCGCAGAGCCGATCGAGAGTTCCACTCCGTGAACCACCAGCGGCAGCGAGCCGCAAACGTCCCGCGCCCGTTTGAGTTGGTCAGGAATGATTTCAATGGCGACGCCACTCCGACCACTCGCGCGCCGCCGGCAAATCGTCTCCGGTGTGATCTCGACGAAATCGATGAGATCTTGCTGGTAGAGGTCTGCCGGCAGCGACGCAATATAGGGCAACCCGATGCCGAGCGGCTCGACCGGATGCATCGACATGTTCGTGCCGCGCCGGGATCAGAATCCTTCGGTGTGGACTGAGATGACCCCGTCTTTCGCGAGATCCGGACCTGGATCGCCGACGAACTGAACGGCCAGATAGGCGATGCGACCGCACGTGCCGCAGCCGGCGCGTCCGAGGATGCTTGCAACCACTCGATTGAGCATCTCGATGTTTTGATGTTGCGGGTTGAACGAGAAGGCCGCCGATTTCCCGATGGTTCCTGCCATACATGCCTCGCTTTCAGGAATGGTGTCTCACATGAAGAAGGCGGGCTCGCAGTATATCTCGCATCAGACCACGCAAAGCGATTTTGTAAGACCATTCCGTCTGAACAATAGATTTGATCTGAGCTCAATATCGAAAGTGCCCACGCAGCTGATCACGAACGCGCCGGTACCTGTTGCACTCCTCTATGAACCAACGCTGCCTATCGACTTGAAAGAAGATGGCGATCGATCGCACGACAACGCAATCTCGTTCGGGTGTGGTAGGGGAACGTCGTTCCCACGAGGCGCATCAAACTCAGCCGGACGGATCCGCTTGATCTGAGAAGCGGTCGCTGCTACGGTAACCGCCAGCACGTCCACGACGCGCGGCAGCCGACAGTTCGAGGAAACAATGCGGCTCATTGCACGTCAGCTTCTCTCCATTCTGCTCATTGCGCTGGTCATCTGGCCGGCGGGACTCCACGCTCACAACTACGGGTACCACGACAGCATGACCGATCTGTCGTTCCAGATCATGCTGGCGCTGGCGAAGGGAGACCCGCGTTTCACGCGCCCGGCCAGCGTCAGCCCGAGCGACTGGGCGGCATTCATCAGCGCCGTGAAAGCGGCAGTGCCTCGGCTTCAGCGGATGCCCTCCGGACTGCCGGTGCGCACGCTCGTGTGCGTGCAAGCGGTCGACGGCGGCAGTAACACGGTGAGTCCCGGCTGGTCGACGACCTCGCTCGGGAAGGTTCAGCACGCGGTCTCATCGTCGTACTTGAGCAACAGCTCGGACTGCGGCGTCGGATACGGATATGCGCCGGGCGGCGTCTACGACGCGATTAATCCCGCCGCGTCGCGAGACTTCTCGGGCACGGTGCTCGGGCTCTGGGCCGGGCGCCCCGACGATGAAGTGGACGACACCCACCTCGAGATCAGACCAAGCAACGCGCTCGGGCTCGGCTTTCTGAAGGACAAGATCAACGACTTCATCAACATGGGCCTGGCTGCCCTGCTCATTCCGTTCGTGTGTCTCGTGGAATGCATCTTCGGCGGCTGTGACGGCTGCGACACCGACGCGAAGAATCTCGGCGATGACGCCAACGTGCTCGACGACATCGAAGAGCTGATCCCGGGCATCGGTGACATCTCTGGAACCGACTGGACCGGCGTGTGGCATCACATCAACCTCTTCCCCGTCGCGACGAACGAATTCGACAACCACCAGGGACTCCTCACGGAGGCGGCCTTCGGCGGAGCCCCCGACCCGGTCGAAATCCTGCTGATGGCAATCTCGGACGCCACTGGGCTCTCGGTCAATCCCGACGACAGCCAGGGCGTGTCGCGCTACCAGATCACGAACGGCGGCGATGGGCATCCCGATACCCTGAAGAGAGACGATGGCGACTGGCTGCTGACGACGTGGGTCCACGTGCCGTTCGAACCGGTAGACAACCTCGGCATGTTCGGCTGGACCGAGTTCAAGAAGGACACCACGCGGACGGCGAAATTCCTCGGGTGGCCGCTGCACGCGATCGGGGACGCAACCGTACCGATGCATGTCGCCGCCACGAGCGGGTGGGGCCACCGCCCGTACGAAGACGCGTACGACAATCTCTGGCCGAAGCTCCGGCACCTGGGAGAGCCGACTGAAATCCGGTTCGCCCAGCAGTCACTCGAGGCGGCCGTGCGCTGGAGAAAGTTCGTGCTCGACTGGCGCGCCGCGCATCCGCAGTCGTCGACCGACACGCCGGTGCGGGATCTCGTGACGGCGATCGCGAAGCGCACGTTCGATCGCGCCATGGCGAACTTGGCGACCACACCCGACTGGCCATTCAACCCGCTGATGTCGACAAGCTACGTGGTGGCGAAGGATGCCGCAATTTCGTTCTACCAGAACCGTCCGAACGCGGTGGCCCTGGGGACGCCGCCTGCCCTCGACGGGATAGGGGCGACGATCGCGTTTCTGATCTGCGCCTCGGAGATCGAGCCGTGGCCCGGGCCATGAAGGCGCGGTTACTCGCCGTTCCGCTCGCAGCCTCGCTTGTCGTGCTCGCGCCTGGACTGGCACGCGCGCAGTCGACCTGTGACGACGTCGCCCAGAAAGCGGCAGATCAGGCCAAGGCGAACGGACTGTCGCCGCTGCAGGTTGACCGCGCTTACGGTGCTGCGCTGCTCCAGTGCAAGGGCGTCAAAGACCCATCGCTGGCGGCCGTCGCCGCGGCCGTGAATCTCGATTACGCGAGGCTCGCGCGCCTGTTCCTCGCGAATAGGTTGACGACGGTGGCCTATCTCCAGCGGGTGCAGGATCGGAGCGCCAAGCTCCGCATCGCGCGGAGAGATCCGGCGTATCGCGCAGCGTTCGTCACCGGCGACACGGATGGCGATCTTGTTCCCGATGACCGCGACAAGTGCGACGATACACCCGAACTGGCGCCGACCGGACGCGACGGCTGCCCCGGCACTCCGCCGCCGGTTCGTGCCCCGAACGATGACGTCATGGCCCGGGCGCGACGCGCGTTCAAGAACGTGGCGCTCGTGTCGAATCCTGCGTGCGCCGAGGCTCCGGTGCCCGATCGTCCGATGCCCCTTCATCAGGGGTTCTTGCGGCCCGACGGCAACATCGCGCACCATTTCTTCGGCATGGCGGTGTCGCGCGTCCGCAATCTCCCCGCGGGCTGTCCTGCTTTCTATCAGTTCAACTTCCGGTTCAGCGATCGGGCAGATGCGACCTGGCCAGTGTCCAAGCTGATTCAGGTGACATTCGCCGACAAGGAAACGGCGGACTCGGGACCGACGGTGGACGCCCGCCGGATTTTCAAAGTCTTCCAGGCCGATACCAGCCAGCGGCCAGACCTCGCTCTGGAGCGATTGGCGGCACGACTCATTCAACGGTGTCTTCAAGCCTGACGGTCCGTGACCCCAGGTGACAATCGACGGCGCGCGCACCTGCGATCGCGCGGACGTCAGCGTCCCGTCAGCTTCCGGATCAGATCCACTTCTTCCGGTCTGTACGGCGTTCCGTCCTGCTTGAAAATCTCGTGGAACCACACCGTCGGTTGACGGTCGACGTAGGGCTTCTGCCACGAGTCCCACGGCAGGTACGTCTGTGTCTTCCCGGCAACGAACCCCCAGTTGATCGCGGCCACTTTGTACTTCTTCGCAATCGGCAGCGAGCCGTCGAACGTGCTGCCGTTGCCGCGCGCCATGTACTCGGTGCAGAGAATCGGGCGATGGAAGCGCTGCAGCCACTGAATGCGCTTCTCGAATTCCGCCGCCTTGTCGTAGTTGTGGAACGAGATGACGTCCGACTGCTCGAGCTGCACGCGCTCCGTCGGCGAGAGCTTCTCGTCGCTCGACCAGTCGCCCTTCCACACGCCCGACGTCAGCGGTTGCTCGGCGCCCGCTTCGCGCGCCCATCCGAACACCTGCGGCAGCAACTTGAGGACGGAATCGACCTTGTTCTTCGGCTCCTGGCTGCCGTAGCTGTTCGTGTTCATGTTGTCGGGTTCATTCCAGACGTCCCAGCCGAGCACGCGCGAGTCCTTGCCGAACGCGCCAACAACGCCCGTCACGTATGTCTTGAGCCGCGGATACTCCTTCGGATCCTGCAGGGCCTTTGCGCCGGGAGCCTGCAGCCAGCCGGAGTTATGCACGCCCGGTTTCGGATCGTGCTGCTTGCCGAGACGCGGATTGGGATCCCAGCACGAATCGAAGAGCACGAGCAGCGGTTTGATCTTGTGCTTCGCGGCGATGTCGAGGAACCGATTGATTCGCGCCTCATAACCCTTGGCGTCCTGCTGCCACGGCAAATCATGCAGAAACACCCTCATCGTCGTCATGCCGAGCCCTTCGGCCCAGCCGAGCTCCTTGTCGATCGTTGTTGGATCGAACGTTTCGGCCTGCCACATCTCGAGCTCGTTGATCGCGTTTGCCGGAATGTAGTTGCTGCCGACCAGCCATGGCTGCTTCGCATACCACTCGTTGGCCTTCGCCTCGGACCAGCGACCCGCGGGCGCCTGCGCCAACGCGAGTGTGCCGAGACAGCCGATCAGCAGTGCGATGAAGAGGCGTGACGTTTTCATGCCGCAGGACATTAGCATGAACTCGTGTTGACGACGCTCGTCTAGCGCAGCGAGCGCGCACGGCGAGAGGAGCTGTCACGCGGGCTATCGCAGCGCCGCCACGATGAGGAAGGCGCCGCCGATGGCGATGGCATCTTCGATGAGCGCCGCTGGGCGATCTTTTCCAAACGCCGAAGCGAGCCGCGCACGAAATGCGTAGCCGCCGACAGTGCCAATCACGGCCCCGAGAATCCCGGCAATCAGTCCGACCAAGAGTGCGCCGCGAGATGCTCCGATAGCTGCGCCCGACAGGGCTCCCGAAACAATTCGAGCGCCGAACGGACCAGGCGCCTTGCGACTTGGCGTCGTCGGCAATTGGTCTGTGATCAGTTCGGCGAGCGCCAGGAGCGTCAGAATCCACGGCGTGAATGCAGCGGTGGCTGAGGTGTTCCTTCAAGAACTGCAACACGACATCGAACGCGGCAATGACTCTCGGATCTTTGAGCTCGCCGGGAGGTTTGTCCGACGGCCATCCTTCCGGAAACACGTCAAAGAGATGATCGTAGTCGGGAAGCCGAACCAACCGATGCGGGATGCGTTGCTTCTCGAGCGCCGCCGCCATCCGTTCGGATTCATCGATCGGCACGTCCCTGTCCTTACTGCCATGGAGCAGCAATGTCGGCGGGAAGTCCGGTGATACATGCAGCGTCGGAGAAAATCTTTCGAGCTCGGCCCAAGCTGTGGTCACCTCGACTCCGACCACCTCCTTGGACCACAGGCCTTTCTGGCGGCAATAGTTGTAGAAGATCACGCGCGGGAACGTCGAGCTCTCCGATAGGGCGCCATGGCCGACAGCCGCATACGCTTCGTTTTTCGAGATTGGGTCCTGACTGACGTAATACGGTGATGGCGCAGTTGTCCATTCTCGCGAGATGTCTCCGTACCCGTAGAACGAGACGAGCACGCGTGGCCGCGGCAGTACGCCGGTTCCTGACCAGAGCGCGAGATATCCACCAGCCGAGTTGCCGATCACGGCGACGCGATCGGGATCGATCTGGAACAGGTCGTGTCCCTGCTCGCGCACCCAGCGATACGCATCGCGCACATCCTCGACGATGGCCGGAAGCTTCGTCTCTGGGGCCAGGCGATAGTCCACCGATACCACAACATAACCGGCCCGCAGGTAGCGTTCCAGTTGATGGTCCTTCACGGACCCGCGGTTGCTGAAGATCAGCGCGCCTCCGTGAAGCCACAGGATCGCGGGGCGAACGTCATTCCCCGGAAGTCGATAGACATCTGCTTTGAGCGCCAGATCGCCCACCTGCTTGTAGGTGAAGGTCGTGCCGCGCGTTGCTGACGGCTCGGTCTGGTGGATGGACGAGGGCATACTCAGGCCGAGCCCAACTATCGCGGCGGCCATGACGAGAATGAGATGTGCCACGCGAGCCTCCATCACGAGCCGACTGAAGCCTACCGGATTGCATGAACGCGCGGGGACGACCGGGCTCTTGCCCTACGACAAACCGATTAGGCGTCGCTGCGTGTGCTATACCGACGCGTCAATTTCTGTACCGAGTTCGCAACCAGGGCCTCAAGAATTGCTTTGTCCAGGTCTGCCAGCCGCTTGAAGTACAGGCAAGACTTGCTCATCTTGTGCTTTCCCAGCTTCGACAGTAGCGCTTCTTGGTCTCTCCCTTCGGGGACAAGATAGACAACGAGTTCTCGCCCGCGTATGGCAAAGCCCGCGAGGCACATTTCCCCTGTTCTTCCGCTCTCGTAGGTGTAACGGTAGGAGCCGTAGCCGACAATGCTCGGGCCCCACATCTTTGGCTGCTGCTTGGTGATTCTCTCGAAGATCGACATCAGCGCCTTGCAGTCCGCGCGCTGTTCCTCGTTGGCCCGAAAGGCTATGTAGTCCTCGACGCTGGCATCGGTTGGTTTGGTTTTGTTCTCAGCCATCGCTGCTCCTCTGGACAGTGCGGCCTGCGGCGCCTAACGCGCGCGCTTCAGCCGCGGCGGCTCTGGAGGGCACCAGTCGACGTCGGCTGAACGCCGATGTTTAGACGACGCCGCATCGTGGCGCAACAATCAAGCCCGATGGCTACCTTTCCGCTCATACCGCATCGCCACCGCCCCCGAGCCGAACTCCAGCCGACTCACGAGCCTCAAGTCGACCCACTTCGATAGCCCCGCGAACAACGTCGGCCCGTGGCCCGTTAGCCTCGGGTGCACCACGAACTCGTACTCATCGATCAATCCCAGTTCCGTCAACGCCAGCGCGAGCTTCACGCCTCCCACGAACAGTCCCTTACCCGACTCCCGCTTAAGCTGCTCAACGGCCGTCCCCAGATCCCCGCGCACGAGCTCCGCATTCCAATCGACCCGGTCTAGGGTGCTCGACACGACGTACTTCTTTGCCGCGTCGATCGTCTTGGCGAACGGTTCTGTCCAGTCAGGCATGGTCACCGTCCGCGTCGCGAGCCGCCACGCTCCCTCCATCATTTCGTACGTCACCCGGCCAAAGAGGAGGGCATCGGCCTGAGCGATGTTCTCCATCGCGTGACGATGCAAGTCTTCGTCCGCGATCATTGCACGATGATCGCAGCACCCGTCCAATGTGACGTTGATGGAATACCGGAGGGGTCGCATGACGCGAGAGTACCGCCGATGGGGTGGAGCGAGCAAGGTTAGCCCCATCAGTCAATGCGTGCCGCTCGGAACATCCTCAACTGCGCGGCGATAATCAAAGCTCTCTTTCAGCAAGGCGTCGGAACTCGTCAGGGACAGAGCGCGCACCCCGCGATGCTGACCCATAATCCACCGCTTGTCCTCCGAAGCGCTTGCGGATCGCATCGACGGCCTGGTCTGCGCGCGATCGCGCCAGGCCTTTCTTTGTGCCAGGACGGCGCCCTTCGTCGGCAAGCCCGAGCGGCAGCTCCAGTTGCACGATCGCAGGCGTTTCGAGATGTGAGACGGCGATCGCCAGCAGCGAGATCGTCCTCTCGTCACGGTGATCCGCAAGGACGCCGCGCACCAAGTCCTCGGCGATCTCAGCGAGAGCCCGCGTTGCTGAAATCGGCGCTGACAGCGTGAGCGAGCGCGTGACCGAGTGCAAATCGGCGAAGCGCACGCGGACCGTGATCGTGCGGCCGGCCAGGGATTTGGCGCGGAGCCGCGCGCCGATGCGATCGGCGAGATGATGGAGCGTCGGTTTGAACACGCGTTCGATCGCGGGTTGTCGTCCGAGCGCCGATTGGGCGCCGGCGGAGTGCGCGCGCTGGCGCGTCTGGATTTGCCGCGGATCGCGGTTCCACGCGAGTGACGCCAGCTTTCTTCCCACCGCGTGCCCAAGCAATCCCTCCACGGATTGAGGAGAGCTCTTAGCCAATTGACCGATCGTGGCGACGCCGATCTTGGCGAGCCGCGCCTCGGTGGCTGGGCCCACGCCCCACATCAGTGCGACGGGCAGCTCGTGAAGGAACTCGAGTTCAGTCTCTGGATCGACGACGACCAATCCATCCGGCTTGGCGACCTGCGATGCGATTTTCGCCAGGTGCTTGGTTCGCGCCACGCCGATTGACATCGGCAAGCCAAGCTCGGCGCGCACGCGAGCCCGAACTGTCCTTGCGATCTCTGCCGGCGAGCCGAAGAGATGCGTGCACCCTGCCACGTCGGCGAAGGCCTCGTCGATGGAGATGCGCTCGATGGCAGGCGTGAAATCGCTCAGTACTCCGATCGCGGCGTCGCCGAGCCGTTGGTATTCATCGAAATGTCCGCCGACAAAAATGAGGTCGGGACAGAGTTGCCGCGCGCGCCGTCCAGGCATGCCGCTTCGTACGCCGAAGGGCCGCGCTTCGTAGGAGGCCGCGAGCACGACGCCGCCGCCGACCGCAATCGGCTTGCCGCGCAGTCGAGGGTCGAGCAGTTGTTCGACCGACGCATAAAAGGCGTCGAGGTCCGCGTGGAGAATGGTGGCTGTGGAACCCATCTCGTTGACTCCTCGCCTCGGTCGATCATCTGCAGCCACGCATCACACCCACCACAGCGCAGACGCGAGTCGCGACTCGTCGAGTGCCGGTCCGACGCCCAGGCGTAGCGCCACTGGAGCGCCAGCTGCTATCAGGCGCTTCAGCTCCGTCGTCAATACCCGTAGGCGATCGAAGGAGCGGAGGGTGAAGGCCTCACGACGTGCGGCCACTGGACGGCGGTAACCCGGTGGAATCGGTGGCGTCGCGCCTGCGTCCACCCCCACGCTCAACACGACCTCGCTGTTCTCGATCACAATGAGCCGCGGGCAACTGTCGGCGGGCTCGCGCCACACCACGCTCGAATCGAACAACCGCGTCACCCAGATTGCGCGGCGTCGGGCAAGCGCCGCCCGCAACGCGAGCCACTCCAGCGACACTTGCACGAACTCCGGGGTCCAGACCGTCACACCACGACGGGTTTCGTTGGCATCGTCTTCGACATCGTTCGCATCGGGGTCGCGGTCTCGTCGACCTTCTCGCCACAGGCGTGTGCCAAGCCGCAGCAGCTTCGCGGAGTCCGAGAGGTCGACGCGCGAGAGTTCAGGATGCGTCGCGCACAGCCGGTCGTAACCGGCGGTGAAGGTGCGGTCATCTGGGCCTCGTGAACCGGGCGTCAGAGCGGCGCGCTCAGCCCGAGCGAGTGCCGCGAATTGATCGAGCGTGTCGGCCGAAGCAATTGGTCCGAACGGGCAGTGTGGCGACGGCTGTCGACTACGCGCGCTGAGATCCAGCGACGTGAACCACACCGCGCGATTCGCAGTCGTCAGCGCGACGTTGTACGGCGGGCGGTGCCGCTTGATTTCATCCGGCTCGAGGAGTGCGGCCTCGAGCGGAGTTGGTGTGACGTCGAACGAGATCGCGCGTGCCTGCGACAGCATCTCGAGCAACCGCTCGGGCACGCCGGCCTGCTTCCGAAAGTAGCTGTTGACCCGATGATGCAGCGACGCGGCTTTGCCGACGTACAGAACGCTGCCGTCCGTCCGAAGCATGCGATAGATCCCCGGTGCAGTCGGCAATGAAAGCCGCTCGTCCCGCGGCATCGGCCAGATGCGGCGCCGGCGCGTCATCGGTGTTGCAGGTTCGGCGAGCCAGTCGTGGAGCGCGCCCCAGGTCGACACGCCGTGCCTGTCGAGCAGGCCGACCAACTCGTGCCAGACGAACGCGGTCGCGTCGACGTGATCGGCGCTTCGACGGAGCGCACCAACCGCGCGACCGAAGTATCCAGCGAGGGCGCGCAGGCTGCACCGAGGCAAATTGGGCAGAAGGCGCCTGGCGATATCTCGCGTGCAGACCACGTCGAGCGGAAACACGCCGGCGGCCAACGTGCGAAGGAACGGCTGCTCGAATCGAGCGAAGTGGATGACCGTCGGCGCGGGCTGCTGCGTGAGACTCGCGGCCTGGTCAGTCAGCTCGCGCCAGGCACAGCGTCCGTCGACAGCGGACCGCATCATGTGCTCGGAGATCCCAGTGATCCGCGCAACCGCTGCCGGAATCCGCTCGCCATCCGGGAGCGCGATCAACGGCGCATGCGCGTGCGTGATGGTCGTGCCGAGGACGCGGGCCCAGCCGATCTCGAGGAGATGACCTCGCGGAGCCGCGGCTGTGGCCTGGCAGTCGACCACCAGCACCTCGAGTTGCGAGAGCGGCTCGGAAGGACTGGCTAGCACCATGTGCCACGAACTGATTACGCGACACCGCTTCGATGCGGTGTGTCCAATTTATTATATTCGCTTTTTGTTCGCCTTCAACCACGACCGGCAGTGTTCGTTACAACTGAACCGGGCTCACAAATACGTGCCCGAGTCGTTCGCGGGACAGAATGTCGGGTGACGCAGGTGGGGGACCGAGTCTGGCTCGTCAGCTTCATGCAGTACGATCTCGGCTACTTCGACGACGAGACCTGCAGGCTTGAGCCCGTCGAGAATCCGTTCGGGCCGAAAGTGTTACCTATGTCTCCAGAATGAAGTGTCACCCATGTGACCGGAATAGACCCTTGGAAAGTGGTCGGGGCGACTGGATTCGAACCAGCGACCCCCTGCGCCCAAGCACAGTGGGCCATTGTCATGGCGAAATTTCTCTTGCTCACGAATGAACGCGTACCTGCGAGCTGAATCCAGCTTCGCGGCGCCGCTCGATGGTGCGCCGCCCTTCCGTGCGGAGGCGCCGGGCGCGAGTGACGAAATGAACCCCGCCGCCCACCGAACGCTCAGTGGGTCAACGTGGAACTCGAGTACGTCCGTTCAGCTGCATGGACACTGTCGCCACAGCCGAACGCAGCAGGTGGAACCCTCATCGCAACAACAACGCCGGTTGATCGTTTCGGCGGCCGCAGCTTTGCAGCGGAGCAACGACTCGTGCCCGGCCCAGGGATGGGTGCTGCCGCCGTACGTCGAGATGGTTTCTTTCTCGGTAGGCCGTGCAACGTCTTGACGAAGGGAGTTCTCAATTATGAGCAGCCTTCTCTTCTTTCACAGGCAATTCCGTCCCCTGCGGCGGGTCGCTCCAGTCGCTCTCGCGACTGTCCTTCTCGGGGGCGCTTCGTCCGCATTAGCTGATCCGGTTAGTATCAGCCCCTTTGTGCTTGTGAGCAACATAAGTGAGCCAGTTGCGCTGGGAACGATTCCGTTCCACGGTCCAGTCTTCCCCGCTGCGAGTTTCGAGACCAGCGAAATTGGCGCAACGTCGCTATATCTGGTTACCGCGCTCCTCGCCAGTGGGGTTGACCGTACGCCGATATTCGCACAG
>Ga0310810_10003597_pt1 | contig 16940 bp, 17 predicted proteins | sample NCmetagenome_FD_207641 | JGI IMG/M metagenome (GOLD analysis project Ga0310810, IMG submission 207641) | Soil microbial communities from experimental microcosm in Duke University, North Carolina, United States - NC | ecosystem: Engineered > Artificial ecosystem > Soil microcosm > Unclassified ... | reverse complement strand
CGGCGGTTCGCGCCAAGTCCGGCGGCGACTCGGTCTACTGGCTCGGCTCGGCCAAGATGACCAACGAGGGCTCTTATCTCTTCCGCAAGCTCGGGGCGTTCTGGGGCACCAACAATACCGACCACCAAGCCCGCATCTGCCATTCGACCACGGTCACCGGCGTCGCCAATACCTGGGGCTACGGCGCGATGACCAACAACCCCAACGACATGCGCAACGCCAAGACGCTGCTGTTCATGGGCAGCAACGCCGCCGAAGCGCACCCGGTCGCCATGCAGCACATGTTGGAATCGGCCGAGCTCAACAAGGGCAATTTCATTGTCATCGATCCGCGCCTGACCCGCACCGCCGCGCACGCGACCGAATATGTGCGCATGCGGCCGGGAACCGACATTCCGGTGCTGTACGGGATGATGTGGCACATCCTCAAGAACGGATGGGAAGACAAGGAATTCATCAAGCAGCGTGTCTACGGCTTCGACGACCTCAAGAAGGAAGTCGAGAAGTGGACGCCCGACGAGGTCGAACGTGTGGCCGGCATTCCCGGCGCGCAGCTCGAGCGCGTCGCCAAGGCGTTCGCGACGCAGAAGCCGTCGACGCTGATCTGGTGCATGGGCCAGACGCAGCACACCGTCGGCACCGCCAATGTGCGGGCGAGCTGCATCGCGCTGCTGATGACTGGCAACATCGGCGCTCCGGGCACCGGCGCCAACATCCTGCGCGGCCACGACAACGTGCAGGGCGCGACCGACGTCGGCCTCGATATCGTGACGCTGCCGTTCTACTACGGCCTCACCGAGGCGGCGTGGAAACACTGGGCGCGCGTCTGGGAGGTCGACCACAACTACCTGCTTGGCCGCTTCGACGACAAGAAGATCATGGAGACGCCCGGCATCCCGCTGACGCGCTGGTTCGACGCCGTGCTGCTGCCGAAGGACCAGGTGGCGCAGAAGGACAACGTCAAGGCGATGTTCGTCCAGGGCCACGCCTCGAACTCGATCACGCGCGTGCCGGAATCGATGAAGGGGCTGAAGGCGCTCGAATTGCTGGTCGTCGCCGACCCGCATCCGACCACCTGGGCCTCGCTGGCGGTCAAGGCCGGCCGCACCGACAACATGTACCTGCTGCCGGTCGCGACGCAGTTCGAATGCAAGGGCTCGCGCGTCAATACCGGCCGCGCGCTTCAGTGGGGCGAGCAGATTGTCAAGCCGATCTTCGAATCGAAGGACGATCTCGAGGTCATGTACCTCATCGCCAAGAAGTGCGGGTTCGCGGACGAGATGTTCAAGAACATCAAGGTCGAGAACAACCTGCCGGTGGCCGAGGACATCCTGCGGGAGATGAATCGCGGATCGTGGTCGACCGGCTATTGCGGCCAGTCGCCGGAGCGGCTCAAGGCGCACATGAAGAACCAGGCCAAGTTCGACCTGGTCACGTTGCGTGCGCCGAAGGACGATCCGGAGGTCGGCGGCGACTATTATGGATTGCCGTGGCCGTGCTGGGGTTCGCCGCAGGTCAAGCATCCGGGGACGCCGCTCCTCTACAACACCAATCTCGCGGTGATGGACGGCGGCGGCGTGTTCCGCGCCCGCTTCGGCGTCGAACGCGAGGAGAAGCTGCCGGACGGCACGACGCGCAAGGTCAACTTGCTCGCCGAAGGGTCCTACTCGAAAGATAGCGAGATCAAGGACGGCTATCCCGAGTTCACGCTCGGCGTCTTGAAGAAGCTCGGCTGGGACGGCGACCTGACGCCGGAAGAGCTGGCCGTGATCAACAAGGTCAATCCGACGACGCCGGACGCGGTGTCGTGGTCGACCGATCTGTCGGGCGGCATCCAGCGCGTGGCGATGAAGCACGGCTGCGTTCCTTACGGCAACGGCAAGGCGCGCATGAACGCCTTCGGTTTGCCGGACCCGATCCCGGTGCATCGTGAGCCGATCTACACGCCGCGCGTCGAGCTGGTGCAGAAATATCCGACGCTGCCCGACGCCAAGCAGTTCCGGCTGCCGAACATCGGCTTCACGGTGCAGAAGACCGCGATCGAGAAGGGCATCGCCAAGCAATTCCCGATCATCCTGTCGTCCGGCCGTCTCGTCGAATACGAGGGCGGCGGCGAGGAGACGCGGTCGAACAAGTGGCTCGCCGAATTGCAGCAGGAGATGTTCGTCGAGATCAACCCGTCCGACGCCAACGAGCGCAACATCAAGGACGGCGCCTGGGTCTGGGTGACAGGCGCGGAGAACGCCTCGAAGGCCAAGGTCAAGGCGCTGGTCACCGAGCGCGTCGGCAAGGGCGTGGCCTGGATGCCGTTCCACTTCGGCGGCTGGTTCGGCGGCGAGGACCTGCGCGCCAACTATCCCGCCGGCACCGATCCCGTGGTGCTCGGCGAAAGCGCCAATACCATCACCACCTACGGCTACGACCCGGCGACGGGTATGCAGGAGCCGAAGGTCACGCTCTGCCAGATCCGCGCGGCTTAAGGAGGCGGCACCATGGCCAGAATGAAGTTCCTCTGCGACGCGGACCGCTGCATCGAGTGCAACGCCTGCGTCACCGCCTGCAAGAACGAGCATGAGATTCCGTGGGGCATCAATCGCCGTCGCGTGGTCACGCTCAACGACGGCAAGCCGGGCGAACGCTCGGTGTCGATGGCGTGCATGCACTGCACCGACGCGCCCTGCGCAGCGGTGTGCCCGGTCAACTGCTTCTACACCACGGCCGACGCCGTGGTGCTGCACTCGAAGGACCTGTGCATCGGCTGCGGCTACTGCTTCTACGCTTGCCCGTTCGGCGCGCCGCAATATCCGAAGGTCGGCAACTTCGGCTCGCGCGGCAAGATGGACAAGTGCACCTTCTGCGCCGGCGGGCCCGAGGCCGACGGCTCCAAGGAGGAGTACGAGAAGTACGGCGCCAACCGGCTCGCCGAAGGCAAGCTGCCGCTGTGCGCCGAGATGTGCTCGACCAAGTCGCTGCTCGCCGGCGATGGCGACGTCATCGCCCAGATCTACAAGGAGCGGGTGTCGCGGCGCGGCTACGGCTCCGGCGCCTGGGGCTGGCAGACGGCCTATCACGAGACGATCGCCACCTGAAGCGGACGGTCAAAGGTCAGAAGGTTCGGAAGAGGAGACGTGCCATGGCGAGATTCTCGGGTGCGATCAGGACGATCGCCGGTGTGCTCGCGGTTTTCTGCGTGATGGCCTTCGCCGCCCCCGCGCCGTCAATGGCGCAGGTCAACCCGAACGCGGCCGCGGTGAAGGAGCAGCAGCTCCTCGACCAGCTCAAGATGATCCAGGGCCGCGGCACGATCCCCGACGCCAAGTCCTATGTCATCGAGCACCCGGCCGGCCGCGACTGGCGCCACTTCCACACCGTCACACTGAAGTGGATCGGCGGCCTGTCGATCCTCGGCATGCTCGCCGTGCTGATCCTGTTCTACCTCTGGCGCGGCCGCATTCCGATCGAGGAGGGCCGCTCGGGCCGCAACGTCGTCCGCTTCACGGGGTTCGAGCGCTTCGTGCACTGGCTGACCGCCACGACCTTCGTCATCCTCGGCATTACGGGGCTGAACATCACGTTCGGGCGCGCGCTCATCCTGCCCTGGCTCGGGCCGAACGCGTTCAGCGCCTGGTCGGAATGGGCCAAGTATTCGCACAATTACCTCAGCTTCGGCTTCACGCTCGGCGTCGTGCTGATGTTCCTGATGTGGATCGGGCAGAACTTCCCGACCGCCGCCGACGTCGAATGGCTCAAGCGCGGCGGCGGCATGTTCACCAAGAAGCACGGCGGCCATCCGCCGGCCTACAAATTCAATGCCGGGCAGAAGCTCCTCTACTGGGCTGTCGTGTTCGGCGGCGTCGCCATGATGGTGACCGGCTACGTGCTGATGTTCCCGTTCTACGGCGGGCTGACCGTCGGCAACATGGAGCTCGCCGAGATTTTCCACGGCATCGTCGGCGTGATGTTCGTCGCCATGATCCTGGCGCACATCTATATCGGCACGCTCGGTATGGAGGGCGCTTTCGAGTCGATGGGCGAGGGCACGGTCGACCTGAATTGGGCGAAGGAGCATCACCCGCTTTGGGTCAATGATGCGCTCGCCGAGAAGCGCGACCCGAAGGGCCCGGGTCTCGTGACCTCGACGCCGGCCGAATAGGCAGGCCGTCAGTTCGAATTGATGACGCCCGGCCCCGCGGCCGGGCGTCGTCTTTCGGACGGCCGCCGTTTGCGGCGGGGTCGGGAACCGCACTATATAGTCGCCATGCGCATTATCGGCCTCGCCGGCTGGAGCGGCTCCGGCAAAACCACCTTGATCACGAAGCTCGTGCCACGCCTGACCGGGCGCGGCCTGCGCGTCTCGACCTTGAAGCACGCGCATCACGGCTTCGACCTCGACCAGCCTGGCAAGGACTCGTTCATGCACCGCGCGGCCGGCGCGACCGAGGTGATTGTCTCGTCGGCACGGCGCTTCGCGGTGCTGCATGAATTGCGCGGCGAGCCGGAATGGGACCTGCCGGCGCTGGTCGGCAAGATGTCGCCGGTCGATCTCGTACTGGTCGAGGGATTCAAGCGCGACGCCTTTCCGAAGATCGAGGTCCACCGCGCCGCCAACGGCAAGCCGCTCATTCATCCCGACGACCCGCACATCGTCGCCATTGCCGCCGACGTCGCGCTGCCGCAGGCGGGCGTGCCGGTGATCGACCTCGACGACATCGAGGGCATCGCGGACCTGGTGCTGGCCAAGGCCGTGCCGCTCGGCGAGGCCGAGGCGCTGCGGGTGTCCTGATGGCGCAGTTGACCGACGACTGCTTCGCCTTTTCGGGGCCGCTCCTGCGGCTCGACGACATGGAGCGGTTGATCGGCGAGCGCATCGCCCCGGTGACGGAGGTCGAGCGCGTGCCGCTGCGCGATGCGCGGGACCGCGTCCTCTCGGCCGACGTCGTCGCGCCGGTCGACCTGCCGCCCTTCGACAATTCCGCCGTCGATGGCTACGCCGTGCGGCATGCCGACCTGAAAGCCGACGCCGACACGCGCCTGACCATCTCGGGACGGCTTATGGCGGGCGCGGACGTGGCGCTGTCGCTCGGGCCGGGCCACGCGATCCGGATATTCACCGGGGCGGCCATGCCGGCCAATGCCGACACGGTGTTCATGCAGGAGGATGTCACGCGCGACGGCGACGCCGTCGTCGTGCCGAAGGGCTTGAAGCGCGGCGCCAATCGCCGGCTCGCCGGCGAGGACGTCGCCAAGGGAACGGTCTCGCTCGCAGCCGGCACAGTGCTCGAGCCGCAGCACATCGCGCTTGCGGCGGCGCTCGGTGTTACCTCGCTCCAGGTCCGGCGGCGCCTCAACGTCGCGATCTTCTCGACCGGTGACGAAGTGGTTGAGCCGGGCGGCGCGTTGCCGCGCGCCGCCGTGTACGATGCCAACCGCTATCTTCTGCGCGAACTCATAGAGCGGCTCGGCGCGAACGTCACCGACCTCGGCATCCTCGCCGACGATCCGGAGCCGCTCGCGCGCGCCTTGCGCGCGGCGGCGTCGGCGCACGATCTCATCGTCACTTCGGGCGGTGTCTCGACCGGCGAGGCCGATTATGTCCGCGACGCTGTCGAGACGATCGGCAGCCTCGTGTTCTGGCGCGTCGCAATCAAGCCCGGCCGGCCGGTCGCGCTTGGCGTCATCCGCGCCGAGGACGGCGGCAGTGCCGCCTTCGTCGGCCTGCCGGGCAATCCGGTGGCGGTGTTCGTGACTTTCGTGCGCGTGGTGAAGGCGCTGCTGCGGCGTCTCGCCGGCGCGCGGCCGCAGGCGCTCGTGCCGCTGCCGGTGCGGTCAGGCTTCGCCTATAAAAAGAAGAAGGATCGCCGTGAATATGTGCGCGTCGCGCTCCGGCGCGCGGCCGACGGCGAACTCGAGGCGGTCAAGCATCCGCAGGATGGCGCCGGCATCCTCACCTCGCTGACGCAGACCGACGGTCTGCTGGAGTTTGACGAGGAGACGACGGCGATCGCGCCCGGCGACCGCGTCGGGTTTCTCTCTTACGCCGTGCTGATGGACTAGGCGCCGAGCCGAACCGAACTGGTCGAGAAGGCCTCGTCGACGGGCTCGTTCATGCTGTTGAGCACGACACCGCCGACGACGGCGATGACGATGGCGGCAACGCAGGCGACAACGAAAGATTTCATGGCGCGGCTCCCGGCCCCCGTGGTTTCGGCTTCAGGCTACCACAAGAGATAGGGTCGGAGGAGGCCGGTGGCCAGTCTCAGGCCGCGCCCGCGACAATCTGCGCCGCCCGCTGCGCATCTTCCGGCGTGTTGACGTTGAAGAAGGGGTCGATTGGCTCGGCCGGCCAGTCGGCGATGGCGATGCCGTGCCGGGCGGTCCAGACCTCGATCTTGCGAAGGTCCTCCTCGACCAGCGCCTTGCGCAGGTCTCCGCGCAAGGCCAGCGGCCACAGACCGACGACCGGATGGCGCCATTCGCCGGAGCGGGCGCAGGCGAGCGGCACGCCGGCGCCCATTTTGCGCCGCGCCGCGTGCAGGCGCTCGGCGAGATCGTCGGGCAGGAACGGGCAGTCGCCCGGAACGCTCATGATCCATTCGACGCCATTGTTCTGCGCGGCCAGCCAGTCGAGCCCGGCAAGGATGCCGGCGAGCGGCCCGGGATGGCCTTCGACATTGTCCGGCACCACTTCGAGCCCGGTATCGGCGAAGCGGGCCGGGTCGCCATTGGCATTGATGATGATCCCCACGCACTGCGCCGACAGGGTCGCCAGCACGCGGTCGAGGATCGTGACGCCGCCGAGCTCGATGCGCGCTTTGTCGCCGCCACCCATGCGGCGCGCGAGTCCGCCGGCGAGCACGAGGCCGAGGGTCGGAGGGTAAGGGTGGGTCATGTGGCGTATGTAATGGAGGAAAAGGGGCTCCGCGAGTCTTCTTCCGGCGGAGCTAATCCTCCACCGCGGCCTTGCGGCGATGCTTGGCGCTTTCCTCTTCGACGAAGGCGAGGTCCTGGTCGAAGACGATGCGGCTCTCGCCCGCGAGCGCGATGAAGCGCTTGCCTTTGGCGCGGCCGATCAATGTCAGATTGGCCTTGCGCGCCAGCTCGACGCCCCAGGCGGTGAATCCCGAGCGCGAGATGAGGATCGGGATGCCCATGCGCACGGTCTTGATCACCATCTCCGAGGTGAGACGGCCGGTGGTGTAGAAAATCTTGTCGACGGCCGGGACCTTCTCCTTGAACATCCAGCCGGCGATCTTGTCGACGGCGTTGTGGCGGCCGACGTCTTCCATGTAGACGAGCGGCTTGTCGCGTTGCGCCAGCACGCAGCCATGGATGGCGCCGGCTTCGAGATAGAGCGATGGCGTCGTGTTGATCGCGTGCGTCAGCCGGTAGAGCCACGACGTGCGCAGCTCGGCGTCCGGCATCGACACGGTCTCCAGCGCTTCCATCAGGTCGCCGAACACGGTGCCCTGCGCGCAGCCGGAGGTCTGCACCTTCTTCTTCAGCTTCTTTTCGTAATTCGTCTTGCGCTTGGTGCGCACGACGACGACTGAGAGCTCGTCGTCGTAATCGACGGCGGTCACCTCGTCATCCGGCAGCAGCATGTTCTGGTTCAGCAGGTAGCCGATCGCCAGATATTCGGGATAGTCGTTGATGGTCATCGCGGTGACGATCTCCTGGCTGTTCAGGAAGATCGTGAGCGCGCGCTCGACCGTCACCGAGGTCTCGATCGCGGCACCGGTCTGGTCGATACCGGTGACGCGTTCGGTCAGGCGCGGGTCGGCCGGGTCGGGCTTGATGATGTAGTCGAAATCGTCGGGCATGAAGGGAATATAGGGCATTCGCCGCCGGCCCGCATGCGGCGGGGAGGGGGCTTAAGTGCTTGAATTCGCTAGGCTGGTGCTCGCAATCCTAAAGAAATACTGACTGCATTTGACGCAAATCCGCCGCTCCGCTTGGCGTGGCCGCAAGGTCTCTGTGGTCTGATGCTACCTGCACGTCGAACCCGCGAGGCGGCTCATGCGCGTCGGACCCATGCTCGTGCTTCTCGTCGTTAGCCTTGGCGCTTCCGCGGCGCCGGAGACCTCCATTGTCACCGAGCCGGTGGCTCCGCTCCTCGTCAGCGCCGCCGACGAGGCGACCTACCAGGCGCTTCAGAGCGAGGCCGACCTGGCGCGGGACATGCTCACGCAGGCGCAGGGGCAACGGCTCGCCATGGCGCAACTCCCGGTCAATTGAGGGCTAGCGCGCGGGCGCGACCGTCAGCGTAATCCTGTCCGCCGTCACGCCGCTGACCTGGAGCACGAACGGCGACGCCGTCACTTCAAAGCGCACGCTCTTGCGCACGCCCGGACAATCGCTGCGGCCTGTGCTGCCGACCGAGCGGGCATAGCGGCCATCCTGCACGAGATCGACCCAGGCTTCATCCGACAAGGTGATTTGATAGATTCCGGATTCGGCAGGTGCGGGCAGCGACAGCGCGCCGCCGAACCACGTTGCCGTCTTCGGCTTGCGCTCGGGCGGCATTGCAAATCTGGCGTCGCCAGGCGCCGCGAGATGAAAGACCAGAGCGGTGCGCGGGAGGGCGGTGAGCGTATCTCCCGCCTTCGCTGCCATGTTCTGCGCTGCCGCGAGCTGCTGCCGCTCCTGCGTCAGCGGCCAGGCGAACCTGTCGCAGCCGTCCGCGGCGAAAGCCGGCGACGCGAGCGAGAATGCGAAAGCGAGACCGCAGGCGGATCGGATCAGCATGTCGTCGCCCTTGATTTGAAAAAGCGCCGCGGACCCTTTCGTGGGGAGCGGGTCCGCGGCGTGTCCGATCCGGAGCGTTCAGGCGCCCGGATCGCTGGCGTTCGGATAGAAGAGCTGCTGGCCGTTGATCTTGTAATTTGCGATCACCTTCTGGCCCTCCGGCGAGACCAGCCAGTCGATGAACTGCTGGCCGAGCTCCTTCTTCACGTTCGGATGCTTGGCGGGGTTCACCAGCATCACGCCGTACTGGTTGAACATGCGCTTGTCGCCTTCGACGACGATCTCGAGGTCGCCCTTGTTCTTGAAGTGGATCCAGGTGCCGCGGTCCGACAGCACGTAGGCGTTGCCGGCGCCTGCGGTGTTTAATGCCGCGCCCATGCCCTGGCCGATCGCCTTGTACCAGGGGCCTTTATCCTTCTCGATGTCGATGCCGGCATCGTTCCAGAGCTTCAGCTCGGCAATGTTGGTGCCCGAGCGGTCGCCGCGCGAGATGAACGAGGCCTGCTTGTCCTTGATGGCCGTGAAGGCCTTGGCCACGTCCTTCATGCCCTTGACGTGCGCGGGGTCGCTCTTCGGCCCGATCAGGACGAAATCGTTGTACATGACCGGGAAGCGCCTCACGCCCTGGCCTTCGGCGAGGAATTTCTCTTCCGCGGACTTGGCGTGCACGAAGACGACGTCGGCGTCGCCGCGGCGGCCGGTGTCGAGCGCCTGACCGGTGCCCTGCGCCACGACTTTCACGGTGATCCCCGTCTGCTGCTTGAAAATCGGCAGCAAATATTCGAACAGGCCGGAATCCTGCGTCGACGTGGTCGAGGCGACCACGATCGACTTGTCCTGCGCGTTGGCCGCGGGCGCGGCGAAAGTGATGGCCGTCAAAGCTGCGGCGGCGATGAATGTGCCACGATTTAGCATTCGATCCTCCAGTTTCTGTTTCTTGTCCTTCACACCAGCAATTCGCCGGCGATGAATCGCTTCGCTTCTTCGGTCGCCGGCGCGGCGAAGAAATCCGCCGCGGGCTTGTGCTCCACCAGGCGGCCGCGGTGCAGGAGCGCCACGTCGCCGCCCATGCGGCGCGCCTGGCCGAGATCGTGCGTCGACATGACGACCTTGACGCCGCGTGCGGCGACTGCACGGACGATGTCCTCGATGGCCTTGGTGGCCGCCGGGTCGAGGCTCGCGGTCGGCTCGTCGAGCAGCAAAAGGTCCGGTTCGCGGGCGAGCGCGCGCGCCAGCGCAAGGCGCTGCTGTTCGCCCCCGGACAGCCGCCGCGCCGGCCGGCGCTCAAGGCCGGACAGGCCGACCAGTGCCAGCAGGTCGGCGATGCGTTCGCTTCGCGTGGCGCGCGGCGCCGCGGCGGCCGCGAGCGCATATCGGATATTGGCGGCGGCCGAGCGCCGCAGCATCGCTGGACGCTGAAAGACGATGGCGCGGCGGTCGGGCGGTGCGTGCTCGCGGCCGGCCCAGGTGACGCGTCCGCGCGACGGCGGCATAAGCCCGATGTCGATGCGCAGGAGCGTGGTCTTGCCGGCGCCGTTCGGGCCGATCAGCACGGTCGGCGCGCCGGCCGCGATGCGCATGGTAATGCCGTCGAGCAGCGCGACCGGGCCGGCGAGGACCGACACATCCTCGAGTTCGACCGGGACATCGGATGAGGGCGCGCGCATGCTCATCCTGCGAAATGCTCGCCGAGGCGCCGCGCGCCCCAGGCGAATGCGTTGATGACGACGATGATGGCGAGCAGCACCATGCCCAGCCCGATGGCGAGCGACAGGTCGCCCTTCGAGGTCTCGAGCGCGATCGCCGTGGTCATCGTGCGGGTGAAGCCGTCAATGTTGCCGCCGACGATGATGATGGCGCCAACTTCCGCGGCGGCGCGCCCGAAGCCGGCGAGCAGCGCGGTCACGAGCGAGAAGCGCGCGTCCCAGATCAGCGTCGCGATGCGCAGCGACGGACCGACATTCATCGCCGTCAGTTCATCTTTGTATTCGGCCCAGAGGTCCTCGATCGTCTGCCGCGTCAGCGCGGCGATGATCGGCGCGACCATGATCGTCTGGGCGATGATCATGGCCTGCGGCGTGAACAGGAGGCCCCAGGACCCGAGCGGCCCTGAGCGCGACAACATGAGGAACACGACAAGGCCGATCACGACCGGCGGCAGGCCCATCAGCGCATTGAGGACGACGATCACCGCCTCGCGGCCCGGGAAGCGCACGAGCGCCAGCGCAGCGCCGAGCGGAATGCCGATGAGCGCGGCGAAGGCGAGCGCGGTCAGGCTGACCACGAGCGACAGCAGGACGATGGCGTAAAGGCCCGGATCGCCGGTCAGGACGAGGTGCAGGGCGGAGGCATCAGTATCCATCGGTACCCCGATGCGCTGCCCGGCATTCGTCGGGCATGGCTCGGGCGTTCTCTACCCCAGATGTGTCCTTGTCTCCAAATATAGGCCGCTTATGGAAATAAAACATATACAAGCATAAGATTGGCGCCACGAGGTTCGGCTTGCAAAACCGGGCCCGGGCGGCCATGAACCTAGCCGCGATGGCCGGTGCGGTCTGGTCATGAACATGTTGCCGCGCGGCTTGCATCAGCCGGATGGAGAGGTGGCCGAGTGGCTGAAGGCGCACGCTTGGAAAGCGTGTATACGGGAAACCGTATCGAGGGTTCGAATCCCTCTCTCTCCGCCAGCCCTCAATAGTTTCAGCTCGATCGCTGCCGTCTTCGCCCGCGAAAGCATGTGGCGAGGCTGGGCCGCTCGGTCTTGCCGCTACGCATGTCGAGCGCGGCTCCACGCCGACGCACGGGCCGAAACTGTCGCGCCATAGGCCTGTTTCGTATCCCGAAACGCAGGCAAATCGGCGGCCCGAGCCGTCCGCGCGCCGGATAGGCTCATTCCCGACAAGCATTGACGCAACGCACGGGCCGCAAGGCCGCCGGCGCTCGTCCGCACCCTGCTTTAATCGTTCCGGAGACAGCGGAATGCCGGTTTGATATGAAATCGCATGCCGTCGTTCCCGCCCGTGCAATCGGTGCAGCGCGCGTTCCGTCTGTTGGCCGAATTGAACCGGCAACGCGTGACGTCGGTCGCCGAATTGCATCGGCGCACCGGCCTGCCGAAGCCGACGATCGTGCGTCTGCTGGAGACTCTGCAAGCGGAGGGCTTCATCGCCAACGACCGGCGGCTCGGCGGCTATCAGGTCACGTCGCAGGTCGCGAGCCTGAGCAACGGCTTCCACGGCGCGCCGCTGATCGTCGAGGCTGCGCGGCCGTGGGCGCTCGAACTGACGCGGCGCGTGAAATGGCCGGTGGCGGTCGGCGTACTGGAAGCGGACGCCATCGTCGTCCGCTACAGCACGATCCCGGACAGCCCGATCTCGCCCTTCCACGCCACGATCAATATGCGGCTGAGCCTCGTCGCGCGCAGTCTCGGCCGCGCCTATCTGGCGTTCTGTTCGAAGGAAGAGCGCAAGCTTCTCGTTCGCATGCTGACGGCGTCGCAATACGACGAAGACCGCCCCAAGAACTTGCCGAAGGTGGTCGAGCAACTCGTCCGCGCGACGCGTACGCGCGGCTTCGCGCACCGCGATCCCGGCGTGGAGCCGAAGAATTCGGACACGATCGCCGTTCCCATCATGGACGGAGACCGCGTGATCGCGACCTACGGCCTGACCTATTTCCGGTCAGCCGTCACGCGCTCCGATCTGATCGGCTCGCTGGTGCCGGCGCTGAAGGATTCGCGGTCGCGGATCGAGAAGAACCTCGCGGCGCTGGCGCCGCTGTAGGGCTCATCGTCGTTTCGCCAGCTTGCATTGCCACGAACGCGCCCGCCTGTCAGGCGCGACACGAAGGATATTGAACGCATGAGCCGTATGAAGACCTCGGTCGGCCGGGTGGAGCTGAAGAATCCGGTCATCGCCGGCTCCGCCGAGCATCTGATCGATGCGGACGGTGTGCGGCGCGCGCTGCGTGCCGGGGTCGGCGCGGTGGTGGTGAAGTCGATCAACGAGACGGAGCGCGGCCGCGACCAGCTCCAGCGCGCCGAATACATGCTGTTCGACACGGATTGGCGGGAAATTCCATGGACCGCCGACGCCCCGGCAGATGCGTTCATGGCGACCCGTTCCGGTCTGACGCCGCAGAGCTTCGCGGCGTGGCTCGAGCAAACCGTCGCGCTCGACCGCGAGGCTCAGGCGATGGACTCCTACGCCGTCGCCAGCCTCATCGTCGCTGAGCTGGCGACCGCCGTCGATTTTGCCAAGCAGGTCGAGCAGGCCGGCGTGCGTGTGCTCGAACTCAACATCGGCACGCCTTACGCCAGCCAGGCGCGCGGCGTCGTCTCGACCGAGCTCGAACCGGAGCGGGTGATTTCGATCGTGTCGGCCGTGCGCGCCGCCATCAAGATTCCACTCTGGGTGAAAATTACCGGCCAGAGCGAGCGCGTGCCGGACCTCGCGGCCGCGGCCTTCGCAGGCGGCGGCGAAGCGGTCGTCATGGCCGGACGCCTGCTCGGCCTCATTCCCGACGTGGAAACATTAAAGCCGCATCTCGGCACGACGTTGGGCGTCGGTGGCGCGTGGAACCTGCCGCTCACCTGTCACTGGCTTACGGTGTCGCGCGCGCAGGTCGGCAAGGACAAGCCGCTGATCGGTATCAACGGTGCGCGCACCGGGCTCGACGTCGCGCGGATGATGCTCGCCGGCGCGAGCGCGGTCGAACTGGCGTCGCAGGTGATGCTGCGCGGGGCGTCGGTTCTGTCGGCAGCCGTGGCCGAGCTCGACAGCTATCTCGCGTGCAAAGGCATGAACGCGGCGGACCTGATCGGGGTCGCAGCCGACCAGCGCAAGACGTTCCCGGAAATGCCGCTGCGTACGGACAACTGGCGCAAATACATCTCAGAAACCTGACAATAGAAGCAAAGGGGGAGGACATGCTGAAATCCACTCGACTGATCGCCGCGATGCTTGGTCTGGCCGCGCTGACGCTCGGCGCACCGGCGCGTGCCGACACATGGCCGTCGCGAACGGTGACGTTCGTGGTGGCCTTCACGGCCGGCACGACTTCGGACGTCATCGCGCGCCGTCTCGCGCACGATCTCAGCGAGAAGCTCGGCAAGTCCTTCATCGTGGAAAACAAGGGTGGCGCCGGCGGCAATATCGGCGCGACCTCGGTCGCGCGTTCGTCGCCCGATGGCTACACGATTTTGTTCGCGACGACCGGGCAGGCCGCGACGAACAAATTGATGTACAAGACCATCGAATACGACCCGCAGCGCGATTTTTCACCGGTGGTGCTGATCGGCAAGGCGCCGGTGATCGTCACGGCTCGTCCCGACGCGCCCTTTTCGACGGTCAAGGAACTGGTCGCTTATGCCAAGACCAATTCGAAGCTGACGGCGGCCTATCCGGGCAATGGCACGCTCGGCCACATCACCGGCGAGCTACTCAACCGTACGGCCGGCATCTCGATCACCGCGGCGCAATACAAGGGCGCTGCGGCGATGCTGCCCGATCTGATGGGCAGCCACATCGACATCGCCATGGATTCGGCGACGCCCTATCTCGGGCCGGTCAAGTCGGGGAAGATCAAGGCGCTGGCGATCGCGTCGGCGAGCCGGTGGTCGATGCTGCCGGACGTGCCGACAGTGGCGGAATCCGGCATTCCCGGCTTCGAGGCCAGCGTGTGGTACGCACTCCTGGCGCCCGCAAAAGTCCCGCCGGACGTGGTAACGAAGCTCAACGAGCTCGCCAATGCGTGGCTGAAGGAGCCGGCGACGCAGGAATTCCTCGCCAAGGTCGGCGCGCAGCCCGCCGGCGGCACGCCAGCCGATCTCAAGGCCTTCACGCAGGCCGAGATCGACAAATGGGGCCCGATCATCAAGGCCGCCAACATCAATTTCTGACGATATCAGGAGGAACGGCGCGGGCGCGCCGCCGGCTCGGCGGTGCGGCCGTGTCCGAGGTTGCGCGAAATCTGGCGTGCCGCTTCGATCAATTGCGCGACGTCGGCCGGCCGCGTCTTTTCGGGCAGGTATTGCACCGTATCGACGATGGCGACGGCGGCGACACAGGCGCCCTTCGCGTCGAAGATCGGAGCGGCCACCGCGTTGAGGCCGAGTGCGACTTCTTCCGGCGCGGCGCCGTAGCCTAGCCGGACGATCTCCTGCAATTCCTGCTCCAGCCTGCGCGGGGCGACGATCGTTTTGTCGGTGAAGCGTTGCAGCGGGCGGGCAAGGACGCGCTCGCGGAACGGAGCGGGTGCATGGGCGAGCATCACCTTGCCTTGCGCCGAGGCGTGGAACGAAAGCTCGCTGCCCGGCCGGACGCCAATCTCGATCGGCGACGAACTCGGCAGGCTGGTGATCACGAGCGCGCCGCGCGGCGACATTTCCGACAACACGACGGGCTGGTCGAGCGCGTCGCGCAATTGCCGCATCGGGCCCTCGGCGAGATGCACCAGATCCGCCTCCGGCGCATGCCGCGACAGGAGGCGGCTCTTCGGCCCGATCATGTAACGCGATGTCGACGGGTTCTGCGCGAGGTAGCCGCGCTCCACCAGGGTCGTCAGGTGGCGGTGGACCGAGCCCTTGGTCATGCCAAGGCGTTCGGCGATCTGCGTCACGCCGATTTCTTCGCTGGAGAACGCCACGGCTTCCAGCACGTCGATCGCGAGCTGGACGGAGTGGACGCCGTTGGATCGGGGTTCGCGCATATCCGCTTCACATCTGTTCACGAGCGCAGAACAAGATACCGATACGCGACACGCGTCAACCCGCGTCGGCGGCATTTTGGCGCGTTTCTCGGAGCGAAACGTCCTTCGATTGACATCCCGCGCGCCGCTCTATTACGCTTAATGCAAACAGCGTTCCGTTCTCGCGAACAATGAATGCTACGAAAGCGTGCCCAAAGTTGCGGTGAAGACATGACAGGACCGGCGGATTCCAACATCGAGCACAGGATCGACGCTCTGTTGCGGGGCGCGATCGATCCGCATGTGCACAGCGGGCCCTCGATCGCACCGCGCGGCATCGATCATGTCGAACTGCTCCAGCAGGCGTCGGATGCCGGCTACGCCGCAGTGGTGACGAAGGATCACGACTACAGCAGCGTCATGACGGCCGCGCTGATCCGGAAGCATTTCCCGAACACCAGCGCCAAGATCTATCCGAGCATCGTGCTCAACAACGTCGTCGGCGGCCTGAACCCCTACGCGGTCGAGCACACCGCCGCGCTCGGCGGCAAGATCGTCTGGCTGCCGACGCTCGCCGCCGAGAACCATCTGCGCTGGCAGGCGCAGGCGCAGTGGACACATCCCGCCTCGAGCGACCGCATGCGCCCGGTGACCGCGGTGAAGGTGCTCGAGGACGACAAGAAGACCTTGCGCGACGACGCCAAGGAAATCCTCGATATCGTCGCCAAGAGCGACATGGTGCTGGCGAGCGGGCACCTGCACGTCAGCGAGACCTGGGTCGTGTTCGAGGAAGCGCAGCGCCGCGGCGTCAAGCGTCTCGTCTTCACGCATCCGGAAGACATCGTCGATGCCTCGCTCAACGACGTGAAGGGCATTGCGGCGATGGGCGCCTTCGTCGAGCACTCGCTGTGCATGTTCCTCGACGGCTGCAAGTTCAAGAGCTGCGAGGCCGAGGACCTGCGTAACCAGATCGAAGCCGGTGGCGTCGATAACACGATCCTCGCCTCCGATCTCGGCCAGGTCGGCACGTTCAACCCGATCGACGGCATGCGCCGCGGCATCAGGATGTGCATGGACCTCGGTTACACCGACGACCAGATCCGCAAGATGGTGTCGACCAACACGGCGCGCGCGCTCGGCATCGAGGCCGATGTCGCGGCGGCGACGAAGAACTGACGACGAACCGGCAGCCGATGCGCCGCCGGCGACAAGAATGGAAGTGTAGGGAGACGGTTCATGTATGACGCGACTGATCCACGCGCGAAGCTCGCTCCGGCGACGGCCGCGAAGGCGGCGCCCGGCGGCCCCTTCGGCCCGGCAGAATATCTGCGGTTCTATCAGGACCCACCGCAGGACAATGATGCGGCCGGCAAGACATGGTACGGCCGCGGCCAGAACTTCGTGCTCTCCTACACGGAAGGCAAGGCCGGCGGCGTGTTGGCGCGCGATGCGCAAGTCGATGAATACGCCGTGCTGCTCGCCGACCCGGACGTCGTCGTCGAAATAGC
>Ga0310810_10003595_pt1 | contig 16942 bp, 17 predicted proteins | sample NCmetagenome_FD_207641 | JGI IMG/M metagenome (GOLD analysis project Ga0310810, IMG submission 207641) | Soil microbial communities from experimental microcosm in Duke University, North Carolina, United States - NC | ecosystem: Engineered > Artificial ecosystem > Soil microcosm > Unclassified ... | reverse complement strand
CGTGCCGCACGCGAACCTGCATCGGCGAATGGACGCCCTCGCAGGTGACCGTGACGTGGTGTTCCGAGTTGGACGGCAGGGGCACCTCGGATTCCACGAGGGCGCCGCCATGGCCCACGTTGCGGAGGGTCATGGCGACTACGGTTTCCATCGTGCCCCACAACTGACCGACAATCTCAAAGCGCGGACGCACGCGGCGGTCCGCCATTCTGCCCCTCATAGATCCACTACCTCCCCTGCTCCACCACTTCGAGGTTCTGCATCGCCTTGGACAGCAGCGTCGAAGCGGTCCGACACTCGTCGGAAAACGCGGCCGGCCCGAGCCGCGGAAATGGCACTCCAAGCGCCCGGGTCAGATCCGCGACGCGACGGCGTAGTCGCGGGACGACCGAGCTCATACCGGCGGCGTCGGTGTGCACGAGGATCGCGGCAATGCGGCTGTCGTCGAGGACGCCCAGCAGATCCGAGCCGCGCAGTTCCGCCCGGATCGCCGCCAGCACCTGCTCCTTCGTCCGTTCCGGCGCCGCGCCGCCCACCAGATCGATGACAACGACCGACAGCCCCAGATCGAACCGCTTGGCCCGCTCGAGCTCCTCGGCAATGCGCTGCGCAAAGCTGTGGGCGGGCTCGGTCGATGTCTGCGATCGCAGCGACGCCCCGTGGCCGGCCAGCCAGGCGCGCACGATGCCTCCGGCGCTACGCAGGGCGCGGCTCCCGTCCACCGAAAACGGGATCTCGGACCGCAGATCGATGACGGCCGTGCGGCCGTGGCCGAGCGGCATCGGATACACGAACTGATCGGCGGCGAGCAGGGGCTCGCGCGGCACGGTGGACAACGGATTGGCGCTGCCGTGCGCCGCGAGCTTGCGCACGTGGGCGCCCTCGTACACCGTCAGCGCGCCCGCCGACGCGCCGGTCAGATCGATGAGCAGGCGGAGCGCCTGGAACGCGATCTGCTCGACCGGCTCCTCACGCACCACGAGCTGCTCGAACGTGTCGCGGACCTGCTGCAGCCATCGCTGGGAGCGGGTCGCCAGTTGGCTGGCCAGGGACTGCGCGAGCGCCGCCACGAGAGTGTCCGCCGCCGGCGGCAGGTTGCCGCCCAGCACCAGGACCCAGTCATCCTCCTCGCCCGCGAACAGGGTCGCCAGCAGGACGTCGCCGGTGGACCAGCGGAATGCGTCCGGCAAATCCGCAAAGGGAATGCGCCGCAGCTTCCCGGGAGGCGGAACCGTGCCCACGGGCAGCTGCGAATCCGCCGCGCCCTGCACGCCCGGCAGATGCGCATGCAGCACGTAGTCGCCCACGAGCGTGCGGCGGTAGACGCGGGCGTCGACGTCGAACCAGACGGCGGCCGCGTGGATGATCGCGCGGGTCATTTCCGCCTCGGAGTCGACCGTCAGCATCTGGCTGAAGAACCGCAGGGCGGCGGTCCCGCGCCGCGCATCGAGCCGCTCCTCGCGCAGCGCCGTCGCCGCGGCGAGAACGGCGTCGAGCGTCGTGCGGAGAATGTCGCCCCACCCTTCGGCGCTGGCGCCGAGGCCGGGGGCGTCGAGGCCGAGCGCGAGCAGGCCGAGCGCCCGTCGCCCGCGGCCCTGCGATCGGATCGGCTGCACCTGATAGGCGCCCGACGGCGTCGCAATCGTCTCTGCCCGGCCGGATTTCAGCACGGCAGAGGCCCGCCGGCGAATCTCGGGATCGGCCCCCATGGCCGTGTAAAAATGATCCCCGTAGATCGGCGACACCGGCCGAAGCCCGCTGTCCAGGAACTCGAGCGCGAGCCCAAATCGGGTCCGCACCCGGTCGAGCAGAGCCAGGACGGCCGGCGACGGGTGAATTGCCGCCTCATCGGTTCTGTCCACGGAGGTGGACACCGAAGGAGACTCTGCTGGGCTCGAGGCCACGGCTACGGGTTGCTGATCCATATGCGAATGACAAAAGCGTCGGTGCTGGAAGAAACTGCAAAGAAGTCGCCGCTCCAACGGTGAATTTTGTCAGCGTCAGGAAGTCCTTTTGTACCGCGGTTCTCCGGAATATTCGGACCATGAAGTCACGCCAGTCGCACAATTCTGTCGGCTCAGCTAAAGACCAAAAGGTTTCCACCAGGGAGACAAAAGTCTACCACAGATGCGCCTTCTGCGACTTTACACGTCTTAAAGGTATTTCAAGCGACTTTGGATGGCTTCCGTCGCGATGAGCTTGCGACGAATCTGGGGAGTATGGAAGGTTTGTGTTATCTGCCTCAGCAATATCACGCCCCTCACCGCGAGGAGTGGACGTCACGTATTATGACCGAGTCTGCCGTTTTGCGCACCTCAGTTTCTCTTCCTAGCCCTCACAGCCCCCGCCAAAACCGTGCCTGTGCCTCACGGACTGCGTGAAGCGCGCGGTGGGCGCGCGGAGCGGTCAGCGGGACCGCGATTACGACGGGGTCCTGCCTCCCGCCCAGCACGGTGAGCGTCGCGTCGAGGCAGCCGCGAAGCGCGTCGAGGTCGTAGCCCCCCTCCGTCGTCAGCGCCATCGGGCACCCGATGCGCCCGGCCGCTCCCCGCAGAATACTGATGACCCCGGCGTAGCCGGCCGTCGAGACTCGCATCGACGCCAGCGGATCGTGCTCGTGGGCGTCGTAGCCCGCAGAGATCAACAGCAGTTCAGGCGCGAACTGCTCGAGAACGTTCGCGATCGACAGGTAGACCACCGCGTAGTCCGCATCCGTGGCGCCCGCTTCGAGCGGCACGTTGAGGGTGAACCCTTCGCCGCGCCCCCGTCCGACGTCGCCCGCGGCGCCGGTGCCGGGATAGAACGGGAACTGATGCGTCGAGACATACAGGACGCGCGGATCGTCATAGAACATCCACTGCGTCCCATTGCCATGATGCACGTCGATGTCGACAATCGCCACGCGCGAGAGGCCTCTCGCGATCGAGGCGGCGGCCGCGGCGGCGACATTGTTGAAAAGACAGAAGCCCATCGCCCGGTCGCGTTCGGCGTGGTGGCCGGGCGGCCGCACGAGCGCGAAGGCCGTCTCGCGTGTCTCGAGCGCGTGCTCGGCGGCCTGAATGGAAGCGCCCGCGGCGAGCAGCGCGATCTCATATGACTCCGGGGATGTGAACGTATCGGCATCGAGCATCACGGCCCGACCGTTCGTCTCCGAAATCCCCCGGAGGTGATCGGCGGAGTGGACGCGCAGCAGCTCGTCTCGCGTCGCTGGACGCGGTTCGATTGTGCCGCCGCCCCGATCGCGCCAGTCGGCCGTGACGGCCGCGAAGACCTCGGCGCGCTCGGGCCGCTCCGGGTGTCCGGGCGGCGTGGTGTGCTCGTCGAATCGCGAACTGCTGATAAGGATCATCGTCGTGCCGCGAGCGCCAGCGCCCGCTGCTCCAGGCGGAAAAGCGCCTCCTCGAGCTCCAGTCGCTTCGTCTCCACGGCCGCCTCGTCGGTCGAGGCGACCTCAATCGGCTCGCCGATGGCGATCGCAACGCGGCTGAACGGCTTGGGCACCTGCGTCTGGTCCCATCGCCCCGCCGTCCAGAAGCGACCCGCCTCTATGTGAAACGGCAGCAGCGGGTTGCCGGTGGCGCCCGCCAGAAACACCGCGCCCGCCTGTGCGACGCGCGCGGGGCCTCTCGGACCGTCGACCGTGAACGCCGCCGGCCTGCCGCCGAGCAGATCGCGTCTGAGCCGCACGAGCGCCCGCGCGCCGCCGCGCGACGTCGACCCGCGCGCTGTCCCGTACCCGAACCGCCGGATGATGCCGGCGATCCACTCGCCGTCGAAGTTCCGGCTCGTCATGACGACGATGCCACGATTCCGCCAGAAGAGAGTAGCCGGAAGAATGCGCCCATGCCAGAACGCGAAGATCGGCGGCTTCCCCGAGGCCACGCTGGATTCGTAATGATCGAAGCCGTCGACGTGCCACCGATAGGTGCCGCCGAGAGCTCGAATGAGGGGCGCGGCCGCCGCAGAAATGAGCCCGGCCTTTCGAAGTTGCCCCGGCGTCAGAACTGACTCGATGCTCTTCAGATTACATCCCGTCGTACTGCGGTCCCCCGCCGCCCTCGGGAGGAACCCAGTCGATGATCTGATAGGGATCCATGATGTCGCACGTCTTGCAATGCACGCAGTTCGACGCGTTGATCTGCAGTTTCTTCGTGCCGTCCCCCGCATCGACCATCTCGTAGACGTTGGCCGGACAGAACCGGATGCAGGGATTGCCATATTCCTCACGGCACCGCGTCGCGCAGACGGTCGCGTCGTGGACGATGAGGTGGGACGGCTGATCCTCGACGTGCCGCGTGCCCGAATAATGGACGTTCGTCAGCCGATCGAACGTCAGTTGGCGATCGATCCGGACAGGATTCATCGTCGCATCCGGATCGGGCCGGGCGTCCTTGTAGTACTCCGCGAGCTTCCTGATGCGCGTCCAGCCGCCGTGGGACGGCATCGGGTCGGTGAACCACCAGCCCCGCGTCAGCAGTGAGAGTCCGGCGAACGCGGCGCCGGCAAGCGAGCCATGGCTGAACGCCTGGTGCACGTTGCGCACGGGGTACAGCTCACGGCGGACGCTGCTCCCCTGCACCTTGTCGTCGTAGGCCTTCATCGCCGCTTCTGATGTGTCCCCGCGCCTGATGGCGTCGAAGGCGGTCTCCGCTGCGAACATCCCCGTCCGCATCGCCAGGTGGATCCCCTTCAGACGGACGGAATTCATGAAGCCGGCGGCGTCGCCGGCGATCAGCGCGCCGGCGGCGTACGTCTTCGGGATCGTGTACCACCCGCCTTCGGGCAGCGCCTTGGCGCCATATCGGATGATCTGGCCCCCCTCGAGGACGGACGCGATCAGGGGGTGCCGCTTCAGATGCTGAAACGCGATGTGCGGATCGAACATCGGATCTCGATAATCGAGACCGCTCACGAGGCCGATCGAAATCACGTTGTCCGGGAGGGAGTACATGAAGGCGCCGCCGAACTCCTCCGTCTTCAGCGGATAGCCCATCGTATGGACGACGCGTCCGGCCACCAATCGTCCCGCCGGCACTTCCCAGAGCTCCTTGATGCCGATCGCGTAGGCCTGCGGGCTGCGGCCCTCGTCCAGGCCGAGCTGGCGCACCAGCGACTTCGTCAGGTTGCCGCGCACGCCGTCGGCGAAGATCGTGACCTTGGCGCGGATGTCGACGCCCGGTTCGAACGTCGATTTCCTCCGGCCGTGCCGATCGACGCCCCGATCGCCGGTGCGCACGCCGGCCACGCGAGCCGGCTGCCCGGCGTCTGCCGGCGGGTCGAAGAGCACTTCCGTTGCCGGAAAGCCGGTAAAGACGTCGATGCCTTCGGCTTCGACGAGCCCGGCGAGCCATTTGACGAACCTGTTGAGCGAGATGATGTAGTTGCCGTGGTTCTGAAAGAACGGAGGGGTGATCGGCAGTCGAAATTTCGCGGTCCTCGTGAGGAAGTAGATGTCGTCGCGCCGGACGTCGGCGGCCAGCGGCGCGCCCTTCGCCTTGAAGTCCGGAACGAGATCCACGAGCGCGGAGGGATCGAGAACCGCCCCCGAGAGCATATGGGCGCCGGCTTCGCGTGCTTTCTCGAGAACGGCAATGGCCAGCGGCTCTCCGCCGCGTTCCTTCTGGAGCTGGGCGATCCGAAGCGCGGCGGACATCCCCGCCGGTCCGCCGCCGACGATCAGGACATCAACTTCGAGAGTTTCGCGATCCAGTTAAGGCCTCCTGGGTCAGGCCGTTGACTTGTGCAGCTCCGCGATCATCGCGGGGACGACCTCGAAGAGATCGCCGGCAATTCCGTAATCCGCGACCTCGAAGATCGGCGCCTCGGCATCCTTATTAATGGCGACAATCGTGCGCGCCCCCTTCATCCCGACCAGATGCTGGATGGCGCCCGAAATGCCGAGCGCCACATACAGCTTTGGCGCGACCGTCTGGCCGGAGCTCCCGATCTGGCGATCCATCGGCAGCCAGCCGGCGTCGCAGATGGGCCGCGACGCCGCGAGCTCGGCGCCCATGGCCTGCGCCAGCTGCTGCGCGATCGCCAGGTGCTCCTGGCTCTTGATGCCGCGGCCGACGGCGACGATGCGCTCCGCCTGCGAGAGGTCGACGGCCTGACGGGCTTCCTTGAATGGCGCTTCCGGCTTCTGGCGGATCCGTGACGCGTCAATCGCGATCGCGGCCTTGCGGGCGGGGGCAGGCGACGCGCCGGACTTCATCGCGTCGGCTCGAAAGGCGCCAATCTGGAATGTGGCGAGGTGCGGCCCGTCGACGGCGACGTCGGCGTGGAGCTTGCCCTGAAAGACCGGCCGCGCGTAGCCGCCGTCCCTGACCGCGATGCAGTCGGTGACGAGCGGGCGCTGGACGCGCGCCGCAAGCGCCGGCGCGAAGTCGCGCGTCTGATACGTATGCGGCAGGAAGACGCGCTCCGGATTCTCGGCGCGAATCACCTGCTCGAGGGCGAGCACGAAGCCGTCCGCCGTGTACGGTTCCAGGGCCGGGTCGTCGACGATGAGGATCTCGGCCGCGTCGGCCGCGGCGAGCTGGCCGACGACCGTCTCCATGCCGGATCCGAGGACCACGATCTTGAGCGGCCCTCCGGCGTGCTGCGCCGCGGCAATGGTCTCGAGCGAGGCGCGGTTGAGCGCGCCGTCCCGATGTTCGGCGACGACGAGAATCACAGCGCCCTCGCGTCTTCGCGGAGGCGCCTGACGAGGTCCTTCGCCGCTTCGGCGGCGCCGCCCCCGATCATCTGCGTCTTCCTGGCCTTCTCGGGAAAATAGAGCCTCGAGATTCGCTGCGACGGCGCCGGTGCCTGGGCCGGCGTCACCTTTCGTATCTCCTTCTTCTTCGCCGCCATGATGCCCTTCAGCGTCGCGTAGCGGAGCTGATTGATGCCGCTCTGGATGGTCAGCAGCGCCGGCAGCGGCAGCGTGACCCACTGGAACCACCCGCCTTCGAGCTCGCGCTTCACGCGCACGCCCGACGCCTCGCCTGCCTGGACCTCCATGATGATCGTCGCGTGCGGCATGCCCAGCGTTTCAGCCAGCACGACGCCGACCTGGCCGAAGCCTTGATCGTCGGACTGCAGACCCGTCAGCACGAGATCGACCTGCTCGTCGCGGATCGCGCCCGCCAGCGACTGCGCGATCGACACGGCATCGGCGGACGCCAGAGCGTCGGATTCGACGTGGATCGCGCGATCGGCGCCGCGCGCCAGCGCCTCACGGATGACCTGCGCCGCGCGCGCCGGGCCCGCGGAGCAGACGATCACTTCCCCGCCGTGCTTCTCCTTGAGCCGCAGCGCCTCTTCGAGGGCGTACGCGTCCGGCTCGTTCAGCTCGAAGCTGGCGTCCTGGTCGCGAATCCAGGTCTTCTGATCGTTGACGCGCAGCTGCCACTCTCGCGTCACGACCTGTTTGATACAGACCACAATCTTCATTTGCGTGTTTCACACGAGATCAGGAGATCAAGAGACACGAGAAGTCTCTCCTGGACTCCTGATCTCCCGTAAAGAAACCTCAGTCTTCGAATCGTTTCAACAAGAGTGTCCCGTTGGTGCCGCCGAAGCCGAACGAGTTCGACAGCGCGAAGTCGATCTTCATCGGTCGAGCCTTGTGCGGCACGTAGTCGAGATCGCACGCCGGATCGGGTTCGTCGAGATTGATTGTCGGCGGCGCGATCTGGTGCCGGATCGCCAGCGCCGTGATGCCGGCCTCGAGCCCGCCGGCGGCGCCGAGCAGATGTCCGGTCATCGACTTGGTCGACGACATCGCGAGCTTGTACGCGTGCTCGCCGAACAGGTTCTTCACGCCGCGCGTTTCGGTCGGATCGTTGATCGGCGTCGACGTGCCGTGGGCGTTGATGTAGTCGACCTGCGAGGCCTCGATTCCCGCCTTCTTCAGCGCCATCGTCATCGATCGGATCGCGCCGTGGGCCTCTTCGGGCTGCCCGGTCAGATGGTAGGCGTCCGAGGTCAGGCCGTAGCCGACCAGCTCCGCGTACACCGACGCGCCGCGGCGGCGGGCCGACTCGACGGTTTCCAGGATGCAGATGCCGGATCCCTCGCCCATCACGAAGCCGTCGCGGTCCTTGTCGAACGGACGGCTCGCGTGCGCCGGATCGTCGTTGCGCGTGGACAGCGCGCGCATGGCGGCAAAACCGCCGACGCCCATCGGGGTGATGGCGGCCTCGGATCCGCCGGCAATCATGATTTCCGCGTCGCCGCGCCGGATGATTTCATATGCCTCGCCGATGGCGTGCGCCGACGCCGTGCACGCGGTGCAGGTCGCCAGATTCGGGCCCCGGGCGTTGAAACGGATCGAGACCTGCCCGGCGGCGAGGTTGATGATGGATGCGGGAATGAAGAAGGGAGAGATGCGTCGCGGACCGCCCTTCATCAGCTCCAGGTGCTCGCGCTCGATCGTCTGGAATCCGCCGATCCCCGACGCGATGAAGACGCCGACGCCGTCGGCAATCTCGGGCGTGATCGTCAACCTCGCATCGTCGACGGCGAACTGCGAGGCCGCGAGGGCGAACTGGATGAAGACGTCCATCTTCTTGACGTCTTTCTTGTCGACGAACTGCAGCGGATCGAAGCCCTTGACCTCTCCCGCGATCCGCGCCGAGAAACCAGAGGGATCGAAGCGGGTGATCGGGCCGATGCCGCTCTGCCCCGCGAGGAGCGCCTCCCAGTTTGCCTGCGTTCCGACGGCGAGCGGGGACACCAGCCCGACGCCCGTCACCACAACGCGCCTCCCACCGGTCATTTCTTTGATTTGGCGTGCGACTCGATGTACTCGATGGCCTCCTTGACGCGCGTGATCTTCTCGGCGTCCTCGTCCGGAATCTCGATCCCGAACTCTTCTTCGAACGCCATCACGAGCTCGACGGTGTCGAGCGAATCCGCGCCCAGGTCGTCCACGAACGACGCATCGGGCGTCACTTCTTCTTCGTCGACTCCGAGCTGCTCCACGATGATGCTCTTCACCTTGTCTGCTACGGCCATTCAATCCTCCAAACCAAAGCCGAACGTCCAGTGCCCAAAGCCTAAAGCCCAAGCCTACATGTACATGCCGCCGTTAACCGCAAGAACCTGCCCTGTAATATACGCTGCCTCATCCGACGCGAGGAAGCACACCGCGGCGGCGACGTCGTCTGGCGTTCCCAGCCGTCTGAGCGGGATCTTCGATGCCCACTGGTCCCGCGCGTTCTCCGTAATCAACCGCGTCATGTCCGTTTCGATCAGCCCCGGAGCGACGACGTTGACGGTGACGTTGCGCGAGGCCACCTCCTGCGCCACCGCCTTGGCGAAGCCGATGAGGCCCGCCTTCGATGCGGCGTAATTCGCCTGGCCGGCGTTGCCCGCCTGCCCGACCACCGAGCCGATGCAGATCACGCGTCCGCTTCGCTGCCGGATCATCGGTTTCAGCACGGCCTGCGTCAGCGTGAAGGCGGACGACAGGTTGGTGGCGAGGACCGCATCCCATTCGTCGCGCTTCATCCGCAGCAGCAGTTGGTCGTGCGCGATGCCGGCGTTGTTGACGAGCACGTCGATGCGGCCGTGGCGCTCGAGGGCGCCCGCGACGAACGCTTCCCCCGACGCCGAGTCGCTCACGTCCACCGACGCAGCCTCCGCCTTCCCGCCCGCCGCCGCGATCTCCTCGACCGTACGCGCCGCGTTGTCGCCCCGCGCGGCCGCGACGACGATCGCGCCGCGCGAAGCGAGTTTCAGCGCGATTGCACGGCCGATTCCGCGCGATGCGCCGGTGACCAGCGCGACCCGACCCTTCAGGTCGATCATAGCTTCAACCCCGCCAGCGCCGCCGCCAGGCCCGCCTCGTCTTCGATGCTGAATGCGGCGACGTTCCTGTCGATCTTCCTGATCAGACCCGCAAGCACCGCGCCCGGTCCCATCTCCACGAACGTCGTCGCGCCGTCGGCGATGAGTCGGCGGACGACGTCTTCCCAGCGGACGGGCGACGATACCTGGCGGACGAGCGCCTCGATCGCGTCGGCGGCGGTCCGCTTCGGCAGCGCGTCGACGTTGGCGACGACGGGAATCGCGGGATCGTGCGCCGCGAGCGCCCGCAGCTCCGGCGCGAGCCGATCCTCGGCCGGCTTCATCAGGGGACAATGGAAAGGGGCGCTGACGGCGAGAGGGATCGCCCGCTTCGCGCCGAGCGCCTTCGCGCGCTCGCCCGCGCGGGCCACCGCTGCCGTGTGGCCGGCAATCACAATCTGTCCCGGAGCATTCAGATTCGCCGGTGTGACGATCTGGCCGTCGGCCGCCTCGACGCATGCCCTGGCGACGCCGTCGGCGTCGAGACCGAGAATGGCCGCCATCGCGCCTTCGCCGACCGGCACCGCCTCCTGCATATACCGCCCTCGGCGTCTGACCGTGCGCAGCGCATCCGCGAAGGATAGCGTACCGGCCGCGACGTGCGCCGAATACTCGCCGAGGCTGTGGCCCGCGGCGAACGCGGGGCGCACGCCGCGCGATGCAGCCAGCCGCGCGACCGCCGTGCTCATGGTGAGAATTGCCGGCTGCGTGTTCTCGGTGAGCATCAGGCGATCGTCGGGTCCTTCGAAGCAGAGCGTGCTGAGCGCCTCGCCGAGCGCCGCATCCGCTTCGGCGAAGGTGTCGCGGCAGACGGAAAACGCCGCGGCAAGCGAGCGGCCCATGCCCACTTTCTGGGCGCCCTGTCCGGGAAAGACGAAGGCAATCATCGTGAATCGGGGTGTGTGGGGTGCGTGGGGTGCGCGGGGTGCGTGGGGTGCGAGAGGTGCGAGAGGTGCGTCACGCCGTCGCGGACGCGCGGGAGCAGGTTTTCGTTCACCGCCCGCACGGCCATTGTGACGGCATTTGCCACGGCCTTTGAAGAAGACCGGCCGTGGCCGACGATGCAGAGGCCGTTGAGGCCGAGGAGCGGGGCGCCGCCGAACTCGGAATAGTCGACGCGGCGGCGGAAGCGGCGGAAGGCCTGCCGCGACAGAACGTAGCCCACACGGCCGCCGAACGTCCGCGCAAGCTCGTCATGGAGGAGCGACTCAATCGTCTCGACCAGTCCTTCACTCACCTTCAGTGTGATGTTCCCGGTGAAGCCGTCGCAGACGATCACGTCCGCGACGCCGCCATAGACATCGCGGCCTTCGACGTTGCCGATGAAATTGACCGGCGCGTCCCGAAGGAGCTGGTGTGCTTCACGGGTGAGATCGTTGCCCTTGTTCTCTTCCTCCCCGACCGACAGCAGGCCGACGCGCGGGGCATCGAGGCCGAGGGCCACCCGGGCGTACGCGGCGCCCATGACGGCAAACCGGACCAGATGGGGAGGACGGCAGCCGACGGTGGCGCCGGCGTCGAGCAGGACGGCAGGCGTGCGGCGCGTGGGAATGATCGTGGCGAGGGCCGGACGATCGACGCCCGGCAGCATGCCGAACGCCGCGTGCGCGGCCATGACGGACGCGCCCGTGTGGCCGGCGCTGAACACCGCGTCGGCTCTGCCATCGCGCACGGCTTCGGCGGCAACCCTGATCGAGGCGCGAGGCTTGCGGCGCAGCGCGAGGGCCGCGTTCTCGGACATCTCGACGCGGTCCGGCGCGTCCGCGATCTGCACGTCGAGACGCCGGAGGCCGCCGGCGGCGGGATGACGCCTCAACTCGGTGCCGATCGCCGCGGCGTCGCCCACGAGCAGGAGCCCGATCTGGAGGCGCCGCGCGGCGGCGAGCGCGCCATCCACGATGATGGACGGCCCTGCATCGCCGCCCATGGCGTCGATAGCTATGCGCAATCGCTACTCTTCGACCGCCTTCACTTGACGACCGGCGTAATAGCCGCAGCTCGGGCAGACCTGATGAGGCAGCTTGGCTTCGTGGCACTGCGGGCACTCGCTGCGGCCGATCGGCTTCAGCGCGTCGTGCGTGCGGCGCTTCGCGGTGCGCGTCTTCGAGTGCCGGCGTTTGGGATTCGGCATGACTAGTGACTCTCCTTGTTCCGTTCGAGCAGCCCCTGAAGCGCCGCCAGCCGCGGATCCTTCCACGCCGGCGCGCAATCGCAGGCCGCTTTGTTCAGATTCGTGCCGCACTGCGGGCACAGCCCGCGGCAGCCCTCGCTGCACAGCGGCTTCATCGGCAGCGCCAGCACGAACTGCTCGTGCATCAGTTCGCCCAGGTCGAGCGTTTCGTCCTTGTAGAACGCCGTCGCGAGATCGTCTTCCTCGACCGCCCGCTCGCCTTCACCGGTGTTGGCCGCCACCGGCACGTAGCGCAGCTCGAAGACGCTGTCGACCGGAATCTCGAACGTTTCGAGACATCGTCCGCATTCGAGCTGCAGCCGCGTGTGCAGGGATCCCGTGACCCGATAGGCGTCACGGTCCTTGTGAACGTCCATCACCAGATGCACCGGCGCGACGACCGTGTATTCCTCGTCCTGCGCGACCGACGCCTCGAACTCTCCAGGCTGGTAGGTCCGGTCGAGGTGCTCGTCCCTGAGGGACTCGCGCCCACCGTGCCGTCCGATCTGCCTCAAGTCAAGCTGCATCTTCACGGGTCGCCCCTCCGGATTGGCAGGAACCCCGGATTATACCTTGAAAATCGGAGGTTGGAGGTTGGAGACCGGGGTTGGAGGTTGGAGACCGGGGGTTGGAGGTTGGAGACCGGGGGTTGGAGGTTGGAGACCGGGGGTCGGAGGTTGGAGGCCGGGAGTCGGGGGTCGGGGTCGCGAGTCGCGGCATGATATCTGGAAGGTATCCGTGGCTTCCGCCTTTAGGCGGAAGTACTTCCTGTAGGCCGAAGCACTTCTAGGTGGCCCTCAGCGGCTTCAGGTGCTTGACGCCGGCGCGGACCTTGTCGACGCTCCTCCAGTACTCCTTGAGGGCGACTTTTCCTTCGAGCGTCATCTTCGCGTACGTGACGGGCGTCTTGCCTTCGAACCGCTTCTCGATTTGCACGAGGCCCGCCTGTTCGAGTTTCGACAGGTGGCTCGAGAGGTTGCCCTTCGTCAGGCCTGTCACGTTCAGCAGAAACAGGAAGTCCGCCTTGTCGCACGCGGAGAGCGCGACGAGAATCGCGAGCCGCGCAGGCTCGTGGACGAGCCGGTTCAGCGACTGGAGATACTCAAATGGCGTCGGCATGTGTGCCCTCGTGTCTTGAAGCAATCCAGAAATCGACGAGTCCATCGAGCATCACGGATCCTGCGGTCGCGAAAATGAGTATCGCGAAGGCACGCGCCGGCTGCACACGAGGGATGTAGAAGAGCACGGCGGCGGAAGCCACTATCCCGATCAGGCAATGCGAACGAGAGGGCCAGTCCCGAACGGCCACCCAGACGCTCGCGCCGCCAATTGCGAATGCGAGCACTGCAGGCGAGGCCGGCGAGACCGCACTTTCGATCGCCGCCGCGAGTGCAATCAGAAACATGACCGTCAGCGAATCCAGTCGAAAGTCCACGGTTGGCCCGCGCGTTGGTTCGACCACTCGCTTGCCGAAGTCCCGTACGGCCCGCCAGAGCTGAGGAATCGCCGGCAGGGCGTACGCCAGCATCTGCGCGATGATCAACCCCAGAACCAAAGCGTCGGGAAGGCTCCGATCGGTAAAGCCCGCGAGGCTTATCGCTGCCGCGAGACAGAAGACACCCCCTATCCAGGCCCTCGTCAGGCCGTAGTTGGGATAGAACCGTTTGATGCGAGGCTTGGAAGCCGCATCCGGCATAGTTCGACGGAAGGACGAGGCGAGGGACCAATGATCCAACAGGCCGCTGGCGATGAGTCCCAATCCGATGGTCGTGTACGCCAGCAGGTACGCTGCCGATCGCGCCGGATCAGTTCCCCACTGATCCGCCACGGCCGGCACGGACGCGGTGATCGCCGCCGCGATGAGACCCGCGGCGACTGCCACAAGATGGTGAGTCCGCCACCGCCAGTCTCTCACCACGATGTACGTTGAATACGTGGCGACAGCGATGGCCGCAAAACTGGGCCCGCCTCTGCCTGACTCGATCTGAAGCAGATCCAACATACCGCCGGCGAGTACGGCGAAGATCGGCATGCCGCCGAGGACCTTCTGATACCAGGTGGCGACCGGATCTCCAAACGTTCGGCGATAGATCCTGTGCAGGTAGGCCATCAGCGGCCCGATAAACATGACCGCAAACATGAAGGCTTGAACCGCATCAAAGGCGCGGCCCGGTTTGTCCGGACGGCGGACCGCGTGCAGCAGAAGCGAGCCGAAGATCAGTCCTGCTCCGAGCGCAGCAGGGATCAGGCCTTGCAATTCGAGGAAACGCTGCGTCACGAAGGCGATGCGCCGAATATCGCTCGTCGACGGGATCTGTTCACTCATTGCGCAAACTAGTCCGCACTGCAAACCATAGCACAAGTTCTCTTCCGCCTGAAGGCGGAAGCCACGGGATTGGGGATTCAGGAGGCGGGATTCGGGATCAGCAATAAGAGCGATCAGGGATTCATCGACACCCACGGCTTCGGAATGAAGAGCTGCTCGTACAGATTGACGGCGTACCGGTCCGTCATGCCCGCCAGGAAGTCCTTGGCCGCGACGTCGAGCCCTTCCGCATCAATCGTGCGTCGATCGAGAAACTCGTTCGGCTGCTCGCGCACCTTCTCCCACAGGCCGCCGAGAATCCCGCCCGCCTTCCTGAATTCCGCGGTTGCCGCGTCGTTCTCATACACGGCGTCGAACAGAAAGCTGCGAAGGCCGATCGTCGCGTCAAGCACCGCGTCGCTCATCCGCACTTCCGACAGGTTGCCTTCCATCGTCCGGAGAACGACATCGCTGACCATCGTGCCGATGCGCTGGGAGGACGTCCTGCCGAGCACGTCGGTCCGGTCTCGCGGCAGATCCTCGGTCCGCAGCAGCCCGGCGCGCACCGCATCGTCGATATCGTGATTCACGTAGGCGATGATGTCGGCGACGCGCGCGATCTGCCCTTCGATCGTGCTCGCGCGATGGGCGGGATCGGCGCCCACCGGCACGCCGTGCTTCCCCTTGGAATGCCGGGCGATGCCGTCGCGGACCTCCCACGTCAGGTTGAGTCCCTGGCCGTCGTTCTCGAGCACATCGACGATCCGGAGGCTTTGCTCGAAGTGCTCGAAGCCGCCGGGGACCAGCGACTGCAGGACGCGCTCGCCGGCGTGGCCGAACGGTGTATGTCCGAGGTCGTGCCCCAGGGCGATGGCCTCGGTCAGCTCCTCGTTGAGCTGGAGGACCTTCGCGATGCTGCGCGCGATCTGCGAGACCTCGAGCGTGTGGGTGAGCCTGGTCCGATAGTGGTCCCCCTCGGGCGCGAAGAAGACCTGCGTCTTGTGCTTCAGACGGCGAAACGCCTTGCTGTGTATCACCCGGTCCCGATCACGCTGGAAGGCCGGCCGGATGGGATCCTCGGCTTCGGGCCGCAGCCGCCCGCGCGTGGCATCGCTCTTCGCGGCCTGCGGCGCGAGGATCTCGTGCTCCCGTTTCTCGAGCCGTTCGCGGATCGAGTGCGCGCCGACCTGCGCGCGCGGCCCTTCTGCCTCCGCTGCCATCACCTCAGGATATCGCGAAGGAAGCTCGCGCCGTTGGCGAGCGGCCCCACGCCGAAGATTTCGGCGATCGTCTGTCCGAGGTCGGCGAACGTCGAGCGCGTCCCGACATCCACGCCGGGTCGAATCGCCTTCCCGACCAGGAAAACCGGCACGTACTCCCGAGCGTGGTCGGTGCTCGGCGTGGTCGGGTCGTTGCCGTGATCGGCCGTCACGATTAGCAGGTCGCGGTCGCGCAGGCGCGGCAGCAGTCGGGCGAGACGCGCGTCGAACCGCTCCAGATTCGCGGCGTAGCCGGCGGGATCGTTCCGATGGCCGTACTGCGTGTCGAAATCCACCAGGTTCGTGAAGACCAGGCCCGGCCCTGCCGTCGCCACCATCGCCTTCTCGATCTCGTCCACGCCTTCCTCATCGCTTGTCGTATGGGCGGCGCTCGTGATCCCGCGTCCGGCAAAGAGGTCCTGGATCTTGCCGATCGCGTGCACGGGCCTGCCCGCGGCGGTCAGCGCGTCGAGCAGCGTCGTACCCGTCGGCGGCAGCGCGTAATCGCGGCGATTGGCGGTCCGCCTGAACGCGCCAGGACTTCCGACGAACGGCCGCGCGATCACCCGGCCGACGTTCATTCCCCTGCCGACGAGCTCGTACGCAATCTCGCAGATGCGGTACAGCTCCGGGACGGGAATCACCTCTTCGTGCGCCGCGATCTGGAACACGCTGTCGGCGGACGTATAGACGATCGGGCGGCCGGTGCGCACGTGCTCCGGTCCGAGTTCGTCGATGATCGCCGTTCCGGACGCCGCCTTGTTGCCGAGCGTATGCCGCCCGATCCGGCGCTCGAACTCCGCGATCGCGTCGCCCGGAAATCCGTTCGGGAACGTCGGGAACGCGCGGGCGAGGATGACGCCGGTCATCTCCCAATGTCCGGTGACCGAATCCTTGCCTGCCGATCGCTCGGCCATCCGCCCGTACGCGCCGAGCGGCGATTCGATCGGAGGCATGCCGGCGATGCTGGCGACACGGGGAAGGCCGAGCGATCGCAGCGTCGGCAGCTTCAGTGGGACGCGGCGCGAGATGTTGCCGAGCGTGTCGCTCCCGCGATCGCCATACGCGCCGGCGTCGGGCAGCTCGCCGACCCCCACGCTGTCGAGCACCGTCAGGAAAACGCGATCGGGAACGGACGTCATAGAAGGCGGGCGACGGCGTCCTGCGTGTCCGCGCGGTCACCCGCCGCGTCAATCCAGCGTAGGTTAGGCTCTTTGCGGAACCAGATCAACTGACGGCGCGCATACTTGCGGTTCTCTCGCACGATCAGCGCGCGGGTCTCCGGTTCGCTGCGGACGCCATGGAGGTGTTCGAGCGCCTGCCGGTACACGAGGCCGGTGAATGGCAGCGCGGTTTCCGGGACGCCGCGCC
>Ga0310810_10003594_pt1 | contig 16942 bp, 15 predicted proteins | sample NCmetagenome_FD_207641 | JGI IMG/M metagenome (GOLD analysis project Ga0310810, IMG submission 207641) | Soil microbial communities from experimental microcosm in Duke University, North Carolina, United States - NC | ecosystem: Engineered > Artificial ecosystem > Soil microcosm > Unclassified ... | reverse complement strand
CCGCCTCGCAGACGGCGACACGCGCGTGATCCCGATGCGTGGCGATCCACGAACCGGCTTCGACCAGAAAGAGATCGTCCGGGTTGTCTCCGCTGCGGCCGATGGACGCATGACGACGCGACTGCTCGATCAGTACGACCGCTACTATCTGGATCGCACGCGGCGTCTGCCGCTGCCTGTCATCCTTGCTGAAGCGACGACCGGTCAGCAGACCCGCTACTACATCGACCCGAGAACCGCTCGCATCGTCCAGACCTACAACTCGAGCAACTGGGTGAACCGCTGGTTATACAACGGGCTGCACTCGCTGAATTTCCCGTGGCTCTACAACTACCGTCCGCTCTGGGACATCGTCGTGATCACGTTGATGCTCGGTGGCACGGCCCTCTGCGTGACGTCACTCATCCTTGCGTGGAGAGTACTGGGCCGCAAGCTCGCTCGAGTCCTCAATGTGAAGAGCACGCGCGAGCCGACGTTGTCCGAAGATCTCGCCTGAGTGCCGCTCTCAGCTCTCGCCTGCAGCGTGCGCGGATGCGGCCTGCGCCTGACGCCCCACCAACGCGCGCTCGTCTGCTCGGCGGGTCACTTGTTCGACATCGCGCGCAGCGGCTACGTCAATCTGTTGCAGCCGCAGGATCGCCGATCGCTGTCTGCGGGCGACTCGAAAGAGGCCGTTGACGCGCGCGCGGCGCTCGAACAGGCGGGCGTCGGTCGCGCCATCGTCGATGCAGTGATCCAGAAGACAGTCGCGCTCGCGCTGCCCGTCGATGCCATCGTCGTGGACCTCGGCTCGGGAACCGGTGAGATGCTGGGTCGCCTGGCGAGCACACACGCACTCTTCGGGGTTGGGATCGACTTGTCTGTGGCGGCAGTCGAGCACGCCGCGCGCCGTTTTCCCTCGGCCACCTGGTGCGTCGCCAATGCCGATCGACGGCTGCCGTTACCTGACGGCAGCATCGACGTCGTGCTCTCGATCCACGGGCGCCGGAATCCTGCGGAATGCTCGCGTGTGCTCAAACCGAATGGCGCGTTGATCGTCGTGCTGCCCGCGCCTGACGATCTGATCGAACTCCGCACGCTGGTGCAGGGCGACGCCGTGGAGCGCACGCGCGTCGATGGGATGCTGGCCGAGCATCAACCGTTCTTCACAGTGGTCGAACGGACGGACATCCGGGAAACAGTCGAACTCGATCGCCCGGCGTTGCTCGATCTGCTGCGCGGCACCTACCGCGGCGCGCGCGTCTCGAACGCCACGCGCGTCGAGGCGCTCGAGAGGTTACCCGTGACATTCAGCTCACACCTCGTCATGTTCCGGCGGATGTGAATGCGTTTGTTCATTCTCGTGCGCCTCGCCGTTATAGGTCGTAACCGATGGAGGGTAGTTCAACTGACAGGAACTCCCAACTTCCAGTCCCCAACTCCAAACGCAAAAAACGGCGGGCCTGAAGGCCCGCCGCTACAACCGCCACCGCCTACTGCCTACTACCTACTACAAAGCGTCCATTAAGAGTGTCGCAGCGCGAGGAAGATATCTGCGTTCTCGCGTGTGACGAGCAGCAGCGCCGGCCGCTCGCGCGACGCCGCCAGAGCCGACTTCAGCTCGCTCGGCGTCTTCACCGCTTCCCCGTTGACCTGGCTGATCACGTCTCCAGGCTGCAGTCCGGCAGCCGCCGCCGCGCCGTCCGGGTTGACGTCGCGAACGACGACGCCTTCCTTGCGCGACAGGCCGAGCTCACGTGCGACCTGCGGCGTCAGTGACTCCACCGCCATACCCGTCGGTCCGAATTCTGGACCATCCGAGTTGTGCTCATCGCGCGCTGCCTGCTGCTTCGACGGCTCGAGCGTGGCCAGCGTCGCGTGGATGTCCTCCGTCTTTCCGTTACGGATGATCTGGAGGTCGACGGTCGATCCCGGCTTCGTTCCGGCGATCCGATTGCGAAGCGCGTTGCTATCGGCAACCTTCTCACCGTTGAGCGCCGTGATCACATCGCCCTGCTTCAGTCCCGCACGAGCGGCCGCACCGCCGGGCTCCACCGAGTTCACGAGCGCACCGTTCGTGCTCGGCAGCTTCAGGCTCGCCGCCAGATCGGGCGACACGCTCTGAATCGAGACGCCGAGCTTGCCACGCTGCACGCGGCCGTCCGTCTTCAACTGGCTCATGACCTCACGAGCCATGTTGGATGGAATCGCGAAGCCGAGTCCGATGTTGCCGCCGGTCGGCGTGAGGATCTGCGAGTTGATGCCCACGAGCTCGCCGTTGATGTTGACCAGCGCGCCACCCGAGTTGCCCTGGTTGATGGGCGCGTCGGTCTGGAGGAAGTCCTCGTAGCTGCCATCACCAACGCCCGTCGCACGACCCTTCGCGCTGACGATGCCCATCGTGACGGTCTGGCCCACGCCCAGCGGGTTGCCAACCGCGAGCACGACGTCACCGACGCGCACCTTGTTCGAGTCGCCGATTGCGATCGTCGGCAGATTCGATGCCTCGATCTTCAGCACCGCGAGGTCACTGGCCGGATCGGCGCCGATGACCTTCGCGTCGAACACGCGCTTGTCAGGAAGCTCGACGCGCACCTCGTCGGCACCGTCGATCACGTGGTTGTTCGTCAGGATGTAGCCATCAGTCGTGGTGATGACGCCCGATCCCAGCCCTGACTGCCGCGGAACACGCTGCTGGCGCGGAAGCTGGAACTGCCTGCCGAAAAAGCGAAACAGGTCGTCGTCATCGCCAGGAAACTGCGTCGGGACCACCGACGCTTTCTTCTCGACGCGAACGGTGACGACTGCCGGTGCGACGGCGTCAACCACCGGCGCATACGACGTCGTGGTGTCGGACCCTTTGAGATGCGGTGTGTCAGACGTGCGGACGACTGACTGCGCGGCCGATACGACGGCGCCCGGCGACTGCGCCAACCCGATGTTGTAGCCCGCGATGGCAACCAGCGCGACAAGCACCGCGCCGATACCGGCGCGAGTCAGGGCGGGTCGCCGAGGAAAGTTGAACATGGCTCGTGACTCCTTTGCTCGAAAACTGCTCACATCGAGTAGGACGAACCAGAAGCTTTCCAGGTCGTGTCACGAACATTACATGCGTGTAATAGAAGCCGTTTGATTGACACGGTCCGGCTAAAGCCGGACGCGACGTGCGTTGTGCCCGCCTTCACGCGTCGTAGTGTCCGCCTTTAGGCGGACCTTACAGGTAGTTTGACGATGAAGGTGGACCCGCGGCCGGGCTCTGCCTCCACTTCGACTGTGCCGCCGTGTGCGACCACGATGGCGCGAACGAGGCTCAGGCCGAGGCCCAGGCCGCGCTCCGCGCGACTCTGGTCGCCGCGGTACAGGCGATCCCAGATGTGAGGCAAGTCGTGTGACGCAACGCCGATGCCGGTATCGGCGACGTCGAGGCGAACAACAGAGTTCTCACGGCGCGCACTCACGGTCACGCGCCCGCCTGACGGCGTGTATTTGAGCGCGTTATCCACGAGATTGGCGAGGACCTGACGCAGACGCCGTGAATCGGCCGGCACGGTGAGCCCGGGTTCGACGCTCGTTGACATCGCGATGTGCTTGTCCTCGGCGACGTTTTCATACAACTCGACGACGTCCCCGACGATCGACGCCACGGGCACGTCACCGATCTCCAACCGCATCGTGCCGGTCTCGGCCTCGGAGATGTCCATCAAGGTTTCGAGCATCGCAAGAATCCGCTCTGATTCCTCGAGGCAGGTGACGAGCGCCTCACGCTGCGCCTGCACATCGTCGGACTGCAGCGCTCGTTCAGCGACGCCACGCAGGCGCGTCATCGGCGTGCGGAGGTCGTGGGCGACATTGTCGAGGGCGTGCTCCATGCCGCGAATCAGCGTCGTGATCCGATCGAGCATCTCGTTGAAGAGCGCACTGAGCTCGTCGATGGCGTCACGCTCGGCGCGCACCGGTACGCGCTCGTTGATGCGGCCGGTGCGAATGATGCCGCGTACGGCGCTGATCAACCGGCGGATCGGCTGTAGCGTCGAGCGCGTGACAACCGCGCCGCCAGCCAGGCCCACCGCGACGATGACGAGCGCGACGATCGTCAGCACGTAGCGAAAGCGCGCCAGGAGCGCCTCGCGGATCTCGGTGCTCTTGCCGACCTGAAGGAGTGTGCCGTCGGCAAGCCGTGCCGAAGCGACTTCGAGCCGCGCGGACCCGGTTTGAGACAGGACCTGCTCGAGCCCACTGAGTCCACGCAGGCGGCTCACGTCGAAGTCGCTGAACGCGTTCGGCGCGCTGAGGAACAACGTCTGGGACTGGCCACGCACGACGCGGACGAACAGCCGTTCCTGCCGGCCCGATCGCTGTTCGATATCGACGGCCTCGGCAAGCGAGCCGAGTCCACCCTCGGCGTATCGCTGCGAATACTCGCGCAGGGTGGAGATCACGAGTTGCTGATCGCGCTCCTCGAGCGATGCCGCCAGCAGTCGGTACGTCAGCAGCACGATCGCCAGCGACGTCATGACGAACACCACTGCGTACCACGACGCGAGGCGGAGGCCGAGCCGCCCGCTCGGTTCAACGTCGGCCGCGCTCTGTGGCGTCTCCTCCATCAGCCCGCCTTGAGGACGTACCCGACGCCGCGAACGGTCTGGAGCAGCTTGGGCTCGAAGTCGCGATCGATCTTCTCGCGCAGGCGGGAGACCAGCACGTCGACGACGTTCGTGCCGGGATCGAAGTTGTAGCCCCACACGTGCGACAGGATCATCGTCTTGGTCAGGACGCGCCCCTGATTGCGCAACAGATAGTCCAGCAACTCGTATTCACGAGGGCGCAGGTCGATCGGCTTCCCCGCCCGTTCCGCCTGGCGGGTGAGGAGGTCGAGCGACAGATCGCCCAGCGAGAGGCGTGTGGGTTCGGTCTGCCCCGTCGATCGCCTGATGAGCGCCTGGAGACGCGCCAGCAGTTCGGCAAACGCGAACGGCTTGGTCAGGTAATCGTCGCCACCAGCCTGGAGACCCTTGACCCGATCGTCCACAGTTCGGCGTGCACTGAGGATCAGCACGGGCGTGCGAATACCACGTGCCCGGATGCGGTCGATCAACGTCAAGCCGTCGAGACGCGGCAGCATGACATCGACAATCGCCGCGTCGTAGCTGCCTTTCATCGCCAGTTCCACTCCGCGCTCGCCGTCAGTCGCCACATCGACGACGTGACCCGCTTCCGCCAGCCCTTTGCTGACGAAGTCGGCGATCGTCGCGTCGTCTTCGACCATGAGCACTCGCACAATACAGCGAGTGTACGGCACACTCCCGATGCGTGAGTACGTTCCTCGATCGACCCCAGACACTTTTTGCTCGACGTGCCCTCTTCCAGGTCCATTTGTGGCTCGGCGTGCTGACCGGCCTCTACATCTTCGTCGTGTGCGCAACCGGCGCCATGCTGGTGTTCAGGATCGACATCCAGCGCGCGATGCATCCCGCGCTCTTCACACCGCGCACGTCCGGCTCGCTTGCCGACCCGGTCGCCGTGATGGAGAGCATTCAGAAGGCCTATCCAGACTCACGAGTATCTGGAATCGAAGCACCTACGACGACACGTCCGACCTACCTCGCGTATGCGGCCAGAGGCGACCGCTTCGCCACGTTACTCCTCGACCCGGTGAGCGCCGAACTGCTGGGTGAAGTGCCGGAGCGGTCATTCGTTCGAACGCTGCAGGATGTGCATTTCGATCTGCTCGGCGGCCGCAGGGGTCGCCTCGTCAATGGCATGGGCGCAATCGTGCTGTTCGGGATGTGCGTGACGGGTCTCGTGATCTGGTGGCCGGGACGGAATCACTGGACGCGCAGCCTGATGGTGGATTTCAGCAGGCAGTGGAGGCGAGTGAACTGGGACCTGCACAGCGCGGTCGGCATATGGACTGTCGCGCTCATCGCCATGTGGGCCGCCACTGGCGCCAACCTTGTCTTCCCGGGCCCGTTTCGCCTGGCCGTCAACCGTATCTCCCCACTGACGCAGTTCGCGACACCACGATCGACGCCAGACCGGGTCGTGGTATCGCGCCCCTCATGGCGTGCGCTCGTCGACGAGGCTCGACGTCGAGTACCAGGCCAGCACGTTGCGCGGGTCGTGCTGCCCTCGTCGGACACATCACCGTTTCTCGTGATGTTCTCGCGCGTTCAGCCCACACCGGGCAATCCCGAACTGACGGCGGTCTATCTCGATCAATTCACGGGTGACGCGGTCACGGTACCGCCTCCGGCCCGACCGTCTGCCGGGGACGTCGTAATGGCGTGGCTCACGCCGCTGCACGTCGGCAGCTTCGGCGGCAACGGCGTCAAAGTGGCGTGGTTGCTGCTGGGAATGGCACCGCCGGTGCTCTTCCTCACCGGCTTCATCATGTGGTGGACACGCGTGGTGCGCGTGCGTTGGCTTCGGGCGTCACGGCCTGCGGCCGAAACCGCACAACCGTGACGCTGTCTTGGTCCTTCGTTCTTGGTCCTGGGTTCTTCGTCCGGCACGGACCAGGAACCATTGACCAAGGACCAAGGACTACTTCGTATCCGCCGGTACCGGAGGGATGACCTCGTTCGGATACCAGTACTGCTTGTGGCAGTTCTCGCAGGCCTCTTCGATCTTCTCGCCCAGCTCGAAGACCTTGTTGCCATCCTTCGCATCGATCGCGGCAATCACGTCGATCGCGGCGTCGTGAAGGTGCGTCGCGCGTTCCTGCCACGCCGCGCGATCCTTCGCGATGAGGACATCCATCTCCTCGGGTTCGAGCTCGACACCCGGCGTCTCCGACTTTTCGCCCGGCTGCGCGACTCGCCGGCCCGGCATCTTGAGCAGGTTGGCGGCCTCCGCGAGCGCGATCGCGCCGTGACGAACCTTCTTCCACTCTTCGTCGCTCTTGGGCATCGTCTCGACGAGCCCCTTGTCATCCACGATCGTCGTGACCGACAGCCACACGATGTCGGCTGAGGGATCCACGAGTGACAGCATCAGGTCCTTGATGGTCGCCGTCGGCAGATAGGTCGGCTCCGCCGGTGCAGGCGGGGCTGCCGGTGCCGAGCTCTGGCTCTGGCACGCACCGATCAGCGCCAGACAGAAGACGAGCATTGAAAGACCGATCGAAATCCGGACGGTTCGCATCAGGCACTCCTGCGCAGCACGGGGTTCAGTTGAACTTGAACCGAATCGTGCTGTTCACGTTTATCGGCTGTCCCGGAAACGCATTGTTGCCGAAATGTCCCGGGAGGAAGTAGTCCGTCTTATTGAACAGGTTTTCGGCGTTCAACGTCCACTCCCAGCGGTCGGTGCGATACCCGATGGCACCAGAGAAGATCGTGTAGGCGTCCAGATTGGCGGTGTTGCTGTCGTTGACGAATTGTTCGCCGACGTAGCGGGCGCCAAACGCTGCGTTGAAGCCGCGCGTGAAGTCCTTGCGCACCCACAGATTCAGCAGGTTCCGCGGAACGAATATCGGGCGCAGGCCGCTGAGCTCCTCGGCATCGTCGTAGCGGGGGGTCGCGAAGCCGTAGTTGAAGATCAGATAGGTCCCCGCGCCGAGATCAGTATTGATGTCCACGTCCAGCCCCTTCGACGTCTGCTCGCCGACCTGACGGAACGTCGTCACCGATTCCTGCACCGTGACGTTGTTGCGAGAGATGTGATAGACCGCGACGCTCGTGTCCACGCGTCCGTTCCACCCCTGCCAGCGATGGCCGACTTCGTAGTTGCGCGCGGTGCTGGGATCGAGATTGGACCCGTCCGGTGGCACCGTGTTGACCGGCGTGAACGAGCTCGACGTCGCAAAGTAGATCTGCTGGTCGTAGCGCGGCGCAAACACGAGACCGGCGCGATACGAGAACGCCGTCTGGTCGCGATCGATTGGAGTGAACGGGTTGCCGCCGACGCGATCGACGTTGCGCGAGTAGTTGTCGACGCGGCCTGCGAGGTTGACCTTCACCTTCGGCGCGAGGTCGATCTGATCCTGGCCGTAGACGGAATGGATGTCGTCGTTCACGAACGTCGTTCGCTCGATGGTCTCGATGTCGAGCGGCGTCTGCGTTTCTGCCATCGTCGAGATGTTCATGGGCGCAATCGTCAGCCACCAGTAGCCGCACAGGCACTCAGGATCGTCACCGGCGGTGACCTCGGTGCGGTACTTATCGCGCTGATACTCGTACCCGAACAGCAGGTTGTGGCCGCCGAGACGTCCGACCAGTTCTGACTGGTTCTGGATCGGCCGGCGGATGTGATGGAAGTCGAGCGGCTCGCGGAAGACCTCGTTGGCGTCCGGATCGCCGTAGACGCCTTCCGTCACGAAGTACTTGTCGCTCGTGCGCTGAATCATCAACGAGTTGCGAAATTCCCACTTCGGCGACAGGTTGCCGTTGAACAGGACCTGCGTCTGTGAATCCTCGACGAGGACGCGATCCTGCGGCAGGCTGAACCGCAGCTCCGGCTTGAAGCTCGGAAGGTTGATGATGTTGAGCGGCACGCCGCCGTCACCATCGAAACGATCGCGCACGAACGTCTGATGAACGGTGAGCCGCGTGGTGCTGTTCATCAGCCACGTCAAGGCCGGAGACATGTTGAACCTGTCAGCACCTGCATCACGCCAGCCATCGCTGTGCTCGAGGCTCGAATCCAGTCGGTAGAGAAACTTCTCGCTGCCGCCAACGGCGCCCGTCGCTCCACCGGCGATCTGATGAGTGTTGAACCGTCCCCCGCGGTAGCTGAAGTCGTACGCGCGCACCGCCTGTGGCTTCTTTCTGACGATGTTGATCGTGCCGCCGACGGCACCGCGACCGTAGAGCACCGAACTCGGTCCCTTCAGCACTTCGACGCTCTGAATGTTGTTCGTCTGCGTCGCATAGCGATTTCCGCCCATGCGCATGCCGTCGAGCAGAACGACGTTGAACGAGTCGCGATCGGGATCGCTGAATCCGCGGATGGTGTACTGCTCGTAGGCTCCATACCAGCGAACAGCCTGGACACCTGATGCGTTCTGCAGCGCCTCGCCGACGGTGTTGAAGCCCTGCTGCCGAATGAGTTCCTGTGGAATCGAGCTCACCTGCGCCGGCACTTCGTCGTTGGCCACGGGCAACCGGGTGGCGGTGGCTTTCCCGGCTGACGCGGTCACCGTTAACGTCGTCGACACGCGCCCAACCGACAGGACGACGTCGACGGCTGGCGTGTCACTCGTCAGCGTGACCGTGCGAGAAACTGTCTCGAACCCGCGCATCGAGAACGTCAACTCGTAACTGCCCGCCATCAGCCCCGGAAAACGATAACTGCCGCCCTCGTCGGTGGTCGCAGTCCCAACCTGGCTGCCGCCCGAGCTCACAACCACAGTCGCGCCCGGAATGACCCCGGCGTTGTCGCGAACCGTACCGGATAAAGAAAGCTGCTGTGCCGCGCTCTCGGCGACAAACGCGAACAGAATGATGACTGGCAATACGCACCTGGCACAAAGCAGTGCCCTCATTCCCTACACCTCCATTGAAAAACAAAGGCCTCGACTGTATAGGGAGGCACCTCGGCCGATACCTGAAGATTTTCTGAATTCTTGAGTCGCGATCTCCTGACAAACAGTTCAGGAACAATTCAGGTGCGTTCGGCTTTCGTGAATGAACTTTAACGAAGTCTTCAGGCGCGTATCCCCGCGTTTTGGATACGCTCCGGAAGATGAGACACCTCCTGTTCATCACGCTGGCGGTGATCACCGCCGGGGTTTCCTTCAACATCGACACGGTTCACGCCCGTGCCGTGGGTTCCACCGGAACGATCGTCGGGCACGTCACACTCACCGGACCGTCGCCCGGCAATCCACTCATCCGCATGGGAGTGGACCCGCAGTGCGCGAGCCTGAATGCAGGAGCGAGACCCATCCAGGCGATCGTGGTGCGGAGCCCGGACGGCGGGCTTGCCAATGCACTCGTCGATTTGGAGAAGACTCTGCCAGGGTCGAAACCGCCGACGCAGGCGGTCACCATCGAGCAGCAGAAGTGCGTGTATACCCCCCGCGTAATCGGCGCACGTGTCGGTCAGATATTGCGGATCAAGAATGACGACGCAATCTTTCACAACGTCCACAGTGCATCTACGGCAGGAAACGATTTCAACTTCAGTCAACCGAGTGCAGGCCTGGTCCGGGAGATCGTGCTCAAGGGTCCCGACGTGATGCTGCGAGTGAAGTGCGACGTCCATAGCTGGATGATTTCCTACATCGCCGTGGAGCCACATCAGTACTTCGCCGTCTCCGGCGAGGATGGCTCGTTCGTAATCGCTGACGTCCCGGCAGGACGTCATTCCGTTCACGTCTGGCACGAACGTTACGGTGAGCTCACACAAATGGTGACAGTGGCGGCCGGCCAGAAGGTCACTGCCGACTTCGCCTACACGGGGCAGGAGAAGCCAGGTCGTGCGCGCATGCAGGAGGTGGTCGTGCCGGCGGCATAAGGACGAGTGCCCGTGATAGTCTCCGCCCCCGGAGGCATCTGATGAGGATTTCCGCGCTCGCGGTCATCGTGGCCACGACATGGAGCACGCTCGCGATGCCAGTGGCCGCACAGTGGATTCGGTATCCAACGGCGGACGTGCCGCGAACACGCGACGGGAAACCTGACCTGTCCGCGCGGACGCCTCGCGCGGCCGATGGCAAACCTGATTTCTCCGGTGTGTGGCAGAACGTCGGTTTCGGCCCGCCAGGCGGCGAAGGGTTGGGCGCGACTCCTAAAACGGTCTTCTTCGATGTCGCGCACGGCATGAACGGCACTCCTCCGTTTCAACCGTGGGCAGCATCGCTCGCCGCACAAAGACGGCGGGATGAGGCCAAAGACAATCCCGATGCGCGCTGCCTGCCGCTCGGCCCGCTGCAGATGCTGGCCCACCCGCTGCCGAAGAAGATTCTCCAATCACGTGGGCTCGTCGTCATCCTGCACGAGCGCAACATGGAGTTCCGTCAGATCTATACCGATGGCAGACGACTGCCTGACGATCCGCAGCCCTCGTGGTATGGCTACTCGTCCGGACGATGGGATGGAGACACGCTGATCGTGGAAACGGTCGGACTGCGCGACGGGCTGTGGGCGGATTTCTACGGAAGCCCGCTCACTGATCAGGCGCGGATGACCGAACGATTTCGGCGGCCCAACTACGGCACGCTCGAGATCCAGGTCACCATCGACGATGCGAAGGCGTATACGAAGCCCTGGACCGTGAACCTCAATCAACGCATTGCGCTCGATACCGACCTGCTCGAGTACGCCTGCCTCGAGAACGAAAAAGACGTGCCGCATCTGGTCGGCAAATGATCTCGTGATGGAGCGAGTCCTTGAACCCGAGCTCATGGAAGATGAGCTGCAGTCGATCGCCTACGCGAAAGCGGACTTCAGCACATCGAATCAGCTCTTCGTCGATGGATTGATTCACGACTTTCCTCAGCACCTGCAGACCGCAGTCGACATCGGCTGCGGGCCCGGGGACGTGATGATCAGGCTGGCGCGCGCGCTGCCCGATCTGACGGTCGTTGCGATCGACGGCTCGGCGCCGATGATCACGCTGGCGCGTGGCGCCGTCCTGGCCGCGGGCCTCGGCGATCGCATCGCGCTCATGCAGGGATATGTTCCGGGTGTGGCGCTGCAGGCCCACAGCTTCGATGCCGTACTGTCGAAGGATCTGCTGCACCACGTGCCCGATCCCTCGTTGCTGTGGAAAGAGATCGCACGACTGGCCAGGCCCGGTGCGGTCGTCTATGTGATGGATTTGGTGCGACCAGCCACACGTGAAGAGGCTGCTCGAATCGTGGATCGTGTGGCGGCGCGCGAGGATCCCATCCTGCGCGAGGACTTCTTCAATTCGCTGTGCGCGGCGTTCACGGTGGACGAGCTTCGCGCGCAGGTCGCTGAGGCCGGACTGCATCTCGAAGTCAGGCAGGTCAGCGACCGGCATGCGCTCGTCAGCGGACTTATTTGATCTTCGCTCGCGCCTTCCGCCTTTCGGCCCAGTATTTCTTCATACGCTCCGATACGGCCTTCCGCTCGGCAGCGGTCATCGTCCGCACGCGCTTGCGTGCCTTCTGCAACGCGTCGCGGACAGCACGGCGCTTCTGCGGGATCGCGAGTTCAGGAAACGTTCGTTCGATGGCAATAATTTCCGCACGAAGTTGCTTCAACACTGTCTCCGCACCACTGCGGGCCAGGTCGCGAAGCCGATCGGCGGTCAGTCCAGCTGCTCCTCTTGGCACTTGCCTCTCCTTCTAACAAAGAATGGTCTACGTAGGAATTGCTTGCAGTTGCTTCAAATGGTGAATGTCGTGTCCGGCCATTTGCGCCATGATCCAGCCGACCGTCAGCTCACCATATTCAGGATGCGAGAACGCACGATCGATTTGCTCCTTCGTCAGGCGCTTCCACATCGCAAGATTCAGGCCGCGTAACGACGTGTATGCGGCAAGCGCCGTACGCGCGTCGGCTCCGTCGTCAATCGGCATCCAGTCGTCCTGCGAGAACGCTTGAGCTGAGTAGCCCGGCTGTGCAAGCGCGAAGCGTGCGCGCGTCGTCAGGGCCAGTTCGGTTTGCGCGAGATGTACGAGGATTTGACGAGCACTCCACTTTCCAGGCGCGTAGCTCTTATCGAACGTCTGGTCACTCCAGGACGCCACTAACTGGCGAATGCGTTCTGCAGTGTCGCTGAGAGCATCGAGCGGTGTGCGGTTTCCTAAGTCCTCTGCGTAGGGATTAGCAACGGGCATGATCGATCAATGATCGAAAGTGACATCCCGTCAAGTGACACTATCGCGTGTTCTTCGCTATGGAAGGATCGCGACGGCACGAAGGGGCGCTCCGCTGCCACCACCTATCTTCATAGGGAGGGCGATGACAAAGGCCCCACTGACCGGTAACCGATCGAGCGCCGTCAGGTTCTCGAAGGCCGGGATATCGTGCTCATACAGGGCGCGATGGGATTCAAACAGGGTCGATGGTCCGTAATCGATGCTGGCGGTATCGATTCCAATGGCTCGAATCGGTCTATTTGCCACAATCCAGCGCGCCGCCTCGGGATGGAGCCCTGGAAAGTGCAGACTCCGAGCGCCTTCCTCCCCTCGGAGCGTCGTCCCCAGATATCGCTCTGCCCCGGGCCAGCGGGTTGAAAACCCGGTCCTCAGGAGGACGATGGCATCCTTCGGGATGGCGCCGTGGTCCTGCTCGAATCGCTGAAAGTCGGCGACCGTCACCTGATAGTCGGCATCACTTCCGCTTTGCTGGGTGACATCGACGATCACCGCCGGCCCCATCAGCCGGTCGAGCGGGATCTTATCGACGGTCTGATGGCCCTGGGCAAAGTGGATCGGGGCGTCTATGTGCGTGCCGCCGTGTTCGGAGGTGAAGAAGCTATTGGCCGCGTAGTAATAGCCGGCCGGAGTGACGCCATCGGCGTCGCGGCGGAGTTGGAATCCTTCAGCCGTGGGCCAATAGATCGTTTGTGAGTCGTAGGTATGTGAAAGATCGACGATTTCACCGGTTGGAAACGCCGCAGTGGGCGAAGAGCTCGAACATGCAGACATCAATATGGCGACCAGAGGCAAGGCGATCACTGGTTTCATCCCGCCACATTAGCACCTAATTTCTCTACGGGTTCTCGAACGTCGCCTGCCTGATCCATACGCCACGAACACGTTCTTCGACTGCAACAAGCGGTGTGGAGAACTCGGGGAGCAGGCGCAGCTGAAGGTTCGGCCGCGCGGGTGACGTCGTCAATCCACCAACGCTGCGCAGCAGGCCAACGCCTTCAGCCGACAACTTCATCGCCGGCTTGCCGAAGCGTGGTTGAGGCAGAGACGCAAACATCTCTTCGAACTCAGGCGAGCGCTGGGGGCTGGCCACGATCAGGAAGTGTTCATTGCGCCCGGCACTGGTCACTTGCCACGAGACTGGTTCTCCATCCCATGCGCCTGGAAGGCGATGACGCTGTCCTGACGGAAGGGGATTTCTCAATGCCAGCCCCGGTATGGGAAACAGGAGATACGACTCGCCCTTCTCGTCCTCATTCACGACGTAGACGTAGGCGGGCATCGAGAGCTCAACCTGGAGCGAAAGCGTTTCGTCCGGAAGCAGCTTCGTCCCTGGCGTGAGCCGCTCGATCGTCCCGGTGCGCTCACGATAGAACGCTGCATCGATGCGATATTCCGAACCCGGGTTCGGTGATGGGGAAGGAGCCGACGAGGCCTGCGCGATCGACGACGTCTTCTGCTCTGTTCCACCGGTGTCATTCGACGGCGGCGCGGGGCCCCTGAGTTGAGACACGGTCATCGCGCCGACCCCCAGGACCACGAGTGCAAACGCTGCGAGAAGAATCTTCAGCGCGGGACTTGGAGGCCTCGGGTCCGGTCGCGCGGAGAGCACGCGAACCAAGGCGGTTTCGAACGCACCAGCGCTCTCGAATCGGTCCTCCGGGCGCTCGGATAGCGCACGCTCCACGACACGGATAAACGAGTCCGGCACGTCGGGCCTGACGTCGCGAAGCGGCTTGTGCGGAACGTGGTGAGCGTGAAGTTCTCCAATGACTGTCCGCGTATCACCCTCGAACGGATGGACCCCGCTCACGAGGAAATACAGAAGAACCCCCACGCTGTAGATCTCCGACGCCATCGTGCGGCTGTGTCCAGCAAAGACTTCAGGCGCCAGGTACAAAGGTGTTCCGGCAAAGTCTCCACCGGGGCCGGCAGGCTGCCGGTTGAGATCCCGGCTCGTGCCGAAATCCATCAACACGGTGCGTCCGCCATCTTCGCGCATCACGTTGTGCGCTTTGATATCGCCGTGGAGCACACCGGCGTTGTGCACGGCCGCGAGCGCACGACAGAGATCGATGCCGATGACCACCGCTTCGTTCGCACCGAAGGGGGCCTGTTGCCTGACGATCTCATCGAGCGTGCGCCCTTTGACGAGCTCCATCGACAAGCCGATTTCATCGCCGACTTGTTCGGCGCCGAAGGCGCGGACCACGTTGGGATGCTTGACCCGGACCAGCCGTCGCGCTTCTTCGAGCGCCTTGTCCTGTTCACTGGCCAGAGCGGGATGTCGAGGCCGGGTCACTTTCAGGGCGACTTCAATCTGCAGGGTGGGATCAACGGCGCGATAGACCACACCAAACGTACCGACGCCGATCTGCTGGACGATTTGGAAACGACCCCACGACGCGGGGATTTCTTCGTTGACGCGCGCGTAGCGCTCGAGCGAACGAAGTTCTTCGACGATGGCCGCCTGGTCTGGCGTCGCCATCTGGTCCTGGATTTCCTTCCAGTCCACCGGCTCGCCGCTCGAAATTTTGCCCGCTGCGGAGAGCAGCGGATCGTCAGCGTCTCCGCTCATGCGCCATCTCCTCTGCCAGCCTGACGAGCGCCCGGCTGAGCGCCATGTGCACCGCCGCGACGCTCGGCTTGTCGAACATCACGGCAATCTCTGCATGCGGTAACCCCATCTCGATGCGCGCGATGATCAGTTCCTTGTCTTCGGGGCGTAGACGATCCAGGGCGGCTTCGTAGCGTTCGAGCGTCTCATGGCCGATCGCCAGGTCGAGCGGCGAGTCCTCCTTGCCGGCCATCTCGGTGTCGAGGGGATTGGGTGCACCGGCGCGTTGGTACTGTCTGGCGATGTCGCGAATGCGGTTCCAGAGTGCCGTGCGGACATAGCCCTGGAACGCGCCCTCGTGACGGGGGTTGAACGACGGGAGACGTTCGACCACCTTGATCAGCGTGTCCTGAACCAGATCGTGAGTCTGGAGCGCGCTGCGCGCAGCGGGTGGAATGCGCCCGTGCGCCCAGCGCTGCAGGCGGGGCAGATAGCGCGCGCACAGCGCTTCGAGCGCGTCCTGTTCCCCGGCGTTCGCACGCAGCACGAGGTCGAACGACGAGGCGGCGCTGAGAGGTGGCCGGGCGGGTGGCACCCCGCTGTTGGGCGCGGTTTCGTCCATTCCGGGCAGAAAATCGAGTGCGACGACGCCTAGCATACCCCTGCCCGTCGTTCTCAACGCTGGGAAGTTACTCACGAAACGAACCGCCACAGAGGGTTAACGGCGGCCAGCCGGCAAAGTAACAGCGGCCGCGTTACAGAAGGGCGAGTCGTCCGTTATGGCTTATGTGGCTCAGTATCTGCGGGCGAGCCAAGGAAGGGTCTAGACTCAGCCGGTCCGTTCATGTCTGCGGCATTCAAGGAGCCTGCAATGGCCAACAACCACGACACACCAGAGAACGAGATCAAACGCAAACCGTGGACCGTGATGATTTACATGATCGCGGACGATCCGGCAGGCGGAGAGTTGCTGGACCAGCAGGCAAATCGCGAACTGGACGAGATCATCTACGCGACACTCGGAGGCGACCGCGAGAACATGCACGTCGCGGTGCAGATGGACTTCCGCAATCAGCCTGACGTGTGGCGTCGGGTGGTGGGAAAAGGCACCTGGGTGCAGCCGGAAAGCGCGGCGGCCGATCCGGCGACGCTGTACGGCTTCTTCGATTGGGTCGCGACCGCCTGCCCTGCGTATCGATACATGCTGATGTTCTGGGGGCACAGTCGCGGTCCGTTCGGGCTGTTTACGGATCGATTCAGCAGCCTGATCGGCAGCCAGTTCGCCGAGGAAGATCTGCAGTCCTACGTGGCGCAGACGCTCACCCTGAGGGAACTGCGCGTCGCTCTCCGAAACGCACGTGAGTGTCTGCAGCAGAACGTTGACATCATCGTGTTCAAGGACTGCTTCATGAGCACCCTTGAAACGGCGTACGAACTGAAGGATTCAGCGACGTATCTGATCGCCTCGCCCGACATCGTGCCCATTCCCGGATGGCCCTATGTCGAGATGTTCAAGTCGCTCGCGCCTTCCAAGAAGAGAGACGCCAAAGACGCTGCGTACTCGATCGTGGAAGCGCTGCACCAGCACTACTCGGAAGAAAAGAATAAGTACGGAC
>Ga0310810_10003592_pt1 | contig 16945 bp, 18 predicted proteins | sample NCmetagenome_FD_207641 | JGI IMG/M metagenome (GOLD analysis project Ga0310810, IMG submission 207641) | Soil microbial communities from experimental microcosm in Duke University, North Carolina, United States - NC | ecosystem: Engineered > Artificial ecosystem > Soil microcosm > Unclassified ... | reverse complement strand
GCCCAGCTTGATCATGACCCCCGACATCAGCGCCGAGACGTGGCTCGGCGCCGCCGGATGGGCGCGAGGGAGCCACACGTGGAGCGGGACGACTCCCGCCTTGGAGCCGAAACCGAGGAGAGCCAGGAGGAACACCGCGTTGCGCGCCGTCGGCGAGAGGGAGGCCGCCGCGGTGCGCAGATCGCCGAAGACGGTCGTCGGCGCGCCGGCCCCGAGGAGCAGGAACGCGGCGAGCACGAGCGCGAGTCCCGCGTGCGTCATGGCCAGATACCAGCCCCCGGCGAGGATCGTGTCCGGCTCCTCGGCCTCGGTGAGGACGAGGAAGTACGACGTGAGCGACATGCCCTCCCACATCAGGAGGAAGGTCAGCACGTTGGCGGCGCAGGGAACGAGGCTCATGGTGAGGAGGAACAGATTCAGCATCGCCCCGAGGAGCCGCAGCGAGTAGCGGCCCTCGTACGCCGCGGAGTACCCGACGCCGTAGAGGCCGCAGGGAACGGCGACGAGACCGACGAGGCCGAGGAAGAACGCGCCCAGCGCGTCGAGCCGGAACGACAGGCCGTCCGCGACCGAGAGGAGCGTGGGTGCCTCGAGGACGAACGGCACCCCGGTGGCGAAGACCTCGACCGCGAGGGTCATCCCGCCCACGCCTCCCACCACCGCCCCCAGCGCGACCAGCCATCGCGAGGTACGACCGCCGGGCGCCAGCACCGCGGCGGCGGCTCCGATCCCGTATCCGAGGAGCATGAACGAGAACGCGAGGATCATCGGCGGCCGATCGCGGTGAGGATGCCCTGCAGGATCGCCACCGGCTCGGGCGGGCACCCGTCGACGAAGGCGTCGACCGGGATGATCTCGTCCACACTGCCGGCCACCGCGTAGCTACCCTTGAAGACCCCACAGGTCCGGGCGCAGTCTCCCACCGCCACCACCAGCTTCGGCGCGGGGGTCGCCTCGTAGGTCTTCACCAGGGGCACCGCCATGTTGCGCGTCACCGGCCCGGTGACCAGGAGCAGGTCGGCGTGCCGGGGCGAGGCCACGAAGTGCACGCCGAAGCGCTCGCTGTCGTACACCGGGCTCGTGAGTCCGACGATCTCGAGCTCGCAGCCGTTGCAGGAGCCCGCGTCCACTTCCCGGATCGCGAGCGCGCGCCCGAACAGGCGCCGGGCCCGGGCATCGACCTCGTGCAGGAGGCGAACGACCTCGTCGCCGCCCGGGGGCAGGGGCTCGGTGGCGAGGCCGACCTGGAGAATCTTGGAGAAGAGTCGCACGTCAGCGCCGGCGGGCTTCGCGGCGCAGCTCCTTGAGCATGGTCTGCGTGCCGATGAGGTGGTTGTCGAAGATGCGGCGGGTGACGTCGAGCAGATCCCGGACGGAGGCGTCGCGGACGGTATAGCGCACGCCGGTGCCCTCCTTGCGAGCCTCGACGATGTTCTTGGCCCTCAGCACCGCGAGCTGCTGGGACACGGTGGGCTGATCGAGACCGAGGGCCTCCTGGAGCTCGTGCACGCTCCGGCCGCCTCGGACGAGGATCTCGAGGATCCGGATGCGGATCGGGTGGGCGAGAGCCTTGAAGAACTCCGCCTTGAAGATCTGCAGCTGCCCGCCGCCTCCGGTCTTCTTCATGCAAATTACCTTATATATGCATATATAGGATCCTGTCAATAAGACGGCGGAGGCGGGAAAACGGCCGGGGACCGGGCGTCGAGCCGGGCGGCTCGGTCAGGCGCCGAGGCGGGCGATCACCGCGTCGGCGAACTCGGCGGTGCCGAGCGTGCCGCCGAGATCGCGGGTCTTGCCGCCCTCGGCCAGGGCGTGGTTGTAGCCGTCCTTGATCCGCTGCGCGGCCATCGCGCACGCCGGGTCGTCGCGCGTCTCGGCCAGGTGGTTGAGCAGCATGACCGCGGACATCAGCAGCGCCAGTGGGTTGGCGACCCCGCGGCCCGCGATGTCGGGCGCGGAGCCGTGCACCGCTTCGAAGACCGCGCCCGCGTCGCCGATGTTCGCCCCCGGCACCACCCCGAGGCCGCCCACCAGACCCGCGCACAGGTCGCTCAGCACGTCGCCGTAGAGGTTCTCGAGCAGCAGCATGTCGAAGCGGGTGGGATCCTGCACCAGCCCCATGCAGCCCGCGTCGATGATCATCTCCTGGTAGGCGATCGGGGAGAACTCCTGGTCGTGCACCGCGCGGGCGCAGCGGATGAACATCCCGTCGGTGAGCTTCATGATGTTGGCCTTGTGGAAGACGGTCACCTTCTTGCGCGCGCGGTGCTGCGCGTAGTGGAAGGCCCACCGCGCGATGCGGGTGCAGGCCTTCTCGGTGGCGACCTTGGTGGTGGTCACCACCCCGGGGGCCAGGGAGGCCTCGATGCCGGAGTAGAGCCCCTCGGTGTTCTCCCGGATGATGACGAGGTCCACGTCCCGGTAGCGGGTGGGCACCCCGTCGAGGCTGCGGACCGGCCGCACCGCGGCGTAGAGGTCGAGCTCCTTGCGGAGCCGCACGTTGATGGAGACGAAGCCCTCGCCGATCGGGGTGGTGCACGGCCCCTTCAGCGCGACCCCGAGCCGGGCGATCGCGTCCAGGGTCTCGCGCGGCAGCACGTCCTGGCCCCGCTCGAGCGCGGCCAGGCCCGCGCGGCACTCCACCCAGTCGATCGGGGCCGCCACCGCGTCGAGGATGCGGCGGACCGCCGCGGTCACCTCGGGGCCGATGCCGTCGCCGGGAATGAGCACGGCCTGATGCTTGGCCATGCGTCATTATCCTCCCGGGGGATTAAATCTTCACCGGGACGAACTCGGTCGTGTAGTGCTGATCGAGGGGCAGGCGCTGCTTGAGGAGCCCCAGCTCCAGCAGGGTGTCCTGCATGACCTTCATCGCCTCCAGGTCCATGCGCCCGTCCACCGACAGGAGCGGCTTCACCAGATCGTAGGCCCGCCGGGTGGCCGTCTCCGGCCAGCCGATACCCTTGGCCGCGATCCGGATCGACTCGTCCGCGTTGTCCCGGAAGAACTTGTGGCCCTGGAAGATGCCCCGCAGCGTCCGCTGCAGGGTGTCCTTCTTGGTCTTCAGCAGGTCGTCGGTGGCGTAGGCGATCAGGCTGATCCACCTGGGCGTGACCTCGTCCAGCCGCATCAGGATGCGCCCCACGCCCTGGGCCTCGAGCACCGAGCCCGCATCGCCGAAGATGCAGGCCTGCGTCTCGCCGCGCCGGAGCGCGGCCGCCTGCGCGTCGAGGCCGCCCACCCCCACGATCTTGATGTCCTTCTCCGGCTCCCAGCCCATCTTCTTGGCCAGCATGCGCGCGAACACCCAGGTGGTGGACCCGACCACCGTGACCCCGATCGAGCCGCCCTTGAGGTCCTCCACCTTCTTGATCGCGGGGCCGACCGTGAGGGTGAAGTGGTTCTTCTCGAGGATGGTGGCCACCGCCCGGATGCCCGTGCCGCGCTCGCGGAACACCAGGGGATCGGTGGCCCCGGTGAGGCCGATGTCGGCCGCGCCCGACAGCACGCCCTTGAGCAGGTCCGGCCCGCCCTTGAACGGGATCATCTCCGCGTCGAGGTCGTTCTGCTTGAAGAAGCCCTTCTCGATGGCGATCATCGTCGGGGCGTTGATCCCGAGGTCGCCCAGCACCACGCAGCCCACCTTCACGGGCGTGGCCGCGTCCGCCCGCCCCGGTCTCCAGGCACCCACCGTCGCCACCGCGGTGCCGCCCGCCACCGTCCGGAGGAAGCTCCGCCGTGTCGTCGTCATCGACCCGCCTCCTGTGTCAGCGCCAGCGGGAAAGCCGCCGGCTGAGATGCTCGAGAGACAGTACCACGACGATGGACACGACCGAGACCACCGCGGTGGCCGCGAAGAGATCCGAGGCCCGGAACGCCATCGCCATGCGCTGCATGAGGTAGCCCATGCCGCGGGTGCCCGCGAACATCTCGGCGAGCAGCACGCCCAGCATCGCGAAGACGACGCCCACCCGCATGCCGGCCACCACCGAGGGCAGCACCGCCGGGAGCAGCACCTTCCGGCTCACCTGGCTCCGCGTGGCCCCCATCGACACCGCCGCGGTCACCAGGGTCGGATCCACGTCGCGGGTCCCGGCGGCCACCATGAGGAGGATCGGGAACACCGCGAAGAGCGTGGCGGTCAGCACCGCGGTGGTGGCGCCGAGCCCGCAGATCAGCACGATCCAGGGCAGCACCAGGATCTTCGGCACGCCGTAGGCGGCGACCACGTAGGGCATCGCCACCGCGTGGGCGAGGCGCCGCGAGCCGATCGCGAGGCCGCCCGCCACCCCGAGCCCCACCGCCAGCGCGTAGCCGGCCATGGCCTTCAGCAGCGTGTCGCCGAGCCGGGGCAGCGCCTCGCGCAGCGTCGGGCCGAGCGCGCCCGCCACCGCGGCCGGCGTGGGGACGAAGAGCGGGTCCGCGAGCCCGACGCGCACCGCCACCTCCCAGGCCAGCACCACCGCGGCGAGCGACGCGGCCTGGCAGCCGAGGACGCCTAGCCGGCCCATCGCTTCACCCGGGCCTCCACCAGCGCCCCCGCGAGATCGAGCGCGAGCACACCGGCGGCGGCCAGCACCGCGAGCACCGCGTACTCGCGCGTCATCATGAGCCCGTAGGCGTAGTTGATCACGTAGCCCACCCCGGCCCGGGAGCCCAGGATCTCGCCCACCAGCACGCCCACCACCGAGAGGGCGAGGCCCGCCCGCAGGCCGCCCACCATGGTCGAGGCCATCGCCGGCAGCATGACCTTGTGGAACACGGTCCACCGCCGCGCCCCCATGGAGCGCGCCACCGTCACCAGGGTCTCCGGCACCTGGCGGATCCCGGCCAGCACCGAGACCACGATCGGGAAGACTCCGAGCAGCACCCCGAAGGCGATCTTCGACGCGGGCCCGAGGCCGAAGAACAGCATGAGCGACGGGTACCACACCACGCTCGGCACCGCGTAGAGCGCGGCCAGCAGCGGCTCGTAGACGCGTCCCAGCGTCCCGCGCAGCCCGAGCAGGAAGCCCAGCCAGAGCCCGGCCGCCACCGCGAGGAGATAGGCGGCGCCGATTTCCCGCAAAGTCAGCCACACGTGCTCCGAGAGCGGCGGCAGCTCCGGCACCCGCCACATCCCGAGCAGCGCCGCGGGCAGGGTCGACGGCCGTATGTAGAAGAGGGGGTTCAGCGGGGCGGCCACCGCCTCCCAGAGCAGGAGCGCGGCCGCCGCGATCGCCAGGCGCCAGGCCCAGACCTTCACGGCCGGCCGCCCATCGCCTTGAGCGACTCCTCCCTCACCTGCTCCCAGAGCTTGGCGCGCAGCTCGGTGACCTCGGGCGCGTTGAGGTCGCGCGGGAACGGCAGCGCCACGTCGATGACGTCCTTGACGCGCCCGGGCCGCGCGGTCATCACCACGATGCGATCGGACAGCGCGATCGCCTCCTGCAGGCTGTGGGTGACGAAGACCACCGTCTTGCGGGTCCGGCGGCGGATCCCCACCAGCCACTCGCCCATGAGCAGGCGCGTCTGCTCGTCGAGCGCGCCGAAGGGCTCGTCCATCAGCAAGATCGGGGTGTCGAGCGCGAGCGCGCGCGCGATGGCCACCCGCTGGCGCATGCCTCCCGACAGCTCGCGCGGGTACTTGCTCTCGAAGCCGCTCAGGCCCATCGGCCCGAGGAGACCGCGGGCGATCTCACGGCGGCGGGCCGCGGGCATCCCGCGCAGCTCGAGGCCGAAGGTCACGTTGTCGAGCGCGGTGCGCCAGGGGAAGAGGCCGCCGTCCTGGAACACGAGCGCGACCTTCTCCGGGCTGGGGCCGGCGCACACCGCGCCGTCGAGCAGCACGCGCCCGCGGTCGGGGGCCACGAGCCCGCCGATCATGCCCAGCACGGTGGACTTGCCGCAGCCGCTCGGCCCCAGCAGCGAGACGAACTCCTCGCGCCGCACCGTGAGGCTCACCGAATCGACGGCCTGGATCGGTCCGCTGGTGGTCTCGTAGCGCTTGCCGATCGCGTCGAGCACGATCGGCGCGGCCGCGGCCGTCGCGACCCCGTCGGGCATGGGCGCATTATGCTACAGTGCGACGGAAAAGGAGGGGCCCATCCATGCCGGACGCCGTGCATCTTGGCAGTGGCAAGGTCCGCGAGCTCTACGCCCTCGACGACGAGCGGCTCCTGCTCGTGGCCTCCGACCGCATCTCCACCTTCGACGTGGTCCTGCCGACCGCGATCCCGGACAAGGGCCGGGTCCTGACCGGCCTCGCCGCGTTCTGGTTCGCGCGCACCCGCTCGATCTGCGCCAATCACCTGCTGGCCCTGCGCCCGGACGGCCGCTCCACCGAGTGCCGCCGCCTCGAGATGCTGCCGATCGAGTGCGTGGTGCGCGGCTACCTCTCCGGCTCGGGGTGGAAGGACTACGGCAAGACCGGGCAGCTCTGCGGCCACCGGCTGCCCGCCGGCCTGCGCGAGTCGGACCGGCTGCCGGAGCCGATCTTCACCCCGGCCACCAAGGCCCAGTCCGGCCACGACGAGAACATCTCGCGGGAGCAGGGCGCCGCGATCGTCGGGGCCGAGCGCTTCGCGCTGGCCGAGCGGCTCTCCATCGCGCTCTACCGGTTCGCGGCCGCCTACGCGCTCGAGCGCGGCATCATCATCGCGGACACCAAGTTCGAGTTCGGCGTCGACCGGGATGGCCGGCTGGTGCTGGGCGACGAGGCGCTGACCCCCGACTCCTCGCGCTTCTGGCCGGCCGACCAGTACGCGCCGGGCGGGCCGCAGCCGTCCTTCGACAAGCAGTACGTGCGGGACTTCTGCGAGAAGATCGGCTGGGCCAAGACCTACCCGGGCCCCGAGCTACCCGAGGACGTGGTCACCGGCACCCGCCGGCGCTACATCGAGGCCTTCGAGCACCTCACCGCGCTCCGCTTCGACGACTACCTCGCCAATCCCTCCATAGTCCTGACCTGACGCCGCCCCTCTCCCTCTCCCCTCCGGGGAGAGGTCAGGGTGAGCGGGCGCTCTAGGGCTGCGGCGCGACAGGGTGAGCACGTGACGCGTGCGGGTGAAAGCCCGGCGCGTCCGGAGGCGGCGAGGGGCGCCTCAGCGCCCACGCCAGGGCGATCCCTCCGACGCCGATGAGGAGCCCGTCTACCACGCGGACATTCGGCGGGAGCAGCGGGCACCAGGCGGCGAGCCCGATCGCGTAGACGATGCCGGCCCACCTGGGGAGCGCGCGGCTCCGGGCGACGGCGACGGCCAGCACGATGGCCCCGACGGCGAGCAGGAGGAGCCCCAGCAGCATCACCAGGGTGGCGCCGCCGATGTAGATCAGGCTCACCGCCGGCGCGATCGACACGTTGCCCGCGAGATAGATCCGTCCGATCGCGGGCAGCGCGTAGAGCTCCACCCCGAGCGTCGGCAGGATGAGCGCCACCCCCAGGCCGCAGAGCAGCGTCGCCAGTCGCGCGCGGGCCTCGACCCCCGCGGCGGCAAGGCGAGCGTGCAGCGCCGGCAGCGCGCAGAGCAGCAACACGAAGCCGATCAAGGCCAGGTAGTGGGCGAACCGCCACAAGCCGGAGATGACCGCCGGGGCCGCCGCGTCCATGGTCTCCATGGGGTGCGTCGGATCGAAGAAGAAGAACGGTCTGAACTGCGGGAACAGCGCGAGGGCAAGACTCGATAGGCCGAGGGTCACGGCCGCTCCACGCATGGCCGACCTTACCGCCCTCCCCGCCCCACGTACCCGCGCTCCCGGTCCCGCGCCCGCAGCTCCTTCGCCCGCTTCCCGGCCGGCCCGTAGCCGCCCCCGCCCGGCGTGCTCACCAGCACGCGATCTCCGCGCTCGAGCACGTGCTGCCGGCGGTGGTCGACCTTCTTGCCGTTGATCCGCACGTCGCCGAGCCCGCCCGCGCCGCCGCCGGCCAGCCCCGGCGCCGGGAAGCGCGTGCGCTCGGCCATGAAGCTCATCACGATGGGGCGCGGCGATTCGCTCTCGATCAGCATGTCCTGGCCGAGGCCGCCGCGGAAGCGCCCACGCCCGCCCGAGCCCGCGCGCATGCGCTTGTAGTGGAAGAAGAGCGGGCTGTTGCGCTCGGCCACCTCCACCGGGGTGCTCGAGATGTTGCTGGGCCACGAGAGCACGTGCTCGCCGTCCTTGCCCGCGGTCGCGCCCATGCCTCCGTTGAAGAACAGCACCGTGGTGTAGGGCCGCCCGTCGTCGCGCGTGCCCGACTGCGCCACCGCCCAGAGCGGCGAGCCCGCCGCCGCGGCCACGCGGTCCGGGATCACCTGGTGCAGCGCGCCCAGGATCAAGATCGGCACGTAGTGGCCGGTCTGTGCGCGGCTCACCACCGCGGCCGGGAACGTCGGGTTGAGCAGGCAGCCCTCGGGCGCCTCCACCGTCACCGGCCGGTACATGCCCTCGTTGTTCGGCAGCGCGGGCAGGAGCGCGCAGCGCACCGCGTACGCGGTCATGGCGTACGTGTAGGCCATCACGCAGTTGATCGCGCGCGGCTGGGCGGGCGAGGTGCCGGTGAAGTCGGCCTCGATGCGGTCGCCGGACACGGTGAGGGCGACCCGGAAGCGGTACGGCGCCTCGAAACCGTCGGTGTCGATGCCGTAGCGGTAGGTGCCGTCGGGCACCGCGCGGATCGCCTCGCGCATGGCGCGCTCCGAGCGGCCGAAGAGCTCGTCGGCGAGCCCCTCGAGCGAGTCGAGCTCGTACTCCTCCATCAGCCGGCGCACCCGGTTCTCCATCAGCTCGTTGGCGCTCACCTGGGCCCAGATGTCGCCGGTGGTCTGGTCCGGGGTGCGCACGTTCGCCCGCAGGAGCGCGATCAGGGTGTCGTCCACGCGCCCCTCGCGGATCAGGTGCGTGAGCGGGATGTGGAAACCCTCCTCGAACAGCTCGCGGGCCTCGATGGCCCGGATCCGCCCGCCGATGTCCGGCATGTGGGCCGTGGTCGACGAGAAGGCGACCAGTCGCGGTCGGCCGCCCTCGGTCAGGAAGATCGGCTTCACCAGGCACACGTCGCTCATGTGCCCAGTGCCCTGCCACGGATCGTTGGTGATCAGCACGTCGCCCGGCCGCATGCGCTCCGGGCCCAGCTCGCGCAGGAAGTGCCGGACCGTGGCGGGCAGCGTCCCGATGAACGACGGGATCGAGCCCGAGTTCTGGGCCAGGGCCAGGCCGCGCGCGTCGGTGAGCACGCAGGCGAAGTCGTTGGCCTCGTTGGAGAGCGTGGAGAAGGAGGTGCGCACGATCGCCTTGGCCGCCTCGTCCACCACCGAGATGAGGCGGGTCCACAGCACCTCGAGCGTGATGGCGTCGAACTGCGTCGTCATGCCCGCCCCCTCGTCATCCCCGCCCCCTCACTCTGCCCTCTCCCCCTCCGGGGCGAGGGTGACGACGATGTTGCCGCTCGCGGCCACCTCTGCGCTCGCCCCCGGCCCGATCACGAGCGTGGATCCCTCCTCCTCCACCACCGCCGGCCCGCTCAGCCGGTCGCCGATTCCGAGGCGGTAGCGGTCGTAGACCGCGGTCTCCACCCACCCGTCGGCGCCGGGGAAGTACGCCCGCCGCGTGCCCTTGAGCGCGGCGCGCGCGCCATGGCCCGGGCGCCCCTCGAGCACGACGTCGCTGCCCGAGACCGGCGCGCGAACCGCCACCCGGATGTTGATGAACTCGACGGGCACGCCGGGCGGGGTCAGGGCGAACTTCTCGCGGTACGCGGTCTCGAAGGCGGCGCGCAGGGCCGCGCGCCCGGGCTCGTGGTCCTCGTAGGGCCCGGCCGGCAGCGGCACCACCAGGTCGAAGCCCTGGCCCATGAAGCGCCCGTCGGCCAGCCGCGTCACCGTCGCCGACTCGAGCTTCAGCCCGGTCTCCGCCATCACCGCGCGCGCCTCCTGCTCGAGCCGCGCGAAGCCGGCCTCGAGCTCGGCGATGCTCCCGCGATCGAGACGGATGCCCACGGTGGCCCCGCGGTCCACGCGCGCCGGCGCCACCAGCAAGCCGAGGGCCGAGGCCACGCCCGCCGACGGCGGGCAGATCACGCGGCCGATACCGAGCTTGCGGGCCACCGAGTAGGCGTGCACCGGCCCCGCGCCGCCGGTGCAGAGCAGCGCGTAGTCGCGGGGGTCGCGCCCGCGCTCCGCGATGTGCACGCGCGCCGCGCCGGCCATGCTCTCGTTGACGATGTCGTGGATGCCCCACGCGACCTTGGTGGACTCGAGGTCGAGGCGCCGCGCCACGTCCTCGATCGCGCCGATCGCGGCCGCCATGTCCACCGCGACCTCCCCGCCCGCGAAGTAGTCCGGGTTGAGGTAGCCGAGCAGGAAGTCGGCGTCGGTCACGGTGGGCTCTCGTCCGCCCAGGCCGTAGGAGGCCGGCCCCGGGTGCGAGCCGGCGCTGCGCGGGCCCACCTTGAGGAGCCCGATCTCGTCCACCGCCGCGATGCTGCCGCCGCCCGCGCCGATCTCGATCAGCTCGATGGTCGAGATGCGGATGGGCAGCCCGCTGCCCTCGATGAACCGCCGCTGGCGCGCGGCCTCGAAGGAGTACGCGGTCAGCGGCTCGCCGCCGTCCACCAGCGACAGCTTGGCGGTGGTGCCGCCCATGTCGAAGGCGAGCACGCGCCCGTCGCCGTCGGCCTGGCCGAAGAACGCGGCCGCGATGGCGCCCGCGGCCGGGCCGGACTCGAGCATCTGCACCGGCACCCGCTGAGCCTCGGCCACGTGGGTGAGGCCGCCGCTCGAGAGCATCAGCAGCAGCGGGGCCGGGATGCCGAGCGCGGCGACGCGCTCCGCCATCAGGGCCAGGTACTTCTGGGCGAGCGGCTTGATGTAGGCGTTCGCCACCGTGGTCGACGCCCGCTCGTACTCGCGGATCTCGGGGGCCACCTCGTGCGAGGTCGTCACCGCGACGCCGGGATGCCGCCGCGCGATCAGCCGCGCCGCCTCGCGCTCGTGGCGCGGGTTGGCGTAGGCGTGCAGGAACACCACCGCGATGGCGCCCGCGCCGGCGCGGGCCAGCGCGGCCGCGCGCGCGGCGACCGCGCGGGTGTCGAGCCGCCGCGCGATGCGCCCGTCCGCCTTCGTGCGCTCGGGCACCTCGAGGCGCAGGTGACGCGGCACCAGCGGCTCGGGCTTGGCGATCGCCAGGTCGTACAGCTCGTACTTCCGCTCGCGCCCGATCTCGAGCGTGTCCGCGAAGCCCGCGGTGGTGATCAGGCCGGTGACCGCGCCCTTGCGCTCGATCAGCGCGTTGGTGAAGAGGGTGGTGGCGTGGACGACCCGGGAGAACGCGGCCGGGTCGACCCGCGCCTGGTCGAGCAGGCCGGCCACGCCGGAGGCGACCGCGCGCGCCGGGTCGTCGTGGGTGGTGAGGACCTTGCGGCCCCATCGCGCGCCGGTGTCGTGGTCGTAGACCACGAGATCGGTGAAGGTCCCGCCGATGTCGATGCCGAGCGAGTACTGGGCCACCGCGGACGCCCTCAGCGCGCCTTGAGCTTGAGGTCCTCCGCGGGCGCCGAGTAGGAGAAGCCGGGAATGAGCCCGGCTCCGCCTTCCGCCACGCGCGGGCCGACGCCCCAGATGAACGCGAGCTCGTAGATCGGGATGTTCAGCACCTCGTCGTGCATGATCTTCTGGATCTGCCCGACGAGCTGCTCGCGCTTCTTGGGGTCCAGCTCGCGTCCCTGCCGCACGTAGAGGTCGTCGATCTCGGGCCGGCTGCCGTAGGCGTAGATGCCGTTCTTGGTGGCGTACGGCTCGATCCGGGTGGCCGCGTTGCCGAAGGCGGCGGTGATCACCAGGATCATCCCGTGGAGCTTCTTGTCGCGCCACGCCGAGAAGTAGGCGGCGCGTTCCATGGCGCGGGCCCGGGTGCGGATGCCCACCGTCTGCAGGTACCCCTGGATGGCCTCGCCCATCGAGTTGTAGGGCGGGAACGGGTAGAAGTCGCCCGCGTCGAAGCCGTTGGGGTAGCCCGCCTCGGCCAGCAGCTTCTTGGCCTGCGTGGGGTCGTAGGCGGGCGGCTCGTAGGCCACCGCGTACTGGAAGATGCGCGGCACGATGCTGCCGGTCAGCCGCGAGAAGCCGAGGGTCTCGGCCTGGTTCACCGCCTCGCGATCGATCGCGAGGCTCGCGGCCAGGCGCACCCGCCGGTCGTGCCACGGGGACTTGGGATCCCACTGGTCGGGCAGCTCGAGCCAGAACGCCCCGGAGAGGAGCGGCGCCTTGACCTGGTAGCCCGGCGTCTTCTGGATGGCCTCCGCGGTCGGGCCGGTCAGGAGGTACGCGATGTCCACCTCGCCGCTCCGGAGCGCGGCGGCGCGGGTGGTCTCCTCCGGCATCGAGCGCATGACCAGGCGCTTGACCGACGGGGCCTTCCGCCAGTAGCCGTCGAAGGCCTCCATCACGATCTCGACGCCCGGCTTGAACGAGACCACCTTGTAGGGCCCGGCCCCGATCGGCGCGGCCTTGAACCCGTCCTCGCCGACCTGCTGCACGTACTTCTTGGGCACGATCCAGGCGGCCCCGGAGGCGGTCGTGCCGTAGAAGGTCATGAAGTCGGCCCAGGGCTCCTTCAGCACGAAGCGCACCTGGGTCGGCCCGAGCACCTGGACCTCCTTCACCTTCTCCTTCAGGAGCGTGGCGCTGGCACCCTTGTAGCGCTCGAAGGAGAACCTCACGTCCTCCGCGGTGACCGGCTCCCCGTTGTGGAAGCGCGCGTTCTTGCGCAGGGTGAAGGTGAACGTCAGGTGGTCCTTCGACTCCTGCCACGACTCGGCCAGGCTCGGGGTGTTGAGCCCGCCCGGCATCGGCTTCACGAGCGCGTCGTGCACCGCGTAGAGCACCATGAACGGGGTGCTGAACGCCTCGGTCTCGGCGGGATCGAGCCACTTGGGGGCCAGCGTCACGTGCAGGCCCCAGCGCATCTCGCCGTCGGCGGCGGAAGCGGGCGCGGCGGGGGCGACCAGGAACAGGGCGACGAGGGTCAGCGAGAGGAGATGGAGTCGTTTCATGACGAGAACCCTAGGCCGAGCCGCCGGCCAGGTCAAGGCTCAGCGAGCGGACGTCGCGGGGGCCCCGGCCTCGAGCGCGGCGATGCACGCCTCTCGAATGCGCCATACGTCCTCGAGGCTGCGGCCGGGCGCGGGATCCGCGCGCGCGATCCAGTCGCGCAGGAACGCCCGGTGGATGTCGTTCTTGTAGGCGCCGATCTGCTCGATGGTGATGGGCTCCTCGTGCAGGAAGCGCTCGATCGGCTCGGCACCCGGCGGGACGCCGGTCATGTCCACGCGCTCGCCCTCGTACCGCAGGTAGCAGTGGGCCTCGGGGAGGTACGCGAGCCCGTGCGCGCTCAGCACCGGACCCACCCCCGGCGTGTTCCGCTCGCTCATCCCGTAGATGCCGAGCATGAGCTGGACGTCGATCCCCTGCTCGCGGGCGAGCGCGGCCAGGGTGGCGTGCTTGGTCGTGCACGTCCCGCGCCCCTCGTCGAGGACGAGCCAGTACCGGCTGCGGTCGCTGATGCGTCCGTACGGGATCTGTCGGACGTGCCGCGCGGCCGCCGCGAAGTCGTCCGCCCCGAGCGCGCGGAATCGCGCGGTGACCGGCCCGTCGGCCGCGAGCGGCCGGGACGCGAGCCGGTCGAGCGCGCTCGGCATGGCCCGCCTCAGAAGATCGCGAGCGGGTGCGCGGGCGCGCCGGTGGCGCCCACCAGGCGCAGCGGGGTGGCGGTGAACAGGAACTCGTTGCGCCCTTCCTCGGCGCACGCCTTGGCCAGCCGCTCCGGATCCGAGTTGTCGATCAGGGCCAGGCCCAGGAACGGGATGGCCAGGTGGGGAGACATGCCGAAGCCCGGGTAGCCGCTCGGGCGCTCGTCCATCATGTCCCAGGAGATACCCGCGATATCCTTCTCGCGGAACCACTCGAGGCACGAGAGGTGGAGCCCCGGGTGCTCCGAGATGCGCGGCTTCCAGTCCGGATTCTCGCGCCGGAACTTCTCGTCGCCGCTCCGCACCACCACCACGTCGCCCGGCTCGACCTTCACGCCGGCCCGTCGCTCGGCCTCGTCGAGCTCGCGCGGCGTCACCGGATGGCCCACCGTGACGTAGCCCTCCTTGCGCCCGGCCGCCACATCGAGGAACACCCCGCGGGTGGTAATACCATGTTCAAAGAGCGGGTCGATCGGGCACCACAGCGCGCCCTCGACGGTGAGGCTCTCCGCGAAGGGTCGGCCGTTGTAGAGCTCGCCGTCCCAGCCCACGTGGCAGAGCGCGTCCACGTGGGTGATCCAGAAGCCGTGGTAGACCATGTCGAAGCGGTCGAGCACCACGTCCACCCGCTCGCGCTTGGACGGAAACGTCATGTGGTACATGTACACCGGCCGCGGGATCACGTCGCGCGCGAGCGACACGGTGCGGCCCTTCTTGATCAGCCGCTGGGCCTGCGCCTGCTTGGCGGGCGTGATGAGGTTCACCGTGCCGAGCTGGTCGTCGTGCCCCCAGCGGCCCCAGTTGTTCAGCTCCTTGAAGTAGCCTTCGACGCGATCGCGGCTGGGCAGCGGGACGGCGGCCATCGGACGGATCCTTTCTCCGGGACTCGGTCTCAGCGGCGGGCGCGAAGGCGGAAAGCCTGCGCCGAGGAGGCGATGAACAGCAGCACTGCGGGCTGCCCGAGCGCGTGTGGGTCGCGGTGCGCGAGGGACAGGACGGTCCCCGCCGCGAGCGCGGCCCACAGGCGGAAGCGCCCCGCGCCCGCCCATCCGAGCGCGCGGGCCAGCCCCGCGCCGAGGAGCGCGCCGGCGGCCACGTTGAAGAGGAGCGAGGCGATCATGTAGCCGGCGGGCCAGCCCGCCGAGGGGTCGAGGAACCTGGCGAGGCGCGGGCCGGGCCCCCACACCGCGGAGGCGAGGATCGCCCATGCGAGCGCCACCAGGTACGGCGCGACCGCCCCGGCCAGACCGGCCAGGAGCACGTCGAGGACCGCGCGTGGGCGGGACAGCGTCAGGGCGGAGCTCGTCATGGCCTGGAAGGTAGCACGGCCAGGCCCGGGCCGGCACGTCACGAAAGCTTAGTCGCCCGGCGACGGGCTGGCAACGTTCACCCGGTACGCTCGGGGCATGCGATCGAGCCCGTACTCCCGTCTCCTCGTGCTGCTGGACGGGACCGAGCGCGGCGAGCGCGCCCTGGCGTGGGCGCGCCACCTGGCCCGGGGCCCCGGCAGCGTGGTCCATCTCCTGATGGTCGCGCCGGCCGCGCGGGCGCTGCGGGCCGGCGGGCGGACGGTGGCCTTCGTCGATCAGCTCGAGGACGGCGCGCGGGCGGCCGCGCACGCGTACCTCGGGCCGGTGGCGGCCCGCCTGCGGGAGGACGGGGTGGCGGTGTGGACCCACGTGCGCGTCGGCGGGCTCGCCCCGGTCGTGCGCGCCGTCATCCAGGAGCTCGACGCCGACGTTCTCGTCCTGACCGACGGTGTGGCGCCGCTCCTGCCGCTCCACGTCGCCCCGATCCCGGTGCTCATGAGCGGGCCGCGCTCGCGGCGGTCCGCCTAGGAGGCGTGCATGAAGGTCAAGACCCTGCTCACCCGGCCGGCGATCACGACCGGGCCGGCCACCAGCATCCGCGACGCACGCGCCCTGATGCGGCGACGCGGGATCCGTCATCTTCCCGTGCTCGAGCACGGCCGGCTGGTCGGCATGCTCGCCGAGCGCGACATCGACCGCGCGGACGCCTCGAGCGTGCCCGAGATCGCCTTGCACGACTGGCTCGGCCCCCTCGCCGATCTCCTCGTGGCGGACGTCATGGCGCGCGGCCCGGTGGCGCTCCACCCCGAGACCCCGGTGGCCGAGGCGGCCCGGCTCGCCTGCGACCGCGGCGTAGACGCCCTTGCGGTGGTCGACTCGGATGAGGTGGCGGGCGTGGTCACGCGCGGCGACCTGCTCGGGGTGCTGGGCGGCCTGCTCGAGCATCGCCATCCGACCGGGCTCGGCCACGTCCTCGCCGCCACGAGCCTCCGCCCGGGCGCCCGCCGGGCGCTGGGCGAGGCCCTGCGCATCGCCGCCACCGCCGGCGCCGCGGTGACCGCGCTACACGTCCTGCCCGCGTCGAGCCGAGTTCCCGGGCTCGAGGGCGCGACGGCGGAGAACGTGAGCCGGGTGGAGCGCGCCCGGCGCCGCGTCGCCGACGAGGCGACGGCCGCGCGGGCCGGGCGAGCCCAGGACGTGACCTGCGAGGTCGCGGAGGGCACGGTGGCGCGCGAGATCGCCCGGCGCGCCGAGGAGCTCGACTCGGATCTCATCGTGGTCGGCGCGGAGGCCCGGCACGGCATCCTCGGCGCCTTCGTCGAGGCGCTCGCCGACCGGCTGGTGAGGCTCGCCCCGTGCCCGGTGCTGGCCGTGCCCCGGTCCGGAGCGCGCGGTGCGGGTCGCTGAGCGGATGCGGCGCGAGCCGCCCACGGTCGACCCGCGCGAGAGCCTCGGGCGTGCGGGCCAGCTCCTGGCGCGTCAGGGCACGGGCGCGCTGCCGGTGGTCCGCCGGCACGCGCTGATCGGCCTGCTCGACGCGGCGGACCTGGACCGCGCGCATCCCTCCGTGGCCACCACGCTCGCGATCGGCGAGATCGCACACCGGCTCGACCGCGTGCCGGTCGAGCGCGTGCTCCGGCCTGGCCTCGCCGCGGTCGGCCGCCGCACCCCGCTGGTCGACGCCATCCGCCTGATGCGGGCGCGCCGCCTCACCGCGCTTCCGGTGGCGCAGGGCGACCGCCTGATCGGGCTCCTCACCGAGGACGACCTGCTAACGCTGCTCGCCGCCCTCTTGGAAGAGGAGCCGCCCGCGACCGTGCCCTAGCCCGAGCTATTCGTGCCGGGCTCGCCCGAGACCGGACGGGTGGCGTCGTGGGGGGCCGCGGGGCAAACGAGCGGAGTGGGCCCCCCGAGTCCGGTGCGCCGCTCG
>Ga0310810_10003591_pt1 | contig 16948 bp, 10 predicted proteins | sample NCmetagenome_FD_207641 | JGI IMG/M metagenome (GOLD analysis project Ga0310810, IMG submission 207641) | Soil microbial communities from experimental microcosm in Duke University, North Carolina, United States - NC | ecosystem: Engineered > Artificial ecosystem > Soil microcosm > Unclassified ... | reverse complement strand
TTCGTCATCCTGAACGCGAGGCATCTGAAGCGAGCCCTGGCTTGGTATTTCGGTTACTACCATGGGTCCCGAACCCGTTTGGGGCTCGACAAGCAATGTCCATTCCCTCGGCAGGTCTCCAGTATCGGCAGGATCATCGCAATCCCGCAGCTGGGCGGTCTCCATCACCGTTATGAACGCGTTGCAGCGTAATGACATGGCTGCGGACGCAGTTTTGGCTAGTGACAGGATGCGCGACGATCACCAGGATGTCCGCTTTGAAGCGATCGTCGGGGCGGAGAGCCGGCGGAGCTTTCGGCAGCCCCGCGGCGGCTAGCGAGGCACAAAGACAGAAGGCCAAGGCGGTTATGAATACAACTCGCATGCGGCCGTGTGTCTGTCAGAACCGGAAATGCAGGCCCATTTGCATCTGCCGCATGGGATTGGCCGTCGAGGTGATCTGTCCCGCGCCTCCGACATCCACCTGGTTTGTCGGCAAACCCAGATTCACATGGTTGAAGGCGTTGAAATTCTCCCAGCGAAATTCAATTGTCTTGTTCTCGACGATCACGAATTCCTTCGAGAGCGACAGATTGAATACAAACAGAGCGGGGCCGCGCAAGGAACCCTTGGATGCGGTGCCATCGCGATACGGCGCCTGCGGCGCGGTATATGCAGCGGGGTTGTACCACAAATCGGCGCTGGGATTTGACACATGGGGATTGCCGATGATGTCGGCCCGAACGGAATTGAAGTCGGCGTTTAGCAGAGGCGCACTGGAAATTCCCGGCGAGAACGCCACGCCGGAATACATCGTGGTGACACCACTCACACGCCAGCCGCCGGCAACGGCATCCGCCGCTTTGCTTACGTTCGCAAGGTAACGGCGCCCCTTGCCGAACGGCAGTTCCCAGTTATTCAGCAGGGTGACGGCATGAGTACGGTCGAAGGTCGCCGGACCATGGTCGTTGCGCACGTTGTAATTGTTGTCGAAGCCATAGCCGCCCTCGCCGTTGTCCATGGCTTTGGACCACGTGTAGGTGAGCAGAAAATCAAGACCGTGCGTCACCCGCTTCTGCAGCTTCATTTGCAGGCTGTTGTAGCTGGAGTTGTCGCAGTTGCAGACGTCATAGATGGGCTGCTCGTCGCCGTACTTGAAGAATGGCCGGCGAGGATCAAAATCGCCCGGCCCGGGAACCGCCTGGTTGCGGTTCTCGTTGAGGAAACCGTGACGGCCCACATTGCCCACGTATGCAGCCTCTACGGTGAGGGTTGGCGCAATCTGGTGTTGGACCGAGAAATTCCAGAAATCGGCCAGCGGGATGCGGTAAGCGTCCGGCGTGTCGAAAAAGAAGTAAACCTGAATGCCGTTGGGCAGCGGATAGCGGCCGGTTGTTCCAATCGGCGGGCTGGGAGCCGGCGGCCGGCCTGTGGTTAAGAAAGTTGGGATTGCCGTCGTGTACGGGTTAGGTTGATTGAGAACCTGCACAAACTGAACGGGAGGATCGAGCTCGGGATTTTGCGCGAATACCGCTCCGACGCCCGCCGCGTTGTAGCTGCGCCCGTAACCCGTGCGGATTACGGTTTTGCTGGTGAGCTGGTAGGCGATACCCAGGCGCGGTGCAAATCCCAAATTGTATGGCTTGATGCCCATATTTGGCGGCACGCTGCCGATGCCCGCCACAACCACTTCTCCGGTGGTGGGATCAAATGTCGCGCCACCGCCGGGCTTCGCCGAGACTTGAGGCAGGTAGTTCTCATACCGCAATCCGAAGGTGAGCGTGAGCTTGGGAGTAATGCGCCACTCGTCCTGTCCGAAGAAGTAGAGGCGTGTCTGGCGGAGTGCTGGATAGAATCCAGGACCGGTGTTATTCTGCTGGAAATAAGTCGGGTATCCCAGCAGGAATGAACCCAGGCCCTCGCCGGTGGTGGCGGAGCCGTTCGCGGCAGCATCGACATCGGCATTGCCGGTAACCGAGCTGCCGAACGTCACTTCACCCGCCCGGTGTGCGCCCGAATCAACGCGCTTCTGCTGGGCACGCCGCGCGTCCACACCCCACTTGATGGTATGGTTCCCGGTCTGTTTGGTCCAGTTGTTGACCCATTGGAAATGGTTTTCGGTTTCGCTCAGCGGGCAGTTGCAAGCATTGACGCCAAGCGCGTAACCGAAGTTGAACCCGCCATTGCCCTGCACATAGAACGCAGGCATACCGGCGGTGTCGGGCGAGTTGGTATTTAGGCCCAGGAGACCGGCGTCCAGCGCGGGGGTCTTGCCGAATCCGTTGGGCAAGTTATGCGGCCGGTAGCGATAGTAACCAAAACGGAAGTCGGCGAACAGAGTTGAGGTGATGCTGTAGGTGTAGCCTAGTGCCAAGCTCTGGTTCCGAGCATGGCTATTTCCCGCGAAGCCCAGCGGCGAGGGGCCTCCAGCGACGTCGCCAAAAGCTCCTGGGCCCTCCAGGATGAAATCGGCCAGGCTGTAGCGCCCGAACAAGTGGTGGTTGGCGGAGATGTTATAGTCGATGCGGCCATCGTACTGGCCGCCGTCATTGAGGCGCCCGACCGCCGTTGCATAGTTATTAAACGGCTGCCCCGCCGGGCCGAAGTTGGGCATGGGAAGGTAGGTGAGCAGCTTGGCCATGGGCGCCGCTGGGGTCAAAACGTTCACTTGCCCATTTGTTGCCACTGCCTGGCGTCCCGCGCCTTCCGCGTCGCCGGTTTTGGGATCGAAGACCATCCCGGCCCTGGCGGCCACCGTTTGGCCCTCGGTCGTATTCACCTTTACTGGACTGGCGCAGCCGGTGGACGACGTAGTGCCATCGGCGCAAATGTAGTCGCCAAGGAGCGCGCTGAGATCACCGCTGCGTTCCGCAGCCGTTGGCACGGTGGTGATCTCCGAGCCACTGTCACGGCGACGGGTTCCCTCGTACGCGAAGAACACGAACAGCTTGTCCTTCTTGATCGGCCCTCCGATCGATCCACCAAACTGATTCCAGCGGATAGGAGGGTTCACATGACTGAACGGATCGGCGGCGTTGAGCACGTTGTTGCGCAGATATTCAAACGCCGACCCGTGATACTGGTTTGTCCCCGATTTTGTGGTGCCCTGCAGCATCGCGCCCGACACGTTGCCAAATTCAGCGTCGTAATTGCTAGATGTCACTTTGAATTCTTCGAGTGCATCCGGATTGGGATTCACCACAGCCAGGCCCAAAATGTTGCTGTGATTTTCCGTACCGTCGAGGAGGAAACCGTTGGAATACGGGAGCTGCCCGTTCACGGGCGTCTGAATATCGCCCTGCTGATTCTCGGCAGACGACATGCCGGAGTTCACTGGGTACCGCCCCGCTCCGGGGAGGGAAACCAGAAGGGAGGTGATGTTGCGGTCAAGAATCGGCAACTTCTCGAGTTCGGCCGCAGCGAGGGTCGTGCTAACCTCGGCACGGTCTTTGATCAGCAAGGGTGTCTCGCCGGTCACGGTAACCTCGGTAGCTGCTTTGCCGATCTGCAATTGCGCGTCGACTCGTGTCGTCGCGTCCACCTGAACAACGGCTGATGCGTTGAGGTCGGCAAAGCCCGGTGCTGTAATCACGATCTTGTATTGCCCGGACAGCAGATGCGTCTGAGTATAGTTGCCACTGCTGTTGGTCTTGGTCTGGACAGTCTCGCCGCGCTCGGTGTCGGTAATGGTTACCTGAGCGTTGGGAATCGCGGCTCCAGTGGGGTCGGTGACGGTACCGCTGACATTGCCGAACGTGGCTTGGCCGAAAATGTTTGGAGTGGAGAACAGGACGAGTGCCAGGCTAGCAACCGCTGCCATCAGGGAAACAGATGCGCGTTTCATTCGATCCTCCAAAGGGAAATAAGTTTACGGTTCCAGGTGTTCATCGTCGGATGCGCCATCGGGTTTTCCCGATGCGTCCAATTTTCGATAAAGATCCAGTTCGCGGCGGGCGGCATCGGCGTCGCCCAGAGACTTGTACGCGGACGCAAGCAAGTAATGCGATAGCTTATCACGAGGTTCAAGTCGTGCGGCAACTTCCAGATGGTCGATGGCTTCGCGAGCCTTGCCCTCCTTCAGGAACAACCGCCCGATGGCGACTTGCGCTTCGAAGAAATCCGCATTGTAACGGACGGCCCTCGACAGATGCTCGCGTGCCTTGTCCGGTTGGGAATGCTCCCTTGCGATTTCGCCGAGTTCGAATTCGGCAACGGCGTTTTCCGGGGAGAGCCCCAGCTCACGCTCAAATTCGCGTGCCGCCTCGTCGATGGCGTGCGAATCTTTGGAGGCGCTCAGGATCGCGCGGCCGAGCCCGACGTGCGCGCCCGGCGCGTTGGGGTTTAGCTCGATCGCCTTGCGGTACTCCTGTTGCGCCACATCATAGCGCTGAAGGCTCTCCTGCACCTGCGCGTTAGCCAAGTGCACCCAATATGAATCCGGAGCCGTTTGCACCAACTGCTTCATCAGACGGTAGGACCGGTCCGCATGCAAGCGCGAAACTTGAAACAAAACTTCGGCATCATCCGGATAGCGTTTCAGAAGCTCTTCGCCGGCTGCCAGCGCTTTGCCAAACTGTCTCAATTCGCTGTAAGACCGCGCGAGGTGAAGGCCAATGAGGCGGCCGGTTTCTGTGTCTGGCGGATGCTCGAAGGCCGGCGCGAGAACCGCGACCGCCTCCTGGTGCCGTCCCAACTCCGCCTCACAAAGCGCAACCATCAGTTCGACCTGCGGCATCGCCGGATTCAGCTTTCGAGCGCGACCAAAGGCAGCAAGCGCTTCCGCAGCGTGTCCCTGAAAAAAAAGGGCCATGCCCAGGTTGGCCTGAACTTGGGGAACCGAAGGAGCAAGCTGCGACAGATGCTGCAGCGCCTTCGCGGCCTCGTCCCATTTCTTGGATGCGAGCGCCTCGCGGGCCTGATTGGAGTATCGCGCCAGATCGTCATCGCGCTGGGCTACGACGGATGCAGCAGTCAGCAGGACAAAAACCAGAGATCGAATCACCGCGCGGAAATTCATTAGCCTGGTCACCCCTACCAGAAGAAAGCGATTTCCCTACTATAGAGCCACCGGGCTCGCGGCACCAATGGCCCAGCCGGAGTATTGCGTTCAATAGCTAACTCAGTGCCTCCCCTTTGCTGTCAGGCTGTACCTGTCGGACGAAGGCCTCAGCGGATTTGCAGCCCAATTCCATACCACGGAACCGATGCATTTGCTCATGGAGTGGGTACCAGTCCTGTACCGAGCTGGCATTGTTCTACTCGGCCACGCTCTGCAGTGTCACCACGCGGGCACGGTAATCCAGCGCAAGCACAAAATCCTGCAGGATTGCGTTGCCGATGCTCCCGCCGCGCCGCTCAGGGTTTTCGTCCGTGGCATACCCCTTGCGTGCATAAGCGACCTCGATGGCGCCGAGATCGATGCTCTTGAGCATGACTGACTTGACCCACCCTTTGGTCAGGCGGGCCTCACCCAGATACCCGGCGGCCTCCATCGGAATGCCCGTCCAGTACGCGTGGACTGGGCCATGAGGCCGGGACCGCCTAAGGCACCGATTGCGCTACGCGTGTCGGCAACGCGGCACGGTGTCAAGGGGTAAAACGCGCTGGCGGTTGGAGCGGATCCGGACACGAAGTAGCCATTGATATCGAGGATGACGTCGGTGGTGTCAGTTGCGAAAACACTAATGGCCCCGTTGAGGCCCGCGGGCACGATGGCAGCGTTGGATTTGATACGGCCGTCGAGGGAGTTTAGCGTGGCTACCAAGGGCTGGGGCCCTGCGGGCCAGACGGTCAAAAAACCGAGGTGGGTTTTGGGGACGACGGCGATGTTCAGGGAATAGGCAGCAGCGGCGGAGGGAATGCCGCAGCCACCAATGGGTATTGGAAAGTTGCGCGAGGTGCCGGCGGCGATGGCAGGACCGCCAAGGGATCCGCCGGGATTGCGCGTGTCCATGACGCGGCAGGGACTGACGGGCACAAAGTGGGTCGGCGCCGAGACTGCCGAGAGAGAGGAAACGCGCAAGGCAAAGGGATCAGGCAGGCGGCTGAGGGGAATAATTCCGGCTGGGAATGGCTCCTTCGTCTGTGGATCAATCAAAGGCAACCCAAACTGTGAAAAGTCTCCTACCCTTTCGGCTGCTGTGGGAACGTAAACACGAGCGAGAAGACCGGAAGCCATGTTGATTCCACCGCAGAACTGCTGATTCGGAACTGCCGGCTGCGGAATACTCTGGAGCAGGCTGAAGTTGCTCAGCGCCATTCGTCCGACGACAAGCATGTCACCGAACGTGTTGCGCGCGATTACGTCATAGACGCTCGAAAAACGGAGTGAACTGCGCGGGAAATGGAGCGCAAGGTGCCGAAGCTAATGCACGCCCCACAATGTCACCATTGGACTCCCGTACCGCCGCCATCCCCGAGGACCCACTGACAGTGGCCCCAGAGAGTGGGGAGAGACTTGGGGACTGTGCTGGTGAAATCGCGGATAAACTCAACAGCAATGCTGGCACCCAAGCGAGGATGGGCCGCCGGCATTGCTTGTGCGGAGTAGGCATGGTTAACGAATCCACAGGGCAACACCTGCGTTGCCAAGGTGATGAAACTTGGTTTGAAGTCGCCGGTCGCATAAACTTCACCTCTCGGTTTTGTTTTTTTCGAATGATTCACTCTGTGCGGAACGATTACCATCATTGGTTATGGAAACGCCGGCGTCAACGCTGGCTTTAGTAACAGGGTGAAACTTCGGGGCTCGGTTCAGCTTTTGGTCACTCCTGATCGCGCGAAATGGCGATCCGGGGATTGCTGAACCGATAGTGCAGCAGTGCTCGCCCGGCCACAAGGCGTGCTTCCGATCGGGCCGGTTCGAATTTCCAGCGCCGGGCATTAAACACAGCTAAGGTCGCAAAATCGCGGTTTGCTGTGGTGATGTCCGATAGGAGCTCCGCGTAATCCACTTTTCCCGATTCGTTGATGTAGACGCGTACATCCAATGGCATTTCGGTTCTCAAAGTACGAAGCAGCTCTTCCGGTACGGTCGGAGTGGAATCTTGTACTGGCCTCGGCGGCACGAAATCAGTCGTTCGGCGCAGCCTTCGCAGCAATGGGACCCTGCCCATCACGCCGCCGAAATGCGATTCCGTGACTGCCTCGAAGCTTACAGTGGAGAATGACTCAACCGCAGCCTTTGGAGCCGGACTTGTCGGAGCCACGGGTATCGGTTTTTGTACGATTTGCTGCACGGGTGAAGTGGTGACTGGCGGCGGCTGAGGCCTTTCTTTTGCGGATAGTAGAGTCTGACGGGACCCGGGTGATATCAGATTTGCGTGCTTGCTCGCGCGTCTCGGTCGATCGTGTGCAATGCTGTGTTCTCGGGACTCGCGCCTCTTATTCTGCTGATAACGTGAATCCGCTGTCTTCGGCTGCGGAAGGGGGCTGACCGAGCCTTCCGTCGGTGGCGGCACGTAGATGGAGTCGCTATGCGAAACTGGTTCACTTGGGCCTATGTTGGCGTCGGATAGGTTCAGCCTGACACTCACATCATTTGACTGTGGTCCATAAAGCATCGTACCCGCTCGCAACTGGCTCACATCCAGAATGACGCGCCTCTGGGTGCTACCATCGGTAATCCAGAGCACGCCGCACCGACCGGGCCGAATCCCTGGCGCCGACCCATCCCAACTCAAGCGCAACCGGTCACCCTCTCCGGTCAGAATCAGTGCGACGGACTGCGAGGATCCAACTCTGATCGGCGCAGGCACCGGAGTCCGAGTTGACAACAGCATAATAAAGACGCCTGCAGCCAAGGCCGTGATAGAGGGCCACTTCAGCGTAACTCCGACCGGTGCTGGCGGTGACGCCAGCGCGATTTGCGAGAACGCGCGAATCGGCATCGAGATCGACCGCAGTCGCGTCGGCATTATCTTGAGGCATATTTTCCCGGCCGCAGCGCTCCCATACGTACCTTCGACCGATGCGGGTCTTTTCTTGGGGCCGTCGAGCAGCCGCCTTATCGTGTCATCCAAATCATCCGCTCGAAAGGGTGTTCTAAGAAACGCGCAACCAGCAGTGTTAACGACCGCTATTTCATCCGAAGGTTCGTCGGAGATAAGAACCGCGCGTATCTGGGGATATATAGATTCCAGTCGTGCTACAACGTCCCCGGCATTTTCATCGTCCAGAATGGCTTTTGTGACAACGACGTGAATCGGGCCCAGATGTTCTTGGCAGTTGCGCATGGCCTCATCTGCGTTATCGGCTTCCAAAACGTTGTAGCCGGAAGCGCGCAGTATCAAAGCCAGCGTTATGAGATTAGCTGGCTCGGTTTCGATTAGGACAACAGTGAGCATAGGCTGTACCTTCCCCACCGGCGGCCCGTTTGGCTGAAAAAGCCAAACTGGGCACTGGCGCGGGTTAACGGCCAATTCCTCATCGGCGGTTTGATCGTAGTCCGCCTCAGCGACGCTGAATACCCCTTAGAGTGTAAAGCAATTCCTGCGCCAATTCCGTGAGCGTCCCAAGCTACGGACCGAGTAGTGGGTTAAGTCCCACAGGAGCAGTGAGTTGCACGAGCAGTCATTCCTTGGTGGAACCTCATCATGACGACCAGCGACGAGGGTGGATGGCTACATGAGTATCCGCGATCCAGCCTCAAGCCGCACATAGGTCGGCGAGGAGAGGTGCTCGAAGCTACCTCCGCCTGAGACGCAGGAGCGCTTCAGTGACGAACAGCTCTACGCGCTGGCGGCTGTACATCTATTCCTTGCAGCCGCCGCCGAATCCAAACCGCCTCGATACAACCCGCGCAAGCGGGACGGAAGGTGTTCGAGCGTGAGGGCTGTGCCGGATGTCATACTCCCCGGCACGCCGCGTTTGCAGTGTAAGCCTGGGGTCGGTGTCGATCGGCACATTCAGAATGTCGTACTTCCTCAGATGCTCAGGCGGAACGCGGAACCCGCGCACGGGCAACAGTTTGTTGTTGGTGTAGTTGGAGTTCCTCAACGTCCGCAATCTCAAACTCAATAGAGCTTCCGCTCGACTGCGGCATTTAGCCAAGTTGTGTGAAATGCCGCAGCCAGGAAGCCTCCCGTTTCGAAACGCCGCCGCGCCATTCCATTCGAATTGAGGGACTTATCCCACCTGACGCCGCGGCTGGTTCGTGACGTGCGAGGGTCCAGGGCAAGGGAGGTTGAAAACATGCCGCTGCTTGAAGCGAAAGCCGGGCGCGTTCCTCCGGTCGCAGCGCCGGGCTCTCAAAAGCGGGAAATCAGAGCGTGGGCCGTCATGCTGACGCTGGGTTTAGCCACGTTGATTGCCGGCTACATTCTGTGGGCGAAGGTCTCAGGGTTCTGAACGAGGGGTTCACCGGGTCAGCGCCCGGAACAATGTGTCGCGATCCCAGATGCCGTCACGGCGCACACCGTTCAAGAATAGCCCCGGCGTTCCGTAAACTCCATTCTGCACGCCACGGCGGAAGTCCTCGCGCACGCGATCTGTGTGTACAACCCCTTCTTCAGCTCACTGCGAAACCGGTCCATATCTAACGAGAGTCTCTCTCCGTACCCAAGCAGGTCCTTGCGATTTAGCGCATTTTGATTCTGAAATAGCAGATCTCGTGCATCTCCCAAAAGCGTCCTTGTGCGCCTGCGGCCTCCGCGGCCTCTGCCGCTTCTTGCGCGTGTGGATGAATGCCGCTCAGAGGATATTGCCGATAGACGATGCGAAGCCCGCGGACCCAAGCTCGCCTGAAGATCCCTAATGATCGCGAACAACCGGCCGCAATCGGGGCTTTTATTCCGAGGCTTCGACCCGGCCAGTTACCCGACCGTGCTGCTCGGTAGCTATCACGTCTCACCGACAACTACATGAGTGGATCCTCCTTCCACTGGTGATCTGCGCCATTGGGGCGCACGGTTAACTGGCGGGTGGAAAGAGCATCGCTCGGGTGCCCGAAGATTTTGGAAACGCCCCGATAGTTAACGACCCAGCTCTCAGGACAAACTTGACTGTACCTTCGGTTGGAGCAATGAATGTGTGAACCGCACCTTGGTCAACCGTTATGCAACTGGAAACGAAGTATCTCCGCCTTGGTACCGCGGTTACGTTGGTTGTGTTGCAAAAACTCAGCGAACGAGTCTGGTAAGCTGCAGCAGCATATTCCATGATCAAACCGCGGCCAGCGCTGTTCAAATGGCGGCACTTCGAACCCGAGATCATTGTTTGCGCGGTCCGCTGGTATCCGCGATTCTTGCTTTCGTATCGGGATGTCGAGGAATTGCTCCTGGAACGAGGTCTCCCTGCTGACCACACCACGATTTGGCGCTGGGTGCAGCGCCGCATGAGTATTTTGACCATACGGGCAGACAGACGCTTTGCCCGCCTGTATGCTAACATCGTTCGTAATCAGATGTCGAAATCGAAGTCAGAGCAGGAATTTTCTGCGGCAGACCGTGATTTGTATTCAGGCTTGATCCGGCTGCACGTTCTTCATCATGCAGTTGAAGGTCCAGTGTTTGGTCTTGGCATGATCGAGGAGCTTGCACGGCACGGATACCGCATCAGTCCGGGGAGTCTGTATCCGCTCCTTCAAGGGCTTGAAAAGAAGGGATACCTGCGATCGACCGAGCAGCGGAACGGCAAGTCGCTTCGCCGTGTGTATCGAGCGACTCCACTCGGCAAGAAGGCCTTGGCAGCATCGAAGAGAAAAGTGCGGGAACTCTTTCATGAACTCATCGAAGGTGACTAGCTCACGTGGCGACTATGCGAGGATCTACATTGACAGGGCGGCGAGATATGTCGGAGCGATGCTGTTCATCGCAGGAGCTTTGCCCGCGCAACAAACGGCTCCTCCAGCCGCCCTCACGCTCCCTCAGACAGTTGAAAACTCGCTCAAGAATTATCCATCGATCCGAGTTTCCCAGGAACAGATCAATGCCGCGGCTGCCGCTATCCAGTTAGCGCGGACCGCATACCTTCCGAAGGTTGACGCGCTTGCGCAGCTCAACCGCGCGACTCGGAACAACGTGTTCGGCCTCCTGCTGCCTCAAAGCGTAATTCCATCAATGTCTGGTCCCGTGGTCGGCTCCAACAATTTTGGGTCGGTGTTGGGAAGCGCAATAGGCTGCCTCGTGACCTGGGAACCGTTTGATTTTGGTTTGCGGCGCGCAAACATTGCTGTCGCGAATGCAGCACGGGCGCAATCGGAAGCTGCGGTCAAGAGAACGCAATTCGAGGTTACGGTAGCTGCTGTAGATGCGTATTTGACTCTGGTTGCCGCTCAAGAGACCGTGCGCGCCGCCCAGGCGGGTGTGGATCGTGCGGACATTGTCGTCAAAACGATTACGGCGCAGGTCAACGCACAATTGCGGCCGGGAGCGGACCAGTCACGCGCGGAAGCGGAACTCGCTGCTGCGCGTACACAATTGATTCAAGCAGAACAAGCAATCGAGATTTCGCGCGCGACTCTCTCGCAGTTCATTGGCACCGATCCGTCGCAGATTGCAGTGGTGACGGGTAGTCTTGTTCGATTGCCTCCCGAACAAGCCCCCCCAACCCTGAACACCGCGACGAATCCCGTGATGGTTGAGCAGAACGCCGCGGTCGAACAGGCCCGAGCGCAACTTCGAGCGCTGGAGCGATTCTACTTCCCGAAGTTCTCTCTTCAAGGCGCTGCCTACGCCCGTGGCACAGGGGCCGAGACTACTGGCGATCGTTTGGGAGGCCTCAACGGACTTGCGCCCAACTTTCAGAATTACGCATTCGGTTTCAGCATAATGTTCCCTTTCTTTGACCTGCCATCCTTACGCGCCCGCGAAGCGGCGCAGAGCGCTACGATTCGATCCCAGGCAGCTCGCTCCGAGCAAATCGCCGTGGATCTCCGGGCTCAGTGGAACCGGGCAGTCGCAACACTTAATGGTGCGCGGCGCATCGCCGCCAATACCCCTGTGCAGGTGTCGGCTGCGCGTGCCGCATCCCAACAAGCGACCGCACGCTATCAGGCAGGGTTGGGGAACATCGACGAAGTAGCCGAAGCCCAGCGACTTCTCACCCAGGCTGAAATCGACGATGTATTGGCCCGGCTCAGCGTATGGCGAGGTCTGCTTGGAATTGCGACAGCCGCCGGAGACATTCAACCGTTCGTTGTGGAGGCGAGCCAATGAAGTCCTACGAAGGCGGAAAATGCGTTTTGTATTAGCAGCTCTATCTCGACCAGTAACGGTTGTCATGGCCTTGGTAGCCGTCGCGCTCTGCGCGGTCCTCGCGCTGAAACGGATGCCCGTAGATATCTTTCCGCAGGTCGGTGATCCCGCAATCTACGTGGCGCAACCCTACGGCGGAATGGACCCCGCCCAAATGGAAGGCTACCTTACCTACTACTACGAGTATCACTTCCTTTACATCACCGGAGTCGATCGGGTCGAAAGCAAGAGTATTCAGGGCGCCGCGCTCACGAAGCTCGTTTTTCATGAAGGCACCAACATGGCTCAGGCCATGGCGGAGACGATCGGTTACGTAAACCGCGCCCGCGCCTTCATGCCGCCGGGGACCGTCCCGCCGTTCATCACACGTTTCGACGCCGGCAGCATAGCCGTAGGCCAGTTGGTTTTCAGCAGCGCGACACATACCCAAGGCGAGTTGCAGGATTTTGCCTTGAATCGAGTGCGACCGCTCTTTGCAACCCTGCCGGGTGTCTCCGCTCCTCCCCCGTTCGGAGGAAATCAGCGGACGATCGTCATCACGCTCAATCCCGACAAGCTTCAGCAATACCAGATCTCACCCGATGAGGCGATCGCTGCCGTCAGCAAAGCGACTCTCGTCATGCCCTCCGGCAATATGTGGACCGGCAAATTGGAGCGCATCGCTCGGACGAATGCCGCGCTTGGTGGTAACCTTTCCGAACTCCTGAGCACGCCGATCCGTCCGGTCTCCGGCACGAGCATTTATCTCCGAGACATTGGAACCATCGAGAACGGGACGGATATCGTCACCGCGTACGCCCACGTCAATGGAAAACGAACGGTCTATATCCCGGTAACCAAACGCGCTGATGCTTCCACTCTCGCGGTGATCAACGCGGTCAAAGCCGCAATTCCCAATTTCAAGAAGGTGGTTCCGGATGGTGTCGATGTTCGACTCGAATTCGATCAGTCGCCATTCGTTACAAATTCGCTTCAAGGTCTGGTTATCGAAGGACTACTGGGCGCTGCCCTGACCGGTTTGATGGTTCTGATCTTTCTCCGCGACTGGCGGAGCGCACTCATCGTCGTGATGAATATCCCCTTCGCGTTGCTCGCCGCCGTTGTGCTTCTATGGGCGACCGGTCAGAGCATCAATATCATGACGCTCGGAGGCCTCGCTCTGGCCGTCGGCGTTCTCGTCGACGAAGCGACCGTCGAGATCGAGAACATTCATACTCAGATGCTTCCAGGCGTGTCCCGCGCTCGCGCAGTTGTGGAAGCGTGCAGTCGTACTGCTATTGCTCGTCTGCTTTCGATGTCCTGCATCCTAGCCGTGTTCATTCCATCATTTTTCATGGTCGGCGTCGGACGGCAACTATTCGTCCCGCTTTCGTTGGCCGTCGCGTTTTCGATGGTCGCGTCCTATCTTTTATCGAGCAGTCTCGTTCCAGTATTTTCCACATGGCTGATGAAGGAGGGTCACAGAGGTGAAGAGCGAGAGGGACTCTTTGGGCACATAAGGTCGTTCTACGAGAGCTATCTGAACAGCATGCTTAGGTTTCGGTGGCCACTCGTGATTATCTATCTCGCAGTAGCGATCGGGCTTGTCTGGGTACTTCTGCCCCGTATGGGAACCGAGCTCTTTCCCGACGCGAACGCCCCCCTGTTACGCATTCGTCTGCGAGCGCCGACCGGAACGCGAATTGAGGAAACGGAGCGCGTGGTTCTTCGTGCGCTCGATGTAATTCATCGAGATGTCGGCCCCAACAATGTCGAGATTACCAGCGACTTCGTCGGAGTAGTGCCATCCAGCTATCCGGTGGATCTGATTCATCTGTTCACGAGCGGACCTCAAGAGGCGATCATCCAGGTGGCGGTCAAGCCGGATACGCCCCGGGGCGAAGCGCTTCGGGAAAAATTGCGGGAGAGCCTCAAGAAGGAACTGCCGGAGTGCCAGGTGTCTTTCGAAGCGGGCGATATCGTGACCCAAGTGATGAGCTTCGGTTCGCCGACCCCAATCGAGGTTGCCGTCCAGGGCATTAGCCTTCAGGACGACTATACATATGCGCAGAAGGTCCAGGCGCAAATGGCGAAGCTGGCATTTCTCCGCGACCTGCAATTCACGCAGGCCGCGGACTTTCCGACGCTCGACATCAATATCGATCGCGAACGCGCGGGCCAGTTCGGTCTCACGATGGCCGACGTCGTCCGCTCGGTAGTGCCGGCAACTTCCTCCTCGCGCTTCACGCAACCGAATTACTGGCGCGATCCGAACTCCGGAAACGCATTCCAGATTCAGGTGCAATTGCCTCAGAACCGTATGCAGAGCGCGGAAAACGTCGGCTATGTACCGGTTATGCAAGATGGCCGAACCGAAACTCGGCTCACTGATATCGCCACACTTAAATTGGGCACAATGCCCGGTCTGATCGAGCGCTATAACGGACAGCACGTGGTCAGTCTGACGGCCAATATCCACGGCCTGACACTCGGCGAAGCCGCGCAGAAATTAAATCAGGCTTTGTTGGCAGCGGGGGATCCGCCCAAGGGTGTGAGCGTGACGCTGCGCGGCGAGATCCCTCCCCTGGAGCAAACTCTTTCAGGATTGCGAATTGGCTTGCTTCTGGCTGTACTGGTGATTTTCTTATTGTTATCGGCGAATTTTCAGTCTGTCCGGCTGGCTTTGGCGATCGTGTTAACCATTCCCGCAGTGCTCTGCGGCGTCCTATTGATGCTGCTTATCACCGGCACTACGTTGAACGTGGAGTCATTCATGGGCGCGATCATGGCGATCGGCATCGCGGTAGCGAACTCCATTTTGCTGGTTACATTTTCCGAGCGCGCGAGACATGAAGGCCGGAACAATCTGGAGGCTGCTCAGGAAGGCGCTGCCAGCCGGCTCCGGGCGGTCCTGATGACCGCTGCCGCGATGATCTTTGGCATGGTGCCGATTGCTATTGGATTCGGCGAAGGCGGATCGCAATCAGCGCCGCTGGGCCGCGCGGTGATCGGCGGCTTGATCGTATCCACCTTTACCACCCTGACAGTCTTGCCCTCGATCTATGCCATTCTTCAGCGGAGAGCGTCCACCTCGTCGGCATCTTTAAACCCGATGGACCCGGAAAGCCGATACTATGAAGCGCACTAAGAACTTCCTACCGGCGTTTGTCATCGCCGCACTAACGGTTGGCTCGGCACAGACGACGGAACTCGCGCCAGTCATTTCGAAACCGATCTCTCGAACCATTGAACTGCCGGGCGAGTTCCAACCGTTTCAGGGCGTTTCGATACATGCAAAAGTCCGCGGCTACGTGGATCGCGTGCTGGTTGATCGCGGCAGCGCCGTGAAACAAGGACAACTACTCGCGGAGCTCACGGCTCCGGAAATGAAGGCCCAGATCGCCGAGGCCGAGTCGAAGGTCCAGGCTGCCGAATCAGACAGGTTGCAGGCTGAAGCGCAACTGGCTGCGGCGCAGAGTACGTATGACCGTTTGAAGAAAGCCGCGAAGACACCAGGAGCGATCGCGGGTAATGAACTCGTTCAGGCGCAAAAGCAGGTCGAGGCGGCGCAGGCGCTGGTTCAATCGAAGCGCCAGGCCGGCATAGCCGTCGAGGCGACAGTGCGGGCGCAGAAGGATCTCGAAGCGTATCTGCGAATCACAGCACCCTTCGATGGTATCGTCACGGACCGGCTGGTACATCCCGGCGCGCTCGTTGGTCCCGGCGCCGACCCGGTGCTGCTGGTGATCCAGGAGATAGCGCATCTGCGGCTCGTCGTCGCGGTGCCGGAGGAGAATATCGGTGGTATCGTCCCGGGCGCACGAGTGGAGTTCCGTGTTCCCGCCTACCCCGGACGCACCTACTTCGGAACCGTCGCGCGAATCTCCCACGCTCTCGATCAGAAGACGCGCACCATGCCTGTTGAGCTGGATGTCTTCAACCGCGGTGGTTCCCTTTCCCCCGGCATGTATCCATCGGTGAAATGGCCGAGCCGCGGATTGCGGCCATCCCTGCTGGTGCCAAAGACAAGTATCGTTACGACGACGGAACGGACATTTGTGATTCGCAATCGAAACGGACGCGCCGAATGGGTCAATGTCACGAAAGGAACATCGGATGGTGATCTGATTGAAGTCTCTGGCAATCTGCAAGCCGGCGATATGGTTGTTCGCCGAGCGACGGACGAAATTCGGGAAGGCACGCCAGTCCAGCCTTCGCCGAAGGGCTCTGGTGCAAGCTCAAGCCGACGGAGAGATCGGTTAAGCTCCGCCTTGTAAGTGATTGCGAATTGGGCTCAAGCTGCGATTGCCGCGTTCCACAGTTCCGTCATCGTCGCATTGCACCCGCCGAGCTTGCCCTTCTTGAACTGCCCCTTCTTGAACTGCCCCTTCTTGAACTGCCCCTTCTTGATCTTCTCTGCTAGCTCGATTCCGGAGATCGTTGCTACCGCGTTGTCGAATCGCTTGAATCCCAGCATCGGCCGGATTCGTTGCTTCACTCTCCGATGGTCCTGCTCCACCAGGTTGTTCAAGTACTGGCTGGATCGAACCTTGACGCGACCCGGAAGTTCGCCGTTCTTCCTTCATCTCCCGCACTGCCCGGTGCGAGGCCGCATAGGCGTCCAACTTGATCTTCGTGGGCACGCGAGTGTTCTTCATCGCGCTGCGCAGAAATGATTTGGCGGCGTTCACGTCCCGGTTCCGGCTGAGAAAGAAATCGACTGTTTGGCCCGCTTTGTCGACGGCGCGGTACAGGTACACCCATTGTCCGTGAACCTTTATATAGGTCTCGTCCAT
>Ga0310810_10003589_pt1 | contig 16950 bp, 17 predicted proteins | sample NCmetagenome_FD_207641 | JGI IMG/M metagenome (GOLD analysis project Ga0310810, IMG submission 207641) | Soil microbial communities from experimental microcosm in Duke University, North Carolina, United States - NC | ecosystem: Engineered > Artificial ecosystem > Soil microcosm > Unclassified ... | reverse complement strand
GTGAGGGCGGCGCGCAGCGCGTCGATGGTCGCCCGATCGCGGCCTTCGGAGAAATTCGGAACGCACTCGACCAACGGTGAGGGCATGGCAGACCTCTAGTGGAGTGCAAAACGAAGAATGCAGAATGCAGAATGGCAGCAATTCATCATTTTGCATTTTTCAACAGATCCAACAGCCACTTGTGCAGCGTCGGGTTCGCGGCCACGACCGAGCCGTCGCGCAGCATGTCGTCGCCCCCCGTGGCGGTCGTCACGACGCCGCCCGCTTCGCGCACCAGCACGATCCCCGCCGCGATGTCCCACGGTGCGAGTGTCAGCTCCCAGAAGGCGTCGAAGCGCCCGGCGGCGACGTCGGCAAGATCGAGCGCCGCGGCGCCGGCGCGCCGGATGCCGCTGGTCGAACGGCACACCACCGCGAACTGTCGCAGATACTCTTCCAGCCGGTCCAGCTCCTTGAAGGGAAATCCCGTTCCCACGAGCGCGCGCCTGGGGTCGGTGAGCCCCGCGATGGTCAGACGGGTGGCCCCGGACCAGGCGCCGAGGCCCCGCGCCGCCCGGTAGGAGATATCGCGGGTGACGTCGTGCACCACGCCGACGCTCAGCACGCCGTCGACCAGCGCCCCGATCGAGATGGCGTACTGCGGGTAGCCATGCAGGAAATTGGTCGTGCCGTCGAGCGGGTCGACGAGCCAGACGATTTCGCCGCGATACTCCGCGTTGGGCGACAGCTCCTCGCCGACGACGATCGAGCCGGGCAGCATGCCGGTGAGCGTCTCGGCGATCAGCTCCTCGGACTCGCGGTCGACCTGCGTCGCGAAGTCGTGCCGGGACTTCTCCGTCCAGCGGTCGGCAACCGGCGGCCGGGCGGCGCGAACGAGGTTCGCCGCCCGCTCGGCAGCCCGCTCGGCGATGTCGACTAAGTCCTTGAGAGCCCGCACCTTGCGACTGTTCCCCTCAGCCTCTTAGGTTGTGACTTCATGGCGCGCGTGTTCAGCGGCATCCAGCCTTCCGGTGAGCTGCACATCGGCAACTACCTCGGCGCCGTCAAGAACTGGGTCCGGCTGCAGCATCAGCACGAGTGCCTGATCTGCATCGTCGACCTGCACGCGATCACGCAACCCTACGAGCCCGCCGAGCTGGCGCAGCGTACGCACGACATGGCGGTGAGTCTGCTGGCCGCCGGCATCGATCCCGCCAAGACGATTCTCTTCGTCCAGTCGCACGTGGCGGAGCACCCCGCGCTCAGCTGGCTCCTCACCAGCGTGACGCCGCTCGGCGAGCTGGAGCGGCAGACCCAATACAAGGACAAGGCGCAGCGTCAGGAAAGCGTGTCCGCGGGGCTGCTCAGCTATCCGATTCTACAGTCCGCCGACGTGTTGCTCTACCTCGCCACGCTGGTGCCGGTGGGAGAGGACCAGCTGCAACACCTCGAGCTGATGCGCGAGATCGCCCGGCGCTGGAATCACCGCTTCGGTGCGTATTTCCCGGAGCCCGAAGCCCAGCTCACCGCGACGAAACGCGTGCTCGGTCTGGACGGCCGGGCGAAGATGTCCAAGAGTCTCGGCAACACGATCGGCCTGCTCGAGTCGCCCGAGGCGATCTGGGAGAAGCTGCGCCCGGCCGCGACCGATCCCGCCCGCAAGACGCGCAAGGATCCGGGGAATCCGGACATCTGCAACATCTTCACGATCCATCAGGGATTCTCACCGCCCGACGTGCAGGCGGACGTGGCACTGAAATGCCGCACCGCCGGCTGGGGGTGTCTCGACTGCAAGCGCGTGCTCGCGGACCATATCATAGCCGAGCTCACGCCGATCCGCGAGCGTGCGGCGGCGTTGCAGGCGAATCCGGCAGGCGTGCGCGCCACTCTGCGCGCCGGCGCCGCGCGCGCCCGGGCCATCGCACAGCGGACGATGCACGAAGTCCGCCGCCGCATGGGATTCCTCGACCCCGCGGAGGACTGATGCCCGACTTCGGCGGGATGACCGAGACGCTGCACCTTGAGCTGCTGCTGCAGGTGGTGCTGGCGACGGTGCTGGGCGGGGCGATCGGGATGGAGCGGGAGCTGTCGGGCAAGCCGGCCGGTCTCAGGACCAACATTCTGATCTGCGTCGGCGCGACGCTGTTCACCGTCCTGTCACTCAAGCTCGCGGCGATCCGGGGCGACCCGGCGCGCGTCGCCGCGCAGATCCTGCCGGGCGTGGGCTTCATCGGCGCCGGCACCATCCTGCACGCCCGCGGCTCCGTCACCGGACTGACCAGCGCCGCCACGATCTGGGTCGTGGCCGCCATCGGCATGGCGCTGGGCGCCGGCGCCTACACCGAAGCGGTCGGCACGACACTCCTCGTCATGCTCATACTCGCCGGGTTGGAGAACCTGGAGGACTTCGTGGCGCGGCGCTCCACGCACAGCCACCTCCTGATCCACGCCCAACCCGAGGTGAGCGCGCTCGAAGAGCTGGAATCGCTGGTGCGCCGCTCCGGGCTTACCGTCTCACGGGTCGAGTCACGGCGCGAGAACGTCGATCTCGTCGTCGAATTCGACCTGCGGGGCCCGAAGCGACTCCACGATCAGGCGAAGCTCGCCATGCTGCATCATCCGCTCGTTCGCTCCGTTTCCACCGGAGAGTGACTCGCCGCCTGGTGCTCGATCTGCGGGCCCAACGACCCGTCTGGCGCGTGACGCCCGAGGTCGTGGCTGCGGTGCGAGGCGCCGTGGGCGCGGACTGGGACGTGGTCGAGATCGCCGCGCCGATCTCGTCGGACGGCGACGGCGGCGGCGGATCACCCGAGGCGGTGGCGGCGGCGCGCGGCGCGGAGATCTATCTCGGTTTCGGCCTGCCGCCGGGAGTGATCGACGCCGGACGCGAGTCGCTGCGCTGGGCGCACACCTGCACCGCGGGGGTCGGGGCGGTCCTCGAGGGGCTGCGCGGCACCGGCATCGTCCTCACCAACTCGGCCGGCATTCACGCGGAGCCGATCGCCGACTGGGTGCTCGCCGCGATCACGCACTTCGCCCGGTCGTTCGACGTGCTGGTGCGGGCGCAGGCGGAGCGGCGCTGGGCGCAGGGGATGTTCGGCGACAAGAGCGTGCGCGTCCGCGAGCTCGCCCGCCTGCGCGTGGGCGTCTTCGGCATGGGGGGCATCGGCAGTGCCGTGGCACGGCGGGCGCTGGCGCTCGGGATGCGGGTGGTGGGTGTGCGTCGTCGTCCGGCCGCGGGCGGTCCGCCGGGCGTCGCCTGGGTCGGCGGGCCGGGAGACCTGGGACGCCTCGCCGCCGAGAGCGACGTGCTGGTCATCGCCGCGCCGCGCACCAGCGGCACCGACGGCGCGGTCGGTCGCGCCGTGCTCGAGCGACTGCCGCCCGGCGCGATCGTGATCAACGTCTCCCGCGGCGCGCTGCTCGACTCGGACGCGCTGCTCGAGCTGCTCGACCGTCAGGCGCTGCGCGGCGCGGCCCTCGACGTCTTCGCAGTCGAGCCCTTGCCGCCGGAGCACCCGCTGTGGGTCCATCCGCGGGTGCTCGTCAGCCCGCATGTGAGTCCGGTCACCGATCATTTCTGGGAGCGCGAGGCGACCCTCATTCTGGACAACCTGCAGCGCTATCTTGCAGGGTCGCCGCTCGTCAACGTTGTGGACAAGGACGCCGGGTACTGAATGGAAAAGATCATCAAGGCAGCCGTCGACCGCGGGGCGTCGGACCTCCACATCAAGGCGGGCGACGTCTTTCGCGCCCGGATCAACGGGCGCCTCGTGCCGCTCACGAAACAGCGGCTCACCCCTGAGCAGACGAAGGTGATCGCGAAACAGCTCATCCCCACCGAAGAAGACCGCGCCCGCATCGACAAGATCCGCGACTACGACTGCTCCTGGGGTATGCCGGGGATCGGGCGGTTCCGGGTGAGCATTCTGCGGCAACGCTCCTCGTTCATGATCGTCATGCGGGTGATTCCCTTCGACGTCCCGAGCTTCGAGTCGCTCAAGCTCCCGCCGGTGCTCGCCCAGGTGGCCAGCGCCGAGCGCGGCATGATCCTCGTGACCGGGGTCACCGGATCGGGCAAGACGTCCACCATGGCGGCGATGGTCAATCACATCAATCAGACGCAGCACAAGCACGTGCTGACCCTCGAGAATCCGATCGAATTCCTGCACCGCGACGTCAACTGCTCGATCACCCAGCGCGAGATCGGCACCGATACCGATGATTTCCGGATGGGGCTGCGCTCGGCGCTGCGCCAGGATCCGGACGTCGTCATGATCGGCGAGATGCGTGACAGCGAGACGATCGACACCGCGATGAAGGCCGCCGAGACGGGCCACCTGCTGATCTCGACGCTGCATACGCCCGACGCGATCAGTACCGTTGGCCGTATCGTCGCAATGTTCCCAGCCGAAGAGCAGGGCGTCGCCCGGCTGCGGCTCTCGGAAGCGCTGCAGGCAGTGGTGTCGCAGCGGCTGCTGCCGCGGGCCGATGGGAAAGGACGGGCCGCGGCGCTGGAGATCCTGATCTGCACCGGGCGGGCGCGCGACATGATCCGCGACACCGAGCACACCAGCGAGCTGTACGACTACATCAAGGAATCGCGCGAGCAGTACGGCATGCAGACGTTCGACCAGCATCTCATGGAGCTCGTCGCCGACGGGACGGTGACCTACGAGACCGCGCTCGCCGCCGCGTCCAATCCCGCCGATTTCGAGCTGCAGCTGCGCACCCTGGCGCGGCTCTCGCAGACCAAGATTCGAGCCATCGAGGTGGAGCCCAAGGAGACCGGAGAGACGGACGGAGGAGGGGACCGGCCGGCCGGCTTCACGGACGACCTCTCCGACATGCTCCCCTCGCCGTGAGCCGGCGGATCGGCGGCGTGCTGGCGCCGATCGCGACGCCGTTCCAGGCGTCGAGCGGCGACCTCGACCTGGATCGCACCGCCTCGAACGCCCGGCGGTTGTTGGACGACGGCCTCGACGGCATCGTGGCCGCCGGCTCGACGGGCGAAGCACCGCTGCTCGAAGCCGAAGAGCAGCGCCGCCTCGTCGCGGCGCTGCGCGCGGTCGTCCCGCCGGGCCGCTGGCTCCTCGCCGGGACCGGCGCCGAGTCGACGCGGGCGGCGATCGCGCTGTCGCGCGCGGCGGCGGCGGAAGGGGCCGACGCCGTCCTCGTCCGGCCGCCGTCCTACTTCAGCGCGGCCCATTCGGCGGCCAGCCTCGCCGGCTATTTTCGGGCGGTCGCGGACGCCTCACCCGTCCCGGTTCTGGTCTACAACATCCCCAAGTACACCCAGCTCCCCCTCGCCCCGGGCCTGCTGGTCGAGCTCGCAGCGCACGGCAACATCGTCGGCGCGAAAGACTCCTCCGGCGATCCCGAGAATCTCGCGCGCTATCGCGCAGCCGTGCCGCAGTGGTCGCTGCTCGTCGGATCGGGGTCGCTGCTGCTGCGGGCGGTGGAGCTGCGCTGCCAGGGCGGCATCATGGCGGTCGCCTGCTTCGCGGCTCGGCTCTCGGTCGATCTGTTCGCGGCCGCGCAGGCGGAGGACTGGGCGCGCGCCCGGGAGCTGCAGACGCGCCTCGCCGTCCTCGACAAGGAGATCGTCGGGAAACTGGGCCCGGCGGGGATCAAGGCGGCGATGGATTGCGTCGGACTGTACGGCGGGCCGGTGCGCGCGCCGCTCGCGCCGCTCGCCGCGCCGGACCGCGATCGCATCGGCCAGCTGCTGGCGGCATGAGCGGGTATCGGGCGCTGCTCGACGCGCTCGCCCGCCCTCGTTTCGTCGGTACACCGCAGCACGCCGCCGTCCGGGACACGCTGAAACGCGAGTTGCAGGCGCGCGGCTACGTCGTCATGGACCACCGGTTCGCGGCGGCGCCGCGCTTTCCGCTGCACGGCCGGGCGGCGGCCGAGGGCATCAACCTGATCGCGGTGCGCCCGCGCGTGCGCGTGACGGCGTGGCTCACCGCTCACTACGACTCGAAGGGGCAGCCGCTTTCCATGGCGGGTCGCTTGCAGCTCGTCGTGCTTGCCCTCGCGATCGTCCCGGTGGTGCTGCTGGCGACGCTTGACGGAGCGAGCCCATGGTGGTGGCTCGCGACACTCGTGCTGCCGTTGACCTTTCTCGCGCTCAACGTCGCGACCGACGGCTCGCCGGGTGCGGTCGACAACGCCAGCGGGGTGCTGGCCGTGCTCGCCGTGCTCGACCTCCTTCCCGCCGATGCCCCGGTCGGCGCGATCTTGCTGGACGCCGAGGAGCTGGGGCTCGTAGGCGCGCGCGCGTTGGTGCGCGAGCGTGCGAATCTGTTGCACGACACCAGCCTGATCAACTTCGACGGGATTGACGACCGCGGCGGCGTCGTCGCGTTCGCGCACCGGCCGGGCGCACTCACACGCGCGGTGGCGGATGCCCTGGGCGTGAGGCCGCGGCGGCGTCTCCCGGTTGTAGTAGACGGTCTGGCCCTCGCCCCCGCTGTACGAGAGTGCCTCACGATCATGAAAGGGGATTGGGGTACGATGCGTGTCGTGCACACGCCCCGAGACACTGCGGATCGACTTACATTGTCGGGGGTCGCGGAAGTGGCACGGGCAGTTGCGACAGCCCTCACCCCTCACTCCTAATCACCACCCGGCGGCTCGGCGTCTCGGCGTCTGGAGGTTGTGTGTTCGGACCAAAGGTGCATTGCGTCGTCGTGGTCGGCGCGCAATGGGGCGACGAGGGAAAAGGCAAGGTCGTCGACGTGCTCTCGGAGCGCGCCGACTTCGTCGTGCGCTACCAGGGCGGCGCCAACGCCGGCCATACGGTGCACACCGGCTCGGGCGATGCATTCGTGCTGCACCAGATCCCCTCGGGGATCCTCCAGGGGGCGGTGTGCGTCGTGGGGAACGGTGTCGTGCTCGATCCCGAGACGTTCTTCACCGAGGTCGACGCCCTCACCGCGCGGGGGGTGAAGCTGGAGCACAAGCTGCTCGTCTCTGACCGCGCCCATCTCGTGTTTCCTTATCACAAGCTGCTGGACCGCGCGCGCGAGCGTCAGGAGCAGATCGGCACGACGGGACGCGGGATCGGTCCGACCTACGAAGACAAGTACGGGCGCCGCGGCGTCCGCGTCGGGGACCTGCGCAGCCTGGGGCGCGCGTGCGAGCTGGTGGCGGCCCGCGTGGCCGCTGCCAACGAGATGCTCGCGATGCTGGGGAGCCCAGACCGGGCGGACCCCGCCGAGCACGCAGAGCTGCTCGAGCGGCTCGCCCCGCGGCTCCTGCCGCTCGCCGTGGATGCCGGGTACGTCGTGCACGAGGCGTTGCGGCGCGGCGATGCCGTGCTGCTCGAAGGCGCCCAAGGGGCCCTGCTCGACGTCGATCACGGCACCTACCCGTACGTCACGTCGTCGAATACCACCGCCGGCGGCGCCGCAGTCGGGGCGGGGATCGGGCCGACGGCGATCGACGCCGTTCTGGGCGTCGTGAAGGCGTACACCACGCGCGTCGGCAACGGCCCGCTCCCGACCGAGGCGGAGCCGGCGGTCGCCGAGCGCATCCGCAAGCTGGGGAACGAATTCGGCGCGACGACCGGGCGCCCACGCCGCTGCGGCTGGTTCGACGCGATGGTGGTGCGCTATGCCGTGCGCGTCAACGGCCTCACCGGTCTCGCGGTCACGAAGCTCGATGTGCTCGACAGCTTCGCGGAGATCCCGGTGGCGGTGGGCTATCGGCTCGACGGCGCGGCGATCGAAGGGATGCCGGCGGATCTCGAGCGCATGGGCCGTCTCGAGCCGGTGTACGAGAAGCTCCCCGGCTGGGGGCAGCCGACCAGCGGCGCGCGGCGGCTCGCCGATCTCCCGGCCGCGGCTCGCAGCTATCTCGACCGGCTCCAGGATCTCTCGCTTGCGCCGATCCGCTATGTGAGCGTCGGCACGCGGCGCGATCAGATCATCGAAGTCACATGAAGCGCATCGCCATCCGCGTGGTGGCCGGGCTCGTCTTCCTCTGCCTCCTCGCGGCGGGGGGATTCCGCCTGTGGGTGGGGATGGGGGCGGCGCCGCTTTCGGGGCGCGGATCGCTGCCCGGTCTGGGCGACTCCGTCGTCGTCCTGTGGGATTCGCTCGCCGTCCCGAGCATCGTTGCCAGGAGCGACTCCGACGCCTTCGCGGCGCTGGGGTACCTGCACGCCCGCGATCGGTTGTGGGAGATGGACCTGCTGCGCCACGCTGCCGAAGGTCGCTTGAGCGAGCTGTTCGGGCGCCGCGCGTTCCAGGCCGACCGCGCGTTTCGCGCCCGTGAACTGCGGGCCATCGCCCGCGCGCGCCTCGCGCAGACATCTCCTTTGTCGAGACGGGTGGCGGTGGCCTACACGCGTGGCGTCAACGCCTGGATCGCGACCGGACGGCGGCCCGCTGAACTGCGCCTGCTCGGGCACGTCCCCGAGCCGTGGAGCCCGGAGCAGTCGATCGAGATCGGGCTGCTCGAGGCGTGGGACCTGCATTCCGACAACGGCGAGATCGCCCATGCACGCGCGGTAGCGACGCTCGGCGCAGCCAAGGCGGCGGATCTGTTCGTGCCGTATCCCGATTCCGCCCCCGTGATCGTCGAAGCAACGGTCGGACGCCCCGTCGCTGCACGCGAGACGCCGGAGGGGGAGCCGAGCGCCACGGCGTCCAATGCGTGGGCAATTGGTCCGGCTCACACGCGCTCCGGGAAGCCGATTCTGGAGAACGATCCGCACCTCACGCTCTCCGCGCCGTCGATCTGGTATCTCGCGGGCATTCACGCGCCCGGCTACGAGGTCGTAGGCGTCACTATCCCCGGATGGCCCGTGGTCGTGCTGGGTCATACCGCCGATCACGGATGGGGATTCACGAACGGGATGATCGATGATGTGGACTACGTCCAGGAGCGCATCGCGCCCGACACGGCGCGCTATCTCACCCCCAAGGGATGGCTCCCGGTCGAGACAGCAGCTGAGACGATTCGGATCAAGGGCGCCGACCCCGTGGTGTATCTGCGGCGCCGCACGGCCGACGGTCCGCTCGTAGACCTGGGGTGGCGCCCGGATTCCGAAACCGCCTACGCGATGCGGTGGACTGCGCAAACGCCTTCCGACGAGCTGGCCGCGCTCGTGGGCATGGCGCGCGCGACGAATCTGACCGAGTTCGAGTCGGCCATCGCCACATTCCGGGTGCCGGAGCAGAACATCGTCTACGCCGATCGGAACGGCACGATCGCCTACGATCTTGCCGCGTACGTTCCGGTGCGGAAGAGCGGCGACGGCTCGAGCCCGGAGCAGGGATGGACGGGGGCGGGAGGCTGGACGCGGTTCCTGCAGGCGACGGAGCTGCCGCGGGAAGTCGATCCTCCCTCGGGGTTCGTCGTGACCGCCAACAACCGGATCGTGGGCGATGCATTCCCCATCCCGATCCGCGCCGATTACGAGCTTCCATACCGCGCCCAGCGGATTTGGGAAATGGTGCGGCGCGACTCGGGAGCGACCGCCGCGATGGTGGCGCGCGAGCAGGTCGATGTCGAAAATGTCTTCCTGCGGCGGATCAAGCCGATCGCGGAGATGGCTGCCCGGGACGGCGGTCACGCCGATGTCGCCGACCGGATCGCCCGCTGGGACGGGGCCATGACACCCGATCGCACCGAGCCGACGCTCGTGTGGTCCTGGCTCCGCGAGCTCCAAGCATTGACCTACGATGACGAGTCGCCGGATTACCGGCCCTCGGCCCCGCTGCACCAGTGGCTGTTCCGCGGGACGAGCCCCTGGTTCGACGATGTCCGCACCCCCCAGCACGAGGACTTGGGCATCATCGCCCGGCGTGCGATGGACAGCGTGCTGGCCCGGGGCGCTCCGCGTGCCTGGGGGGCGGTACACACCCACACCGAAGCGCATCCGCTCGGCGCGATTCCCCTGCTCGGATCGCTCGCCGGCTTCAGTATCGGCCCGCTCGCCCTGGGCGGCGGCAATCATACGGTGAACGTCTGCCCGTCGAACGAGTTCGTCCCGCCGTTTCACTGCACCGAGGGTCCCTCGATGCGGCACGTGGTGGATTTCGGCGACGTCGATGGTGCCGGAGGATTCATCCTGCCGGCGGGGCAGTCGGGGAATCCACGGTCACGGCACTATCGTGACCAGACGGAGCGCTGGATCAAGGGTGACCTGTGGATCGTGCCCGTGGACGTGCGGCGCGAGCACGCGACGGACACGCTGCGGCTCGTCCCATGAATTCACGGCTGATAGCCGCGACTCGGCTGACTGTCGCTTAGAGCGACGAGAGCAAGTCACCATCGTCGGTGAGAGTCCAGCCGAGCCGCGGCTCTTGGCCGCGACATACGCCACGAGCCGAAAAGAAACGCCCCCCGGATGTTCTCCGGGGGGCCTGCCAGCCGCCCGATCGGGCGCCCGTGTCCGATACGTGCGAACCGGCTTGCCCGGTTGAATTGCAAGCTCGGTGCCGATCGTCGAATCAATCTAAGTAATTGTTTGCCAATGTGTTGTAAGCGTGTGATGCAGCGCACGCCTCCCGCGTTTTTCACGCAGTGCCGCAGCTTGCGGCGTGTGGCGCACGCGCGACGCGTCTCGTACCGTTCTGCCCACCAATGGCCGAAACGGTTCTCGTCGCCCCCACCGCCTTCAAGGGCACGTACGGCTCCCGCCAAGTCGCGGAGGCCGTGGCCCAGGGTGCGCGGTCGGTGTTGCCCCACGCGGCGGTGCTCACCTGTCCCGTCGCCGATGGCGGGGATGGACTGCTCGACGCCGTCCTCGGGCCGACGGCGCTGCGCGAGCATCTGCCGGTCACGGGTCCACTCGGCGTCCCCGTCCAGGCGGAGCTGGGTTGGATCGACGCCGAGACGGCGATCTTCGAGAGCGCAAGCGCCTGTGGTCTCGCCCTCCTCTCCCCGGACCGGCGCAATCCGCTCGAGGCGACGAGCCGCGGTGTGGGGGAGCTGCTCGTGGAGGCGGCCGATCGCGCCGCCCGGACCATCATCGTCGGATTGGGCGGCTCGGCGTCGGTCGATGGCGGCGTGGGGGCGGCGCGTGGGTTGGGATGGACGTTTCGAGATTTGAGTGGCGCGCTGCTTCCGGAGGGGGGCGGGGCACTCACGGAGCTGGCCGACTGGAGCGCCGGATGGGAATTCGGCGCCCGCGTCCTCGCCCTCACCGACGTCCGCACGCCGCTCGTGGGACCAGATGGAGCCGCAGCGCTGTTCGCCCCCCAGAAGGGGGCTTCACCCGCGGCGGTCGAACGGCTGGCCGCCGGTCTCGACCGGCTGGCCGGGGCGATGGGGGCGAGCGGCCGCGGCGATCTCGCGACCCTCGAGGGGGGCGGCGCCGCGGGGGGACTCGGGGCAGGGCTCGTGTTCTTCGCCTCGGCCGAGCTGGTTCCCGGAGCAGCGTGGGTGCTCGATCGCATCGGGTTCGATGCAGCGCTCGCCAAGGCCGACCTCGTGATCACGGGCGAAGGGGCGTTCGACGAGACGTCGCTGCTCGGCAAGGTCACGGGGGAGGTCATCAAGCGGGCTCAGGGAGCCCGGAAGAAGGTCGCGCTCGTCTCCGGGCGCGCTACGCCGCACGCCGGCGTCTCCATCGTGGCCGGCGACGGCGCGACACTCGATGCGGCGGGGATCGCGGCGCTCGCCGCGCGCGCCACGTCCGTCGCGCTCGGGTTGCCCGTCTCCTGAGCGGTTTCTATACTTCCCGGCTCCTATGCCCCCTGCCGACAATGTGATGGAAAAGCTCGTGTCGCTGGCGAAGCGACGCGGCTTCGTGTTTCAGTCTTCTGAGATCTACGGCGGCCTCGGTTCGGTCTGGGATTACGGGCCGCTCGGGGTCGAGCTCAAGAAGAACATCAAGGAGCGGTGGTGGCGCTCCATGGTGCACGAGCGCGAGGATATCGAAGGGCTCGACGCCGCGATCCTGATGCACCCCAAGGTGTGGGAAGCGTCGGGCCACGTGGCCGGATTCACCGATCCCCTGGTGGACTGCAAGCAGTGCAAGAACCGGTTCCGCGCCGACGATCCTCGCATCAAGGGGACGCCGGGCACGCCGGAGGCGCAATGTCCCGTGTGCGGCAGTCGCGGAACGCTCACCGCCCCCCGTCTCTTCAATCTCATGTTCAAGACGTTCATGGGGCCGGTGGAGGAAGCCGCCGCCGTCGTCTACCTCCGGCCCGAGACGGCTCAGGGGATCTACGTCAACTATCTCAACGTGCTGCAGGCGTCGCGGCAGAAGGTCCCCTTCGGGATTGCGCAGATCGGGAAGGCGTTCCGCAACGAAATCACGCCCGGCAACTTCATCTTCCGGACGCGTGAGTTCGAGCAGATGGAGATGCAGTTCTTCGTGAAGCCGGGGACGGACCAGGAATGGTTCGACTTCTGGAAGGCGCAGCGCATGCAATGGGTTCAGGCGCTGGGGCTGAAGGCGGAAAAGCTGCGGTTTCACCAGCATGGCAAGGACGAGCTGGCGCACTACGCCAAGGACGCCTACGACATCGAGTACGAATTCCCCTTTGGCTGGCAGGAGTTCGAGGGGATCCACAACCGGACCGATTTCGATCTGTCGCGGCACCAGCAGGCGTCCAGCAAGAAGCTCGAATACGTCGATACGGCGACGAACGAGCGCTTCGTTCCCTATATCATCGAAACGTCGGCGGGGGCCGACCGCACGACCCTCGTCGTGATGGTCGACGCCTACTCAGAGGAACAAGTGGAAGGAGAGAAGCGGGTGGTGATGCGGTTCCATCCCGCACTGGCCCCGCTGAAAGCCGCGGTGTTCCCGCTCGTGAACAAGGACGGAATGCCCGAGCTGTCGCGGCGCATCCACGACGGCCTGCGCCGCCACTTCAACGTCTTTTACGACGACGGCGGCTCGATCGGCCGCCGCTACCGGCGCCAGGACGAGGCGGGCACGCCCTTCGGCATCACGATCGACGGCCAGTCGACGCAGGATCAGACGGTCACGGTGCGCGACCGGGATACGCTCCTGCAGGATCGGATCGCCGCGGACCAGCTGGTGGAGTATCTGAAGAAAAAGATCGGCGAATGACTCGGGTGTTTCTCGTCACCCGCGACCTCGTGTTTCGGGGCAAGCTACGCGGGGTGGTGAGCGCCGCCGGCGCGGCGGTCACTCGCGATGCCACGACCGCCGACGTGCTGGTCGTCGAGCTGGAATCGACAGGATGGGAAGATCACATCCGGGACGGTGTGGGGCGCGGCGTTCCCGTGATCGCGTTCGGCTCGCACGTCGAGCCTGAGCGGCTGCGTGCGGCGCGGTCGTTGGGCGCCGAGGCCGTGCCGAACTCCCAGATCGAGGCCCGGCTCGGCGCCCAGTTGCAGCGTAGGGCTTAGTCGAACCTGCGGTTTGCGCGCCTGCTAGATGCCTACCTGGCAACCTGTTATGATCAGATTAGTAATCAGGCAGTCGAGCACGCCCGCACCGCACTCTCCGGAGCACTCGTGACGCACCAGACGACCGTGGCGCTTTCTCCCGCCGAAGTGCTGCAGCGCGCCAAGGACTTCTTCGGCGAACGCCTGCCGCATAACGCCGCCTACGTCGAGAAGGAAGGACCGCAGTTCGTCGTGCTCCGCGGACAGGGCGGTGAAGAGGTGGTGTTCAACGCCACGGCGGCCGATGGCGGCAGCCGCGTGCGGGCCTCGACGCTCTTCTTCGACCAGGCAATCGACCGGTTCCTCTCCACCCTCCCGCTCGCATCCGCGGTGGAGGTGGCATGACGGCCGTGGCCGATCGGTTCGCCGTCCGCGTCATGGTCACCGATGCCTGGGACCAGGTATTCCTGGCGGTGGGTCCGGAGACGACGATCGCGGACTTGAAGCGCCAGGCGCTCGTTCGGGCGCTGCGGCGCGCCGCGCTGCCGATAGACCAGTACATCGTCAAGTTCCGCGGTGCGCTGGTCGAGAACGAGGAGACTACGCTGGCGCAGCTCGGCGCCGGCGCCAACGCCCCGTTCATCGTTCTCCCGGGCCGGCGACATCCGGTGCGATGAAGCGTCCGCCACCCGGTCGCTTCCTCGCGATCTTCGCCGTCGGCTTCCTGCTGCTCGACGCGATGTTCTTGATCTGGCTGGGCGTCGAGCTGCCCCGCGGTCGGCTCGTGGCGGGCGGGGTCGCGTGCCTGCTGGCCGCGGGGATCGTGGTGCTGGTGTGGCGCCGCTACAGCCGCACGCTCGCCGATCTCAGCGAGCAGCGTCGCGAGATGAAAGCGGAGGTCGAGGCGATCCGCGACCTCCTGCGTGAGCGGCACCACCAGAACTAAACCCTGACCACCGTCACCTATCACCCTGCCACCCGCCTGCACCAGGCCGGGGCGGGTCACCCCGAGCGCCCGGAGCGGATTGCGGCGGTGCTCGAGGCGCTGCGAGCGCCGGCACTTGCGTCGTCCATCACCTGGATCGAAGCCGCCCCCGCCGAGCGTCCGGCGCTCGAGCGCGTGCATCCCGCCGCCTATCTCGACGCCCTCGCGGCGCTCGCCGCACGGGGTGGTGGCGCGATCGACCCGGACACTTACCTCGGCCCGCGCAGCTGGGAATCGGTGCTGGCGTCGGCCGGGGTGGCGCTGCGCGGTGTGGAAGCGGGTCTCGAGACGGGGACGGCCTTCGCCGCGACGCGTCCCCCGGGCCATCACGCCCTGGCGGCGCGGGCGATGGGCTTCTGCTTCGTCAACAACATCGTGGTGGCGGCGCGGCATGCGCAGGCGCACGGGGCAGCCCGCATCCTCATCGTCGACTGGGACGTGCACCACGGCAACGGCACGCAGGCGCTCGTGGAGCACGATCCTACGATCCGCTTCGTGTCACTGCATCAGTATCCCTGGTATCCCGGGACCGGCGCCGCCGACGAGCGCGGCGTGGGGAACGTATTCAACGTGCCGCGTCCACCAGGGTTGCCGCGCGCGCAATACGTGCGCGATCTGCTGGAGGCGGTGGATGCCGCGCTGGTCGATTGGACCCCGGACGCGCTGCTCGTCTCCGCCGGGTTCGATTCGCTGGACGGCGATCCGTTGGGCGGGTTCACGCTGCAGCCCGACGACATCGCCGCCTGGACCGAGGCGCTGCGCGCGCGGATGGCCGGACGTCCGGTGATCGCGCTGCTGGAAGGCGGCTATCGTCTGGATCTGCTGGCTGCCGGGAGCGCGGCGCTGGTACGCGCGCTTGCCTGAGGGCGCCCGGGCCCCGTACCCTTCACTCGTGGCCGCCACCGTTCCACTCGCCGATCCGCCTTCCAAGCACTGGCCCGCCAGCCTGTTCCGCCGCGGCGATGGGGCATTGGAGCAGAACCTGTCGGCCCCGGAGCTGCGCGGCATCGTGGAGCGGGGCGAGGGGACGCTGTGGGTGGACATCGACAGCTCGGATGTGCACCAGCACGCGCTGCTCGAGAAGGTGTTCCAGTTCCATCCGCTCGCGATCGAGGACACGCTTTCGCCCGGCACGCGGGTGAAGCTGGAGGAGTACGATCGCTATCTGTTCGTGGTCGTTTCGGGGATCCGCTTCGACCGCGCCACGTCCGATCCCTACGATCTCGAGACCTTCAATCTCTACTTCTTCCTCGGTAAGAGCTTTCTCGTCACCGTTCACGCGATCGAGAGCTCGAGCTGCGACTCCACGCGCGACCGCCTCATGCGCAACCCCGACCTCCTGGGGCGCGGAGCCGAAATGACCATGCACGCCATCATCGACCAGGCGGTCGACGCCTATTTTCCGATGGTCGAGCAGCTCAATGAGCACGTCGACACGCTCGAGCAGCGGCTGTTCGATGCGTTCGACGAAGGACTGATTCACGAGATCTTCAAGGCGAAGCGGTCGGCGTACGCCCTGCGGCGGCACATCGGGCCGCTGCGCGAGGTGCTGAACGTGCTCTCCAACCGGCCGTCCCCATACCTGCGCCCCGAAACGCAGCTCTATTACCGGGACGTGTACGACCATACGATCCGGATCATGGAATCGGTGGACACGACGCGCGATCTCCTGGGAGGGGTGCTCGAGACGTATCTGTCCCAGACCTCGAACCGCATGAACCGCGTGATGAAACAGCTGTCCATCGTGGCCACACTGGCCCTGCCGCTCATCGTGGTCGGCGGCATTTACGGAATGAACTTCAGCCAGATGCCCCTCACCCATCACCCCTTCGGGTTCTACTGGGCCCTGGGGTCGATGTTCGCCGTCGCGGCGGTGATGCTGGTGTGGCTGCGGAGCAAGAAATGGCTTTGACGCTCTCGTCCGAAATCGTGACGCTCCACACGCGTCACCCATTCATCATCGCGCGCGGCGGCCGCAGCGAATACCAGGTACTGCTCGTGCGGCTGTGCGATTCCGACGGCACCGAGGGTTGGGGCGAGGCGTATCCCTCGTCCTATTACGGCGAGAGCATCCCGGGAGTGCAGGAGGCGTTCCAGGCGGCGTCCCGGGTACTGCCGGTCGACGTCTTCGACCTCGAAGGCGCGGAGGCCCGCTTCGACGAGGTGGCGCGCAAGAGCGCGGCGGCGCGCGCCGCCCTGTCGATGGCGCTGCACGACCTGGTGGGGAAGAAGCTGCACCAGCCGCTGTGGCGGCTGTGGGGGCTCGACGCCCGGCGTGCGCCGCGATCGTCGTTCACGATCGGGATCGACACGCCGGAGAAGATGAAGGCCAAGGTGCTGGAGGCCGCCGAGTATGCGATCTACAAGATCAAGCTCGGCACCGATCAGGACGAGACGCTGCTGCGCACCATCCGCGAAGTGACCGACAAGCCGCTCCGCGTCGACGCCAACGCCGGCTGGACCCGCGAGCGCGCCATCGCCATGCTGCCGGTCCTCAAGGACTACGGTGTTGAGCTGGTCGAGCAGCCGCTCCCTCCGGACGACCTCGACGGCATCGCGGCCGTGCGCCGTGCGTCTCCCGGGATACCCGTCGTCGTGGACGAGAGCTGCCTCGTGGCGACCGACATCCCCAAGGTCGCGGGGGCGGTGGACGGGATCAA
>Ga0310810_10003588_pt1 | contig 16953 bp, 13 predicted proteins | sample NCmetagenome_FD_207641 | JGI IMG/M metagenome (GOLD analysis project Ga0310810, IMG submission 207641) | Soil microbial communities from experimental microcosm in Duke University, North Carolina, United States - NC | ecosystem: Engineered > Artificial ecosystem > Soil microcosm > Unclassified ... | reverse complement strand
CCGGTCCCCTCGACAATCAAATCGTCTCCCGCGACATCGACGCGCACGCCACAGGCGGATAACCCGGTCGCGATCGCGGCGAGGCGGTTGCTTTCCTTGACGCGCAATTCGGCGAGACCGCGCATGATCGTGCGGCCGGTTGCGTGGGACGCGGCGACGGCGAGGATCGGATATTCGTCGATCATCGATGGCGCGCGCTCCGGCGGGATATCGGCGCCCTTCAGCGCGCCGGCGCGGACATGCAGATCGGCGACGGGCTCGCCGCCCTCGATGCGCTGGTTTTCGAGCGCAATGTCCGCGCCCATTTCCTTGAGGCTCGCGATCAGACCGGCACGTGTCACGTTGAGCCCGACGCCGCTGATCGTCACGTCGGAGCCGGGTACGATCAGCGCGGCGACCAGCGGGAAGGCCGCCGAGGACGGATCGCCCGGGACAGCGATCGGCGCCGCGGTCAGCTCGGGATAGCCCTCGATCGTGATATGGCGGGCGCCATCGGCATCGGGCTCGACCCTGATCGTCGCGCCGAAATGGCCGAGCATCCGCTCGGTATGATCGCGCGTCGCTTGCGGCTCGATGACCGTCGTCTCGCCGGGCGTGTTGAGGCCGGCCAGCAGCACGGCCGATTTGACCTGTGCCGAGGGCACCGGCAGACGATAGGTTTGCGGCACGGGATCGGCCGCACCGGTCACCGCGAGCGGCAAGCGCCCGCCGTCGCGGCTCACGAAATGCGCACCGAATTGCGACAGGGGCGCGATGACACGACCCATCGGACGGCTGCGCAACGAGGCGTCACCCGTCACAAAGCTCGTAAAGGGATGCGTCGCGAGAATGCCGAGCAAGAGCCGCGCCGCGGTGCCGGAATTGCCGAGATCGATGACATCCGCCGGCTCGGCGAGGCCGCCGAGGCCGACACCGTGCACGATCCAACGCCCGTCCGCCTCGCGCATGATGTCGGCGCCCATCGCGCGCAACGCCGCGGCGGTCGCCAGCACATCCTCGCCTTCCAGGAGGCCGCTGATCTCGGTGCGGCCGACCGCGAGCCCGCCCAGCATCAGCGCGCGATGCGAGATCGACTTGTCGCCGGGCACGGCAACCCTTCCCGATAGCGGTTTTGCCGGGCGCGAGGCCGCGAGAGATCGCGGACGCGCCGCGGCACCAGAATGAGCGCTATCGTCAGGCATTGGCGGCGACTCGTAAAACAACCCTTGCCGGCGCGCCCGCTTTAGCCCATATGCCGCAGCCGAATACCGCGCGCCGTCCTGTCATTGGTTTTGACAGCCGGCGGCTCCTGTGGCAATGGCGCGCCCGCAATCCTCGCTCGCCCGAGGCCTGATTACCCCGAGATCTGATTTAAAGGAACCACCGTGGCCAAACCCGAATGGGGTACGAAGCGTATCTGCCCGAGTTGCGGGACGCGTTATTACGATATGACGCGCGACCCGATCGTCTGCCCGAAATGTTCGACGCCGTTCGACCCTGAAGCTTTTCTGAAATCGCGCCGGTCGCGCCCGGCCCCGCCGGTTGAGAAGGAGCTGGAGCCGGTCGGCGCCGAGGAGATTGATGCCGATATCGAAACCGAGGAGGCCGAACCCGCCGAGGAGGAAGAGGAGGGCGTAGCGCTCGAGGAGAACGAAGAAGACGAGGAACTGATCGAGGACGCTTCCGAGCTCGGCGAGGACGAGGACGACATGGCCGAGGTCATCGAGAATGTCGAGGAGGAGGAACCCTGAGCGGCGGAGGGTACGTGATTTTCCCCTTGCTGCCGCCTCCCGGCATTCCTAATTTTTCAGCCGCCCGGCACCAGCGCGGGCGCTGCTTCATGGGGCCATAGCTCAGCTGGGAGAGCGCTACAATGGCATTGTAGAGGTCACCGGTTCGATCCCGGTTGGCTCCACCAATTAAAGCAGGGGGTTGGCTCACATCGGCCAACCCCTTTGTTTTTGGCGGGAGCATGGCGGAAGCAGCGAACTCTTGACTACCGGCTGATCAACTCAGTCGCTATGGCCCAGCAGTCGCAGTAGACCGTCGAGAATCGTGATCGGGTGCGGTGGGCAGCCCGGTATATACAGATCCACCGGCAGCATGCCCTCGACGCCGTCGCAAACCTCAGGATGTCCTCGGTAAAGGCCGCCGGAAATGGCGCAGGCTCCGGCAGCGATGACGAGCCTTGGCTCACCGACGGCCTCATAGGTCATCAGCAAAGCCTGTTTCATATTTGCGGTGACCGGGCCGGTGACAAGAATGCCGTCGGCGTGCCGCGGCGAGGCGACGAACTCGATCCCGAACCGGCTGGCGTCGAACACCACATTGCCGAGCGCGTTCGCCTCGACCTCGCATCCGTTGCAACCGCCGGCACTGACCTGACGCAGCCGTAGCGAGCGGCCGAGCAGCCGCCGCAACTCGCGATCGAGCGCATCGATTTTGGGGCGGTCGTCGCCGCTGACGATCAGCCCGTCGCGTTCTGACGAGGCAAGCCGGCAATCCCGAGTGAAGCTGACGCCACCATTCGGCTCTTCAGCGACGCATTCTGCACAAAAGATGCAGCGTCCGAGATCGAGCTTCGGTCCGCTCTCCGAAACACTGAGCGCGCCGGTCGGGCACAGCTCGGCATATCGCGCGAATGCCGCCGGGTCGTTGTCCCGATCGATCTCGGGGCGGCCCCGAAACAGCGGCGGCATCGACGGGTCCTGCGCCGGAAAAGCGGCCGTGCGATAACCCTGGCGAGCGCGCGCCAACAAGGTCTTGAACATCAGCAGGGTCCGCTACAGGTCATGGCCGCAATAGGACAGGTTGAAGCTCTTATTGCAGAGCGGGAAATCCATGATCGGCTGGCCGCGCATCGCAAAAGCCAGCGCGAACCAGTTGCGGAACGACGGGTCGACAATCTTGTAGTGGGCGAAACGCCCGGCCCCATCCGTCATGACCATATGGACGATCTCGCCGCGCCAGCCTTCGACCAGCGAGACGACGAGAGCGTTGGGCATCAGCGGGCCGACTGCCGCAACGACGGGGCCGTCGCCCGGGTCTTCCAGCACTTGCATCAGAAAGGCGATGGAATTCTCGATCTCGCGCCAGCGCTGCTGCGCTCGCGCAAAAACGTCGCCGGTCTCGCCGAGCACTGCGGCAGGACGCCTGTCGCGGTAGAGCGCCGCCGAAAAATCCCGCCGCGCGTCGAGATCGATGCCGCTGGCGCGGGCCGCGGGTCCGACGGCGCCGAGTTCCGTCGCCGCGAGGCGCGTCAGCACGGCGGTGTTCTCGAAGCGGGCCCGGGTCGAAGATGATTTCCACAGGAGATCAACCGCGTTGCGCATATCGCGTTCGGCTGTCGTCAGGGATCGACGCAGCTGGCCGGCCAATTCGGAGCCGATATCCCGACAGACGCCACCGGGCCGGATCCAGCCGCGGCCCAACCGGCTGCCGCACAATTCCGCCGTCAGGTTCAGCACGTCGCCGCGCAATCTTCCGCAATAGGAAGCGGCCGGCAGAAATCCGACATCGCCGGCCAATGCGCCGAGATCGCCGATATGATTGGCGATCCGCTCGAGCTCGATTGCCGCCGCCCGCCGCGCATTGGCGCGTGGCGAGCACTCGCAACCCGCCAATCCGTCAAGGAGCTGGCAATAGGCGGCCGCGTGGCCGGCCGTGGTATCGCCAGCGATTGTCTCGGCGAGATAGAGGCTGCGCCGATCGGGGCCGCCGCGCAGGGCGCGTTCGACACCGCGATGCTGATACCCCAGCGAGATCTCCAAATGGATTACGCGCTCGCCATGGCAGTTAAAGCGGAAATGACCGGGCTCGATGACACCGGCATGCACCGGGCCGACCGCGACCTCGTGGATTTCAGAGCCGGCAACCGAAAAGAAATCCGCCTCGCCGATTGTCGGCCCGCCCGGAGGAAAGCGCACCGGCTTCAGCCACGGGTGCCCTTGCGGCTCGATGCCGTACTGCTCGCGGATTTCGCGCTCGAAATGATGCGCCGCTGGGCAATCGGGCGTCAGCGCCGGGTAGGCATCCTTGACCGCGGTCGAACAGACCGCGATGTCGCCCTGCGCATCATTCGCGATCGCCGCCAGCAGGCGTGTTTCACCTTCGCCGCCTGGAAGCCCGGTCAACAGCAACAGCCGGCCACCGCGATCGAGGGCAGCGAGAATGTCGCGGCGAAACTCGGCGATATCGAGGACCGGAACCGACGCGACCGGCAGCGGCACGGTGTTGCGGGTCTTTGCGAAAGGCATTGCGGTTAGCCGGCCAATACCGCGGCGGCGCTGCCGATCGCGTCGGAGAGCGATAACGGCATCCACACGCCGAGCACGAGCAGCAGAGCGGTCGCGACGACGACGATCGGGAGCGCCAAACCGCGATCTCGTGCGCCGCGTTGGCGCACTGCCGGCACGCCATACGCCATGTCAATCAGGTGCCGCAGCGCCGATACAAACACCACGCCGCTCGCAGCCAGGAACAGCACAAGGACAAACCAGGCGCCGGCTCCGGCGGCCGCGCGCAGCAACTGGTACTCGCTCATAAAGATCGAAAACGGCGCGACGCCGATCAATGCCAACAGGCTGACCAGAAGCGCGATGCCCCACAACGAATCGACACGCAGCGCACCGGAGATCGTGTGCATCTCGTGGTTGCCAAAGCGTTGCCCAAAACGCCCGACGGCGAAAAACGCCAGCGACTTGCAGACCGAATGGTTCAGCGTATGGAACAGCGCGGCAAACGCGCCGAGCGGCCCCAGCCCGTATCCGAGCGCGATGATGCCCATATGCTCGACGCTGTGATAGGCGAGGAGGCGCTTCGCGTCGCGCTGGAACACAATAAAGCCGGCGGCAACGAGGATCGACAACGTGCCGAACGCAATCAGCAGACCGCTGGCAAAATCCGCGCCCAGCGCGTGCTGCGCCGGCGGCACAAACCGCATGATGCAGTAGAGCGCGGTGTTCAGCAGGAACCCCGAGAACATCGCCGATACCGGCGCCGGCGCCTGACTATGGGCGTCCGGCAGCCAGGAATGGATCGGCGCCAGACCCGCCTTGGTGCCATAGCCAACCAGCACAAAGACAAAGGCGAATTTCATCAGGGTCGGATCGAGATGCGCGTCGCTCGACGCCAGATGCGTCCAGAACAGCGCATCCGCTTCGGTGGCGCCGCCGGACTGGATCGATGCCGCGGCAAGCAATGTGCCCATGAACGCGAAGGCAATGCCGATCGAGCAGATGATCAGGTATTTCCACATCGCCTCCAGCGACAGGCGGCTCGGGTAAAGCGAGATCAGGAAGGCGCTGAGCAGGGTCGTCGCCTCCATTCCGACCCACATGATCCCCAAATTGTTGGACACCAGGACCAGCAACATCGCCGCGAGCGAGCCCAGCCATAAGGCGCCGAAGCGCCGCGCTACGGGCAGCGTGAAATCGTGTTCGGCCTCGCTGGTGAAATAGACGCCGGCAAAAGCCGAGCTGAGCAGGAAGACGAGCACCAGAACCGCGATATGGAACGCGGAAAACGCGTCGACATAGAGCCACTGCTCGGCGATCGTTACAAAGCCGGGGCCGGCGAGCACGGCGGCCCAGATGTTGACCGCGAGCAGCATCTCCGCGGCGCTGACCGCGACGATGACGCTCAGCACGTGGCGAGCCCGCTGCAGCACGAGACAGAGCGCCGCGCCGCCAATCGCAACGCCGAGCATCAGCAGTATCGATAATTCCGCGAGCACCGCGTCAGCCCTTAAGCGCGCTCAGCCGATCGACCTCGACCGAGCCGAATTCGCGATTGATGTGATAGATCGCGATCCCCATCACAAAGACGCCGACAAACGCGTCGAGCAGCACGCCCAATTCGACCAATAGCGGCGTCCCGACCACGGTGATCACCCCGAACACAAAGATGCCGTTCTCAAGCACCAGGTAGCCGATGACCTGCATCAGCGCGTTGCGCCGGCTGATGATCAGGAAGAGGCCGACCGCGATCAGGAAGATCGAAGAGTCGAGCATCGCAAAGGGCGCCTGGCGCAGCGCCGGTTTCATCTCGGAGGCGAGCCAGACGGACAGGCCCAAAGCCAAAATTCCAAACAGGACCGACGTCACGAAACTGACAAAGGGCTCGACTTCTCGGCTCGTGTCGGCGCGTGCCCGCAGCCTCAGCAGCAAGAGGGGAAAGACGATCCCTTTTAGAACAATGTTGCCGGCGGCCAGGAAACCGGCGCGCCAGCCAGACCCGCCCTCATGCAGGATCAGCGGCACAAGCCCGAACAGGATCCCCTGAAACGACAGCCAGCGGATGCAGGCGCCGATCCGGCTCGTGCCGAGCAGCGCAAAGCCGCTCAACAGGCCGAGCGCGTGTACGGTTTGGAGAAGCGCGAACACAGCCGCTCAGACCAGGATCAGGATAAAGCCGACCGCCGACAATGTCGCCGCGCCGACGATAAATTGCGGCACATGGACGAGGCGGTAACGCGCCATCGCCGCTTCGATCATGCCGATAATGCCCGCCAATGCGGCCATCCCGAGCAGCATCGCCAAACCGTCCAACCACAGGATACCGCTGCGCAATGGCACGACGAGCCCGACGAGGAGACTCCCGACGATCCACAGTTTCAGCGCCGCCGCGTAATGGATGTAGGCGAGATCGGGGCCGCTGTGGTCCAGCACCATGACCTCATGGATCATCGTCAGTTCGAGATGCGTCGTCGGATCGTCGACCGGAATGCGGTTGTTCTCGACGAGCGTGAGGACCAGCAGCGTCATCGTGGTCAGCGCGAGCGTCGGCAGCGCTGTCATCCAGACCGAAAGGGTGATGCCCTGGTAAATCGGCGCCAGCGACAGCGCGCCGGTCACACGGACGAGCACCGCCAATGCTAATAGAAACGCCGGTTCGGCGAGCGCCGCGAAATGCACTTCGCGGCTCGCTCCCATTCCCTCGAAGCTTGAGCCGGTGTCGAGCGCCGCCAGAACGGTTGCAAACCGCCCGACAGCCACCAGCCCGGCGAGCACGACCAAATCCCCGGAAAAGCTCAGCGGCGGCGCGATCCCGCCCAACGGCAGCATCAGCAGCGCGGCGAGCAGCACCGCAAGATTCACCACCGGGCCGAGCCGGAACACCCAGCTCGTCGCATCGCCATAAACCGCGCCGCGCCGCAGACATTTCACGATGTCGAAATAGGGCTGCAGCAAGGGCGGGCCGCGCCGCCCGGCGACAAAAGCCTTGGTGCGATTGATAAGCCCGAGCAGCAACGGTGCCAGTACGAGCGCGCATATAGGCGAGATGAGCGAAACGGGGGCGTCCATGGCTCAGAAGCTCGCCCAAAGCAGCAATGCCACCAATGTCGCCGCGACATACAGCACGTAGACATGAATGTGACCGTACTGGAGCACGTTGAGACGGCCGACGATGCGATCGAACCAGCGGAAGGTCGGCGCAAACAACAGTCGCAGCCAGGGATCGCCGCTGTCGCTCGAATAGGAGGCGCTCGTCGGGAAATATCCTGCTGGCGGGACCAGGGCTTCGCGGTTTCTGATGAACAGATGAAATTGTGTCGTCAGCGGTTGCGCGAAAGAGGAGGCGGTGTATTGCATGCGCGCCGAAGGGAACAAATACCCGCAACCCCAAACCGGGCCCGATCCAAGCCGCCGCGCCGCGAGGCGGCGGACCCGTAAGAACCAGATCAGCAGCGCCAGCGCGATCGCGACCGCGAACACCCCGATTGTTGCCGTCAGCGGGCCGGTGACGGTCGCGAGTTGGGCACGGATATCGCTGGGGGGCATGCCGGTCGCTCCCGCTATGACCTTCCCAAACGCACCAATGATGAGCGGCGCGGCCACACCGATGCCGATGCACAGCGCCGCCAACACCGCCATCGCTAACCGCATCGGTCGCGCGGCCTCGTGCGCGGTGCCGGCTGCGGCGCTGCGTGGCGCACCGAGAAACGGGACGCCGAATGCCTTTGCAAAACACGCTGCGGCGAGACCGCTGATCAACCCCATCGCAACGATCGCAACCAGACCCGCGAGTGCGATGCTCGGGGCGGGATGCACGATCGCGAGAAAGCCCGCATAGAACAGCAGGAACTCGCCGATGAACCCGTTGAGCGGCGGCAGGCCGATAATCGCCGTAGCGCCGATCAGAAACGCCGCGCCGGTCCACGGCATGCGTTTCAACAGGCCGCCAAGCTCCTCGAAATTGAGGCTGTGCGCTCCGTGTTGCACCGCGCCGGCGCCGAGAAACAGCAGCCCCTTGAAGACGCTGTGATTGACGACGTGCAAGAGGCCGGCCGCGAACCCGATCACCGCTAGCGGCAGCATGCCCGTCGCCAGGCCGAGCACGCCGATACCGATGCCGAGGAGGATGATGCCGATGTTTTCGACGCTGCTATAGGCCAAGAGGCGCTTCAGATCATGCTGCGCCAAGGCAAACAACACGCCGAGGACGCCGCTCGATGCGCCGATCGCGATCAACAGCCAGCCCCACCACGCCTGTGGCGGCCCAAGCAATGTCAGCATGCGGAGGAGCCCGTAGATGCCGACCTTGATCATCGCCCCGGACATCAGCGCTGAGACATGGCTCGGCGCGGCGGGATGCGCCTCGGGGAGCCAGACATGCGCCGGCACGATGCCGGCTTTCGAACCAAACCCGATCAGCGCCAGCACAAAGACGAGCGACGCCAGCCCCGGATTGCTTTGCAAGACGCTGCGATACGCATCGAAATCCGAGCCGCCCGCAGCTCCGCCGAGCAGGACGAAGAGCACCAGCAGGAATGCCGTTCCGATGTGCGTTGCCGCGAGATAGGTCCAGGCGGCATGGCGCACCGTGGCCTTCCGATCATCGAAAATGACCAGAAAGAACGGGCTCAGCGCCATGACCTCCCAGCACAACAGAAACAGCAGTCCGTCATGCGCGGCGATGACCGCCGCCATCGCCGCCGTCAGCACATTGGAATGGAACCAGCACCCGGCGATCCCGTGGCTGTCTCCACGCCTTGCCAAGTAGCTGCGTCCGTAAATCGCGGTGACCAGCGACAGGCCGAAGACCGGCAACAGGAAAAACGCGGACAGCGCATCGATCTGGAAATGCAGTCCGCCGCCCGGCATCGGCCATGTCGCAACCAGCGCTTCGGTTCGTCCCTCGATGAGAAACCGGGCGGCCCCGACGATACCGAGCACCGAACCGGCGATCGCGCCGCTCTGACCCGCGGACTGAGACAGGCTGAGCCGGGCGCGGAAGGCAACCGCGGCCATCCCACCCAGCAGCAACACCACAATGCCACCGATCAGTTCGAACACGTCTAGCCGCGTCGAACGATTAGGGCTGAATTCACGCTAACCCGCTTTCAGGCGGACCCCCCGCCCCCCTTGAGCGCTGACCGCCCCCGCCGCGATCAGCTCGATGCCGGCCGTATCCAACGCGTCGATCAACTTCATGAGCGAATCGACATTGCCGCGGATCACCCCCTCACTCGCCTCCATGCGCTGGATGGTCGGGACGGACAGGCCGGAAAGCTCGGCCAACCGCCGCTGATCCAGCCCCAACAGCGCCCGTGCGGCACGGAGTTGCGCAGCAGTTATCATGTATCATACATGAAAATACCGTGTTGAACGTCGAGTTATTGGACCTGAAACAGGTGGCGTACCGATGTGGCATCTCGCCGCAGCGAGGCAAATGCGCCGAGGATCTCCTTCTGAGGAATGGCGGCTCTTCACTGCGCCAAGTCAAATCTGCTGCACGTCGAAGGTGGAGACGGCCCGCTCGGTGACGACGACATCCTGCGACATCGAGCGCCGCGTCGGCGCTTCCTGCACGAGCGAGACGACGCGAAAGCCGGTCTATCGCAACGAGACCATCGCCGTGCCGGGCCGGGGCTTCGACGAGGAGGACCGTACCGCTTCGGCGCATCACGATCCCGGCGCGGTCAGCTTCTGGCCGCCGCCCCACAAGATGACGCGCGACGGGTGCCGGTGAACGATCCCGTCCGCGGCCGCCGGACGCGCGGAAGCGAGACACAAGCAACATGATCCTAGGCCGAGCGCGGAAGCGGGCTTAACTTGACTCGCATTTCTCGGTAGCCGGGATGCGGGTGCTAGAGTCGTGCCCGCCTAGAACGGATATCGATCTGGAAGGAAGCCCCTCGATGATCTGCGATGTCCATGCGCATTACACGCCACGGAATTTCAGCGAATTCATGGGCGACCGGTTTGCCTCGCCCGTGCACCTGCCCGTCAAACGCGGCATGGCGCGGCACCCGTTCTCGGATTCAGCGGAAGACATCGAGGGCCGGTTCCGGTTGATGGAGGAGGCGGGGGTCGGGAAACAGGTCTTGTCGCCCAACCACCCGCCTTATCTCCCCGACGAGGCGGAATGCGTGACCGCGGTCAAAATGCTGAACGACGCCTATGCCGATTTCGCGCAGCGCTACCCGGACCGCATCAGCTCCTATGTCATGCTGCCCTTGCCGCATATCGATGCGGCTTTGAAGGAGATGGCGCGCGGCTTCGACGAGCTGGGCTGCGTCGGGGTCAACATGAACATCACCTGCCTCGGCCGCTCAATCGCCGAAACCGAGTTCGAGCCGATCTATGCCGAGATGAACCGACGCAGCGCCGTGCTGTTCGTGCACCCGGCAGGATCGGGCATCTGCTCGCCGTTCATTGTCGATTACAATTACCGCGCTTCGGTTGGCACCTCGCTCGAGGACGCGACCTTTGTTTTGCACATGATCGCGAAGCAGATCCCGCATCGCTATCCCCACATCAAGTTCATCGTGCCGCATCTCGGCGGACCGATCCCGATGCTGCTGAACCGGCTCGACAAGCAAGGGCAGAATCCGAGCGGGCATCCCAATTTGGCCGAGGCGCCGAGCGTCACTGCCCAGAAATTTTACTACGACACGGTCTGCTACGGCTCAAAAGCGGCATTTGTCTGCGCGCTCGAAGCGTTCGGCGCCGATCATCTGGTGACCGGGAGCGATTACCCCGTCCTGCAGGATTACGAGGCGTACAAGGAGACGTTCGCCTATATAGAGCGGCTCGGATTGCCGAAATCCGACACCGACAAGATCCTGCATCATAATGCGCAGGCGCTCTTCGGCTTTGAGCACTGAAATTAGGATTGGGCAAAATGCCGGAGCACGTTCTCCAGCATGCGGGAGACGTTGTTGTCGTAATTGTTGTGCGACAGGCTCCCGCAGAACGTGATCGAGCCGGTCGAAAATACGGCGCCTCCTGACACCGTCTCGAAATAGACGATCTCGGCCCGGATCAGCGCCTTTGGCTTCTCGCCGCTGACAGTCGTGACATGCGTCAGAAGCTCTTCAGGGACGGCAACGAAGTGCTTCTGATGACCCTCCGACCGCGCGAGGATCAAGGCGTTGGGCGGGGTTCCGAGTTCGACATCGGCGCGGTCGAGCTCGAAACCCGCAGCGCCCCCGCCCGAGAGCCCGAAATCGCCGATAATCTCGTCTTCGATGCCCGCGAAAATCCACGCGGCTCTCGGATCTTCGGCGCCCGGCATCCGACGATAATAGGAGCCTTCGAAGAGTCCCTGGGCCGAGAAGCCGACGCCGCACAGTTCCTGTGGCGGCCGGCCGTTGCGGCGCCATAACCCGCCGTAAGCGCCATCCAGCGCATGGAAGTATTCGCCGGGCTCGGCGGCCCAGGCGCGGATGCCGCCTTCGGCGCGGCGGATCTCGGCGACATCCGGGATCGCGGCGCTATTGGCGATGCGCCAATAAAAGCCGTTACCCCCGAGATAGGCGAGGCGGCCGCCATTGCCGATATAATCCCGCAACGCGTTCAGCGTGTTCGAGGTGTGATATTCGGGATGCGAACCCGTCACGACGGCCCGATACGGCCGTAGCAGCGACAGCCCCTCGCGGTCGAGGTCGTGGTCGGTGATGACGTCGAAGGGAATGCCCTTCGCCGTCAGCCAATCGATCAGATGCGTATCGGCCGGGAAATGCCGCAGGCCCGAGCCGCGGTTATCGAAATAGGTGATATAGCCCGGCCGCATCGTCAGGAGCGGCCGTCGCATGCTCGAATAACAGATGCCGCTGCCATCGGAATGCGTGTTGTAGGTCGAGCCGGCATATTCCGGGTGATCGTCGGCATTCCACGGATAGGCGCCCCATTCGGCCTGACGCTCGCGGAACGCAGTGTCGACATTGCCGCGCCGATGGTTGCCGTAGATCTGGTAGGTGAAGGTGGAAGCGAGAAAGGCGACGGGAGCGGTGGTGTGGCCTCGCGGCGGCAGGACGTAGAACGGCACGATGTCCTGCACCGCGATGTCCTGCACATCGCCGCAGCGGAGTCGCACGCCATAGACGCCGCTCGGCATGCCTTCGGGGATCTCGATCTCGAAATCGGTCTCCCATTCGCAATCGTAAAGATCGTCCTCATGGAAATGGATCGCGGGGTAATGGCGCGGGCTGTGGCGCCAGCTCATCTCGTCGCCGGTCCAGCAGGAGCCGCGCACGGCACGGGTGGGCAGGTTTCGCAGCCGGCCATGGAGACCGTGCGGGCCGCGATCGATGATCCGGTCGGTCGGGATCTCCGCGCTGAAATCCCACCACGCCAGGCATTCGGATTGGCTCGGATTGATTGGCGCCTCGCCGACGAGGGCGGCATGGACCACGGCCGGATCCTCGATGCGTCCATTGAAAAAAGCCGAATAGGGATTGTCGTAAGGCTGCGGGTTGACGGTGGCGCGCGCGCCGAACACGATCCGACCCAGCGCACCGGCGGCGCCCGGCATCTCGGCCTCGCCGGAATCCGCGACACCCCAACTGCGCTGCAATGCGGTCTGGCGCAGCCGAAGCGCGCCCCCCGACGCGGTTATCCGCAACTCGTACCAGCGCCGCTTCAGCATTGGCGCCGAGACCTGAACCCGCGCGCCTCGTGCTTCCAGGATCGCGCCTTCCGCCGCGACGGAGAGAGTGAGTCCGGGCTCGATCGACAGCACGGTCTGCGGCCGCGTGTCGAGGAGCCAAGGCTGTACCCGCACGACAATCGTGCACGGATCCGGCAGGCGGATTGGCGCAGGGATTGTGATGACGCCGCACGAGCCGGAATGCACTGGCTGAAACCGCGAGGGATATTCGCCCGCGAACTTGGAAGCGAGTTCTTCGATCTTGATCCCCGGGCCGGCCGGGTTCGCGTCGGCGTGGATGATCCGAACGAGGTCGGCGGCATAAGGCTCGTCCCGCTGACTGGACACCTTGACCGCGATCCGCTCGCCAGGCCGAGCCGAGAAGCGGTCGAGATAGCCGATCAGTGGAACCACCATCTTGAGCCCTCGCTGTCCCGGCAACTCCGCGATCGATTACGCGAAATTCACCTCGCGGCCGGTATCCGATGCCCGTTTGATGGCATCGACCTGATGATGAAGCTCGACAGCGGTCGCGAAATCCGGCAGCTCGCTGTCGCCGGCGCGAACAGCCCCGGCGAACCGTGCATACATCTGCCCGACATTAAAGGCTTCGCCGGACGGCGTGCCAGGGGAGGCGAGCGTGAAGCGCTCCGGCACCACGATCGGCATGAGCCTGTCCTCGCGCTTGGCGCCGTGCAGCACGACCTCGCTCAGCTGCGGCGAATCCGCGCCGGACGCGACCAGCGTGCCCTCGCGGCCGTAGAGCTCCATACGATAGCCGCTGCCGGCAAACGGGATCGCGCCGACATGCGACGACGCGACCGCGCCGTTCTTCAGCCAGCCGCTGATCAGGATGTTGTCGGGCGCGGTGACATCGAGCCAGGTGTTGCTGCCGGTGTCGAGCCACTGCTTAGCCTGAGTCGCCACGACGGCGGACAGCCGCGCGAAATCGCCGGCGACAAAGCGCATCGCATCGATCGTGTGGCCGTTGGCGATCGTCAGCGTGTTGGCGCCAAGCGCGGCGTCACGTTGCCACGTGCGGTGCGACGGCCGCGTCAACACGCCGTCGCGGATCATGCTGACGTGCACCGCCAAGATCTCGCCGATTGAACCGGCGGCCACCTGCTCGCGCATATACAGCACGGCCGGGTTGACGCGCGCCTGCAGGCCGACCGCCGTGGCGACACCCTTCGCCTTCGCCAGCGCAGCCAACTCCTCGGCTTCCGCCGTCGTCCGTCCGAGCGGCCATTCGCAATAGACGTGCTTGCCCGCTTCGAGCGCCGCTTTCGTCGGTTCGTAATGCGACGGGACGCGGACGACGACAGCAACGGCATCGATCTTCGGCGAGGCGACCATCTTGCGCCAATCGTCGAAAGCGAGCCGCGCGCCATAGGCTTGGCGCGCCGCTTCGGCGCTGTCGGCGCGCGTCGTGCAGACCGCCGTCAATTCGATATCGGCGCTCGCCTGCAACGCCGGCAAATGCGAGCGCGACGACCAGGTTCCTTTGACGCTGGCGCCGATCAGCCCCAGCCGAAGCTTCTCCGCCATGCTTCTTCCTCCCGTTACCGCATCGCCAGCAAGTATTGTAGCCCCGAACGCGATCCCGGTGTGTTGCGGGCGTGAGGGACGGCGCCTCAATCCGCAAAAGAAGGCGCGGTGGCTCGGCGCGGCAAGGCAAAGCGGATAAAGCGGAACATAAAGACCGCGGCGAGACCGAACGGGACCCAGCAGAACAGATAGACCATTGTCACCGCATGCCCGACCGCCTGCGGCTCGGTCGCCGCCCCGAGCCCGGCGGTGCTGGCGACGACCCCGGCAATCGCCGCGCCAAAGGCGGTGCCGAGCGAGCGGACCGAGGTCAGCGCCGAGGCGAGGCTGCGCTGCTCGCCGATTGCGGCGCTCGCCATCGTGCGCGCCACGAGATGCACATTGTAGATGCCGATGCCGAGGCCCATCAGCAGGGTGCTCGCCGCCAACAACACCAAGAGCGGCTGCACGGCGACGAGGGTCAGGCACACCAGGCCCATGAAGGCGAGCACCGGGCCCGAGCCCAAGGCCAGGCGCTCGCGGATCCCCGACCAGCCCGAAGCGGTGAAGGTGCCAAGCGTCCATCCGCACGAGATGATGATGCTGAGAAAATTGACGAAGATTGGCGAGACGCCGTGCACGACTTGCAGCAATAGCGGCAAGAACAGGTTGACCGAGGTCTGCGTCATGCCATGCAGCGCCAGGATCCACAGGCCGAGCCCAATCGGTGCGTTAAGCGATAGCGCTTGTGCGGGGAACAAATTATTGGCGGCGCGGCGGTCGAGCCGGAAAACGAAGCCGACCACTGCAATTCCGCCGGCAATCAGCATGAGGCGCAGCGGGAAATCTTGAACCGGCCCGGCGGCGGCGACACAGCACACCCCGAGGGCCAGCCCCGCCAATCGCAGCAGCGGCGGTGGCGGCGGCCGGTATTGCGGACGCTCGTCGCCGAGTTGCTCGGGTATTTTGAAGTACGCGAGGGCCGCGAAAGCGAGCATGAACGGCGTCATCGCCCAGAACGAGCCGCGCCACCAATGCATCGCCGCGAACATGCCGCCGACCACCGGTCCGCTCAGGTGACAGGCGGTAAACGTGCCTTGCGATATCGCGATGATGCGCGTGCGCAGGCGCGCGCTATAGAGACTGGTGATCAATGCCATGCCGCTGCCGGCGACCAGTCCGCCGGCCCAGCCCTGCACCGTGCGCGCGGCGATCAGGGTGCCGATGTCCGGCGCCAGCGCGCATGCCACGGTGCCCAGCGCAAAGATCCCGGCCGCCATTGCGTAGCCGCGCCGCGCCCCAAGCCGGGCCCATACGACCCCGGTCGATGCGCCGCCGACGATCGAACCGATCGTGTAAAGCATCGCGGCCCAGGTGTAATAGGCGGCGCCGCCGATATCGCCGACGATCGTCGGCATGATGATCGCGATCACCAGCATCTGGGTCGCGTGCATCGCGATCCCGCCGATCACGAGTGCTGAATAGAGGCCGAGCCCGTCGCGAAAGATCTCGCCCCAGCTGCCCTTCTCGCCTTCGTGCTCAGCCGCCTTGGCCGGGATGTCACTCATCGAGCTTCCGGCGCCTCGTCGTCCAGCGGCATGCGGTCGGATCGGGCCGTCAGATCTTGGACAGCGACAAGGTCGAGGGCGCGAACAAGTCTTCAGGAGAAAGCTGGCGGTCAATGATGCCCTGTTCGACGGCATAGCGGCTGATCGCCGCCAATTCACGACGGTTGGGCTCGACGCCGTAGGACCAGAAATCGTCGCCCATCAAGGCGCGGGCGCGCGCCAGTTCCTCGACGGGCCAGGGCAATGTCGTGAACAGATGCCCAATAGTCTCGAGCTGGCGGTAACAGATCTCCTTCGCCTTCTGATAGGCGACGTACGTGTTCACCGCCAGCCAGGGATGCTTTTCGAGCAGCGAGCGTCGAATGCCGACCACATGCATGATTGGAAACATACGGGTGCGCTCGAAATACGCCTCTTCCGCCGCGCGGTAGTCCGGAAACAGGCGTCGCACCGCCGGATTACGTCCGAAGCAGGATGGCGCCAATGCCGAAATCAGCCCGTCGATCCGGCCATCATCGAGATGCTGCGCCAGCGTCTCGCCGGGGGGAAGCGGGCGCAGCTCTATTTCCGGCGGCAATGTCAGAGCGACCCGCGCCTCGCGGCCGGGCTGCTCCAGCCCGCCGCTGCGCCATTTCACATCTACCGCGCGCACCCCGTATTCGTCTTGCAGGATGCCGCGTATCCAGACCGCGGCGGTCATCGCATATTCCGGGACGCCGATTACCTTGCCGCGCAGATCCTCGGGGCGCTCGATGCCGCGATCGTTGCGAACATAAATGGAGGAATGGCGAAACAGCCGCGACGGGAACACCGGAATGGCGACATAGGCGTTTGCGCCTTTGGCGACGAGCGCCATGCTGTTCGACAGCGACAATTCGGTGATATCGAATTCCTGATAGCGGAAGGCGCGGTGAAACGCCTCTTCAGGGGACATCGCGCAGCAGATCGTCTCGCAGCCGGCAATCGGAACCGTGCCGTCGAACAAGGCGCGGGTGCGATCGTAATA
>Ga0310810_10003587_pt1 | contig 16953 bp, 12 predicted proteins | sample NCmetagenome_FD_207641 | JGI IMG/M metagenome (GOLD analysis project Ga0310810, IMG submission 207641) | Soil microbial communities from experimental microcosm in Duke University, North Carolina, United States - NC | ecosystem: Engineered > Artificial ecosystem > Soil microcosm > Unclassified ... | reverse complement strand
ACTGCGGGAGACGGTTCTCCAGGTCGCCGCGCTCGACGCGCCCGTGCTCGTGACGGGAGAGCCGGGGAGCGGCAAGTCGCTCGTGGCTCGAGCGCTACACACTTACGGACCGCGTGCATCCGGCCCCATCGTGGTGATGGGGTGCCACGCCGTCCCGCAGGCCTTGCTCGAGCTCGAGCTATTCGGCTCGGCGGATGGCGTCAGCGGCGTAACGACGGTCCGATCCGGCGCACTGGCGGCGGCAGCGAACGGCACGGTGATCCTCGAGAACATCGACCAGATGGACGTGCGCACTCAAGGTGTGCTCAGTCGAATGCTGAGCACCAGCCTGCTCAGGACGGTGGACGCCTGCGGGCGCAGTCTTCCGGTTTGCGCCCGCGTCATCGGCACGATCTCGAAGCCAGACCCGTTCGACTCGGAGATCGACTGGGATCCGGATCTGCGAGAACAGCTGATCGCGACGACGGTGCGCGTCCCGAACCTTCGGGAACGGGAATCGGACATTCCGATCCTGACCGACTTCTTTGCCGCCGCGGCGAGCCCGCTGTTATCGCGGGCTGTGTTCTCCGCTGAGGCACTGCGCGCCCTCGCGCACTACTCGTGGCCGGGCAACGTCGCCCAACTGCGGAGCGTCATCGAGCGAATCGTGTCGGCGGCGGGACACGAGGGCGAAATTCCCGCCACGGCGCTTCCCGTCGGCATTCGACCGCGATACGCGAGCGCGAGAGGCAGGGCGCTGACAGCCAGCACCGGTGAAGAGCTGTTCGCGAAGGTGCAGGCGAGCAGGGAAAGCTTCTGGTCCAGCGTATATCCGTTGTTCATGAAGCGCGAGATCACCCGCACCGATCTACGAGACCTCATCCGTCGCGCGTATCAGTCGGCGCGCGGGAACGCTGACGAGCTCGTGCGGCTCCTCAATATGCCGCACACGGATCGCGAGAAGTTTCAGCGGTTCCTTCGCAAGTACGGCTGCGAGCATCCGTCCTGATCGTCGGTCTCCATGAAGATGCGATCGGCTCAGGCGGTCCAATCCCGGACGACACTCCCGACAAAAGTCTTCTCGGGGGATGAAATATCTGCTGACACAATTGTGCTATCACGTCTAAACCATGGTTCCCCAATCACTTGAGCAATCGGTGCGACAGGGATCTGGTTTTGCTAGGCCTACGGCGGTCCCCCTCCCCGGGCCCATGCGGGCTGCATCGATCCGGGTGGCGGCTGTGGACGAGCTGGAAAATCTCCGGGCTCGCCGCTAACTGGCAGGTTGTCAGGCAGGAAGTGCAATGCAGGCCAACGTCACGGCTCTCGTCACCTGGGTCACCCGCGAAGTGCTCAACACCTCGGAACCGCTCGCGCTGCTCGCTCTCGGTGTGGTCTTCTTCGCTCTCAGCTTCGGAGGCCGCACCAGGCGAGTGACTGTGTCGTCTGCACCAAAGTCCGCGCCTGCGCCGGCGCGCCGCGCCGCCTCCCAGTCCACACTCTCGCCCCAGGAGAGCCACTGACGCGCGACGATCTTCCCGCCGTTCGGTGACAAAAAGTCGTCCGTACCGTAGCCAACGCTGCCCGACGGTCCTTCCTCCGGCGCTCGAATAGCCCGTAATCAGTTGCAATAAAAGTAGTTACACGCCGCACGCCCGATCCCGGCCGAGGGAGTGTTCTTTGCTCAATAGACGGATCGGCGGCGCAGGCAGGTCGGCTGATGGCCCGACTTTCGCCGCCGATAACGCTGTCAGCGCCGGCTTCGTGCCACTCCTGCTCGCCACGATCTGTGAGCGAGAGGGCGAAGCCATCCCACAAACCGCCACGCCAGGGCTTCCAAGCTGATGTTTTCTCGTGCCGTGCTCGATCTCGATCTCGAAAAAACCGCCGCGCTCATCGAGCAGGCCGTTCGTCGCCAGGTGGGGGAGCTGCGCAGGCGCGGCATCGTCGTCGGCCTCTCGGGCGGCATCGACAGCTCCGTGGTCACCTCGATCTGCGCCAGGGCCCTTGGCGCCGATCGCGTGCTCGTGCTGCTGATGCCCGAGCGCGTCTCGTCGCCGGAGTCCGAGCAGCTGGGACGCGTGCTGGCCGGCAAGCTTGGCACGCCGACGCTGGTCGAGAACATCGCCCCCACGCTCGAAGCGGCGGGCTGTTACCGGCGGCAGGACGAAGCCATCCGGATGGTGTTCCCGGAGTACGGCGATGGTTGGCGCAACAAGATCACGCTGCCGTCGATTCTCGACGGCGACCGCCTGAACGTCTCGGAGCTGACCGTGGAGTCGCCATCCGGTGAACGCCGGACGGCACGCATGCCGCTCGCGGCGTACCTGCAGATGATTGCCGCGACGAACTTCAAGCAGCGTGTCAGGAAGATGATGGAGTACTACCATGCGGATCGGCTGAACTACGCGGTAGCAGGCACGCCGAACCGGCTCGAGTACGACCAGGGCTTCTTCGTGAAGCTGGGTGACGGCGCGGCAGACGTGAAGCCGATTGCCCACCTCTACAAGTCCCAGGTCTACGCGCTCGCCGAGTATCTCGGCGTGCCCGAAGAGATTCGCCGCCGGCCGCCGACAACCGACACCTTCTCGTTGCCGCAGACGCAGGAGGAGTTCTACTTCGCCCTGCCGTACGACAAGATGGATTTGTGCCTCTACGGCCGAAACCACGGCGTTCCCGCGACCGAGGTCGGCGCCGCCATCGGCTTGACCGCGGAACAGGTCGAACGCGTTTACAAGGACATCGATCAGAAGCGCCGGACCACGGCCTACCTGCACAAGCGTCCGCTGCTGCCGGAACCGGTGCCAGAGGTTCACGGGTGAGGCCCAGGATGGCGGTGGGCGCACTCGTGGCATTCGTCGCACCTGCCGCACCTGTCGCACCCGTCGCAGCTTCCCCTGTTTGACATGTGTGGCATTGCAGGAATGGTGAACCGGCGGGACGATCTCCCGCCGCCCGAGCTAGGCGAGCTCGGGATGATGGCCGGCGCCCTCCGTCACCGAGGTCCGGACGAGTTCGGCCTGTATCGAGATCGCACCGCTGGTCTGGCGCACGCGCGTCTCTCCATCATCGACCTCGCCACAGGCCAGCAGCCGCTGACCAACGAACGCGGAACGCTGTGGATCTCATTCAACGGCGAGATCTTCAACTACCTCGAGCTGCGCGACGAGCTCGCGGCCCGCGGCCACCGCTTCCAGACCAGAAGCGACACCGAGGTGATCGTCCACGCCTACGAGGAATGGGGGGCGGACGCGTTTCGCCGCCTGAACGGTCAATGGGCGCTGGCCTTGTGGGACGCGGATCGATCGGAGCTCGCGCTGGCGCGAGATCCGTTCGGCGTGCGGCCGCTCTACGTGACCGAGCATCGCGGCCGGCTGCTGTTTGCGAGCGAGGTCAAGGCGCTGTTCGCGGCCGATCCGTCGCTGCCGCGCCGGATCGATCCCGCCGGGCTCGACCAGGTGTTCACGTTCTGGTCGCCGGTGGCGCCGCAGACGGTGTTCGCGGGGATCGAGGAGCTCGAACCGGGCACGGTCCGGATCTATTCGCGCCATGGCGTCCGGCAAGCAAAGGCCTACGAGCCGGCCTTTCCATCCGGTGTCAACAGCGATCCACCATCGCTCGATCGCGCCGTGGAAGAAGTGCGCGCCGCCCTGGCCGACGCCACCAGCCTGCGCATGTTGCGCGCGGACGTTCCGGTCGGCAGCTATCTCTCGGGCGGCCTCGACAGCTCACTGATCGCGGCTCTCGGGCTTCGCGCGAAAGGTTCACAGTTCCTGACCTTCTCGATGCGGTTCGAAGACGCGGAGTACGACGAGACGGTGTATCAACGCGCGATGGCCGCGCATCTCGGCAGCGAGCACCACGAGGTCGTCGTGTCGCGGTCCGACATCGCGCGCGTCTTCCCCGACGTCGTCTTGCATAGCGAGCGGCCGGTTCTACGCACCGCTCCAGCTCCGCTCTACCTGCTCTCGAAGCTGGTGCACGACGCCGGACTGAAGGTGGTTCTCACCGGCGAAGGCGCCGACGAGATGTTTGCCGGGTACGACCTGTTTCGCGAAGCGCGCATCCGCCGTTTCTGGGCCCGGCAGCCGGCCTCGCTACGACGGCCGCGGTTGCTGGAGCGCCTCTATCCGTATCTGGAGCGGTCGCCGGTCGCGCAACAGGCCGTCGCGCGCCAGTTCTTCGGGCGCGGCCTGGATCGCTGGCAGGAGCCGGGATTCGGTCATGAGCCGCGGTGGAGCAGCACGAGCGCGGTGAAGCGATTGTTCTCGGGTGATCTGCGTGCCAGCCTCGCGGGCGTTGACTCGCGAGCCCGGCTCCTCGACTCGCTTCCCGCGGCGTTCCCGAGCTGGGGCCCGCTTGCGCAGGACCAGTTCCTCGAGGTGCACACCCTGCTGTCCGGATACCTGCTCTCGTCGCAGGGCGATCGCATGCTGATGGCGCACTCGGTCGAGGGTCGGTTCCCGTTCCTCGACCGTCGCGTGGCCGCGCTGGCCGAGTCGCTGCCGCCGTCCTACAAGCTGCGGGTGCTCGACGAGAAGCACGTGCTCAAGCTGGCGGCGAAAGACCTGCTGCCGAAAGCCGTGCTCGATCGCCCGAAGCAGCCCTATCGCGCTCCGGACGCGTTGTCGTTTGCGGGACCCGACGCCCAGGGCTGGATCGCCGAAGTGGCCAGCCCGAAAGCGGTGGCCGAGGCGGGGTGCTTCGAGCCGGCCGCGGTGCAGCAGCTGCTGGCGAAATGCATGGCGAAAGGACGCTCCGGCCAGTTCTCGAACGCGGACAACATGGGTGTTGTCGGCGTGCTGTCCACGCAACTGGTGCACCACTACTTCGTGCGGCAGGCGCCGGCGGCGGCGCCACCGGCGCGAGTGAAGACCACCATCGATTGCCTGGCAGCCGTCGATCGCTCCGTCTGAGTCCTGCGCCAATTCGATGGCACGCACCATCTCCTCCCGGCTGGATTCGACGTTCAGTCTGCAGCACGTTGGCCTCTAGCCTCTCGCACGCCATGACGGTCAGCCCGCCGAGGTCCGCGACAGCGGTCAGCGACGCCAGGAAAGTGAACGTCCTGCTGATGACGACCGGGCTCGGAATCGGCGGCGCGGAGATTGTCGTCAGGGACCTCGCGCGCAGCATCGACCGCCGCCGCTTCAACGTCAGCGTGTGCTGCCTGAAGGAGCTCGGGCCGGTCGGCGAACAGCTGGTCGGCGAGGGGATCGATATCGTCGCCCTGAAGGAGAAGGGCCAGCAGCACGTCGACTACTTCACCTTTCTCCGGGTTCGCCGCCTGATCCGCGATCGGCAGATCGATGTGGTGCATTCGCACACCGCGCACGGCCTGGCCGATTCGTGCCTCTGCCGGTTCCTGGTTCCCGGTCTTCGAGTGGTCCACACGTTTCACTTCGGCAACTACCCGCACACCAACAAGACCGTGCTGCGGCTCGAGCGGATCTTCTCGAGGCTGGCGGACCGGCTGGTGGCGGTCGGGAACGTCCAGAGCGAACAGATCCGGAACGTGTATGGGCTTCGCAAAGGGCGCATCCAGACCGTCTGGAATGGGGTGTCGCCCTCGAACGCGACTCCGGACGAGGGCTTCCGGAAGAAGATCGGAGCCGGCGGGCGCGTGCTGGTCGGCACGATCGCGACGCTGATCGAGCAAAAGGGACTCCGTGACCTGCTCAAGGTGGCGAGGCGATGCCGCGACGCCGGTGTCGAGGTCCACTTCGTCATCGTCGGCGACGGAGGGTTGCGACAGGAGCTCGAGTCGTTACGCGATCAGATGGGTCTCGGCGACGCGGTCACGTTCACCGGCTGGGTCAAGAACGCGTCCGAGGCCGCACTGCCTTCGTTCGACATCTACTTTCAGCCGTCGCTGTGGGAGGCGATGTCGATCGCCATCCTCGAGGCGATGGCGGCGGCGAAGCCGGTGGTCGCCACGCGCGTCGGCGAGACGCCGCACATCCTCGAAGAGGGGGCCGACGGACTGCTCGCGGAGGTCGGCGACATCGAGGCGATGGCGGCCGCAATTGCAAAACTGGCCCGCGATCCCGAGCTGCGGCGGCGGCTTGGATCGTTCGGGCGCCAGAAGGCGCTCGAGCGGTTCACCGTCAGTCATATGACAGGTGACTACGAATCGATGTATCTCGACGTGCTCGGCCGCCGGCAGGCAGATGTGGCAGAGCGGTGAGCGCGTCTGCGAATCCAGCGACGGCGCAGCCGGACTGGCCGCCGGCGGTGATCGCCGGCGCCTTCCAGACCGGCGTGCTCGGTGTCCGAACCTTGCGGCGGCGCGGTGTGCGGGTATCCAGCATCGACGCCAACAAGCAGAACCCCGGCTTCCGCTCGGTTCATGGTCGCGCGCACCTGTGCCCGCATCCCGACACCGACGGGCCGGGTTGGCTGCGGGCGATGATCGATCTCGCGCGCACCATGGGCAGCAAGCCGGCGCTCATCTCCAGCTCGGACCAGTACGTCACCGCAATTGCGACCTACGCGGACACGCTGGCCGAGCACTACATCCTTTCGCCCGGTGCGTCGCTGCAGGGACTCCTGGCCGACAAGCAGACACAATACGCGCTCGCCCAGGAGCACGGCATGCCGATGCCGCGGACCAGGTTCGTGACCTGTCTCGATGAGGCGAAGGCGTTCTGCGACGAAGCGAGCTTCCCGTGCCTGATCAAGCCGACGCACTTCCGAGTGTGGCAGCGATTTCCGCAGGGACATCCGCTGGCGTTCATGAAGGTGTCGATTGCCGCCGACGCCGATCGGCTGCTGGCCAACTACCGCCTCGCTTCCGAGGTCGACGGCCACGTGATCCTGCAGGAGATCATCCAGGGGCCGGACACGGCCAAGCGCGTGTACCTGTCCTGCTACGATCGCAACAGCCGCCGGTTTGCGCGCGCGATGTTTCGCGAGCTTCGCTGCGATCCGATCGGGTTCGGACCGGCCACGATCAGCGAGCCCGTCGAGGACGAGCAAACCGACGCGGTCTGCAACCGATTCCTGCGCAGCATCGGGTACGCCGGGATTTGCGAAATCGAGATGAAGTGGGACGAGCGCGACGGTCAGGTGAAGCTGATCGAGGCCAACCCGCGGCTGTCGGGCGGCGGCGACGCGGCTCCCTATGCCGGTGTCGATCTCTGCTGGCTCCACTACCTCGACCTGATCGGCCAGCGGGTCGAAGAGGTCGGCCCCGATGGGAGCGACTTTCGCCACATCGTGGTTCGTGCCGAAGCCCGCTCGCTGCCGTCCTACTGGCGGGCCGGGCTCGTTTCCTGGCGCGACCTGGCGCGCTCGTATCGTCCGCCGCTCGCGTTTTACGACCTCGACGGACGCGACTGGCGCTATTCCGCCGAGACGCTGCTCGCCTCGGCCTCGGTCTTCGTGAAGTCCTGCTTGGCGCGAACCCCATCGTGACCACGGGTATCCATCAAGCTCTGCCCGGGAGCCGGCGATGAGCCGCGTGCTCGCCGTGATCCCGGCGCGGATGGGATCGTCGAGGTTTCCGGGGAAGCCGCTCGCCCTGTTGCACGGCCGCCCGATGATCGAGCACGTCTACCGCGGAACCGCGGCGTGCGCGCTGCTCGACGAAGTGGTGATTGCGACGTGCGATGCGGAGATCGCCGCCGCGGCGTCGGCCTTCGGCGCGCGCGCGGTGATGACCTCGCCGTCGCATGAGCGGGCCAGCGATCGCGTCGCGGAAGTCGCCAGCCGGTGCGAGGCCGACGTCGTGGTCATGATTCAGGGCGACGAGCCAATGGTCCATGCGGCGATGATCGAGGCAGCGGTCACGCCGCTAATCGCCGATCCGGAGGTGGCCTGCACCAACCTGGTTGCCCCGATCCGGACCGAGGCGGAGCTGCGCGATCCGAATACGATCAAGGTGGTCATGGCGGCTTCTGGCCAGGCGCTGTACTTCTCACGCGAGCCGATTCCCACCTTGAACCAGAAACGGTTCGGGCCGGAAGGCTGGTTCAAGCAGGTGTGCGTCATCGGCTTCCGCGGCGCGGCCCTCGCGCGCTTCGCCGCGCTGCCGCAGGGTCCGCTCGAGCGCGTTGAATCGGTGGACATGCTGCGATTCCTGGAGAACGGCATGGCCGTGCACATGGTGCCGACCACGATCGAGACGCATGCCGTAGACACGCCCGACGACTTGTCGAGAGTCGAAGCGCTCATGGCGGGCCGCCCGATGACGGCAGCCCGGCGGGGGCAATGAGCATGGCGGAGTGGAACGTGCTCGTCACCGCCCCGCGGGCCTGCAGCGAGTTCCCCCGCTACCGCGCCGCGCTCGGAGCGGCGGGTTGCCAGGTGACCATGCGCAAGACGGTCGAGCGCCTGACGGAAGTCGAGCTCATCCCGCTGGTCGGCGAGGTGGACGGGATCGTCTGCGGCGACGATCGCATCACGGCCACGGTGATGGCGGCCGCGCCGCGGCTCAAGGTCATCGCCAAGTGGGGCACTGGCATCGACGGTATCGATCTCGAGTACGCGGCGGCGCACGGCATTGCAGTCCGTAACACTCCGGATGCCTTCACCGAACCGGTCGCCGACACCGTGCTCGGCTACATGCTGATGTTCGCGCGCGGGCTGGACAGCATGGCTCGCGACATGCGGGCCGGGCACTGGCGCCGGCAGCCCCTGAAGGCGCTCCGCGAATGTACCGTGGGCATCATCGGGTTCGGCAACATCGGCCGGGCAGTAGCGCGGCGGTGCCGGGCGTTCGGGATGCGCATCCTGGTCAACGACCTTCGTGTCATTCCTGACGATGCCCTCGCGGCGCTCGGGGTGACGGCCGTGCCGATCCCGGCGCTCATGGCGCAAAGCGACTTCGTCACCCTGCATGCGAACCTGCACGCAGGCAATCGCCACTTCATCGACGCCGGGCTGCTGCGGCTGATGGCCGCCCATGCCGTGTTGATCAACACCGCGCGGGGCCCGCTCATCGAGGAAGGCGCGCTCGTCGAAGCGCTCGCCAGTGGGCAGCTCGGCGGCGCCGCGCTCGACGTGTTCGAGGACGAACCGCTTCCCCAAGGGCATCCCTTGCGCACCATGCCCAACGTGTACCTGGCACCCCACAACTCCAACGCCAGCCCGGCGGCGGCCGAGCGCGTCCACGTCAACACCATCGAGAACCTGATTCAGGCGCTCAGAGCGTCGGCATCATGAGAACCGCACGGTCGCCCGAGACCAGCATCATCATCAGAGCGTTCAACGAGGAACGCTGGCTGCCCGACGTGTTCGCGCTCCTCGATCAGCAGCGCTATCGGGACTTCGAGGTCATCCTCGTCGACTCGGGATCGGTCGATCGGACCCGCGACATCGCCGCTGCTCACGGCGCCCGGATCGTCCGGCTGCGCTCCGAGGACTTCACGTTCGGCCACTCGCTCAATGTTGGAATCAGGGAGGCGCGAGGTTCGCTCATCGCCATCCTCTCCGCCCATGCGATTCCCTTCGACGCGTTCTGGATCGAGCGGCTGGTGGCCCCCCTCCGCGAGGACGACATCGCGATGGTGTACGGCGGCCAGCGCGGGCACGCCATTTCGAAATTCTCCGAAGCCCGCGATTTCGAGCGCATCTTCCCGACCCACAGGCACGACGTCGATCCCGACGACCCATTCGCCAACAACGCCAACTCGGGGATCAAGCGATCGCTCTGGGAGAGCCATCCTTTCGACGAAGGCCTGCCCGGCCTCGAGGACATCGAGTGGGCGAAGCACTGGATGAAGAACGGGCAGAAGGTGGTCTACGAGCCCGGCGCCTGCATCGTCCACGTGCACACCGAGAGCTGGGCTCAGGTCCGGCGCCGCTATCACCGTGAAGGGATGGCGGCGCGATGGGTCGGGCTGAAGATCCTGCGGAGCATCCCCCGGGAGATCTTGCGCGAGGTGTCGTGGCTCGGCCGCGATCTCTTGATCGCCGCGGAGCAGGGGCGCTTCCGAGAGCTCGCATCCGGCATCGCCCGCTTCCGCTACGAGAAGACGATCGGGACGGTCGGCGGCATCATCGACAGCCGCGGAATCGCCAACCCGGCACGCCGGGCGGAGATGTTCTTCCAGACCGGGTTTCCGGCAGTGGTGGTGCGGGGCCCCCACCGGGCAAAGCTCGAGTCCCGAACCGTGCCGAACCTGCGGCCCGGTGAGGTCCTGGTCCGCGTTTCATTCGTGGGTATCTGCGCAACGGACCTCGAGATCCTCGAAGGCACGCTTGGCTACTACAAGTCGGGGATGGCGAGCTACCCGATCGTCCCGGGCCATGAGTCCTCCGGCACGATCGTCGCGCTCGGGCCGCGGGTGACGACGCTGAGCGAAGGCGATCGGGTCGTCGTGGAGTGCATCCAGGGATGCGGCGAGTGTCCCGATTGCGCCCGCGACGAGGCGATCCGCTGCCGCGATCGACGGGAGGTTGGTGTGATCGGGCAGGACGGCGCATACGCCACCTATCTGGTTACCCGCGCGCGATATGTCCATCGCATCCCGGCGGGCGTGACCATGGCTCAGGCGGTACTGGCCGAACCGCTGGCGGTCGTCATCAAGGCGATGCGACGCCTCGGATCGGTGCGGGAAGGGGACCGGCCGCGACGCTGCGCGGTCGTCGGCGCCGGAACCATCGGGCAGCTCGCCGCCAGGGTGCTGGTCCAGCGCGGCCACTCGGTCACGGTCTTCGATCAACTCGCCGATCGGCTGTCGCTGGTCTGCGAGAAAGTCGCGACCGCCCAGAATCTCGACGGGCTGGAGCAGTTCGACTGGATCGTGGAAGCGACTGGCGACCAGAACGTGTTGTCGACGCTGCTGCAGCGCTCGGGGACCGGCGCGACACTGCTGCTGATGGGTCTTCCCTACGCGAACCAGGCGTTCAGCTTCGAGTCGATCGTGTCCTTCGATCGCGCGGTCATCGGTTCGGTCGGCAGCAGCGCCGCCGACTTCGAGGAAGCGCTGCACGTCCTGCAGCACATCGACACCAGGCCGTTCCTGCAAGCGGCCTTCCCGCTCGCCGACTTCGAGAAGGCGTGGCTGACCGTGCGCTCCCGCTCGGTGCTCAAGGTCATGCTGCAGCCCGACCAGAGCGCAGTCTAGCGTTTGCGGCGCGCTCCCGCTCTCCCCGTTTCCCGCATGCTCGTTCACGAACTGCTCGCCGAGTCGGCGCGCCGATTCCCGGCCGCCATCGCCCTCGTCACCGCCGAGGGCGCCGTGCCTTATTCCGATCTCGAGCGCTTGTCGAACCGCTTTGCCCATCTCTACCTGTCGGTCGGCGTGAGCCGTGGCGACCGCATCGTCGTCGCCCTGGAGAACGGCGTGGAGATGGTTGCTGCGTACCTCGGAGCGATGAAGGCCGGCGCGGTCGCGGTTCCACTGCCTGCCGGATCGCGGAGCGATCGGCTTGGACCGGCGATTGCCGACTGCTTGCCGGTCGCCTGCGTCACCGATGCGGTCACGGCCGAGGCCCCGGCGCAACGCGAGCGGTTGGCGGCGATCCCGGCGGTGTTCGTGACCAACGGACCGCGGCGGGCCGCCTCACGAACCCAGCCCGAGATCGAGGGAACCCGAAGCCTCTCGTCAGCGCTCGAGCGCTGTCCGGCATCGCCGGTCGATGCCGAAACGACCAGCGGCGATCTCGCGGCCATCATCTACACCTCCGGAAGCACCGGCGAGCCGCGCGGCGTCATGCTGACGCATCGCAACTTCGTCGCCAACGCCACCTCCATCGTTCAGTATCTCGGGTTGACGGCCGCCGATCGTGCGCTCTGCGTGCTGCCGTTCAACTACGTCTACGGGCTCTCTCTCCTTCACACCCACTTGATGGTGGGTGGAAGCCTGGTGATCGAGAACCGCGTAGCGTTCCCGAATGTGGTGCTCTCGTCGATGGAGGAGCACGAGGTGACGGGCTTTGCGGGCGTGCCCTCGACGTTCGCCTTTCTGCTCCATCGATCGAACCTGGCCGAGGCGCGGCTGCCGCACCTGCGCTACGTCACGCAGGCAGGCGGCGCGATGCCGGTGTCGCGCATTCTCGAGTGGCTCGAGCGCGGCCCGCGCGCGGATTTCTATGTGATGTACGGGGCGACGGAGGCCTCGGCGCGATTGAGTTACCTGCCGCCAGCGGATCTGCGGCGGAAGCTCGGTTCGATCGGAAGCGCGATTCCCGGCGTGGAGCTGCGGGTTGTCCGCGAGGACGGCGGGACGGCAGCACCTGGTGAGGTCGGTGAGCTGGTCGCGCGCGGCGAGAACATTTCGCCCGGCTACTGGAATCGCCCCGACGAAACCAGCGAGCGTTTTGGCGCCGGCGGTTACCGCACGGGCGATCTCGGATACGCGGACAGCGACGGCTGCCTGTTCCTGGTCGGACGCCTGCACGACATGATCAAGGTCGGAGCAAATCGGGTCGGCCTGCGCGAGATCGAGGACGCGCTGCACGATCACGCGGCCGTGTCGGAGGCTGCGGTGGTGTCCGCCCCCGACGACCTGCTCGGCGAAGTTCCGATTGCGTTCGTGACGTTGCGGCACCCGCTGCCCGACGCGGAGCCGGCCTTGCGCGCCTTCTGCGCGGCCCGGCTCGCGCCCTACAAGGTACCGGTCCGGGTCGCGGTCCTGACGGAGTTGCCCAAGCTGACCGCCGGAAAGGTCGACAAACGGACGCTGCGCGAGCAGGCGTTCTCGGTCCGGACCGACGCTCCCGCCTGACAGGCGTGACTGTTCCGCCGGTCGTGCGCATGCACCCCTCCAGCGTGTTCACGGCCGAATTCAGCGACGAAGCCGCTCCCGCTGCCCTGGAGTCGGATTGGGAGCGGCTCTTCGCGCGCGGCACAGCCGAGCCGTCCACCTCATTCGAGTGGACGCGCGCGCTCAGTCACTCTCACCTCAAATCGCCGGATCGCCCGCTGCTTCTGACGCTCGTGAGGGGCGGCGTCCTGAGCGCGGTCGTGCCCCTTGCGATCCGCCGGGCCCGGCGCATGGGTTATCCGATAACGGCGCTGATGCCGATCTCGGAGTACTACAGCACGCACTCCGACCTGCTCGCGGACGAAGTCTCCGCGCCGATGGTCGATGCACTGCTTGGTGCGGTGTCGGCGCACGGCTGGGATGTCTTCCGAATGAACCGCTTGATCGACGGCTCGCCGCTTCTGAACGCTTTCGAGACCGGATTGCAGGCGAGCGGGTTCCTTGTTGACAGCCGTTGGGCCGAGCCATCGTACGTGCTCACTCTTCCAGGTTCCTTTGCCGAGTACCTGCGAAGTCGAAGCTCGAAGTTCCGGAATCACCTGAGTCGAACCACCAGGCGGCTCGAGCAGCTCGGCGTACGGGTGGTGGACCTCTCCGTGCTGCCCGACTTCGACACCGCCTATCAGATGCTGCTCGACGTCGAGCGCCGCAGCTGGAAGCACGCGAGCGGCAGCGCGATCTCCGTCGTCTCCCGTCAAGAGCAGTTCTACAAACAGATGGGCGCAGGGGCCGCGGCGCGGGGCCGGCTGCACTTGCATTTTCTCGTCCTCGACGGCGTGCCGGTCGCCCACAACTACGGGTACATCGCGGGCGGCACCTACTCGTATCTCAAGACGAGCTGTGACGAACGCGTGAAGTCGCTCGGCGTGGCCACCTATCTTCGCGCCCGGCTCGTCGAAGAGCTCATCACGCGCGGGATCTCGAGGCTCGATTTCCCCGCGGAACCGTACGAATGGGAGCGGCACTGGACGTCGGAGATGCGCTGGCACAAGACGCTCGCCGTGTTCAATTCGACCCTCGTCGGCCGCACGTTGTACGCGCTCAGCCGCCTGCGCGGCAGCGGCACGCCCTCGCCCGGTCCCGTCGTGCATCGCAACGCTCGATCCGAGCCGCGGGAGTCGGCTTGACGCATCCAGTATGGTCGGCGGGCAGCGGTTGAGCACGGGCACGCGAATCATCAGATCTGTCGACGGTTTCGCGGAGCTCGAGCGGCCGTGGAACGAGCTCGCAGATCGCACCGGAAATCCGCTGCTCAGGCACGAGTGGTTCGCGTCCTGCGCCGAAACGCTGGTCGCGCCGGGAAGCCTGGCGATCGTGATCGCGATGCGAGACGGCCAGCTCGTTGGCGCCGCTCCATTGGCGACCCAGATCGAATCGGTTGGGGCCCGTCTCGAGTTTCTCGGCGTGCGCGCGTTATACGAGCCGTGCGAGTTCCTGTTCAGCGACGCTGCCGCACGAGACGATTTGTGCGAGGCCATCGCCGCTCAGAGGCAACCGGTCGTACTGCGGCGTGCGCCCGCCGATCCTGAGCTGGTGAGGGTCCTTCGCCGCATGGTGCCGTGGCCGGGCCAGGTGGTGACCCGGACCGAGTCACGTTCGTTGTTCGTGCCGATTCACGGCTCGTGGACCGAGTACGCGCGGGGACTGTCGTCGCACCTCAGCGGCAACCTGCGTCGCCTCAGGAACAAGTTGGGCCGCGAGGGAACGGTATCGGTGGACGTGCTGTCGCCCAGCGAGGCCGAAGCGGACAGTTGCCTCGAGATGTTCATGGAGGTCGAGGATTCAGGCTGGAAGGCGGATGCCGGCGGGTCGCTGCGCCGGCGTCCGCCGCTGCATGCGTTCTTCCGCGCCTACACGCGCCGGGCGGCGCGCGCCGGCTTGCTGCGCGTTGCGTTCCTGCGGGCGGGTGCGCGGGTGGTCGCGGCGGAAGTGGCAATCGAGGCGTATCGGCGCTGGTGGCAGCTCAAGATCGGCTATCTCCACGAGATGGCGGGCCACTACCCGGGTCTTCAACTGTGCGAAGCCACCATCCGGCACGCCTTCGAGCGCGGGCTCGAGTCCTACGAGTTCCTCGGTGTGGCTGCGAATTGGGAGCGGCGATGGGGCGCTCAGGAACGGACCCATCAGACGGTGCTGGTGTATCCCGGGGCGTGGAGCGGGGCCCGTGCCGCGGCTGTGGACGGCTTCCGGCTCGCGATGGGGCTGACCCGGCGGGTTGCCGACTGGCGAACCGGCTGAGGTCACGTTGGCACCGCGGTTGTCGCCGTGAACACCGGGAAATTAGTCCGCATATTCGCTGACTTCCTGGCGGATGATTGGATGCCGTGGACGTTCGATCGCCTGCGTTTTCAACATCATGGGGGCTCCCGGTGGGGCTGGGCCAGTGGCAGAGACTTTGCGGGACAGTCGCCACGCGGACGAGGTCCATCATGCGGAACGACTCACGGATTCTCGGAGCCGGCAGCCCGGCATCTCCGGTAGGCGGGACTGAGCCCCCCATGGCGGCGAACCCCGACCGGCATCTTCAGGCGCCTGCCGCTCCTGCGAAGAAGCGTACGCCCAAGCGGACCGCACCGTCGCGGGTCCGGGCGGCTCGGAAGAAGTGAAGGCCGCGGTGTCTCTTTCCGGAGCCATTTCGATCGACCGGGGCGTCCGCCCGCCGGCACAGGCCGCCCTGGACGCCGGCTTCGGTGGAGACACCAGGCACGGATGCGTCGCGCTCTGCGACGGCACTCGCGTGCTCGGCGTGTGCGAGCAGGAGCGGGTCACGAGGATTCGCGGCGCCGGCTTCAATCCTTCGACCGGGCTGCCCGACGAAGCTCTCGACCTGCTGCTCGACCGGCTGGGACACACGCGCGCCGACATCGGCCGCTACGTCCGCGCCGAGCCCGCCGCGCATGATGCCTTCGATCAGGTGATCGACCATCACCTCGCGCACGCCTCCACCGCCTTCCTGACCTCGCCCTTCTCTTCGGCGGCCATCCTGGTCTGCGATCACGAGGCGCCGTATGTGACGCTGTGGCACGGGCGGGACCGGACGATCGAGCCGATCGAGTTCACGTGGCGCGGCCCGGGCTTCTCGGAGCTCTACTCGCAAGCGTCGCGGGCCCTGGGCTTTGGACCGCACGCCGGCGATCAGCGGATGGAGGCGCTGGCACGGCTTGCGCCGCGGGCGCGCGACGAGGCGCTGGAGCGCGACTTCCGGCTCGACGGCGACGGCTTCGCGATCGGCGCCGCATGGCAGCGAGTGCTCGACGAGCTCGGCGCAGGTTCCGGAGCGTCGCTGGCCACTCGGGCGGCACGCGCGTCGGCGGTACAGACGCGTTTGTCGGAGCTGCTCCTCGAGCTCGTGGGCCAGGCGATGGCGCTGACCGGCAAGACCGAGTTGTGCCTGGCCGGAAGCCTGTTCTACCACTCGGCGATCAACACGGCCGTCAAGCTCAGTGTCCCGAGCGCGTCGGTGTTCGTACCGGTCGATCCCGGCAATCCCGGGCTTGCGGTCGGGACGGCGATGCATGGCGCCCGGCTCGCGCCGCGGACCGTTTCGCCGTACCTGGGACCTGCCTACAGCTCCGACGAGATCAAGCAGACGCTCGACAACTGCAAGGTCGCGTACGAATGGGAAGACGAAGGCGCGATCATCGGGCGGGTTGTGGAGGCGCTCGGCCGCGGCCAGATGGTCGGCTGGTTCGATGGCGCGATGGAGTGGGGACCGCGCGCGCTCGGATCCCGGTCGATCCTCGCGAATCCGTTCGCGCCGTTCGTCCTCGAGAACCTGAACCGCTTCCTGAAGCGCCGCGAAGCCTGGCGCGGCTACGCGTTGAGCGGGCTCACTGAGACTGTCGCCCGCGACTTCGAGGGCCCGGCGACGGCCCCCTTCATGGAATGCGACTACCAGCCGCGGGACCGGGCCCGCTACGCCCACGTCCTTCCCAGTCCCGACGCCGCCGTGCGCGTGCAGACCGTCGATAGCGCCGCGCCCGACCGGTTCAGGCTGCTCGTCCAGGCGTTTGGCGAGGCGAGTGGGAGCGCAGTGATCGTCAACACTTCATTCAACGGATTTCACGAACCCATCGTGTGCAACCCGCGCGATGCCGTCCGCGTGTTCTACGGGACGGGGCTCGACATGCTCGTCGTCGGTCCATTCGTGCTCACGAAATAGCCAGACGTAGGTTTGGATGGCGGACCAGTACATCCTCGGAATCTCGGCGTTCTACCACGACAGCGCTGCCTGTCTGCTTCGCAACGGCGAAATCGTCGC
>Ga0310810_10003586_pt1 | contig 16954 bp, 10 predicted proteins | sample NCmetagenome_FD_207641 | JGI IMG/M metagenome (GOLD analysis project Ga0310810, IMG submission 207641) | Soil microbial communities from experimental microcosm in Duke University, North Carolina, United States - NC | ecosystem: Engineered > Artificial ecosystem > Soil microcosm > Unclassified ... | reverse complement strand
AGGCGCGCGGTTCGTCCGCTTCTGCGATGCGTTCAACATCCCGCTGGTCACCTTCGAGGATGTGCCCGGCTTCCTTCCGGGGACGGTGCAGGAATACGGCGGCATCATCCGTCACGGCGCGAAGCTGCTGTTTGCGTTCGCGGAAGCGACAGTACCCAAGCTGACGGTCATCACGCGCAAGGCGTATGGCGGCGCGTACTGCGTCATGTCGAGCAAGCACATTCGGACCGACCTGAATTTTGCGTGGCCGACGGCTGAAATCGCCGTGATGGGCGCCGAAGGCGCCGTGAACATCTTGTACAAGCGCGAGCTCGACGCCGCCGCCGACGTCGCGGGCGTCCGCGCGGCCAGGATCGCGGAATATCGCGAGAAGTTCGCCAACCCGTACGTCGCGGCACAGCGCGGGTTCGTCGACGAGATCATCCGGCCGCAGCACACGCGGGCGAAGTTGATTCACGGCCTCGAGACCCTTGACACCAAGCGCGACAAGAACCCGCCGAAGAAGCACGGCAACATCCCGCTCTGAGCGATGAGGAGAATCCTGGTCGCGAACCGCGGCGAGATCGCCGTGCGCGTGATCCGCGCGTGCCGCGACATGGGAATCGAGACCGTCGCCGTGTATTCGGACTGCGATCGCGGCGCGCGGCATGTCAGGCTCGCCGACGAAGCGGTGCACATCGGCGGCAATGCGCCCGGCGAGAGTTACCTGCGCGTCGATCGCATTGTGCACGCCGCACGGCAGACGTCCGCGGATGGCGTTCATCCCGGCTACGGGTTCCTGGCAGAGAACGAGGAGTTCGCGGCGGCGTGCCGCGACGCGGGACTGACGTTCATCGGTCCGACCCCCGACGCGATCGCGTTGATGGGCAGCAAGACGGCCGCGCGCCAGGCGGCGATGCAGGCCGGTGTTCCCGTCGTGCCCGGCACCGAGGAACCGCTCGGCGCCGACGTTCCCGAGGTGGCGATCGCGGGGATGGCGGAGCGCATCGGCTATCCCGTGATGCTCAAAGCCGTCGCGGGCGGCGGCGGCAAAGGGATGCGGCTCGTGACGGCCGCCGCCGAACTGTCGAGTGCGACTCGCGCCGCGCGTTCGGAAGCGCAGGCCGCGTTCGGCGATCCCGCCATTTACCTCGAACGGCGGATCACACGTCCCCGTCACATCGAAATTCAGCTGCTCGGCGACAGGCACGGCACGGTGCTGCCGTTTGTCGAGCGCGAGTGTTCGATTCAACGGCGTCACCAGAAAGTGATTGAAGAAACGCCCTCGCCCGTCATCGATCGCGAACTGCGTCTTCGTATGGCGTCCGATGCTGCGGCCATTGCCCGCTCCGTCGGCTACACGAACGCGGGCACGATCGAATTCCTTCTCGACGAGCAGGGCCACTACTACTTTCTGGAGATGAACACGCGCCTCCAGGTGGAACATCCGATTACCGAGATGGTGACCGGCATCGATCTCGTGCAGTGGCAGATCCGGATCGCGCGCGGCGAGCGGCTGGCGGTTGACGCGGAGGCGGCAATCACACCTCGGGGACACGCGATCGAATGTCGCGTGTACGCAGAGGACGCCGACGCAGGCTTTATGCCGTCGCCCGGCCGCATCGCCGCGCTGCGTGTTCCTGGCGGACCGGGCATTCGCGACGACAGCGGCGCGGAAGCGGGCGGTGAGGTGCCGATCTTCTACGACCCTCTCATCTCGAAACTGGTCGCCTGGGGCGCCGATCGTTCGCAGGCTATCGCGCGTATGCGTCGCGCTCTCGGCGAGTACGACGTCGTCGGCATCAAGACCAGCATCCCGTTCTTCCGGTGGATGCTCCAGCAGCCGGATTTCGTCGAGGCACGCTTCCACACGGCGTATCTGGATGAAGTCCTCCGCACCCGCGCGGGAGAGCCGTTTACGCCAGCCGAGGACGAGCGAATCGACATGGCGGTGATGGCGGCCGCGATTCATCAGGTTCTGGGCCCGAACCCAATGAACCCCTTGAACCCAATGAGTCCCTGGAAAGCGGCCGCCCGCGCCGAGGGTCTTCGCGGATGACGGTGCACGTCGATGTCGGCGGCCGCCGGCGGGCGGTCGATGTCCGGCGCGACGGCGATCGATTTCTGGTGTCGTTCGACGGCCGCCAGCACGAAGTAGACGTCAAGGTAATAAACGGCGTCTGGTCGATGCTCGTGGAAACGGTGACAAGGCCAGTGACAGGGCCGGCTAAAGCCGGCCCCTACGATCGCAATAACGCGCGGGCCGGTTCTCCTGAAGACGTAGGGGCCGGCTTCAGCCGGCCCACCCGTAGTTATGAGATCGCGTTTTCACCGTCCGCCGAAGGTCGGCTGACGGTTCACGTCGACGGAGCTCCCGTCGAGGTGTCGATAGATCAGATACGGCGCGCGGGAGCGGCCGCCGCCCATGCCGCAGGTGACGGCCCGCAGCGGGTCACCGCGCCGATGCCCGGGAAGATTGTCAAATTGCTGGTGAAGCCCGGAGACAAAGTCCAGGCACGCCAGGGGGTGATCGTGGTCGAAGCGATGAAGATGGAAAACGAGCTTCGGGCACGCGCCGCCGGAACGGTCAGCGAAGTGCGTGTGGCCGAGGGGACCTCCGTCGAGGCAGGTGCGATACTGGTGGTATTGGAGTAATTCAAAATTCAGGATTCAAATGCAAACATTTTGGTGTTTGCAGCAGCAGGGTGACATCCCCGCGACGTTCACCCGGTCGCGTGACTCCAGTCGCCTTTGAATTTTGAATTTTGAATTTTGAATTTTTGAATTACCGTTCAGTTCTAAACGTTGTCCAACATCCTCTGACGAAGAGGACGCGGCGCATCGTCCGCGCGCTCGTGGCGACGCTCGCGTGTGCCCTCGCCGTCGCGTTCGTCACCAGCATCACGGTCGATCTCGGGCCTGCGCTGCGCGCGCGAGCCGAGACTGCCGGTTCGAACTACCTCAAGCGTCCGATGCACATCGGGCGGCTGGCGGTCCACCTCTGGCGCGGGACGTTCGTCGTCGAGAACCTCACCATCGAAGGCGTCACGCGCGACGCGCGTCCGTTCCTGACCGCAAAACGGATCGATGTCTCGATGCCGTGGAGCACGCTCTTCACCCGTCGGATCGTCTTCGACGCGATCGAGATGACGGACTGGAACATGTACGTCGAGCTGTTCGCCGGCGGCGGCAACAACTTCCCGCGGTTCACGAGGACCGGTGGCGGCGGCAGCAAATGGACGACGACGCTGGAGTACGTGCGGGCGTCGCGGGGGCAGTTTACCTACGACGACCACGGGACCCCGTGGAGCACGGTGGCGCGCAACCTCGATGTGACCGTCGCGCGTCCCGCGTCGGAATACCGGGGTCAGGCACGGTTTTCGGACGGCACCGTCACGTTCCAGAACTATGTCCCGATGCGCGCCGACATGGTGACGACATTCCATATCGACGACGGCAGAGTGGTGCTCGACGCACTCGATCTGAAGACGGACGGCGCGAATTCACAGGTCACCGGCATCGTCGACCTGCGAAACTGGCCTGAGCAGATCTACCGGATCAAATCGAAGATCGATTTCCCGACCGAGAAGTCGATCTGGTTCGCGCACGACAAATTCACCGTCGCCGGCACGGGCGATTTCACGGGTACGTTCCACCTGTTCAAGGAGCAGCTGCCGGACGGGAAGACGCGAACCGGCCGCGAGCTCAAAGGCGACTTCACGAGCGCGGCGGCGGGCGTCAATCAGTATCGGTTCGGCGATCTGCGCGGCTCCGTCCTGTGGCTGCCCGAGCGCTTCGAAGTGACCAACGCTACCGCGACGCTGTATGGCGGGAACGCGAAGTTCAGCTACAAGATGGCGCCGCTCGGCGTTCCGGAGATGCCGGCGATGGCGACCTTCGATGCGCAGTACTCGGACGTCGATCTGACCGCGTTCGCCGGTCTCCTCGATATCAAAGGCATCCGTTTTGCCGGCCGCGCTACCGGCCGCAACCTGCTGCAATGGCCGCTTGGCAAGTACTCGCAGCATCGCGGCAACGGCGAGTTTCGCGTCGACGCGGCGGGTGGAGCGGAACTGATGGGCAGACGCATGCCTGTCGAACAGATCGAAGCTCGCGAACGGCTCGGCAAACTCTGGGGCCCCTTCGACAACACGCTTCCTTCGGAGCCGGTACCTCTGAACGCCACGATTACGTATGCATTCGATCCCGAGGGCCTCGATCTCGGCGCCAGCCGGTTTGCCACGCCGAGCACGTACGTTGAATTCCAGGGTCGCACCGCGTACGGCGACAACTCGCGCATCGAGTTCCATGTCAGCAGCGCCGACTGGCAGGAGAGCGATCGCCTCCTTGCCGGATTGATGACGGCGTTCGGCAGCCCAACGAACGCTATTCCCATTGGCGGCTACGGCACCTTCGACGGCGTGATGCTGAACAGCTTCTCGCGGCCGCGCATCGAAGGAACGTTCGAGGGCGAGCACATGCGCGCCTTCGACGTGGAATGGGGCTCGGCGAAGGGCACGACCGTCATCGAAAACAGCTACGCCGACGCGATGGACGTGGTGCTTACAGCCGGCGGCTCGAGCATCTTCGTCGACGGCCGCTTCTCGCTCGGCTATCCCCGCCACGACGAGGGGGAAGAAATCAACGCGCGTATTCGTCTCATCCGGCGGCCTGTCGCCGATCTCCGTCACGCGTTCGACCTGGACGACTATCCCGTCGAAGGGCTGCTGTCGGGCGAATTCCACGTGTATGGCCAGTACACACGGCCCTTCGGGTTTGGCACGATGGCGATCGTCGATGGCACGGCGTACCACGAGACGTTTGATACGGCCACCTCGAGTCTGCGGCTGGAAGGCGACGGTGTTCGACTCGACAACATCGTTGTCGTGAAGGGCGGCGGCCGCGGTACCGGCGCCGCTTTCGTCGGCTGGGACAGTACGTACCAATTCAACTTCGACGCGCAGCGCATCCCAATCGAGAGCCTTGCTGTCGCGCGGTCGCAGAACAGTCCCACCCTGTCCGGGCTGCTGGACGTCCGGGCCGGCGGCAGCGGCAGCTTCGATTCGCCGCGTTACGAAGTGCATGGCACGGTCCGCGACTTCTTCGTGGCAGACGAAGGGATCGGTACCGTCACGGGAGACCTCAACATCGCCAATGCTGTTCTGGCTTTGAAGCTCGAGGCGGCATCGCCGCGTCTCGCGGTGTCCGGCACCGGCACCGTCGCGTTGAGCGAACAGATGGATGCGGACCTGTCGTTCACGGTGTCCGACACTTCACTCGATCCGTACGTGCGTGCCTTCGATCCGGCGCTGTCGCCATATACGACCGCCGTCGCGAGCGGCAATCTGCGCGTGGTCGGCGAACTCGCCGACATCGATCATCTCGTCGTCGATGCCACCGTGGACAAGCTCGACGTGCGGCTGTTTGATTACCGGCTGCGCAACGCGGTGCCCATTCGTATGGCGCTCGACCGCCATTCGGTCCGTGTCACGGACATGCGGCTGATCGGCGACGAAACACAGCTGGACGTCTCAGGTGTCGTCGATCTCCACAACGAACGCATCGCCATGCGCGCCAACGGTGCGGCAAACCTCGGCATCCTGCAGGGCTTCGTCCCGAATATCCGCAGCACCGGCCAGGCGACGCTGGAGGCGACGCTGGACGGTCCGATGCGCACGCCGGTCGTAACCGGCACGATGACCATCGAAGATGGACGCATCCGTCACTTCGACCTGCCGCATGCGCTCGAGAACATCTCGGGTGTGGTCCGCTTCGACTCGCGCGGGGTGACGCTCGACGAAGTCACCGCTCAGTTGGGCGGAGGTCCGGTGCGTTTTGGCGGCCGCATTGGCCTCGAGGGGTATCGTCCGGGGCGCCTCGACGTGACCATGAACGGGCAGAACATGCGGTTACGGTATCCCGAAGGGATGCGATCGGTGGTCGACGCCAACCTGTCGCTGCTCGGCACCATGGAGTCGGCGACCCTCTCCGGTGTCGTCAACGTGCGGAATGCGGTCTACACGCGACGTTTCGACACCGGCGGCGGGCTCGTCGACCTGGCCGGGAATGCGAGCGGCCAGACAGTGGGTTCGATTCAGACGACGGTGCCGCTGCGGTTCGACGTCCACCTGAATATTCCGGGCACACTCCGTGTCGAGAACAACACCGTTCGCCTGGTGGCCAACGCGGATCTCGATCTGCGCGGGACCTACGATCGGCCGGTCCTTGTCGGACGCGGTGAGGTGGAGCGGGGTGAGTTCAACTTCGAAGGGAAGCGCTACATCGTCACGCGGGGAACGATCGATTTCAACAATCCGACGCGCATCGAGCCATTCTTCGACATCCAGACTGAAACGCAGGTGCGGGTCCCCAGCCAGACCTACCGCGTCATGGTTCGCGTGACAGGTACGATGGCACGCTTCACGCCGAGCTTCTCTTCGGATCCGCCGTTGACGGAGGTGCAGGTGCTCAGCCTGTTGTTCAGCGACGTCGCGCCGGGGCAGGACGTCGAGTTCAGCCAGTACAGCGCCGTAACGCCGCAGGAGCAGTTGTTGCGCGAACGGGCGGCGCGCGCGTTGACGGGTGCGTTGACGACCGAGCTCGGCCGCGTGGCGGAGCAGACATTCGGTGTCGACACGTTCCAACTGACGCCGTCGCTCGTGGCGCCGAACGCGAACTCGTCGCGGCTGGATCCGGCCGCCCGTCTCACCATCGGCAAACGCATTTCGGAACGCGTCTACCTGACGTATTCGCGCAGTCTCTCCTCCACCACGAGCGACCAGATCATCCTGCTCGAATACGATCAGACGGACCGCTTCTCGTGGATTCTGTCGCGCAACGAAGATCGCACGTATGCGCTCGACGTGAGGGTCAGACATACCTTTTGATCGATCCAGGTAATGCGAAATTCAAAATTCAAAATTCAAACCCTATGTGGTAAGACAACCGGGTGAACGGCGCTGCCTCCGGCGGTCGGACTGGGGTGAAAGGCATTGCGGCGTACACCAGGTTGTCTGCAGCTGCTCTCTGTTTGCATTTTGCATTTTGCATTTTGCATTCGGTCCCCGCAGCCGCCCAGGCTGAAAGCGCGCCCACTGTTGTCGCCGTCGACGTGCAGCAGGAAGGCGAGGCCGTTACCGATCCATTGGTGCTTGGTCTGCTGCAGACGCGGACTGGCGCAGCGCTGTCGATCGCCGACGTCCGCGAATCCATTGCCCATCTGATCAGCCTGATGCGCTACGAGGACGTACAGGTCTACGAGGAGCCAGTGCCCGGCGGCGTTCGCCTTCGCTACCAGCTGCTTCCTGTGCACCTGGTCGATCGGCTCGAGTTTCGCGGAACGCTTGGAATTCAGGAAGCCATACTGCGGCGCGCGGTCGTTCAACGGTTTGGCAATGCTCCGGCCGCGTCGCGCGCGGACGAAGTCGTGCGAACGCTGCAAGCCGTCTATCGTCAACGCGGCTACGTGGAGGCCACCATCACGCCGCGCATCGAAATCACGCACAAGCCGGACCGGGCTTCGATGGTGCTCGACATCAACGCGGGTTCACGACCGGTTATTCGCGACATCGTCCTGAACACCGACGATCCGGCGGACCGCTCGGCGCTCACCGGCACTGGGATCGCTGTGGGACAGGTCTACGACCCCGCGGTCATCGACGCGCAGTTGGAAAAGTATCAGGCGACGCTGCGCGGACGCGGGTTCTACGAAGCGCGGGCCAGCCAGACCGCGGATGTGACCGGCACCGAGCCTGGCGGCGCTGTGGGCGCACGTGTGCAGGTGATGATCGATCGCGGTCCGCACGTGTCGGTCGCCTTCTCCGGCGATCCGCTGCCCGAGGCAGACCGCGAACGCCTCGTGCCGATTCGCGCGGAGGCCTCTGCCGACGAAGACCTGCTCGAGGATTCAAATCGCGCCATCGAGGATTACTTTCGTGCCCGCGGCTACCGCGACGCGATGGTGATGTACACGCGTGAGGAATCGCCTGGCGAGCTGACGATCCGCTTCACGATTTCCCGCGGTCCGCGCTACATGGTGGATGCGGTCGACATCGACGGTAATACGTCCGTGCCGACGTCCGAGCTGACGCCGATCGTTCGGGTGAAAGCGGGGGAGCCGTTCGTCCAGGCGCAGGTGGATGCCGCCGTTGCCGGCATTCGAGGCCTCTATCGCGCCCGCGGCTTCACGCGCGCCACGGTCATGCCGGCAGTGGCGACATCCGCCAACAGTACCGCCACCGGAGATCGGCAGGTGGAGGTCACGCTCAACGTGGCTGAGGGGCCGCGCACGCTCGTCGGCGCCGTTGACCTGATGGGCAACACAGTGCTGTCGACGACGCAGTTGTTGACGGGCGCGGCGACCGCCCCCGGCAAAGCCTACTCGGAGGTCGACGTCGCGTCCGATCGCGACCGCATTGATCTTGAATATCGCAACCGCGGCTACGAGAGCGTCGTCGTCGAGCCACGGGTGATGCTCGCGGATGGCGATACGCGGGCCAATGTGGTGTTCGCGATTACTGAAGGCCCGCAAGTCATCGTGGATCACGTGATTATCGTGGGCAATCGCCGGACGAGCATTGCGACGATCCAACGGGAGCTGACACTCCGCCCCGGAGAGCCGCTGGGCTATTCGGCGCGCCTCGAGAGCCAGCAACGCCTTGGTGCGCTCGGACTGTTCCGCCGCGTGAGCATCACGGAGCTGACGCACGAATCGGAATCGCGACGTGACGTGGTGGTTCAGGTCGAGGAAGCACCGCCGACCACGGTGGCCTACGGTGGAGGTCTCGAGGGAGGTACGCGGTTGCGGCCCACGGGCCCCAACGGGACAGCGCAGGAGCATTTCGAATTGGCGCCGCGCGGCTCGTTCGAGATCACGCGCAGCAATCTCTGGGGGAAGAACCGCTCGATCGATCTGTTCGGCCGCGCGGGCCTGAAGGCGCGGGACATTGCGGTCACCGACCTCAGCCAGCCGCTGGCGGCGCCGGCAACGGAGAGCGGTTATGGGTTCAACGAATATCGGGTGCTTGCCACGTACCGCGAGCCGAAGGTGTTCAACACGCCGGCGGACATCCTGTTGACCGGCATTTTGGATCAGGCCATTCGATCGAGCTTCAATTACCGGACGCGCGAGGTGCGCGCCGAAGCCGGAGGGCACCTGACGCAGCGGTTGAGCGTCGCCGGACGCTATTCGTTCCAGCACACCACGCTCTTCGATCAGCGCTTCACCCCGCAGGAGGAGCCGCTCATCGACCGCGTCTTCCCACAGGTGCGCCTGTCGATGTTCTCGAATGCGTTGATTCGCGACACACGTGACGACCTGCTCTACCCTTCACGCGGCAAGTTTCTGTCGCTGTCCAGTGATCTCAGCGCGCGCGCGATCGGATCTGAGGTCGGTTTCGTGAAGACCTTTGGTCAAGCCTTCGAATATTTCCGGCTGCCGCTCCGTCGCCGCATCATTCTCGCCACGGCGCAGCGCATTGGTGTCGCCCACGGCTTCCCGCGAACGGTCACGACGGTGGATGAAAATGGGGTCGCAGTGACGCAAACCGTGCAGGACCTGCCGGCGAGTGAACGCTTCTTCGCAGGTGGCGACACGACCGTCCGCGGGTTCTCGCTCGACCGCCTGGGTACGGCGGAAACCGTCGATCCGCAAACCGGGTTCCCGAAAGGTGGCAACGGCGAGGTGGTGCTGAACGCAGAGCTGCGCATCGATACGGTCAAGAATTTCACCGCGGTCACCTTCGTCGACGCGGGCAATATTTTTCTGAACGCGAGCGACTTGAGCCTCATTGATCTACGGCCGGCAGCGGGCTTCGGCGTCTACTACCGGTCTCCGGTGGGTCCCATCCGCGTGGAGCTCGGGTTCAACCTTGCGCCGCGCGAACTCGTCCCCGGCGTGCTCGAACGGCGAACCGTCCTCAACATCTCGCTCGGAACAGCGTTCTAAGCTCATTCGATTGATGTTCACAGCCACAGGCCACAGAGACACAGACGCACAGAGACTCTGTGTCTCTGCGGGCCGTCGACGTGAATGGCGCGGCGCCTGGCTTGTTGTTGCGGTTTTCATACTGTCGCTGTCCGCCGTCCGAGCGCAGCAGCTCCTCGACCGAGTCATGGCTCGCGTCGATGGTGCGCCGATTACGTTGACTGACGTCCAGTCCGCAATCGGCTTGGGGATCGTGGAGGTCGGCGCGCCGGATGCAATCGCCGAAGGCACGCAGCGAATGATCGATCGTCAGCTCGAGCTTGCCGAGGTGCAGCGGTTTCCGCCGCCGGAACCGCCTGCAGACGCCATCGCTCGCGAGACCGCGACGCTGAAGACGAACGTCGGTCCGAAGCTGCCGATGCTGATGCGGTCCACGGGTCTTACCGAGCAGCGTATCGCCGACATCGCACGCGACAACCTTCGGATTGCCGGCTATCTCGATCAGCGCTTCGGCACGATCGTGCAGCTCAGTGACGATGAGGTGGCGGCGTACTACCGCGCGCACGAACCCGAGTTCACCAGCGGGGGCGTGGTGCTTCCTTACGAGGACGCGATCGTGCTGGCCCGGCAACGCGTCTCGAGCGAGCGCCGCCGGACCATCATCGAACAGTGGATTCGCGATCTGCGTTCACGCGCCGACGTCACCGTGAACCCGCCGAACAACAATGGGTCGCCGCCGACGGGGAGAGGGCAGTAGGCCAACAGAGGCGATTGCTGCCCACTGCCCATTGCCGGCTGCCCACTACCCACTACATCGTCAGCACGGTCGACCCCGTCGTCTTCCTCGACTCGAGATCCTTGTGGGCCTGCACCGCGTCTCTGACCGGGTAGCGCTGGTTGATGTCGATCTTCACCTTGCCCGCCTTGACGACGTCGAACAGATCGCTGGCCAGCGTGAGGAGGTCCTGACGCGCGGCGGTGTATGGCTGCAGCGAAGGGCGTGTCAGGTAGAGATGCCCTTTCAGCTGCGCGGCGATGTTGACGGGAGGAACCGGTCCCGACGCGTTGCCGAAGCTGACCATCATGCCGTACATCGAGAGGCACTCGATCGACTTGTCGAACGTGTCCTTGCCGACGCCGTCGAAGACGACCGGCACGCCTTTACCGTTGGTGATCTCCTTCACGCGCGCGGCAAAGTCCTCTTTTTTGTAATTGATGCAGTAGTGCGCACCGTGCGCCTTCGCCAGCTCGCACTTCTCGTCCGAGCCTGCCGTTGCGATCGTCGTCACGCCGAGTGCCTTCAGCCATTGGCAGGCGATGAGTCCGACGCCGCCGGCGGCCGCATGAAAAAGGACGGTCTCGCCTGACTTCACCGGGTAGGTGCGCTTGATCAGGTAAGAGACCGTCATCCCTTTCAGCATCATCGCGGCGACCGTGTCCGAGCTGATGCCATCGGGAATTTTCACGAGTCGCGCGGCGGGGATGTTGCGCGCTTCGGAATAGCTGGCGATCGGCTGCAACGGAGTGCCGCTGGCGTAGCAGACGCGGTCGCCGGGCTTGAAGTCGGTGACACCGTCGCCGACGGCTTCGACCACGCCGGCCGCTTCGCTGCCGATACCGCTCGGCAGCGGCATTTTGTAGACACCACTGCGATGGTACGTGTCGATGTAGTTGAGGCCGGCCACTTCGTGCCGCATCCGGACTTCTCCCGCCCCCGGCGGGGGAAGTTCCACGTCCTCCCACTTCATCACCTCGGGTGGACCCTGTTCGTAGATTTTGATCGCTTTGGGCAAAACGACACTCCTCTTCAATTGACGAATTGATGAAGCTACGAATTTTCGAATTGATTGATCAATTCAAAAATCCAGTTCATCACAATCCGTCCATCCGTAAATTCGTAAATCTCAAAAATCCGATCATTGTCCAAGTACGGCCACCCGCAGAATTTCCAGCGAGTTGAATCCCGCGTGGCTGACGATTGGGGCGACGCTGTTGCGCCGCTGCAAGTACATCCATGCCCAGAAGGCGCCCAACGCAGCGGTCGTGACCACCGCGTCCCATCCCTGCATCACGTGGCCGAGGCCGAAGCCAATGCTGAGCACCCAGACCCCGAGCGTGGCTCCCCCCAGATATTGCTCGAACCGCCGCAGCATGAACGCCCGCTGCAGTTCCTCGCGCACCCCTCCGGCGACGATGGCGACCAGCGAGAACGCCGCCGCCTGGCCGGGTGTGGTCGCCAGCTGCTCGAGCGGATTGTTTTCCACGTTGTGCAGCGACGGTGCAAAGAGTCGAAGCGTGTTCAGCAGAATGCCGACGCCCACGAAGACGATCGGAACGGTGGCGACGCCAATCAGCGCTTCACGCAGGCCGCTGCTCTCGCCAAACCAGGTCCGTCGCGCCGTCTCGCCGTGAACGTGCATGAAAAAAATCATCATGACGATCAGGACGGCGGTGTCCGCGAGCGAAAGCGCCAGCACGAACGTGAGCGACAGATGGCCGGCCGCGTCCGTCGACGCGATCCCCGCGAGGCGCAGCATCGTTCCGATCACCAGCTGTGTCGGGACGCTGGAGCACAGCAGGATCTCGAGCGCCGCCGTGGCACGTTCGCGTGGATCGATGACGCCGGACTTGCGGGGATTGATGAAAGATTCGGGCGCGGGCTCGGACATGAGGTCCGCGCAGTAGTCTACCGTTTACGGTTTACAGACTGCGCCCTACGGTGTTCACTGTATTTTGCGCGGTGCGGAAATCCGCCCGTAGAGCTGGACCGTGTAAAAAGTACAGAGTAGTATCCCCCAGATGACCTCTACTACCTCCGGGGAGCGCGTACTCATCGTCGAAGACGAACCGTCCACCCGCCTGGGTCTCACAGAACTCGTGAGCACCTGGGGGTTCACGACGGAGTCGGCAGCCGACGGCGAGGAGGCGCTCCAGCGCATCACGGCCTTCAGGCCCTCGATCGTCATCAGCGACCTCGTGATGCCGCGAATGGGCGGCCTGGAGCTGCTCCGAGCCCTCAAGGAGGAAGGCACGGCCATCACCACCGTCATCCTCACTGCGCAGGGCACAGTGGAGACGGCCGTCGAAGCTATCAAGGAAGGCGCATACGACTACCTGACCAAACCGGTCGAACCGCAGCGCCTGAAGATCCTCCTCGACAAGATCGTCGAACGGCAGGACACCCTGCGCGAGGTGAAGGCCCTTCGCAAGCAGCTGCGCGAGCACGGCAGCTTCGGGAAGATGATCGGCAGCAGCTCGCACATGCGGAAGGTGTATCAGACGATCGAACAGGCGGCGCCGACGCAGGCCAACGTGCTCATCTGGGGCGAATCGGGGACGGGCAAGGAGCTGGTGGCGCAGACGATTCACCAGCTGAGCCCGCGCGCGCAGATGCCGTTTGTGCCGATCAACTGCGCCGCCATTCCCGAGACGCTGCTCGAAAGCGAGATCTTCGGCCACGAGAAGGGCGCCTTCACGGGTGCCTCCGATCGCCGGGAAGGATGCTTCGAGCTCGCGGACCGCGGCACGCTCTTTCTCGACGAAATTGCTGAGATGACGCCGGCCACGCAGGTCAAGCTGCTGCGCGTGCTGCAGGAACGCAAGTTCCGGCGGCTGGGCGGACGCCAGGAGCAAAGCGTCGACGTGCGCGTCATCGCCGCGACCAACGTCAACCCTGGCGATGCGGTGAAGAACGCGAAGCTGCGGGAGGACCTGTATTACCGCTTGAACGTGTTCGCCATCGAGCTGCCGCCGCTTCGCCAGCGCAAGGAAGACCTGTCGCTGCTCGTGCAGGCCTTTCTCGCCGAATTCAACGATCGGAACAACAAGTCGGTTTCGGCGGTGGACCCGGCGGCGATGCGCATGCTCGAGCAGTACAACTGGCCTGGGAACGTGCGCGAGGTTCGCAACGTGGTCGAGCGCGCGGTCATTCTGTCGAACGGAGACTTCATCGAGCCGAAACACCTGCCGCCGCTCGTCACCGATTCACCGGACGTCGTGAAGCCGGTCATCGCGCTCGAGCCGGGCACCACGGTGGAGGAAGCCGAGCGCCGGCTGATCCTCATGACGCTCGAACACACCCGCGACAACAAGACGCGGGCCGCAGAGATTCTTGGGATCAGCTTGAAGACGCTGCACAACAAGCTCAATAAGTTGCGGGGCCGTACGCCGGGCAAGAAGCAGGAAGAGACAGTTTCCCAATCGTGATGGTTTCTCACGGCGGGCCACGGAGACGCGGAGACACGGAGACAGGAAATTCACCCCTCCGTGCGCGCTGTGCCTCCGTGGTTCGTGCCGGTGAACGACGCTGCGCATGCGACTAAGCATCAAAGCCAAGCAGATTGTGGCGGTGACCACGATCGTCGGCCTCGCGGTCGTCATGCTGAGCGCTGTGCACGTCGCCCGGCTCGCGCGGGTCGTCCTGCATGAAAGCGAGGCCCGCGGGCAGCTGCTGGCCAATGCCATCTTTCATCGCGCGCGGGAGGTGGTCGTCACCGGCGGCGGCGACCCCTACGCGGCGCTGCGCGCGGATCCAGGGTTACGCGCCATTCTCGAATCGAGCATTTACGGCGAGAGCGTCACCGGGGCATCGATACTCGACACACAAGGCGTGGTGCGTGCCTCCAGCGATCCGACGCAGGAGGGGAGTCCGTTGCCCACGCGCGAGGACCTGGCGTCGCTCATCAATGCCGATTCACTCGATGAGCTCCGCACCATTTACGCGCGCGACGGGCGCACCCTCGAAGTACGTCAGCAGATGGTGCTTGGCGATCAGCCGTTCGGCTCGATCCGAATCGGCGTGTCAACCGTGCTGATGCGTCAGGAGCTGGATGCGTCGTTGCGTCCCGCTGTCAACATCGCCCTCGCGTCGCTGTTGATTGCCGTCATGGTTGCCGCGGTTCTGGCGCAGCTATTCTTGCGTCCCATCAACGTGATCCGCAGCGGTCTGACGCGTCTCGGCAAAGGGGAATTCGGCGTCACGCTCGATTTGCCGCCGGGCGACGAGTTCGGAGATCTCGGTACGTTCTTCAACACCGTCAGCCAGCAGCTCTCCGCGGACCGATCGCTGCTCGCGGGACAGAAAGCGAACCTGCAGTCCGCGGTCGAACACCTGGAGGACGCGGTCGCGCTCTTCAATCCGTCGGGCGAGCTGCTCTTCAGCAACCCGGCGATGCAGCAGAAGCTGCCGACCGATGCCATCGGACGCGCGCTTCAGGGGCTGCTGCCTGAGGGAGATCCCTATCGAAGGATCGTCGAAGAAACGCTGGCGACGCGGACCTCACGCGGACCGGTGCACCTCGCGGCGGAGAAGACCGCGGCATCGAATAGCGAATCCGCAACCCCGGATCCGGGGCAGGGTGACGTCCTTCTGATGACGCACGCTATCGAAGGCATGGATGGACGTCTCGTCGGCGTCCTCCTTGTCTCACGTGATTTGTCGTACCTCTCGCGGATGCAATCGACGATCGCGTACTCGCGCAAGCTGGTCGCGCTGGGGCGCCTGACCGCCGGCATCGCGCACGAGGTGAAGAATCCGCTGAACGCGATGATCATTCACCTCGAGCTGCTGCGCACGAAGATCCGCCGCAACGCCGTGCGCAAGGCGGAACCGGTTGCCGTCGGCGGCCTTGGCCTTGCCGAGTCGCGTTCCCCGGAACGCACCGAGGCCGATGACGCGCTCCAGCATGTCGCGGTGATCGAAAGCGAAATCCGGCGCCTCGACGAAGTGGTCCAGGGCTTCCTGAAGTTCACGCGACCCGAAGACCTGCGGCTGCAGCCGGTACGCGTGAAGGACTTGTTCGACGAAATCCAGCCGCTCATCGAGGCGGAAGCGCAGAAGAACAACGTCCGTGTCCAGATGGACGTTCCGCCCGACCTTCCGTGGGTCAATGGAGACTCTGCGATGCTGCGCCAGGTGTTCCTGAACCTGGCCATCAACGGCTGTCAGGCAATGCCGAACGGCGGCACCCTCCGGCTGTGGTGCGGACGGGCGTCGGGCAACCGGGTCGAGATCCGGGTCCAGGATACCGGCGTGGGCATCGCGGCCGAGCATCTGCCGAAGATCTTTGACCTCTATTTCACGACGAAGGATCATGGGACGGGCATCGGCCTGTCGATGGTCTACCGCATCGTTCAGCTGCACGACGGAGACATCGAGGTCGAATCCACGAAGAACCGTGGGACGACGTTCCGCGTCTTACTCCCGCGGGCGAACGAGATCTGACAATGCTCACTGCTCACTGCTCGATGCGGAATGCTCAACCGGCCGTTCGAGGTCTTGCGCCTTGGGCATTGAGCCTTGCGCTTTGTGCGTTGGCAGCCGCAGGCTGCGCCAAGGCGCAGGCGAGCGCTCCGGCTGGGCCGCCGCTCGACGTGCCTGAACCGCCGGCACGGGTTCTCGCTCCTGTCGAAGAGCCGGTCACCGCATCGGCTCCTGCGCCCGAAGCGCCGCCGCCCGCGCCGGTCGCAACGACGCCGCGGACGCCTCCACGTCCCCCTGTCCGCCGCGCCGAGCCGGAGAAGCCAGAGGCACCGGCCCCGGCGGCCGCAGCCGCCCCGGCCCCGCCCGCGGATCCTCCGCGCGAGCTTCGACCCGCCTCGCCGAACGGCGACGCCGCCGCCGAGCGCGACGCGCGTGACAAGCTGACCCGGGCGTCGCGCGATCTGGGCCGTGTTGATTACGGAAAGCTGAACGCCGACACGCGGGCGCAGTACGAGCAGTCGAAGCGCTTCATGGAGCAGGCGCAGCAGGCGCTCAAGGATCGCAACTTCGTGTTCGCGTCAACGCTCGCCGACAAGGCCGCTGCGCTCGCCGCTGGTCTCGCGCCACGGTGACACCCTGACCTCGAACTTCTGAAGCAGCCGCGCCACCACGGCGGTCCATCCGCTCTGATGCGTGGCGCCGCAGCCGCGGCCGTTGTCGCCGTGGAAGTATTCGTAAAACAGAATCAGATCGCGCCAGTGCGGGTCGCTCGCAAACCGCGTCTGCTCGCCGTGGGAGGGTCGCCGTCCTTGGGGATCCGGAAGGAACAGTTGCACAAGGCGCCGCGA